>WNGR01006918.1_pt1 | contig 18001 bp, 18 predicted proteins | sample 5407581 | NCBI WGS metagenome assembly WNGR01 (sample SAMN13153383, study PRJNA577476) | soil metagenome | isolation source: 80 cm soil or saprolite under Garry oak tree replicate 2 | place: USA:California | collected 2016-06-15 | reverse complement strand
CCAGGTCCCAAGACGATGCGAAACGGCTGGAACCGACTCGCCGCAACTCTCGAAGGCTATGTGCTTGCTACGCAAGGCGAAGATCCCTGAATCCCGTAGCGCAAGCGGGGGAGGGGGAGCATGTGGCGCGGGCGAAGGCTCATTCCCATGAATAGTTTCGCGTCCAAACGATTCGCAGATGTCCAAAGCTGAGTCGAATCAATGCCGTGCACCTCATCAAGCACAAAGCGTGCCGGACAACCGTGGGCTTGACCCGGGCATCCATCGCAAAAACATTCTCTGCTTCAAACAGAATGGATTGCTGGGTCAAGCCCGGCAATGACGACGCATGAGTCAATGTTTACGAAGGTTGGGATTACGCTTCGCTAATCCGCCCTACGGACTTTTCCTCGGCGCCCTTCTTGGCGCGAGTTCACGATCAGATCGGCGGCGATCATCATCCGGCGCACCTCATCGAGGGTCATGAGGTGGTCGGCGGAGCTGAATTCGCGGTCGAGACCGGGCTCGCCCGCCCGCGTGTCGCCGAGCTCGGGCAGCATCGGACCAATAACATAGTAGCCGCCGCGGATGATCGTGCGCCGGCATTCGTCCTCGGAGATCAGGATTTCGTGCAGCTTCTCGCCCGGGCGGATGCCGCTGACGGTGGTCTTGATCGGCCTGCCGTCGATCAGCGCGGCGGCGATGTCGACGATACGGGCGCTGCGGATGCGGGGGACATAGGTCTCCGACCTGCGGGCTTGGCGCACCGCGTCGACGATCGTGTCCACGGCCTGTTCGAGGCCGAGCATGAAACGGGTCATCTCCGGGTGGGTGATGGTCACCGGTCCGCCGCTCCTGATCTGGTCGTTGAACAGAGGGATAACCGAGCCGCGCGAGACCAGGACATTGCCGTAGCGCACGATGACGAAGCGGGTGTCCGGCACCTGCAAGCTCGCGGTCGCCAACAGGCGCTCCTGCAGCGCCTTGGTCATGCCCATCACGTTGACCGGTTTCACCGCCTTGTCGGTCGAAATCCCGACCACGGTCTCGACCGGAAGCCGGAGATCGCGGATCGCCCGGATGATGTTCTCAGGGCCGGCAAGATTGGTGAGGATGGCTTCCTGCGGGCAATATTCGCAGGTCGGCACCTGCTTCAAGGCGGCGGCGTTGAAGACGATGTCGATGCCGCGCAGCGCCGCACTGACCGAGGCGAAATCGCGCACGTCGCCGATCCGGAATTCGAGCCGGCCCTCGGCGTTGCGATAAGCGGCGTCGCTTGCCGATGAATCACCGCCCCGATATGCGACCCGCAGATGATGCTGCTTCTCCTCGTCGCGGGAGAACACGACCACCTTCGCCGGCAGCCCCGCCTGGCCGGTGAGGAGGCGGCGCAACAGCACCTGGCCGAGTGAGCCCGTGCCGCCAGTGATCAGGACCCGCCGGTCCGCAAAGAGGTGGTGGGGATTTCGTTTGCGTGACGCCATCGGGTCGGCCCCTCAGCGGCCGGACCTGGATTCAAAGCATGCGCGGCGGGCGGACGCCATGGCTTAAAGTTCCTTGGCTTAAAGTTCCTTGGCTCAAAGCTCCTTGACCATGGCGGGCCAGGCCGGCGGAAAAGATGCAGCAGCGCGCATTTGTCGATGCGCTCGCCGGCGACATGGTAGAGGCCGCGGGCGGCGGGGAAATCGGTCAACAGCATTTCGATCACCCTGGCGAACTCGATCGTCGTGAGGCCGGAGAAGACCGCCCGCCGATAGCCCTTGACCGGTCCGCCCTGGGCGAGGAACCATTCCAGGAGCCCGGCCTTGGCCGATAGCTCGCGGCCGACGAAGGATGTGCGCAGCGTGAGGCAATGGGGTCCCTCGGGCTCGCCGAGGAATTTCGTTCTGCCATAGAGATCTTCGGCGTCCGCCAGGTCGCGTTCGGCATACATGCCGCGGCGGCCGGAAAACACGCAATCGGTGCTGACATGGATCAGGCGGGCTCCGGCGTCGCGACAGAGCCTGGCGATGCGGTGGGGCGCCACGGCATTGATTTCCAAATTCTCCAGGATGTCGGTCGAGGCATCGCGCTGCTTCACCAGCCCGGCGCAGTTGACGACCGCCTGCGGGGAGAATTGGCGCAGCACTGGAGCAAGGTTTTCTGCCGCGCGCAGGTCGAGGCCGGCAAAGGAATTGCCCGCGTGAAAGAGCGGCCATTGGCGATAATTCTCAAGGCCGGACCGGAGCGTGGCGCGCACATCGTGGCGGGGCAGAAGGGTCTTCAGCAGCGCGTGGCCCAGCATCCCGCTGCCGCCCAGGATCAGGATACGCATGACGTCATGACGGCCGTCGGTCGGACGATGTGCCTTGCGCGAAGGACACCCCGCTCACAGTATCAATTATTCGACGCGAGGATCAATTGACGGCGCCGCGGCGCAGGTCGGCTTCGATCAGGAGCTTCGATCCGCCGCCGAAGCGCACCCGATAGACCTGCAGGTTTTCCATGACCCGCTGCACGTAGTTGCGGGTCTCCGAAAACGGGATGCGCTCGACCCAATCGATCGGATCGACCTTGGGGTCGCGCGGATCGCCAAAGCGCGCGATCCATTCCCTGACCCGCCCGCGCCCGGCATTGTAGCCGGCGAAGGTGAGGATGTAGGAGCCGCGATAGCCGTCCATCAGGTCGGCAAGCTCGCCGGCGCCCATCTGGACGTTGTAGACCGGATCGGACAGCAGCCGGCCGGCGTCATAGGAGGCGCCGTATTTCTTGGCGGTCTCGCGGCCGGCCTCGGGGGTGACCTGCATCAGGCCCATGGCCTTCGCGCTCGACACCGTGCGTTGATTGAAGATGCTTTCCTGCCGCGCGATCGCGTAGACCACGCTGGCGTCGACCGCCGGCCCGATCGCGCGATAGTCCGGGATGCCGATGGTCGGGAATGCATAGTTCTCGAGCGGGAGGCCGCGGCCGAGCGCGGCCTTGCCGACCAGCAGCATGGCGCGCGCATCGTTGTTGTGCCCGGCAACTTCGCCGAGCGCGGCGAGGCCGGCGGCATCGGTCGACCTTTCGCCCAGGTCGGCGGTGATCGCCACCACCAGGTCGCGCTCGCCGATGGCATAGAGCAGCTCGGCCGCGCGCACGGCCTCGAGCGGGGCGGCGTTGGCGCGCTCCGGGGGGCTGCGCAAGACGATGTCGGCGAGGCCGAGCCGCGCCCGCGCGATCTGGCCATAATAGGCGGTCGGGTACTGGGCCGCGGTCTGGTAATGGGAGCGCGCCTCCTCCTTCTTGCCCAGCGCCTCGGCGGCGCGGCCCTGCCAGTAGGCCGCGCGCGACAGCGAGATCGGATTGCCGATGCCCTGGGCGATGCGCGCGAAATGAGCCTGCGCGGTCGAGGGATCGCTGAGGAAGCGCAGCGCAATCCAGCCGGCGGTGAACTGATGCTCGATGCGATAGTTCTCCTTGCCCGGCACCGCGGCATCGCGCGCGACCCGATAGGCTGACTTGGCGTCGCCGAGGTCGAGCAGCTTGCGGGCGACGAGGCGGCGCTCGATCCACCATTGGTCGGCATCGATCGCCTGCGCCGGATCGCGCGGGAGGGCCAGAATGAGCTCCGCGGCCTCGGCGGCATGGTCGGCGCGGCGCAGCCACTGCACGCGGCTGAAAGTGTAGCCGATGTCGCGCTGCGCCTCCGCCGGCACCGCATCGAGCAGGGCCTTGGCGTTGCCGGCCTTCTTGCTCACGGCCACGCGCGCCTTGGCGATTTCGGGGGCGTGACCGCCGGCGCGGTTCGCCGACCGCAGCGCGCCCTCGGCGTCCTCGGCATAGAGGCGCATGTCCATGCGCGCCTTGTGGTCGGCGGTGGTGATCAGGTCCTTGAATACCTCCAGCGCCTGGCTTTCGAGCTCGGCGGAGAAGGCTTCGTTCCACCAGGCTTCCCGCACCTGGGCTTGGGCGCGGGCACGGTCGCCCTGGGCCAGGAGCGCGCGGGCGAGCGCGAAGCGGCCCTTGGCGGTCAGCGGCGGTTCCTTGGCGAAGAAGGCGCGGGCGGTCGAAGGCTCGCCCTTCTCCTGCCACAGCATCGCCTCGGCCCGGCGGCGGAAGAAGGTGATGCTTGGCCAGCTCGGATTGGCGGCGATGAAGGCGGCATAGCGGGAGAACTCGACCCCATTGTTGTCGCTGCGCAGGATCGCCCATTCGACCAGCTTGCGCGCGAGCGGATCGCTGATCGCGCGCTGCTCCTCGGTCGCCTGGCTGGTCTTGCCGCTGCGCGCGAGCGCAATCGCGTGCTTGAGCGCGGCGATGTCGGTCGCGGAGGTGGTCGAGGTCGAGGCCTGGGAGAGCGGAGCGGCGCGGGGGCCCGCCGGCGCCGGGCGGGGTATTGGGCGCGCCGCCGTGGCCGGGGCGTTGACAGGGGTCGGGCGGGCCTGGGGGGTGGGGACCCCGGCGGGCGAGCCCGCATCGGCCGCTGCCCCGAGCCCGGCAAAGCCCGCAAGCACGAGCGCGGTCAGCAGTCTCGAACGGGTTCCTGTGGTCAACGGCCGGTCCCCCCTTCGCGCGACGGAACTCGCGCTACCCCTTACTGTTCTCAGTTGATAAGATTGACGAAGCACTAACCCGCCAGCAGCGCGACCTTTCACCGCGACGGCGGCGAAAACGGGGCAGGGGAAGTTCCCTTTGGCCCCGCCGACCCGGTATCAGTGACCGCTGCGGCTTAACCGCAGCCGCAGCGGGTTGCAAAGGCCGGGGGATCGTAAGGTTAAAGGACCGTAGCGAGGGACCGTATCATGACCGCAAGGACGAGCTTCAGGGGGTCGTTCACCGCGCTCGTCACCCCGTTCCGCAACGGCGCGCTCGACGAGAAGGCCTTCCGCGACCTGGTCGACTGGCAGATCGGCGAGGGAACCAACGGCCTCGTTCCGGTCGGCACCACCGGCGAAAGCCCGACGCTCTCCCATGACGAGCACAAGCGGGTGGTCGAATGGTGCGTGCAGCAGGCGAGGGGGAGAGTGCCGGTCGTCGCCGGCGCCGGCTCGAACTCGACCAAGGAGGCGATCGAGCTTGCCCAGCACGCCGAGAAGGTCGGCGCCGACGCGGTGCTGATCGTGACGCCCTACTACAACAAGCCGACCCAGGAAGGGCTCTACCAGCACTACAAGGCGATCAACGACGCGATCGGCATTCCCATCATCATCTACAACATCCCGGCGCGCTCGGTCGTCGACATGTCGGTCGACACCATGAAGCGCCTGTTCGAGCTTGGAAACATCGCCGGGGTCAAGGATGCGACCGCCAATGTCGTGCGGGTCTCGCAGCAGCGTGCAGCCATGGGCGAGGGCTTCAACCAGCTCTCGGGCGAGGATGCGAGCGCGCTCGGGTTCAATGCCCATGGCGGGCATGGCTGCATCTCGGTGACCTCGAATGTCGCGCCGCGGCTATGCGCCGAGTTCCAGGGCGTCTGCCGGCGCGGCGATTACGCCGCAGCGCTCAAGCTGCACGACAAGCTGATGCCCCTGCACGGGGCCTTGTTCCTGGAGACCAGCCCGGCGCCGGCCAAATATGCTCTCTCCGTGCTCGGGCGCTGTGCGGACACGGTGCGGCTGCCGATGGTCCCGCTCGCCGAAATGACCAAGACCGCGGTGCGCGCGGCGATGGTCCACGCCGGGCTGATCAATTAGCTGGATGCCAACGTTGCCGCACCCTCCGATCTCTCAAGCCGTCCGGATGTTGTGGTTCTTCAGCGGGACGGAACGGATGCGGCGTCCGGTAGCGGCGAAGATCGCGTTGAGGACCGCGGGCGCGGCAACGCAGATCGTCGGCTCTACCGGACGCCGCATCCGAAGCCGCCCGAAGGCATAATGATCGACTCGACTTTGGGCATTTCAGCGATCCGCATGACACCGTAGGAATCGAAGTTCGTCTGCTCGATGCGGCCATCCTTGACCGTGCACTCGCCGTAGATCAGCGCAGACAGGCCGAACACGAACGAGCCGGCGAGCTGCCGTTCGATCTGGGCCGGGTTGACTGCGTGGCCAGGGTCGGTTGCCCCGACGATCCGGTGAATTTTCAGCCGGCCGCTGTCGCTGACGGACACTTCCGCGCAGGCCGCCACATAGCTGCCATAGCCCATTTGCTGCGCCAGCCCGCGATAGACGCCCTGCGGCGCGGGCGTGCCCCATCCCGCCTTCTCGGCGACGGCATTGAGGACCGCGAGGTGCTTTTGATGTTTCACCAGGAGCTTGCGTCGGAACTCCAGCGGATCCTGCCCGATTGAATGGGCAAGCTCGTCCATGAAGCATTCGAGGTAGATGGCATTGTGGTTGTTGTTCACGCCGCGCCAGAACCCGGGGGGCACATGCGGATTGCGCATCGCGTGATCGATCAGCAGGTTGGGAATGTCATAGCCGAACACGCCTTCCGTCCCGCCCGGGTTGAGTCCCTGGAAGGTGGCGATGTCGCGTCCGTTCTGGAGGCGGCCGGGAGCGAGGTAGGCGAGGATCGACTGGCCCGAAATCCGCATGTGCAGGCCGGTCAGGTTGTTGTTGGCATCGAAGCCGCCGACCAGCTTGCACTGCGTGATCGGATGGTAGGTGTCGTGCGTGGTGTCCTCTTCGCGCGACCAGATGAGTTTCACCGGGGTGCCGGGCATCTCCTTGGCGATGAGAACCGCCTGGGTCACGTAATCCGACCTGCCGCGCCGACCGAAGCCGCCACCGAGCAGCAATTTGTGAACGTCGCACTTGGCGACCGGCAATCCGGCAGCCTCCGAGGTCGCAGCCAATGCCGCTTCGGCATCCTGTGAACCCGTCCACACCTCGCACTTCTCCGCCGTGTAGAGCGCGGTCGCATTGAGCGGCTCCATGCAGGCGTGGCTCTGGTAGGGATAGCTGTAGACGGCCTCGACCGTCTTGGCCGCATTGGAGATGGCGGCCTTGGCGTCGCCGGCCTGATTACCGACGAAGGCCTGATCGGCATCGAGGCCCGCTTTGAGAAATTCGGCGATCGTGGCGCTCGAAGCCGCGGCGTTCGGTCCCTCGTCCCAGACGATCGGCAGGGCGTCAAGCGCGGTCTTGGCCTGCCACCAGCTCTCGGCGACGACCGCGACCGCGACGTCGCCGACCGGAACGACTTTCCTCACTCCCTTCATGCTTTCGACTTTGGCGGCGTCGAAGCTTTTCACCTTGCCGCCGAAGACCGGACAGGCCTTGACCGCAGCACTGAGCATTCCCGGCAGCTTCACGTCGATCGAGTAGACCTGCTTGCCGATGAGCTTATCGGGGGTGTCGAGCCGTTGCACCGGTTTGCCGGCGATCTTCCAGTCCTTGGGGTCCTTGAGCGTCACCTCTTTCGGCGGCTCGAGCTTCGCAGCTGCCTCCGCCACCTTGCCGTAGGTCGTCCTGCGGCCCGAGGATCCATGAGTGATCACGCTGCCGGCGGCGCTGCACTCGGACGCCGGCACCTTCCACTCGTTGGCGGCGGCTTGAATCAGCATCTGCCGCGCCATGGCCCCGCCCTTGCGGACGTAGTCCTGCGACTCGCGAATGCCCCGGCTGCCCGTGGTGTAGTAGTCGCCCCAGACGCGTTTGCGGGCGATGTTCTGGCCCGGGGTCGGATACTCGGTCGTGACCTTCGACCAGTCGCATTCGAGCTCTTCGGCGACCAGTTGAGCGAGGCCGGTCATGGTGCCCTGGCCCATCTCGGAGCGGGCGATGCGGATGACAACGGTGTCGTCGGGCCGGATCACGACCCAGGCATTGACCTCGGGCGAGCCGTCGGCGGCGCGCACGACCTGCGATCCGAACGGAACCTCGAAACCGAGCGCGAGGCCTCCACCAAGCACGGCGGTGCCGACGACGAAGGAACGGCGATTGATGTTGGACATGGCGTTCATGGCTGCCTCCCTGGTCAGGCGTTCGCGGCAGAATGAATGGCCGCCCGCACCTGCTGGTAGGTGCCGCAGCGGCAGATGTTGGTGATCGCAGCATCGATGTCTGAGTCGCTCGGCTTGGGTTTCTCTCTCACGAGCGCCGCCACCGCCATGATCATGCCGCTCTGGCAATAGCCGCATTGCGGCACGTCATGGTCGAGCCAGGCCTTCTGCACCTTGTGCAGCGCGCCGTCCGTGGCCAAGCCTTCGATCGTTGTGATCTGCCTGCCTTCAGCCCCGCTCACCGGGAACGAGCACGACCGGGTCGCAATGCCGTCGATATGCACGGTGCAGGCGCCGCATTGCGCGATGCCGCAGCCGTATTTGGTGCCGGTGAGGCCGACCTGTTCCCGGATCGCCCAGAGGAGCGGGGTATTCGGATCGACGTCGATGTCATGGGGTTTTCCATTAATCGTCAAACGGGCCATTGGTTACCTCCTTGGCCGAAATGCCGGCCGCGCCCTCAGGACCGACTGAGTATAGGCAAATTGGCCATCCCATCCAAGCGCTGCCCGCCTGGTGCGTGGTCATGATGCTTCCATCAAAATAAAAACTCCGTGATGCAGCGGCGAAAACACGTAGAGCTGATCCGGATCGACAAGGGCAGTTGTCTTGGCACCGAGCTGCGTTTTGAAATGCGTACTGGCACCGGTTTGCGTGTCAACCGATTGGACAAGTCCTGGATCCCCGATTGCCACGTGTACGAGGCCGCTCGCCGGATTGAAGAACGTCGCGTCCGGAACTCCGGCAAGCGGCCACTGGCGGCGCTCCTGTCCAGTGCGGGCATCGAGTTCCAAGAGCGCGCCGCCATCGCAAGCGACGTAGAGGAGTCTCGCTCGATGATCGATATCGATCCCGTGTGCGCCCTCCGACGCAAGAACCCAGTGCTCCACCTCGTTCAGGTCAGGAAGGCCGGCCACCAAGACCTGCGAGGGTTCGCGGATCGCAAGAAACACGCGGGTCCCTTCCTGATTCATCACACACCAACGTGGCCGGCCGGGCAGCTCGATCGACCGTCGCGGACCGCTGCCGTCAAAGTCGAAAATTTGCAGCTCGGGGCCATGGACGTCGTCTCCGATACACGCGACGGCTGCCAGGCGCAGACTCGACGAGACAGCGACCCCATTCGGCCGTGGGCGGGTATCGAACACGGCTCGCGTTTCCAGAGTAGCGGCATTTACCCAAGCTAGGCTTGCTGCCCCGCGGTTCGTTACAAAGACCTGGCCCCCATCAGCGACGACGCCCGCCGCTTCAGGAAAACCAGGCAAAGTCGCGAGATGGCGGCGAGTGTCGCGATCGATCACCTCAACGCGATCACGGGCCGTGTGCGCCAGGAAAACGCGGCGACTCTTTGGATCGAATGCCCCATGATCGAACAAGGTGCCTGCCGAATCGGGAATCTCGACTACGCCTACGGCCTTTAGCGACACGGCAAACTCCTGAAACGGGCACTTTCCAAGGGCGATCAACGCGCCGCGAACTGCAATGCATGCTTCTTCATTTGCAAGCGCGGGTGATGGCTGCACACCACCTGCGGTCAATTTAGTCTAGCTCATCCAGGCGCACGGCGGGATGGGATTTTGGGCAAACACCAAGGACCTTGCAGTGGATTGTCTGATTGGCGGCCTTGCGTTTGCGGTAGGATTGGAGCGGAACTTCCAGCCTGTCGGGAGCGAGCCATGCTGCACGCCTTGAAAGGGAAGTTGGGTCTTGTGGCGGGATGTTGTGCAGCGAGTTTGGCAGTCGGAGCAGTGCTTGGCGTCGGGAGTCTGTGGATGTCGCGGGTGACGCCGATGCCGACCAGGGTGTCTTCTTCGCCTCCACCTCAGAACGTGCCGCGGACCGCTCCGACGAGTCCGGCTGCCGATGCACCCGCTCAGGGCGGGCAAAATAACCTGCCCTATGGCAGAACACGGGATGGGCGATGGATTCACCCGGTCACAGGACAGGCCTGTCCGAAAGGCGCGCGACCGACCGGAAGCAGGGGATGTGTCCCATATTGCCTGGAGCAAGGGATGACTTACTGGGAAGAAGCCGATCGATGTATTCCCACCAGTGCAGCGAAAACAGCGTGTGAAGGGAAGGGCGGGACATGGATAGTCGGGATCGAGAATCAGGAGGGCCGCTGTCGGGTCCCCCTCACCGAGATAGACCCGAGGGAACGCGGCAGACTTGACCGACTTGGGCGATGAGAAGGGAGCGATTGCCTCGACCGTGCAAACTCATCGGTCGGTCCGGGTCAAAATATGCTAGGCTGCCGGTCGCCACCTTGCCTGCCCTTGCAAGAGCGGCTCGCACCGGGTGTTGTCGCTGCGGTCCCGGAATTGCGGTGGAGGAGGAGGCCATGCTCGAGGAATTCAAGAAATTCGCGTTGCGGGGGAATGTCGTCGATCTCGCGATCGGCGTGATCATCGGTGTTGCGTTCGGCGCCATCGTCCAGTCGATGGTTGCCGACATCCTGATGCCGGTCATCGGCGCGGTCACCGGCGGGCTCGATTTCTCCAATTATTTCGTCGCGCTGTCGCCGAAGGTGACAGCGGACTCGCTGGCCGAGGCCAAGAAGCAGGGCGCGGTGCTGGCCTGGGGGAACTTCGTGACCGTGCTGATCAATTTCATCATCATCGCCTGGGTCTTGTTCTTCATCGTCAAGCTCTTGAACCGGCTCATGCCTGCGGAGGCGGCGAAGGCGCCGGCGCTCACCAAGCAGGAACAACTCCTCACCGAAATCCGCGATCTCTTGCAGGCGCGCGCAGGGGCCTAGGCAGTCGCCCATGGCCGCAAAAGCCGAACGCAAGCTTCGCGTCGTCGCCGACAACCGCAAGGCGCGCTTCAACTATCAGATCGGCGAGACCTTCGAGGCGGGCATCGCGCTCACCGGCACCGAGGTGAAGTCGCTGCGCCTTGGCCGGGCGACGATCGCGGAAGCCTATGCCGACTCCCGCGGCGGGGAGATCTGGCTCGTCAATGCCAATATCGCCGAATACCTGCAGGGCGGCCGCTTCAACCATGCGCCCAAGCGCCCCCGCAAGCTCCTGCTCCACCGGCGCCAGATCAACAAGCTCGCGGGCGCGGTCGAGCGCGAGGGCATGACGCTCATCCCGCTCAAGCTCTATTTCAACGAGAAGGGCCGCGCCAAGATCGAGCTCGCGCTCGCCCGCGGCAAGAAATTGCACGACAAGCGCGAGGCCGAGAAGAAGCGCTCCTGGGAGCGCGAGCGCGGGCGGCTGTTGCGGGCGAAGGGTTAGCGGCCGCGCCTGCGGCAGCGAGACCTCCGCTCTCTTAACCTCCCCCTGAAAGGGGGAGGACAGGCGCGCAGAGCGCGCCAGGTGGGGGTTCCGTCTTTCCGCACGACTGCGCTCTTGGAAAGAGGAACCCCCGCCTGGTCGCCTTCGGCGACCGTCCTCCCCCTTTCAGGGGGAGGTTTAATCCCGGCCATGGCCGCGCTTAATAGCGCCCATGCGCTTGCGCGGGAATGAGCGGATCAGGGCCGCGGATCAATTCGGACGGAACACGCACCAGGATAGACCGGTGCCCTCACGCCGACGTAAACCGGGGCTGAGCGCATCGACCCCGATCGCCTGCATCCCCCGACCTTGGTCCTTCGTAGCTGCCCGCGTCGGTGACCGGACCGTGGGGTCCTCGCCGGCATCCGTGATGGATCAGCGAACGGGAGCGACAGCAATGTTCAAGCAGATGAAACTACTTGCGATCGCGGGCGCGCTTGCCGCGTCGCCGGTCGTTGCGACTTCGGCACAGGCCGGCTCGATCATCGGGCTCGTCAACGGCAAGTCGATCGTGACCATCGATCCGCAGACCCGCAAGGTCATCGCGAAGGCGGATATCCGCGGCGCCGCCATGATCATTGGCTTCGACGTGCGTCCGGCCGACGGCATGCTCTACGGCGTCACCAGCGATGGCGCGATCGTCACCATCGACGCAAAGACCGGCCAGGCGATGATGAAGAGCAGGCTTTCGGAGATGCTCAAGCCCGGCGTCACCGCCACTGTCGACTTCAACCCGGTGGCCGATCGGATGCGGCTCATGGGCTCCGATGGCACCAGCCTGCGCGTCAATGTCGACGACGGCAAGGCGACCGTCGATGGCTCGCACAAGTACAAGGACGGCGATCCCAATGCGGGGAAGACCCCCCGGGTCGTGGCCGGGGCCTATATCAATTCGTTCAAGGGCACTCAGGCAACGGCCCTCTACGATATCGACGCCGCAACGGGCGCGCTGGTCACCCAGAATCCACCGAACGATGGCATCCTCAACACCGTCGGGCCGCTCGGCATCACCTTGAGCGGACCGGTTGCCTTCAACATCGTCGCAGCCAACGAGACCAACAATGCTTGGCTGGTGACCGGCGGATCGCTCTACTCGGTCGATCTGAAGAGCGGCAAGGCCACGATGGCCGGCAAGATCCAGGGCTTGTCGGGTTCGCTGACCGACATCGCCTGGTTCGATTGATCTCGGCGAAATGCGCTTGGGTCGTCCGGTCCGCGGCCAGAGGCTGCGGGCCGGCGACCGATTGCGATTGACGGATCGACGTTCTTGGGGCAGCGCTTGATGCTCTGTCGAACGGATCGCCATGCGAAAGCGCCTGCAGGGACTCGGGAATGAGCAAATGGCACTGCCGGTCGAATTCGATCATTGCGTCCACGTCTGGTCCTATCTCCCAGAAGGCGGAGGGCGCTGATGACCATCCCGCATGATCCGACCGTTCTGCCCGGCGATCTGCCGGTGCCGCAGGATGATGGCGGCGCGCGCCACCTCACCGGGCTCAGGCTGCCCGCGCTCGCCCTCCAGGCGACCGACGGCTCGCAGGTGGACCTCTCGAAGCTCGCCGGTCGCACGGTGGTCTATATCTATCCCCGCACGGGGGTGCCCGGGCAGCCGCTGCCGCAGGGCTGGGACTCGATCCCGGGCGCGCGCGGCTGCACGCCGCAATCATGCTCCTTCCGCGACCATTTCGGCGAGCTCAAGCGGCTCGGTGTCGCCCATCTCTACGGGCTCTCCACCCAGGACACCGACTATCAGCGCGAGGCGGCCGAGCGGCTCAAATTGCCGTTCCCGATCCTGTCCGACGCCGCGCTCAAGCTCGCGCGCGCGATCAAGCTGCCCACCTTTGCGGCCGCGGGCATGACGCTGTTGAAGCGCATGGCGCTCGTGATCGAGGACGGCGTCATCGCCAAGGTGTTCTATCCGGTGTTCCCGCCCGACAAGAACGCGGACGAGGTGATCGCCTGGCTTCAGGAATCGAGATAGGCGCGGACCTTGGCAAATACGTTGCGGAACATCTCCGGGGTGAGCACCCCGGTATTGGTGTTGAGCCGCGAGCAGTGGTAGCTGCAGAAGAGGTTCAGGCCGCCAAGCTCGTGCGCTGCGCCGTGGCCAAAGGCCGCAGCTTTGGGGCTGTGCCCCAGCGCCGCGATCACGCTGTCATGGGCGATGCGTCCGAGCGCGACAGCCGCGCGCAATTTCCTGCAGTCCTGGCGCCAACCCGACGATGAGCACACGGGCGTCGGTCGGACCGAACGATGGTACCGGCGCGTTGAACCAGGTGGGCTCGCTCCGCCGCCAATTTTCCCGGTACGCCTTGAGGCGTGGACAGAGCGGACAGTTGCGGCCGGGCTTGGCGGAGGTGGCGGGCGCGCCTGGCATCGACGTCCCGCGCGCTCAGTCCTCGAATTCGTCGTCGTCCGCGGCGCCCGCGCCCGCCCGCTGGGGCGCCGTGCTGCGCTGCAGGAATTGCGGCGTGTGGCGCGGCTCGCGCGGCTCGCGCGCCTCGCGGGCGGCGCGCTCGGCCGGGTCACGCCCGATCTTCGGCTGCAGCTCGACGATGTCGAGAAAGATGTCGGCCTGCCGGCGCAGCTCGTCGGCCACCATCGGGGGCTGGGTCGAGACCGTCGACACGACAGTGACCCGCACGCCGCGGCGCTGCATGGCCTCGACCAGGGAGCGGAAGTCGCCGTCGCCCGAGAACAGCACCATCTGGTCGATATGCTCGGCGATTTCCATGGCGTCGACGGCAAGCTCGATGTCCATGTTGCCCTTGACCTTGCGCCGCCCGGTCTGGTCGATGAACTCCTTGGTGGCCTTGGTGACGACCGTGTAGCCGTTGTAGTCGAGCCAGTCGATCAGCGGCCGGATCGAGGAATATTCCTGATCCTCGATCACCGCCGTGTAGTAGAAGGCGCGCAGGAGATAGCCGCGGGTGTGGAACTCGCGCAGCAGCCGCTTGTAGTCGATGTCGAAGCCGAGCGCTTTGGCAGTGGCATAGAGATTGGCGCCGTCAATGAAGAGCGCGATTTTTTCCGTCTGTGGGCTCATGATGTTTTGCTCGTGATCGAATGTTGAGATCCGATCCCGCGCCCCGGCTGTGCGTTGGCCGCCGGAAAAGCTCGCTGGATCGTCGTTATCGGGAACGAAAGTCGCGTGCCTTCAATTGCCTCTAATATTGGCCAACGCGCGCCGCGGCGACCAATCAAAACGTATCATGGCTAGGGTCGCCCGGCGGTTCCCGCACCTTGCCTAACAGAGGTCCGCCGCCGCGCCAAGACAAATTTCGGGGACAAATTTCACCTTGCACTGGCGTTGCAAGAAGGATACCAAGCCCCTAAATTTCAGCCAGGTTCCATTGCGGGAGCGAGCTTATGGCCCGGGTCACCGTCGAAGACTGCATCGACAAGGTTGAGAATCGATTCGATCTCGTGCTGTTGGCGAGCCACCGCGCACGCATGATCTCCTCGGGCTCGCCGATCACGATCGAGCGCGACAACGACAAGAACCCGGTGGTCGCGCTGCGCGAGATCGCCGAGACGACGATCTCGTCCGACGACCTCATGGAGGAGCTGGTCCATTCCTTGCAGAAATATGTCGAGGTCGACGAGCCCGAGCCTGCGGCCGTTCCGCTGATCGGCGCCGCCGGGGGCACCGTCGATGCCGACGACACCGAGGTCACGGTCGATCGCATGACCGAGGAGGAGCTGCTCAAAGGCCTCGAAGGCTTGGCGCCGCCCGAAGAGCAACCGGAAGAAGAGGAATAACCCGCCAGCTGGGGCGGCCGGGCGCGACGGCCAGGACCTTTCCAGGCGGGGAATTTTTGGCAAACCATGCTGCCAGCGGTCGCGTGGCAGGGAAGCATTGCCGTGTTATCCTGGATGGCGACGCCGGCTGGCGAGCTTGGCCGGCGCAGGGATAGCCCATGGCCCGCTCCTCGACCGACCTGCCACGCATGCAGAACCAGTCCCGCAGCCGGGCCCCGCTCGAGCGCAGCATTAATATTGTCTCGCAAGCAATTGAAAACTCAGTAAAACCTAAGAAGCCTGGCCAGCCGCATATGATGCGGCAATATGACCTGATCGAACGCGTCAAGCGCTACAACCCGAACGCCAGCGAAGCGCTCCTCAACCGCGCCTATGTCTATGCCATGAAGGCGCATGGCGAGCAGAAGCGCGCCTCGGGCGATCCCTATTTCTCCCACCCGCTGGAAGTGGCCGCCATCCTGACCGACCTCAAGCTCGACGATGCGACCATTGCCGCGGCCCTTCTGCATGACACGATCGAGGATACGGCGGCGACCCGGGCCGAGATCGACCAGATGTTCGGGCCCGACATTGGTGCGCTGGTCGAGGGTCTGACCAAGCTCAAGAAGCTCGATCTCGTCACCAAGGAGGCGACGCAGGCCGAGAACCTGCGCAAGCTCCTCTTGGCGATCGCCGACGACGTGCGGGTGCTCCTGGTCAAGCTCGCCGACCGCCTGCACAACATGCGCACCCTCTCCCACATGCCGCCGGGACCGCGCCGGCGCATCGCCGAGGAGACGATCGACATCTATGCCCCGCTCGCTGGCCGCATGGGCATGCACGAGATGCGCGAGGAGCTCGAGGATTTGGCGTTCCGCGAGCTCAATCCGGAACCATACAAGGTCATCAGCAAACGGCTCGAAGCCCTGGAGGCGCGCAGCGTCGGGCTGGTCGCGGAGATCGAGCAGCAACTCACCAAGAAGCTCGCCGACCGGGGGATCACCGCCGAGGTGATGGGCCGGCGCAAGCGGGCCTATTCGATCTGGCGCAAGATGGAGCGCAAATCGGTGGGCTTCGAGCAGCTCTCCGACATCGTCGGCTTCCGCGCGGTCGTGAAGACGCTTGCCGAGTGCTATCAGGCGCTCGGCATCGTGCACACGACCTGGCCGATGGTCCCCGGGCGCTTCAAGGACTACGTCTCGACCCCCAAGCAGAACGACTACCGCTCGATCCACACCACCGTGATCGGCCCCGGCAAGCAGCGCGTCGAGCTGCAAATCCGCACCCACGAGATGCACCAGATCGCCGAATATGGCATTGCGGCGCATGCGCTCTACAAGGACAGCGCCGGCTCCCCGACCGAGATGCTCTCGCGCGAATCGAGCGCCTATGGGTGGCTGCGGCGCACCATCGAGCTCCTTGCCGAAGGCTCCAATTCGGAGGAGTTCCTCGAACACACCAAGCTCGAACTGTTCCACGACCAGGTCTTCTGCTTCACCCCCAAGGGCAAGCTGATCGCGCTGCCGCGCCGCGCGAACGCCATCGACTTCGCCTATGCGGTGCATACCGATGTCGGCAACACCGCGGTCGGCTGCAAGATCAACGGCAAGATCGCCCCGCTCGTCTCCGAACTCACCAATGGCGACGAGGTCGAGGTCATCACTTCCCAGGCGCAGACCGCGCCGCCGGCGGCCTGGGAATCGCTGGTCACGACCGGCAAGGCCCGCGCCGCCATCCGCCGCGCCACCCGCGCCGCGGTGCGCAACCAATATGCCGGCCTCGGCCGCCGCATCGTCGAGCGGCTCTGCCAGCGTGCGAAGATCGCCCATTCCGACGAGAAGCTGCAGGGCGCCTTGCCGCGCCTGGCGCGTGCCTCGATCGAAGATGTGATGTCAGCCGTCGGCCGCGGCGAGATGCGGGCGGCCGACGTGGTGCGCGCCATGTATCCCGACTACAAGGAGGAGCGCGCCGCCGCTATCGCGCAACAGCCGAAGTCCGAAAGCGGCTGGTTCGGGCTCAAGCGCGCCAAGTCGGTCAAGTACCAGGTGCCGGGCGCGGCGGGGGCGGGTGGAGCGATCCCAATTCGCGGCATCAACAGCGACCTGCCGGTGCGGTTTGCTCCCGAGGGCGGCGCGGTGCCGGGCGACCGTATCGTCGGCATTCTCACCCCCGGAGAGGCCATCACCATCTACCCGATCCAGTCGCCATCGCTGAAGGATTTCGAAGATACTCCGGAGCGCTGGCTCGATCTGCGCTGGGACGTGGACGACATGACGCCACAACGCTTTCCTGCGCGCATCGCGCTCGAGACCGTGAACGAGCCCGGCACCCTGGTCCAGGTCGCGCAGGTGATCGCCGAGCACGACGGCAACATCGACAACATCCGCATGAAGCGCCAGTCGCCCGACTTCACCTCGCTCACGATCGACCTTGAGGTCTACGACCTCAAGCACCTCACCTCGATCATCGCCCAGCTGCGGGCCAAGGACGTGGTGGCGAGCGCCGAGCGGGTGAATGCGTGAGGACGCATGCCGGCCATTCCCCATCTCCGTCTTGGCGTCAATGTCGACCACGTCGCGACCATCCGCAACGCGCGCGGCGGGCGGCATCCTGACCCGGTGCGGGCGGCCAAGATTGCGATCGAAGCGGGTGCCGACGGCATCACCGCGCATCTGCGCGAGGACCGCCGCCATATCGGTGACGAGGACATCGCCCGGCTCAAGGCCGAGATCGGAAAACCGCTCAATCTCGAAATGGCTGCGACCGAGGAGATGGTGGCCATTGCCTTGAAGACGCGCCCGCATGCCGCCTGCCTGGTGCCGGAGCGGCGCCAGGAGGTGACCACCGAGGGAGGTCTCGATGTGGCCGGCCAGCACAATGTGCTGGCGCCGGTCGTCGCCAGGCTGGTCGAGGCCCAAATCCGGGTCTCGCTGTTCATCGCTGCCGATCCTGGGCAGATCGAGGTGGCGGCACGCATCCGCGCTCCGGTGATCGAGATCCATACCGGGGCCTGGTGCGACGCGCTGGCGCAGGGTCGTGCCGGCGAGGCCGCAGCCGAATGGGATCGCATCCGCACCGGCGCAAGGCTCGCGCG
>WNGR01004424.1_pt1 | contig 18005 bp, 17 predicted proteins | sample 5407581 | NCBI WGS metagenome assembly WNGR01 (sample SAMN13153383, study PRJNA577476) | soil metagenome | isolation source: 80 cm soil or saprolite under Garry oak tree replicate 2 | place: USA:California | collected 2016-06-15 | reverse complement strand
CCTTGTTCCCAAATGACAGGAGTTTACAACCCGAAGACCTTCATCCTCCACGCGGCGTCGCTCCTTCAGGGTTTCCCCCATTGAGAAAAATTCTCGACTGCTGCCACCCGTAGGTGTCTGGACCGTGTCTCAGTTCCAGTGTGACTGGTCGTCCTCTCAGACCAGCTACCCGTCAATGCCTTGGTGAGCCGTTACCTCACCAACAAGCTGATAGGCCGCGGGCTCCTCAAAAAGCGCCAGGTTGCCCCGGCTTTGATTTCGAATAGATGTCTACTCTGATCATATGCGGTATTAATTCGCCTTTCGGCGAGCTATCCCCCACTTCTCGGCAGATTGCCCACGTGTTACGCACCCGTTCGCCACTAGACTTCTTTCTGTCTTGCGACAAAGAGAAATCCCGTTCGACTTGCATGTCTTATCCACGCCGCCAGCGTTCGTTCTGAGCCAGAATCAAACTCTCCGTTAAAAACGGTTCGGCACCTTTATTAAACGGCACCGAAAAGTTTGCGTCGGCAGCTGCTACAGCCCCGACAAAATCTGACCATTCGTAATCTGTCTCCGCTCGTAAGCGGACACAGGTTCGTCCGATCTTTAATCTTCTACCGATCGTGAAACCGGTAAATTTTTGAATCAAAGAAAATCAACGAATAACGCACAATTCAATTTTTGCTGACTTTGCTCATCTCGGATTTCCACGTCGTGTGTGCTGTTTGAAATCCGAAACCAAAACTGTCAAAGATCCACTGTTCTGCTCCGGTACACGGCAAAACCCGACCTCCGTCATTTATCTGACCAAGATCGGCTCGAACCCTGAGCCCGGAAGAACACCAACTCCACGCATGGGGCTGGCCCGCTTATCGCGGAACACACAGCATATGAGATTGCAGCCGTCAGTCAAGTGAAACCTGAAGATTTTTCGCGAGACGGTACTCGATTCTATGTCAATTCCGCCTGGGTAAATTTTTCCTCCTGCTTGACGAATATCCTGGAGTACCGCCTCCAGCGCGGGGAGGTTCCCGTGAATATCATAGATTGCGGCAACCCGTCTACATTCTGCCATTGTAATCCCCACAGCGATATCAGCTTATTTCGGCTTCTTGATCAAGTATCTGACGTTGAGAGAAAACCGACCGGGCTGATAAGCTTTTTCCACCATACCGTTTCTGATCCCGCCGATTTTTTCGGTGGCCTTCTGGGAGCGAATGTTATTTTCGCCGACGTAAAAAACGACGTTCTCAACAAACTTGAAGGCATGAGCCAGCATTAGTCGTTTCAATTCCCAGTTGTAACTTCCTCCCCAATATTTCCGCGCCAAAAAAGTCCATCCAATTTCAATCTCAGATTTTTCCGGGGCGTAACCGTAGAACCGCGTAGATCCAATGATTTGTTGACTCTTCGTATCTATGATGACAAACGCCCCACCGCATTCCATCGCCTCTCTGAAAAACACTCTAAATACATCTTCTTTGTAGCGATCGCTCTCCGGATGCTGTTCCCAGATAAGCGGATCGGACGCGACGGAAAAAAGATCATCCCAATCTTCGGGCGCGAGCGGGCGAAGCTCGATGAGTTCGCCTTTTAGATTTGGTTGAAGATCAAACGACAAAGCTCAAGGGTCGGAGTTGTAAATGTGGTCCGTGACCGCGGAATTTCTCATTCGATGTTCGCCGTTCTCGTTGCGATTTTCAGGAATCTGCCTGCCAGATCACTAATTCGTTCTCCTTCAGTTTTCCGAGCTTATCCGAATGGCGTAATTCGAGGAGATAACGCTTGCCATCGATTTCGAAGTCCGTGGGATCAATCACACCTGTGCCGGTAGTCCAGGAAATCACTTTCTTAGCCTTTCCCTTGCTGGCCTTGAAATCATAATAGAGGAACCCTCTTGGGTAGCCTGCGTGCTTTCCCGGCGTTAGCCCACATACTCAATCGCGAAATCCGGGAATTCGATCTTCTGACCCGCCCGGTATTTTACACGGGTCCCGTACGAAGCCTTCTGTTCGGACGCGGCATGTCCGCAGCTGATCGGACCGGCGAAAGTCAACAAACCGCTCAACAGGAAGATGAGAGTCGAATTATTTGTCACGTTCAGGAAGTTTGTGAGCTCTTCGGGAATGACGGAAGCGACTCGTCGATGGTAACCCAGGGCAATTTATCTTCGAGCCAGATCGCTTTCTGTGGCGCAAAGGGAGACGGGTCGTCGAGGGATGCGATCGTCACATCGATCGTTTCTGAATCTTTGGCCTCCTCGAAAAACAAGTGCGTGCCGCAACATGCGGCAAAGGAGCGAATTCGATTCGCATGCGCGATTTTACGCGGTTCGCCCTTTGTCATGGACAGATCCTCGCGGGGCACCGATCCCCATGTGACATAGGGTGCTCCGGCGCTCCGCCGGCAATCTATGCAATGACAATCACCTAGAGCAAAGGGCGAGCTCTTCAATAGGTATCGTGTTCCGCCGCAAACGCATCCACCAGTGAGCTCCATATGATTTGTTTAACACGAAAAAGCTCAGCTATCACACTTCATCATTCATCATTCTTCCTTCTTCCTTCAGCTTCCTCTTCGGCCACCATCGCCTTACCTGGCGGCAATACGCTTCGTATTTAGACCCGAAAGTCTGCCGTAAAGTCGGCTCCTCGTACAAGACCACGAACAGGTGAGTCGCGAGAAAAAACAAGCCAGCGTAAATCAAGATCGACAACGATTGGTAAAAAAGCGCGGCGCCAGCAAGGGCGATTCCGGCGCCGATGTACATGGGATTTCGCACGAAACGGTACGGCCCGCGAATCACGAGTCGGCGCGGCGCATCGAACGGCGCAGGAGTGCCTTTACCGATGAATGCAAAAGTGAACACACACCAAAGCGCAATCGCCGCACCGATTCGTCCCCATAATCATCCCGGCGACTTGCGGCGCTCCAATGACCGCGGGACGGACAATGCCCGACCAAGCCAAGAAGCGACCGGGTAGATAAACAAGCACCAAGCCGATAAAAAGCGCGGCGTAGGTAACTGCACGAACCAGGACAAACACGTTCAACAGTGAGCCAAAAGGCGCGAATTTTAAAGTGGCTACTCGAGAATCGAGCCGCGGGCGCGAGCGAGATGGACCGTAAAGCCTGCGTGGCAGCAGGTGAGCGTGTGGGAAACAGGCGAATCAATGGCAGCTTCCCGATTCCGCCGCAATGCTCAACGCACCGATCCGAGTTGATTCTGTCAGCGGGCACGGCCTTTTGTCCACGCGGCGGATAGATCAGCAGTCCGTTCACGCGTCCGTCATTATCGATGTTAAACGTGACCCGAAGCCGGAGCTCTGACGCAAAAAAGTCCCGGGTGCTTTCCGGACGAATACGCAATTTCGGAAGCCCCCAGTCGGCTGGTGATTCAATCATCAGAAAGTCCCCCTCACGAGTAACGTTGAATACTCCCTCTCCCTTCGCTTCATACCGGCCTGGGTAGGTATTAAGTACCGCCGAATCAAGAGCGATCTCGGTATGCTTTGTGGTCGTCGGCTTCGCTAACGGGAAGTTCGGCCGCAACAGATGACGCGCAATATCATCAACGCTTGCCACCTGGTTCGAGAGCACGACGACACCAATCCGCTTCTTCGGATCCCAAGCCATGGAACTCGCGTACCCTAACGTGCCGCCATCGCGAAAGATTATTTGGTCGTCACCTTTTCCAATTACGGTCCAACCCAGCGCCTGCTCATTGCCGGACTGCGTTGGCCGACGCGTGCTCACGCTAGCTTCCATTGCCGGACCAAGTGACGAGCGCTCATAGCCCAAGGCAACTGAGAGAAACAAACGTCAAGAGATCGTTGGCCGTTGAATAGAGGCCTCCGGCCGACGGCATGAGCGAATAAACCGGGAGGTTGGACACGTCTGGCGATGGCTGCAAGCCGGCATCGTGACCGGCGGCAAGATTGGCCTTCATCTTCGGCGACAGAACAAAATCCGTGCTCGCTAAGTTCAGTGGAGCAATGACGCGCGCGCGTAAAAGGCTTTCGTAATCCATGCCGGCGCGAGACGCGAGAGCCTCACTCAAGAGCCAGTAACCGATGTTCGAGTAGTCCCATTTGCTGCCAATGTCGCGCGTCAGCTTGTAGCTCGCGACGTAGTGAACAAGATCGGCAGCGGAATATTTTCCTGCGGCCGGACCGTTGAAGGCGGGTGCATTCTCCGGCATGAATGGCAGACCCGAAGTATGAGTCGCCAAGTCCACGAGCGTGATCGAACGGCCGTTTCGTTCGGGAACCTTGACGCCGGCGGGCGGATATTTCGCCACCGGGTCCGCGAGCGCGACTTCATTCTGTCGGACCATGTCCGCGAGGAGAAGCGCGGTGAACACTTTAGTGACCGAGCCAATCTCGAAAACGGTGTCGCCATCCAACGGTCGCAGGTCTCCCGCGCTGGGCTGGCCGTACGAAATGATCCTTCGGCCTTGCGGTTCGACTACGCCGACAACAATGCCAACGCCATTTTCTTCGGCGCCGACACGCTCGGCGAGCATCTTGTGAATTTCAGCATCCGATGGGAGAACGATCGCATCCGAATTTTGCGTTGGCTGGGCACCGGCAAGAGTTGTCGTTAAGCCCACAAAGACGCACGCGGCGAACGCTGTGGATACCGGCGTCTTCAGCAGATACCGGACCGCAAACTTGAAATCTCGAATCATGAAACCTTGGTTGTATTCATTGAGATGCCGGAAATCAGCGATCTGGATTCAATCGATGGCAATTTTTCGGGGAGCGATTGTTTTTGAGCCTACCAGCTGCCGTGTCCGGGTAGCGTGATCGAAGGCGCAGCGCTTCACCTCACTGACAGATGACCAAGCGGATATGTTCCATATGGGAAATCCATTTTGCCAATGCAACGCCGCGGTAGACCTTGCTTGCCATGAACCGATTTGGCTTCGTCGCCCTCTTGCTAGCGCTCTCCTCTGCTCGCGCAGAATTGCCTCCGCTCATCCCGCGGGAAGTCTTGTTCGGAAATCCTGCGCGTGCGCATCCGGAAATCTCGCCCGATGGCGCACAGATCGCCTGGCTCGCGCCGGACAAGAAGGGCGTGCTCAATGTCTGGGCGAGCGCTATCGACGGCGAGAATCCGCACCCGATCACGAACGAAGCGCACCGGCCGATCGCCTGGTATGCGTGGGGAGGGGACGCGAAGCACATCCTTTATCTGCAGGACAACGCCGGCGACGAAAACCAGCATCTCTTTTCCGCTGACCTAACGACCAGCAACGTGCGCGATCTGACACCGTTTCGCGGTGTCCGCGCGCAGAATGTTTTGACTGACTCGCAGCATCCGCGCTTCGTCCTTGTCGCGCTCAACCTGCGGGACCGTCACGCTTTCGATATGTATCGCGTCGATGTGGAAACCGGGGCGGTCACGCTCGAGGCGATCAATCCCGGTGACGTCCTCACCTGGACGACGGATAACGACTTCGTTATCCGCGGTGCGACCGCCTTTGATGGGAAGACTGCCGCATCGATCGTGCGGGTGCGCGACACGGCCGACAAACCGTGGCGCGACGTGGTAGTGATGCCGTTCGAACGGGCGCTCTTTGCCGGCGAAGTCTTCATCGGCTCGCTCATCGCCGGGTTCGCTCCGGACGGGAAGAGCCTGGTGATTCATTCGGCGCTCCACTCGGACAAAGGCCGACTCGTTCGAATCGATCTTCACAGCGGTGAGGAGCTCGGCGTGGTCGCGCAGAACCCGCAGTCCGACGTGGCAGAACACGACGAATACTTAGCGCCGAAGTTCCTAGCGAATCCGACGACGAATGTGATCGAGGCCGTGCTATTCGACTATACCACGGGGCAGTGGGTTTTTCTCGATGCGAAAATGGAAGCTGATTTTGCCAAGATCGGTCGTGAAGTAGCGGGCTTTATCGATCTGATCAGCCGCGACCGCGCCGACCGGAAATGGATTATCGCCGCGCGGCGAAGCGATGCGCCGGCATCCTATTACGTTTTCGATCGCGAGACGAAGAAAGTGACCTTGCTCTACAACGAAAACCCGGCTTTGCAGCGTTCCACCCTCGCACCGAAGAAGTCGGTCATTATCAAGGCGCGCGATGGACTGGAGTTGGTCAGCTACCTAACGACTCCGCCCCGCGTGGAAGCGAAGAATCTCCCGCTCGTGCTGCTCATTCATGGCGGCCCGTGGGATCGCGATGATGATAACTACGACCCGGTAGTTCAGTTCCTCGCCAACCGAGGCTACGCCGTCCTGCAGGTGAACTACCGCGGCTCGACCGGGTTCGGCATCGATTTCTTCAACGCCGGAAACAGCCAGTTGGGACGCGGCATGCAGCAGGATCTCTATGATGCAGTGCAGTGGGCGATTGATCAAAAAATTGCCGATCCGAAGCGCGTCGCCGCGATGGGTGGGTCCGTCGGTGGCTTCGCCACGCTCTGCGCGCTGGAGATGCGCCCTGATCTATTCGCGTGCGGGGTGGATGTCGTCGGCCCATCCGATCAAGCGGCAAACTTTCGCTCCTTCCCCAGTTACTGGTCTATCGTAATGCCGCGTTGGCGACGGCGGGGCGGCGATTTCGATCATGACGAGGAGCTCAATCGGAAGGTGTCGCCGCTTTATCACGTCGACAAGATTCGCGCACCGCTCCTCATTGGACAGGGAAAGAACGATCCCCGGGTGGCGATTGCTACCAGCGACGCCATGGTGGCTGCTCTGCGCAAGGCGAAACGCGAAGTCGTTTACGTCGTTTATTCCGATGAGGGCCACGGTTTCGAACGGCCCGAAAACAATTTCGATTTCTATGGACGCGTCGAAGAATTTCTCGCGAAACATCTCGGAGGGCGTGCCGAACCGTGGAAGAAAATCGCCGACGCCACCGCGGAGGCGCGATGATGCTTCGCGCGCCATCATCCCCGAGGGAAAGCGAGGGATTTCACGAACGTGTTGCGAGTGATCGAGAGGTTCCGGGAATATCTCTGCCGATAAGAATGCCGAGTTGTTAGGCGTACTTTCCGAGCCTTGGCTGCGGTGGCCTACTTGCCCGATCTTCCCGGCTCGAACCTCATGAGCTAATCCTTTCGCTTTCGAGAAAAGTCTGGTCACTTGTGAAACGCTTGGCCATACTCGGCAACTTTCTGCAGGCAAACGACGGAGGGAAATTATGCTTCACTTCATCTGGTACACTCTTGTTGGGTTGATCACGGGGGTTATCGCGAAGTCGGTGACGCATATGCACATGACCTTTTTCTGGACAATCGTGCTCGGCATCATTGGCTCGATCATCGGCGGCGCGATTGCCCAAATATTTTCGCGTCCGGCAGACGAACGATATCATCCCGCCGGCTTCATTTTTTCCACACTTGGCGCGATCCTGGTTCTCTTTGCTTGCGATAAGCTGGACATTGATTTTCCCCACCGCTAATCCCGTTAGGGAACAGCGGCCCTTGCGTAATTCTTAATTCTTCCTTCAGACTTTCCTCGGGCGCTCGAGAACGAATTGGATGCGCGGCTTAGCGGGAGAAGGCGTACTCGCAGTGTCGAAGTCTGCGCAGGAGAGGATTAGGCCCAAGCCGACCGACTGCGCCAATGAAATCATTTGCGCCGGCGGGAACAATTGCCATTCGAATTCTTCGTGAGCACCGTCCGGGTAATCCAGCTGCACGCAGAGCCGATCGCCGTTTAGACGTTTGCTCTCTCGAACCACTCCGCTAGCCGTCTCGAGTTCGCGCTCGCCCTGATGCGCGGCAAAAAATTCCTGGTTCCACAAATCGAGAATGACACGACCGCCTTTCCGCAGACCCGTTGCCAGCCAGCCAAGCACATCGCGATTTGTTGTCGGATCGAAATAACCAAAGCTCTGAGACATGACAATCGCCACGTCGACTGCGCCGGGCTCTGGCCGGTAGTCGCGAATGTCCGCATGCACGTAGCTTGGACCGCCAGCCAGTTCGCGTGCCTTCGCGATGGCATAAGTATCACGGTCGATGCCGATCACTGAGTAACCCTCGCTGGAAAGCGCTCGGTCGTGTCGTCCCATGCCGCAGCAGACATCGACAAGCTTTCGGAAATCAGGCAGAGGGGCACAACGGCAGACAAATGCCGCCTCTTGAATCGTGCGTGCTTCGCCAATACCGATATGGAAGAGCTCGAACCATCGATGAGAATAGGCATTGGGTTCTGCTCGCATGATTAACGATTGCAGTCTGAATTTTCGGCTTTGCGACTGGAACTCTCAACATGCAACTGCTTCCATTCAGCCATCTCCGACCTGCTGGACTCGTTACGCCATAGCGTTGCGGAGGCGGAAACAAGAGCGTAGGCGGAAGCGAATAGGAATTTCGCGAGTCAACGGGTCAAACGGAAATTCGCGGAAATTTACGACGAAAGAGCTTTCTATCAGACGAAATCGGCTGAGCACTACTAATAACGAATGATGAGGGGAAGATCGGGCTGTAGATCTTTTGTCTGGGCTTTCCGTCCGCCATCGAACGTTATTTCAATCGCCCACTTTTTTCCTTCGGTGGCTTTGAAAATCGAGGCCTTTTCCAGGTAAGTGAATGCGGCAATGGGTTGATAGGCCTTTGGCTTAACTATTCGAATCTCAGTAACGCGTTTCACACCGATGGGATGCTGGAAAGAGGCGCGCTTCGGATCGTTGTCGGCAATGTTGCGATTCGCTTCTTCCTTTACCGCTAAAACAGGCGGTTCGATGAAGAAAGATGGGCTCTTCGTATCATCTCGCGGGGTCAATATTTCGATGGCCGTTCCCGGCGGCATCCAGTCCGGCGCGATCGACCAGGTCGGAAACGGCAAAGTCGTGTTGGGACCGACGCGATGAAGCCCAATGCCGATCGGGCACCAACCGCTGGTGCGCCAGTTCATCCGGTTCTTGAACTTTTCCACGCCACGCTCAGCGCCGGGGGAAACCGGAACAGTTGGATCCGGCCAGAGGAGCTCAATGTAGGTGTTCAAAAACTCAGCGGTAATCGATGCGGTGCCTTGTCCGTCGTGACGATTGACGTTCGGCGAAACCTTTAGTCCCGCGCGCTCGAGCGCAGCGCGTTCGGGTGCATCGCGGCTTACGACGATCCAGACGTGATCGAATTCTAATTCGGCTGCAGCGGCCTTCATGGGGACAGAGGTCGCAGCCAGAAGTGCTGCCAGGAAAATAAACATTTGTGACATAACATTTCGTTATACAGCTGGCGGGGCGGTACCCGAGAATAAATTGCGGTGCGTCACCACGAAATTTTTACGGTGACGTATTCATTCCACAGCAAGTTTCGTTTTTGTCTTGTATCACACTCTCTAAGCCCACAAATTCGTCGCCATAAATCACATGGTCAGGGGAGCTATCGCGCACGGTTTTTCGCAGCGAAAGCAAGATGAAGAAATGGGTAGGAAGAGGGTCAGATCTCAACTCCGAGCGACCTCGCGAGCAGGCATTTCACATTCGGTCGCCTGTTAAACCTGCTCCTTTGATTAATGGATCGTCTTCGGCTCCGGGCCGGCCAGGATTTTTTGAAACCGCGGATCGTTCCGAAGCGGGTCCCATTCCCAACGTGTCCGCAAGTCGGAAAGGGTGATGCTGTCATCGGCATAATCGACAGCAAAAGGAGTTGCGAGCAGACGCTCAATTTCAGAGATGGCTCTGCCGGTTTCTCCAGTGCGCGTGAAGATCAGAGCTTGAAAATCCTGCGCGACGGCGCCCTCGATCACGTCGCGCTCGATGGGCTTTAACTCGACCGCGCGCCGACCTTCGCGAAGAGCGTCTTCTTTCTTTCCCATGAATGCGTAAAGAAGTCCGAGTTGTCCGTGGCGCGTTGAGTCTTGCGGACTGTTGGCGACGGTTTTTTCCAGCGCCGGTCTGGCCGCTTCAAAATCAGTTTGGGCGCGTGCGGTGTCGTTACGCACGAGATCGATGCAGCCTTGCAGATAACTTTTCGGAAGCGGTGCGCCAGGTTGCGACGTGATCGTGTCCAGACGGCAGGAAGCAAGCGCTCTTTCCGCCGCGGCTGGATCCCGGTCCATCAAACTCACATCCCATCGGGCGAAAGTGACAACTCCGTCAGGATCGACATTAGCCGGAATACTTTCCAGTGCCGCTTTGATTGGTGCCGTGTTTCCCTTCGCGAAAAATTCGGTGTAGCCACGCTGAATCTTCACGTTGACTGAATCAGGCGCGAGCTCCAGCACGCGATCAAGTCCACGCAGAGCATTGGTCCAATCGCGCAAGCCGAAATAGGTTTGCGATGCATCGTAGAGCGCAACCTGATTGCGCGGATCAATCGCTTCGGCATGTTGATAAGCGGTGATAGCCTCCGTCAAACGCCCCTGGCGTCGCAGGATAGCGGCAATGTAAAGGGCGACGTCGCCATCATTCGGCAGCGCCTCCGCAGCGAGTGCGAACTCCCGCAAAGCTCCTTGGTAATCCGCTTCCTCATAATATAAATACAGCCCAAGCGCCGCATGTCCTTCCCCCAGGTTTGGCTGCAAGCGCAAAGATTCGATCGCCTCCGCGCGTGCTTTTTGTTTGGTTGCTTCCGTCGGTTCAAACCAATGATAAATCTGGCTCGTCACGGCGGAGAGTCGCGCGTGGGCGAGGGCAAAGTTGGGGTCGAGTGCGATTGCTTGTTCGTAAAGCCGGGCGGCGGACCGGAAGTCTTGCAAGAAGTTGTCCGGCCGCGTTTGGTACTCGCGGCCTCGGAGATAGAGAACATAAGCGTCTGCATTGTCCGTCGGTTTTGTTTCTACGCGCGCTTTCTCCTGCGGCGAAAGCGTCGTACTGAGAGCGTCGGCAATGCGCTTCGCCACTTCAGCTTCCACGCCAAAGATGTCGATCAATTGTCGATCATAACTTTGCGCCCAAAGATGCGCGTCGGTCTCGGCTTGAATAAGCTGGACGTTGATGTGCACGCGGTCGCCTGCCTTCTGCACGCTGCCTTCGAGAATATTCGAAACACGCAGGTCTCGCGCGATCTCGGGCAGATTTTCCGGCGCGCTTTTGTAACGTGCCGTCGAAGTGCGCGAGATTACTCGCAGGCCGCTGATCTTGGAAAGGGTGGTGATAATTTCATCCTGAATGCCCTGTGCGAAAAATGCGTTCTCCTTGTCCGAGCTCAAATTGTCGAACGGCAGGACAGCGATCGACCTGCTGTCCGCGCCAACGTTTGGGTTCGTCGTGACACTTGTTTTGCGGGTAAACTGAAAAATCAGTAATCCGGCAGCGATCAATGCTACAACCCCGATGCTCATGGTCAGTTTCCGCCCAGGGTGGCGGATCCTCGATTCGTCGGGCGAAACCTTTTCCGCGCGCTTAATTCCTTCCGGCGTCAGCTCGAAGGCCCAGGCCAGAATCACTGCGATGGGAAAACCGAGCGCGATCACCGTGACAAAAACTTTCATGGTCCATGCCGGTGCGTCGAATGTTGGAAAGAGAATCGAGGCCGCCTGGACCAGCAGCCAGGCAATCACCGCATACGCGACCGCGACTTTGTAAACGTGACGACGCTTCAGTTCAGCGGAAAATTTCGGAAGATTCACGGCTTCAGCGCGGGATGATAGCACGTTTTTATTCGAGAAGTTTGTTTTTGTCTTGTATCACACTCCATAAGCCGACAAACGTTGTCGCCGTAATCACATGGTCAGAGAGCTATCGCGCACGCGGCTTTTCGGAGCCAAATCAAGATGAAGATTCTCACCTTTCTAATCCTATGTTTCGCGTCGGTCGCCCTCGCAGACGACTTCAAAGCGATTGACGGGAAAGAATACAAAAACGTCACCGTAAGCCGAGTCGAACCCGACGGCATTGTGCTCATGAGCAGTTCGGGAATCTCGAAAGTTTACTTCACCGAATTGCCTAAAGAGGTTCAGGAACGTTTTCATTACGATCCAGCGAAAGCCGCCGCATACTCGGCCGAACAAGCGACCAGTCAGGAGGTCTATCGAAAACAGCAAGAGGAATTACGGCGGAAAATGGCTGAAGAAAAAAACAGATATTGGACGGGACAACAACCGCCCAAAAACCAGGGGGATAAGCTTCGGGCACCTGCTGCGGTCGTCGCTGGTCGCGGCCAACAAGTCGAAGTGATCTCTCACGGCGCGCAGGTGGACATCGCAAAACATCTCGCATTGGGCAACGTGACAGTTGTCGATTTTTATGCGGACTGGTGCGGCCCGTGTAAACAGCTCTCGCCAACCTTGGAGCAGATGGCGCGAACCGATCCCGAGATTGCGCTGCGCAAGATCGACATCGTCAATTGGAACACGGCGGTGGCGAAGCAACATAACATCCACTCGATTCCGCAGGTTAACGTTTACAATCGCGGCGGCCGTCTCGTCGGCACCGTTGTCGGCGTCAGCATCGAAGAGGTTAAGCGTTACGTAGCGCAAGCGAAAACCGGCGGCTGATGGATCTGGCAGGACGCACGCGCTGACACATAGGCGCGCGAATCACAAATAGGAAGCCGTTTCGTCAAACGTCCGGCCATGAAACGAACAATATTGCAACTTGTCGTCGCTCTATCCTTCCTGGGCTCAGTGCGCGCCGATCAGACGATCCAATCGGTGCAGCAAGCTCTCACGGAGCAAGGCTTTTACTATGGCAACGTTACCGGCGAAAAGAGCGCCGAGACTACTGCCGCGATTCGGCGTTACCAAATTCGCAACGGGTTGCAAGTCACTGGCGAGATCAATTCGGAGACACTCCGCTCGCTTAACGTGAGTTCGAATTCAGCCTCATCGCCTGCGGTCGCCTCTAACTCTCCTGTCACTCAGCCAACCGCTTCCCGCCCTGATCACAGCTCGCGGCCTGCGTTGGATTCGCCGCCGCGATCATTTGGCGACTCTGGACGGCGGGTCGAGATGAACAGAGCTTTCGTTGGTGCGCCATATGAGTCGGTGCCGGGTGAGATGGACTTCCGCATTGTCGCAGAAGTTCAGCGTCAGTTGGGGAGTCGCGGATATTATCGAGGCTGGGTTGACGGCAGATATGGGCGTGGCACAGCGTTCGCGGTGCGCACGTTCCAATCGCGCTTGGGAATTTCGCCGACCGGCCAGCTCGACATGAGGACGCTCGACGCGCTCGGCTTACCTGACCAGAACATGGCGTATTTGGAGTCGGCGCCGTCGTCCTATGGAAGCAGCAGAGTGCGGGTGCACACAAAATCCAAACACGGAAAGTGGAAAGCGAAGTGGAAGAAGCATCATCGGGACTACGATGGCGACGAGTATGGTGATGATGATGACGAGGGGAATGGTAATGGTCGGCGACATGGACATGGACATGATCGTGGCCATGATGACTAGTCTGCGCGGGACCTTTTCATCTTTATTATTCACGTGCCGACGGCCTTGGCCTGTGGGTGCCGTTTCACGTGGCGCGTACTTCGAAAGTGGCGACGATAATGTCCTGGCGGAATTTTCAGTGTCCGCTGAAAAACATTGCGCATCGAATTGACGTTTCCAAAGCCGCACTCGCCAGCAATAGTTTCCATGCTGTTGTGACTTTCTTCCAGTCGCCGGCGAGCTGCTTCGACGCGGAGGCGCTCCACAAACTTCGCGGGCGTGGTCTTCATCTCCTTGGTAAAGACCCGGGCGAAATTGCGAGGACTCATCCCGACTCGCTGCGCCAGTACTGGCACGTTGAGCGGTTTGTTTAAGTTATCGAGCACCCATGACTCCAGTTCCCGCAACGGTTTTCGATCGGTTAGTTGCAGCGACAGCGCAGCGCTAAATTGCGATTGTCCACCTGGCCGGCGCAAATAGAGCACGAGATTGCGAGCCACCTGCAGCGCCAGACGCGAACCGTAGTCTTCTTCGACTAGCGCCAATGCCAGGTCCATTCCCGCTGTGACTCCGGCCGACGTGTAAACATTCTCGTCACGGACAAATATTGGGTCGGGATCAATGTCCGCGCGCGGGGCCCGTTTGATAAGAACATGACACCAGTTCCAATGAGTTGTTGCCCGGCGGCCATCGAGCAAACCTGCTCGAGCAAGCAGCATTGCACCGGTGCAAACCGAGCCGATTCGCCGGACCCGTTCGGCGATCTTTCTCAGCCAGCGCACGACGTCACTGTTTATTTCATCCTGCTCGATCGCGCTGCCACCTGCTACGAGTAGGGTGTCGATCTTTCCACTCATTTCCCGAAACGTTTTATGCGCGGTGATGCGCAACCCACAGTTCGCAACGAATGATCGGTGGGAAGAAGTGGTGATGACTTCTACAGAATAGATTGGGGGCGAACCGGGGTTTTGTTTGCCGAACATTTCGGCAGCGCGAGTAAAGACTTGGAGCGGCCCGACCAGATCGATGATCTCCGTCCCCGGCGCGGCCACGAACACGATCCGCCGCGTTCGCGGTTGAACCGGGTCCTTACTATTTAGGTCCGAGCCGGACTGGTGGTGTTTCCTTTTCACGCGCTTGCCGCATCGTCTTGTCACTGATCACTAGTCACAATTTTTTATCGGCTGTCGCGAATTTGTCCGGGGCCGCGTCGAAAGTTTTCTTATCGTCGTCGGAGCAGAAGTAATAAGTCGTGCCTTTGTAGACAGACCTTGGAGCGGTCTTTAGATCGACATCCATTCCGCACACAGGACAGAGTGGATGTTCAGCGGTGGATACAGGCGCGCTCGCGTAAACCTGATTGGAATCCGGGTTCATCCAGCCTTGCCCCTGATATTCCATGTTGTAGGCAGTTTTCTGGGCAACGTCGCGGCCGTAATAGCGCTCGACCACGCGGAGCGCGAGATCGATGCCCGAAGAAAGTCCGCCAGCGCTGGCGAGATTGCCATCTTCCACGAAGCGAGCACCGCGCTTGAGGCGTATATCCGGGAATTGCATGGCAAACGAGACAAACGCGCCGTGAAATGTGGTTGCGGCTTTGCCCGACAAGAGTCCGGTCTTGGCCAAAACAAAGGCGCCGGTGCAGACCGACATGGTGACATCAGTGTTTTTGGTCGATTCACGAATCCATTTCAGCATCGCCTCGCTCGGCTTACTTTGGGCGGGGATAACGATGACTTTTGGCGCGGGCGCGTTGGCAAAAGTGTAATCGGGTATGATCTGCATTCCGCCACCGGCGTGGATAGGGGAAGTCGTGTCGGAGACCGTGTAGAGACGGAACGGGCCGTCCTCGAGTATGATCTGCATTCCGCCACCGGCGTGGATAGGGGAAGTCGTGTCGGAGACCGTGTAGAGACGGAACGGGCCGTCCTCGAGGCCGGGAATGTTGACGTCACGGAAAACTTCCCATGGCCCGCAGAAGTCGATGATGACTGCGCCGTCTGAAATAACGAAGGCAACCGGGATCTGGCCTTGGGCTGGAGGCTTGAGCGAGTTTGCTTTGCCCGCTTGTTTGTTAACGCCGGAACTGCCCGTGGTTTCGATCGAAGCTGCGTTCGCGGAAAGCTGACCGATAACGAAGAGAGCAAGCGCAGCGATCAAACCGGATCTCGCCGCGGCATTGACTAGATCTTTTCGATTTATGGAACTTGTTCGTGCATTCATGGCAGCAATCATCTCGCAACCGCGATTGGCAGCAATGCCAATAATCACCACGTTTCTGCCAAATGGCTACTTTTCTCTAGCCTTTGACTTCCGGATGTCGCACTTGACGCAGTGCCCGAGGGTCGTCGACGCAAGCGACGCAGCCTCCTGCGTCCAGTCCAGCTGGCGGAATATTGACCGGTTGCTGCGCGAACTGCCAGATGGCGATGACCGCGCCGAGAATCAAGATCGGATAAATTGCCATCTCGATGACGTTGCGGCTCTTTTCTTCCGAGCGAATCAGAAGCGCGTAAGTGGACTCTTTGTGTTGATCTTCCAGTTGATCTGTCGTGCCTGTTTGTTCTTTCATGACAGAACTTTCTGGCGGCGCGTCACTGGCCGCGATGACAAAGGTCATCAAATTTCTGCCACATACGGCATCGGGAAGGTGAGACATTTCGGACGCGATTGGGCCCTCGCGTTTGTCATGTCGATCATTCCCGACACAACGAAGTGATTCGCGTCGCCGCGATGCGGGAATATCGCGCTCCCGGGAACCGGGCGACCGCTCGTATCCGATTCTGTGACGCGCAGTCTCATCTCGCAAAACAACAAACAAGAAGAGGTAAATGTATGAAAAAGCTTCTCTTAATTGCATTGGTCGTAAGCGGATTGGCTTTCGTTGCCGGACAGCGTTCTGACGCTCAGATCACCGCAGGACTTCCCGGCGTTGGGGGATTCAGCGTTGGATTTCCGGGCGGCTATTATGCCTATCCGACGTACTATAATTATTATCCGTACGGGTACTACCGGCGGCCGTACTACTCTTATTCTCAGCCGTATTCATATCATTACAGTGGCACCCGATACTCCTGGTATAATGGGCGTCGAACTTACCACCGCCATCATCGCCATCATTATCACAACCGCTATTGAGCTGACATAACGTTAAAGCGTTACATCGGAAGCAGGCGCAAAACGCAACCGCTGTCGTTGAGATCGCATCAATATTTAACATTTCACAACATCGCCAGCGGATGTTTCCCGCCTTCGGCAAACCTACGGCGCGACAAGCAATTTCGGGATCGCCTAACCGCGCGATCTGCGAAAGCGCGGGGGAGGGACGCAAGCGGTGCTATCCATAGATGACTGACGAGCGCATCGAGAAGACCAAATCAGCTGTTGAGTCTGCCGGAAATATCCCGGCCGATAAGAAAGCTGAGTTGCTGGGCTTGCTGTCGAAGCTCAAGCCAGCCATCGCCAAGGTTTCACAGACTCATCAAGAGGATGCCCAGAGCATCGCCCGTCTGGTGGAGGCTTCGGCCCAGGAAACGATTCGCGCCCAAAAAAAACCGGAACGGATCAAGAGACTTTCGCACGAACTGAAACAATCCGTGGAAACCTTTGAAGCGTCGCATCCGGAGCTCGTCGCTTTTGTGACTGAATACAGCGGGTTTTTGTCCGCGATGGGCATCTGAGAATCCTCGAGGCCAGACCTCAGCCGCCTTCGCGCAAACTCCCGCCAACGCGCGTGCTTTGGCGTGACAAGAGAGCGCGCCCCGGCGATTTTGATTTTCGCCGGCGATTCAATCAAACGTGTATATACACATTTCATTGGGTCGCCCCTAAGGCAACTCGCCTTTGCGCAGCGAACAGCGAGCCGTGGATTCAGTGGGGCAGGACGGCGAGGTGCGAGCGGTCTCGTTCTTATCGCGGTCCGGCAAACACTTTCTGAACCAGCGCTTCAAAGCGCGGCTCGCCGCGCAACGGATCGAGCATCGGTTCGACCTTGATGAATGCGATATTGTATCCGTCTCGCTCCTCGTAAGTTTCTTCGAGCAACTGTATCGCCTCGTCCTTCTGGCCGAGTCCGATATGGATCAGGGCGAGATTGGATGGCGAAACGTAACGTTGCTTTGATGATTCGCGCAGTTCGCGCAGCTGTTTAAGAATCACCAGTGCCTCATTTTTCCGGCCGATTTTTGCGTAAAGATGAGCAAGCAACGCCGGCGGCAGCGGGTCGTCATTTAGCGCGATGGCCTTCTTGTACTCGGCTATGGCTTCTTCGTTGCGGCCGTTCAGTTCCAGCGCGTCTCCCAAAGTCCAGTGGGCGTAGTAAAAGCCCGGATCCATCTCCACGGCTTTGCGCAATTGCTCGATCGCCTGGTCGTATCGGCGAGCGCTGGTCAGGACAGTCCCGACATCGGCATTAATGACGATGGAGAGCGGATCGAGCTCCAGCGCGCGCTTAACCTCGGCGATGGCCTCCTCGAATTGGCCGAGCGGCACGAGTCCAGTTTCGCCATACCATTGGTGGGCGGTCGCATAGTTAGGATTCAATTCAATCGCGCGCCGGAATTCACGATTGGCTTCCGCAAAATTGAGGTCGTAGGCGACAAGCGCGTTTGCGAGCGTCGCGTGGGCCTCTCCGAGGGTGCTGTCCAACTCGAGGGCTTTCGCGGCGGCCGCCTTTGCTTGCGGCAAACTTTCTTTTGGACTGGCCTCGGCGTAAGCAGAAAGCAAAACGTAGGCGT
>WNGR01003164.1_pt1 | contig 18007 bp, 15 predicted proteins | sample 5407581 | NCBI WGS metagenome assembly WNGR01 (sample SAMN13153383, study PRJNA577476) | soil metagenome | isolation source: 80 cm soil or saprolite under Garry oak tree replicate 2 | place: USA:California | collected 2016-06-15 | reverse complement strand
CCGCCATGGACCGGCTCACAAGAGGGCGGTCGCCGAACGGGATGAGAACGCGGGAACCGAGTACGCCCAACACCGTTCGGGGCGTGCCAGTGCAACTCACGTTCACTGATTAGGAACGGTAGGCGAACCGGGCGCGCGGTGGCAGACCTCCGCGCGCCCGCCGCAGCCTTATTACCGCAGGTACGAGGCGCCGTTGACGTCGATCACGGTCCCGGTGGCCCACAGCGACTCCGCGGACGCCAGCCACGCCACCGCGGCGGCGACCTCATCGGGTTCACCGACCCGCCCGAACGGGCTCTGCGCCCGGATCGCCACGCCGTCCGGCCCGGCGAGCCGCTCGGTGCTCAGGTCGGTGCGGATGAAGCCGGGCGCGACCGCGGCGACCCCGATGCCGTGCGGCGCAAGCGCTACCGCCAACGACTGGGCCAGCGAGTGCAGGCCCGCCTTGCTGGCACCGTAGGCGGGCGCGTCGGGTTCCCCGCGGTACGCGCCACGCGACCCGACCATCACGATCCGCCCGCCGTCGGGCCCTTCCGGCCGGTTGATCAGGTGGTCGACCACCCGGTGCGCCAGTGCCGCGCCGGCCAGCAGGTTCACGTCCAGGACTCGTCGCCAGGCCTGGATCCAGTCCTCGAACGTGGTGGTGGTGACGGGGTGATCCAGAAAGATGCCGGCATTGTGGATGAGCACGTCGATGCCGCCCAGGTCCGCCACGACCGTGTCGACCAGCGCGCTGATTCCGTTGGTGTCGGCCAGGTCCCCGGTCACGATCACGTGGTCGTCGCCGGGCAGGTCGGCCCACAGCCGGGTGGCGGCGGCGACGTCGGATCGGCAGTGGATGGCGAGTCGGTCACCTTGCGCGGCAAGGCGACGGCAGATCGCGGCGCCGATCCCGCGTGAGCCACCGGTCACCAACACCCGTCGACGCGTTGCGGTCATTGAACGAACGTAGTCGTCAGGTCGTGAGCGCGGGCACGAATGTGGGCACCAGGCTCGGGTCGTTGAACGCGGTGATGCGGGCGATCCGGCCGCCGACCATGGTCAAAACCTGGATGCCGTACGCCTCGTACCGGCCGCCGCCCGCGCGCTGGTAGGCGACGATGGCGGGCTGGCCGTTGGCGCGAGTGGGCGCCATCCGCCACAGGTCCCTGCGCAGTACCCGACTGGCCAGGAACCCGACGACGGCCTGCCTCCCGGTGAACCAGGTCGGAATCGGCGGCATCTCCAACTCGACGTCGGCGCGCAGCAGGTTCACCAGCGCGTCCGGGTCGGCCCGGGTGAACGCGTCGACGTAGCTGTCCAGAAGGATCCGCCGGGTTTCCTCGTCCGGCTCGGCCAAGTCGTCCTCGACCGGGCCGGTCTGCGCCAGGTGTGCTCGGGCCCGGCGCAGCGTGCTGTCCACGGCCGCGGCTGTTGTGTCCAGCATCTCGGCGACCTCGGCCGTCCGGAACGCCAGCACGTCGCGCAACGTCAGCACGGCCCGTTGCCGGGCGGGCAGGAACTGGAGTGCGGCGATGAAAGCCAGCCGCACTCCGGTTTTCCCGGCCACGATCGCCGCCGGATCGTCGCCACCGAACAGCGCGTCGGGCGCGGGCTGCAGCCACGCCACCGACGGCTCGCGGGGCGCAACGGCCACCCGGTGATCGTCGGCAGGCGCACCCAGACCCGAGGGAAGTGGCCGCCGGGCACGGGTTTCCAACGCCGTCAGACACGCCATGGTGGCGATCCGGTACAGCCACCGCCGCACCGACGAGCGGCCCTCGAACCCGCCGAACCCGCGCCACGCCCGCAGATACGTCTCCTGCACCAGGTCCTCGGCGTCGTGGATCGAACCGAGGATCCGGTAGCAGTGCGCGAGCAACTCCGGTCGGAAGGGCCCGGTCAGTGCGGCGAACTCGGTATCCGTGGGCATTGCGGCTCCTTCCCCGGGCTCACTGTAGGCGTCAGCCGAGCCGGCGCAGTCCGGTGCCGTTGACCTGATACTCGGGCGCGCTGTCGGGGTCCCCCGCGAGTTCCAGGACGGCCTTGGCCACCTGGTCCGGGGTGAGGATCGGCCCCCGGCTCGCGACGAAGGTGTCCCGGTCGACGCCCTGGCGCGCGGCGTAGCCCGCGACCCCGGCCGAGCCGAGGCCGGTGGCCGGGGTCAGGTCCGGCAGCAGCGTGACGAACCGGATGTCGAGTCCGGCCCTGGTCGACTCGTCGGCCGCGTAGCCGCGGAGGTAGCGGATGGCGGCCTTGGCGCTGGCGTATCCGCCGGACAGCGGGGACCCGCCAAGGGCGGCGCCGCTGGACATCATCACGACCACGCTGCCCGGCGCCAGCGGCTCCAGCAGCGCAGCCCTGGTCCAGGTGAAGGCGTGTCGGGTGTCGACGTGCCAGTTGCGGCTGAAGGTTTCCCAGGTCTGCTCGTGCACCGGCGCCATGTGCGGCGTGACCCCGGCGTTGAGCACCAGCAGGCCGGGACGGTGTTCCCGGAGCACGTCCCGGGCAATCGTTTCGTCGGTGGCATCGGCGGCGACGGGCATGAACCCGGCGCCGAGTTCGTCGCCTACAGCGCGCAGGTCCTGCTCGCCGCGGGCGATGCCCACGACGTTGGTGCCGGCGGCGACGAGCGCGGCGGCGATCGCGCGCCCGAAGCCGCGGCTTGCACCGGTGACAACGGCGGTCTGGACGGAATCGGACATCGGACACTCCACGGTGCTGGTCGGGTTCGGTCCGAATCAAGACCAGCCGCCGGCCGAAAACCCGTCGGCGCGGGGGAGTGATGTGGCTCACAGCAGGGGTGGCCGGCGATGCGGGGGCACACCGCCGGCCACCCCCATTCGGTCAGCCGATGGCCGCCGCGAAGACGTGCAGCGGCGCGGCCGTGACGTTCGGCAGCGTCACCGACGCGACGGTCTTGCCCGCCTGAAGCGCGACGGAGTCGTAGAAGACGGTCGCCTTCCACGGTGTCGGGCCGCTGGACGTGTTGCCGTAGTCGGCGGTCACCGCGACCTCGCCGCCGGGATACGGCGTTGTGGACGCCCAGTCGCCGAAGCCGACGGTGAAGGGCTGCGTGGTGCCGTCGGCGTAGGTGATCGTGCCGGTGCCGAAGGACTGGCCGTTGGCCGCGACGCCGAGGAAGCCCAGGGTCGTGCCGGTTCCGGTGACGGTGAACGCGCGCCCGTCCGCCTCGACGTTGTCCGCCGAGCCGGCCGTGGCGTTCGGCCAGGTGAACGCCAATCCGTTGTGGGTGACGGTGGCTCCTGGGGTGAACCCGACGGCCGCGAGTGCCTGCGCCGACAGGCTGTTGCCGCCGCCGTCGATGTTGCCCGGCGCGCGGTTGGTGTCGTCGGTGATCGACACGTTGTTGAAGCCGTCGGCCAGCGTCGCGTACGGCACCTGGGTCACCGCGGACGAGACGCCGGCCTGGACGCCGCCGAGGCTCTCCGTGACACCCACCACCTGCGATCCGGGCCGCTGCCCGCCGGGCACGGTGACGGTCCACGTGGTCGAGACCGTGGCGCCCGCCGGGACGGCGGCGAACGAGTTCGACGTGGTGTTCGTCGCCGTCCAGCCGCCGGGCAGGTTCAGCGCCAGCGTCACGTCGTTCAGTGCCGTCGATGACGGGTTGGCCAGCGTGGTCGTGACCGCGCCCGATCCGCCGGTCGCGATCGCCGACGGCGCCGCGATCGACAGGTTGTCCGACTTGATCGACATCGCGAAGACGTGCAGCGACGGGATGCCGCCCTGCGGCTGCGGGTTGCCCTGCGGCATGGTCACCGACTCCACCGTCTTGCTCGGGTCGAGCGTGACCGGGAAGTAGTCGATGGTGGCCTGCCACGGCGTCTGGTTGCCGGGCTGGTTGCCGTAGGCCGCCCTGATCGCCACGTCACCGCCTGCCGGTGGCGTGCCGTTGGCCCAGTCGCCGAAGGCGATGGTGAACGGCTGGGTGCTGCCGTCGGTGTAGGTGATCGTGCCGGTGCCGCTGCTGGCGCCCCACGCGCTGGTGCCCAGGAAGCCCAGTGTCGAGCCGGAGCCGGTGAAGTCGATCGTCTGGCCGCTGGCGACCACGTTGTCCCGCTGGCCGGGGCCGGCGTTGGGCCAGGTGAACGTCAGTCCGTTGTGGACCAACGGCGCGCCCGGTGTGACGCCGACGGCGGCCAGTGCCTGCGCCGAGTAGCTCGCGCCCGCACCGTCGAGGTTGGCCGTGCCCCGGTTGTCGTCGCTGGTGACCGCCGAGTTGTTGAGCGCGGCGGTGAACGACGCGAAGGCCACGTTGACCTGCGTGTAGCCGGAACTGTCGTGCGCGCCGCGCACCGTGGCGTCGGTGTCCACAGTGAACACTCCGGCGGCACCGGTCGGCACCGTGACGGCCCACGTGGTCGTCACCTTCTGCCCGGCGCCGACCGTGGCGAAGGTGGCCGGCGTGGTCGCCGAGGCGGTCCAACCGGCGGGCAGGTCGAGCGCCATCGCCACGTCGTGCACGGCGGTGCCACCGGTGTTGGTGAACGTCGACGTGACTGTCGCGGCCTTGCCGGCCTGCGCCAGCGCCGGGCCGCTCACCGACACGGCGTGGCCGACCACGATCGGCGTTGACCCGCTGACCCCGTTGACGATCGCGGTGATGGTGGCCGCGCCGTCGCCGACCGCCGTGACCAGGCCGGCACGGCTGACCGTCGCCACGCGCGGATCACTGCTGCGGTAGCTGACACGCGCCTTCGACAGGTCGGCCAGGCTGCCGTCGGTGTTGGCGGCCACGACGACGTTGTCCGCGGTGACGCTGAGGTTCCGCTGCTCCAGCGCCGGATTCGTGTCGTCCTTGAGCCACGGGTTCTTACCGGTCAGGTCGAGCGTCTGGCCGACCTGGAAGTCGACCTGGTCGGGCTGCACGGTGACCAGCTGGACCGCGGGCCGCAGCGTCCCGGTCACCGCGACGTCCGCGGTGCCGCGGATGTCGGCCGAGCTGGCGCCGACCTGGAATGTGTAGGTGCCGTTGTAGACCACGGACTTCATCGCGGTGGAGTCCGAGATGCCGAGGCTGGCCAGGGAAACGGCCAGCGTGATGTGCTGACTCTGGCCGGGCCGCAGCACATCGGTCTTCTGGAAGCCGACCAGCCGCTGCTTGGGCAACGTCACGCCGGGCACGGTGAACGGCGTCGCCGCGTACAGCTGCGCGACCGTGCTGCCGGCCGTGGTGCCGGTGTTCTTGACGGTCATGCTGACGTGCACGGTCCCGTTGGCGTCCACCGACTTCCGGTCCGCGTGGACGTCGGAGTAGCTGAACTGGGAGTAGCTCAGGCCGTAGCCGAACGGGTAGGTCGGCGTGCCGGTGAAGTACTGATACGTCCGGCCAAGGCCCCCGGTGTCGCCGGGCGTGAGGCCGTAGCTGGACATCGCGGGCAGCTGCGAGTCGTCGGCGTACCAGGTGAAGTTCAGGCGCCCGCTCGGGTTCTGCTTGCCGAACATCACGTCCGCCAGCGCGGTGCCCTGGCTTTCGCCGTTGAAGCCGCTGAACAGGATCGCGGGGACCTTGCCCTGGATGTCGTTGATGGTGACCGGGCCGCCGGACTGGACGACCAGCGCCAGGTTCGGGTTGCCCAGCGCGACGGTCTGGTTGATCATGGAGTCGTAGTTGCCCGGCATGGCGATCGTGGTGCGGTCCTTGCCCTCGTCCGCGACGCCGTGGTCGGTGCCCACGAACAGGATGACGAGGTCGGCGCTCTTGACGTCGGCCTGGGTCTGCGCGCTGAGCACTGCCGGGGTGGTGGCGGTGGTCGACGTGGCCGCGGCGTCGAAGACGATGGTGGCGTTGGGATTGGCGGCCTTGACCGCGTTCGTGATGCCCTGCACGGTGCTGACCTGCAGGGTCGGGGCACCGGAGTAGTTGCCCAGGTTCACGATGTTCGCCTGGTTGCCCAGGATGACCACCTTGTTGAGCTTGGCGGGGTTCGCCGGTAACAGCGTGCTCGTGGTGCCCGCGATGGCGTTGTTCTGCAACAGGACCAGGGAGTTGTCGGCGACCTTCGTGGCCAGCGCCTGGTGTGCCGGCGTCTGGATCGCGGCCTTCGTGATCTTCGTGTAGTCGACCTTCGACGCCGGGTCGAACTCACCGGTCTGCATCCGCACGGTGAACAGGTTCACCAGCGCGTTGTCCACCACGCCCTCGGACAGCGCGCCGGCCTGGATCGCGGCCACGATGTTGGCCAGCGTGTTCTCACCGCCGGGGCAGTTGACGTCGGTGCCGGCCCGCAGCGCGTAGGCCTGGCCGCCCGCCTGTGCCGGGACGGTCGCGCCGGTCGTGGTGTTCGTCCACGTGCCGGTGCCGCCCTTGTGGTCGGTGGTCCAGCCGGGCGGCGCCCAGTCGTGGCCGCCGGGGAACAGGTTGTACGTGGTGCCGACCGCACCGCAGTCGGACGTGATGTAGCCGTTGAAGCCGTAGGTGCGCTGGGCGAGTTGGTTGACCGTGTAGGTGTCCGCGACGGACGGCGTGCCGTTGATCGCGTTGTACGACGTCATCAGGCCGGCGACGTGCGCGTTCTCGATCAGGCTGGCGAACTGGGCCGTGTAGTAGTCACGCAGGGCGGTGTCGCTGACGTCGGACGAGATGCCGGTGCGGTTGTTCTCGACGTTGTTCAGCGCGTAGTGCTTGGCCGTCGCGGCCACCTTGAGGTAGCCGGTCTGCGACGTGCCGGACATCGTGTTGCCCTGGTAGCCGTTGACGAACGCGCTCGCGATCGTGGACACGAGGTACGGGTCCTCGCCGAACGCCTCGTCGGTGCGACCCCAGCGCGGGTCGCGGTCCATGTTCACGGTCGGCGCGAAGTACGTCAGGCTGCCGTAGTCGCTTGCGGACGGACCGAGGTTGTTCTGCCCGGTGCCGAACAGCGACTTGTCCACGAAGCCGCGGATCTCGTCGGAGATCGCCTGAGTCTCCTGGTACACCAGGTTCGGATCCCAGGCCATCGAGGACGCGAAGTTCGTGGGGAAGCTGGTTGCCTTGGGCGCGCCGCCGTTGCCGTTGTTGTTCTGGTTGGCGCCCAACGTGTTGACGCCGTGCTGGCCCTCGTTCCAGTACGTGTACTGCTGCACGCCCAGCCGCGGGATGGCAGGCGCGCTGTTCGTGGACAACTGGGCCACCTTCTCCGGCAACGTCATCCGGGACACCAGGTCCGCGGCGCGTTCCTCGAAGCTGTAGTGGGTGTCGAGGTAGATGGGCAGTGCGGTGTCCGCTGCGGTGCCGCCGCTCGCCGCCGCCGGCGTGACGGTCGCGATGCTGCCCAACGTCACGGCGACGGCCGCCACCGCCATCGTCCGTAACCACCCGTGCCGAGCCATGTCGCCTCCGTCGTTGGAGTTTTAGGACGCCGGTTACACCATTCAGCCAGGTATGAACAAAAGTCAAGACTCAGTACCGATCCTGGGCCAAATGCGTCAGTGACTATCTCGAATCGACTCAACGGCCATCGGCTCACTCGGGAGAACGTTGTCTCGGTTGGTAAGTTACATGCCCCGTCAGGCCATCCTCCCTGGTCAGCGGGGTGCGCCTGGCTCGGTCGACCTGTTGATCTTGATTATGCACAAAGTCAGCAATACTGCTGGTACCGTCGCGCCCGTGTCGGCTCACCGGACCATGGGCGAGGTACCCATCAACCTCGGCAGCCTCGGCCGCGTCCGCGTGCTGGAGGCGCTCGCCGGGAGTCCGGGACTGACCCGCGCCGAGCTCGTCCGGCGCACCGGTCTGGCCAGGGCCACCGTGGGTTCCGTCGTCTACGACCTGATCGGCGCCGGGATCGTCCAGGAGACGATCGGCTCATCCGTGACCGGTGCCCGAGCCGGCCGGCCGCCGCAGCTGCTGTCCATCGTGCCGAGCGCCGCCTATGCCGTGGGCCTGGACATCGGCCACGATCACGTCCGGGCGATTCTGACTGATGTCGTTGGAACGTCCCGTTGGGACGAAACCCGGCAACTCGCGGTGGACGGCGACCCGAACCGGGTCCTGGACGTGGCCGTCGACCTGATCGACCGGGCCGTCGCGGCGACCGGCGTGCACCGCTCGGAGATCCTCGGTGTCGGGATCGGCATCGCGTGCCCGCTCGACGCGAGCAGCGACACGCTGTACGCGGAGGGCATCATGCCCGGCTGGGTCGGCGTGCGTCCCGGCGCGGAGTTGACCGCACGCAGCGGCCTGACGGCGTGGATCATCAACGACGCGGACGCCGGCGTGCTCGCCGAGTGCCGCTTCGGCGCGGCACGGGACTGTGCGGACGTGATCTACCTGCGCTTGGCCTCCGGCATCGGCGCCGGCGTCATCAGCGACGGCCGCATGCTCGGTCAACACGGCCTGGCCGCCGAACTGGGGCACCTGCCGATCGAGCCGGGCGGCGCGCTGTGCCGATGCGGCAACCGCGGCTGCCTGGAGACGGTCGCCAGCCCGACCGCGATCGCCGCCCTGCTGTCCAGGAGTTGGGGCCGCCCGGTCAGCCCGGCGGACCTCACGGACCTGCTGCGCCTCGATGACCGCGGTGCACACCGAGCCGTCGCGGACGCGGGCGATGCCGTCGGTCGGGTGCTCGCCATCGCCGTGACACTGGTCAACCCGGAACTGATCGTCGTCGGCGGCGACCTGGCCACGGCCGGCGAGGTCCTCTTCGGACCGATGCGCCGCGCCCTGGACCGGCACACGATGAGCGCACACACCAGGACACTGCGCATCGTGCCGAGCGCGCTGGGCGACAGCGCGTGCGTTCGTGGCGCCGCCGCCCTCGTACTGGACAGCGCCCCCGGCCGACTCGGCGGCGGCACCTCCGCTGCCTGACGCCGGCCGTTGCCGGCGCCTTGCTCGCCGGCCGTTGGCATCCCGTCCGCTGACGGAAGCCCGTTGGGCCCTCGACTGACGACAGCGCTGCGCTCAGCCGGCTTCCAGTACGACGGACGAAACCGGCGCATCCGGTGCGCTGGCCGCCGCCAGCCGCGACTGCCCTTCCTCGGTCCGGTTCGGCTCATGAGGCTGCGGGCATGACGCAACCGGTGATCTCGCCCCTGCACGAGGATTTGATCTTCCACGGACCGCTGTTGGACGCTCGAGCGGCACAGTTGATCCGCTCGCTCGGTGCGTTGGACGGTCAGCACGTGGTCGACCTGGGTTGTGGCTGGGCGGAACTGCTGTTGCGTACGGTCGCGGCCGAGGCGGGCGCCACCGGTCATGGCGTCGACCGGGATGCCGCCGCGATCGAGCGCGGGCGCGCCAATGCCCGCGCACGTGGCTTGGCTGATCGTGTCGTCCTGGACGTAGGCGATGCCGCTTCCTGGTCGGGCGCCGCGGACGTGTTGATCGTCAACGGCGCGAGCCAGGTGTGGGGCGGTGATCCGGCGGAGCACACGGCGAATGCGTTGGCCGCAGGGCGGAAACTGCTGCGCCCGGGCGGGCGGCTGTTGCTGGGCGAGGGATTCTGGCAACGAGAGCCGACGCGGGCGCAGCTGGCGGCGATGCCGATTGCGCTGGAGGAGTGCCGGACACTGCCCGATCTGGTCGATCTCGCGCTGGCGCACGGCTACCGGTTGGCGTGGCTGTCGCAGGCCGGCCTTGACGAGTGGGACGAATTCGAGTCCGGCCACGCGCTCGGCCGGGAACGGTGGTTGCTGGCCAATCCCGGTTCGCCGCACTACGACGAGATCGCGGCCAGGGCCGACGCGCATCGCAACGCCTGGCTGCGCGGCTGGCGTGACGTGCTGGGGTTCGCCTATCTCACGCTCGCCGTTCGTTGAAGGCAGGTCGTGAGCCGGGCGTCGGCGGAGGTCACGGGCGTGCCGCGCGATAAACTGGACGTCCAGTATTCGCCGGAGGCAGTCGATGACCGAGCGCGACCTCGAACCGGAGCGCCGTCCCGGACGGCCGCGTAGTGCGCGGTCGCGGGCGGCGGTGCTGAGTGCGGCCTCGGCGCTGATGCACGAGGTCGGCGTCCGCGCGATGACCACCGACGAGATCGCCAGCCGGAGCGGCACCAGCAAGGCGACGATCTACAAGTGGTGGCCGAACAAGTACGCGGTCGCGGTCGAGGCGTTCCTGTCCGAGATGTCCACCGAGTCCGCCGACCCCGACACCGGCTCCGCGCACGAGGACTTCCGGCTGGCGTTACGCGGGCTCATCCACTTCTACGCCAGCCCGAGCGGCCGGGTCTTCGCCCAACTCGTGGCCGAGGCGCAGTTCGACCCCGAGGTCGCGGTGGAGTTACGCGACCGACTGGTCGACAGTAGGCGGCGAATGGTCCGGGCGATCTGGGATCGCGGCGTCGCCCGGGGTGAACTGTCGCCGGACGTCGACCCGGAGGTCGCCATCGACCTGGTGTTCGGCCCGGCGATGTATCGGCTGGTCGCGCGGCACGCGCCACTGGACCGGAACGCGGCCGACCAGATCGTGGACACGGCGATGCGCGGCCTGTCCGCCCGCTGAGACCGACGTCACCGCCCCGCCGGGAGTGCATAGAGCATGTCGGTCGTTGTCCCAATTAGAAACTGTACGTTCAGTTTAGGAGGAAGCGACATGAAGACCACCACGCTGGGCCGCAGCGGCCTCACGGTCTCGCGCATCGCGTTCGGCACGTGGCAGCTGGGCGGCGACTGGGGCGGGTTCGACGCGGACACCGCCATCGCGGCCATCCGCCGCGCCCGCGAATTGGGCGTCAACTTCTTCGACACCGCACAGGCCTACGGCTTCGGCGCGTCCGAGCGGCTGCTGGGCCTGGCCCTGCGCGGCGAACTCGCCCGCGACCGGGACGGACTCGTGATCGCCACCAAGGGTGCGCTGCGCCGGACCGACTCCGGTGTGGTCCGCGACGCCAGCCCGGACTGGCTGCGCAAGGGCGTCGACGCCAGCCTCACCGCACTCGGGGTCGACCACATCGACCTCTACCAGGTGCACTGGCCCGACGCGAAGGTCCCGGCCGCCGGGACGGCGGGCGCGCTGGCCGAACTGGTCGCCGCCGGCAAGATCGGCCACGTCGGCGTGTCCAACTACAGCGCGGCGCAGATGTCGGAGTTCGCCAGGACACTGCCGGTCGAGACACTGCAGCCGCCGTATCACCTGTTCCGCCGGGACATCGAGGCGTCGACGCTGCCTTACACCAGGGCCAACAACATCGGCGTGCTGGTGTACGGACCGTTGGCGCACGGCCTGCTGACCGGAACGCTGACCGAGCGCACCACGTTCGCCGCGGACGACTGGCGTGGCCGCAGCCCGGTGTTCACCGGCGACACCTACCGCAGCAACCTGGCGACCGTGCGGGCGCTGGCCAAGCTCGCGGCCAACAAGGGCATCACCGTCGGCCAGTTGGCGATCGCGTGGACGCTGGCCAACCCGGACGTGCACGTGGCCATCGTCGGGGCGCGCAGCACCCACCACATCGAGGACAGTCTCGCCGCCGCGGACATCACGTTCAGCCACGCCGAACTGGCCGCGATCGAGAAGATCATGACCACCGCAACGCCGATCGACGGCCCGAACCCGGAGCATGTGTGATGGCGACAATCGCGATCCTGGGCACCGGAACCATGGGCGCACCCATCGCCCGCAACCTGCTACGCGCCGGGTTCGAGGTGCGGGCCTGGAACCGCACCCCGGCCAAGGCGCAAGCCCTGGCCGCCGACGGCGCGCACTACGCGTCGCTGCCATCGGCCGCGGCGCGGGACGCCGACGTGGTGATCACGATGCTCGCCGACGGCCCGGCCGTGGAACAGGTGATGACCGGCCAAGCCGGCGCGCTGCAAGCGCTTTCGCCTGGTGCGGTGTGGATCCAGATGAGCACGATCGGGGTCGAGTGGACCGGGCGGCTGGCCGAGCTGGCCGCCCGCCGGGGTGTCACGTTCGTGGACGCCCCGGTGTCCGGCAGTTCCGAGCCGGCCGCTCGCGGCGAGTTGGTCATTCTCGCGTCGGGCGCGCGGCCGGTCCGCGCGGCGGTGGCGCCGATCTTCGACGTCCTCGGGCGACAGACGCTGTGGCTGGATCGCGTCGGCGACGGCAGCCGGTTGAAGCTGGTGCTGAACAACTGGCTCGCGGTACAGGTGGAGGGCATGGCCGAAACCCTCTCGCTGAGCGCGACACTCGGCCTCGACCCGCACCTGTTCGTCGGCACCATCGCCGGCGGACCGCTGGCCTCGGGCTACGCGGTGGCCAAGGGTAGCGCGATGCTGGACGCCGACTTCCGGCCCGGCTTCCCGTTGCGGCACGCGGCCAAGGACGCCACGCTCGCCCGGGACGCCGCCACGGACCGCGGTGCGGCACTCCCGCTCACCGATGCCCTGCTGCGGCGCTGGCAGGAGGCCATCGCCCTTGGCCACGGCGACGACGATGTCGCGTCGGCGGTCACCGCGTCGCCGATCACGCGCAGCGGGGAAACCGTCTCGGCATGACGCATCAGCTCTACTTTGGACAGTGGATGTGCCGCCGAATGGCCGCCGCTGTACCCGGATTCCAGATGGCCCATTGACAGTGCCGGCCTCGACGCCCTACGTTTCGGCGCTGTGTCACCTATGTGACTACTAACATATGGTGGCATAGAGTTCACATACGTGAACTGGTGCGGGACCCTGCTCGGCACTACAAGGAGGTTGTGCTATGCGGAAATCCGCGTTGGGAGCGGTCCTCGCCGTAGTCGCGTCGGCGACGATCGGCTTCCCGGCCGTCGCGGCGACGGCCCCACCCGCCGGTACTCCGGTGGCCGTCTCGGTGAATCCGACGGGCGGCGGCCAGGTCGGCAACGGTTTCGCCGGCTTCAGCTACGAGAAGGACCGGGTCGGCGCGGACGTGTTCGACGCGCGGGACGGCAACCTGGTCCGGCTGTTCCGCCGCCTCGGCCCCAGCGTGCTGCGCATCGGCGGCAACCTGGTGGACATCGTCAACTGGAACGCCAACGGCGCGGGCGGATCCGCGACCGAGGTCGCGCCGTCCGACGTGGTCAAGCTCGCCGGCTTCCTGAAGGCCACCGGCTGGAAAGTGATCTACGGCATCAACCTGAAGATCAATACCCCGGCCAACGCGGCCTCCGAGGCGCGGTTCGCGTCGCGGGTGCTGGGCAAGAGCCTGCAGGCCTTCGAAATCGGGAACGAGCCGAACTTCTACGACACCCAGGCCGCCTACGAGGCCTCGTTCAACGCCTACACCAGCGCGATCAGGGCGGTCGCGCCGCACGCGGTGTTCGACGGCCCCGGCCAGGGCGACCAGACCAGTTGGGTCAGCACGTTCGCCCAGGACGAGAAGGCCAACGGCCTGACGATGCTGACCACGCACTTCTACATCGGCGCCAACACCATCGGCACGATCCCCGGGATGCTCGCCTCCACCGCGTCCGGTCGACTGCCCGCCACGGAAAGCCTGATGGACACCGCACGGGCGGCCACCGGGATACCGCAGTGGCGCATGACGGAGACCAACTCCTACTTCCACGGCGGCACGGCAGGCGTGAGCGACGTACAGGCCGCTGCGCTGTGGTCGTTGAACTACATGGCCGGTATCGCCGCGAACAACGGCGCCGGCATCAACTTCCACGGCGGCACGTCGTCGCAGTTCCCGTTGAACTACACGCCGATCGTCTACTCCGGCATCACGCCGACCGGCGTGCAGGGCGTCTACTACGGCGAACTGCTCTGGGTGCTCGCCGGCACCGGTGCCTACCACTCGGCCACGGTCACCGGCGGCTCCGGCGTCACGGCGTGGGGTGTCGGACGCAACGTGTTCGTGGACAACGAAAGCGGCGCCGCGATCACCGCCACCATCACGTTGCCCGCAAGCGCCCATCGGGCCAGCGAGTACCTCATGACGGCCCCGTCGCTCGCGTCCCCCGCCATCACGATTGCCGGCTCCGCCGTCAGCGTGCGCGGATCCTTCCACCCGCAACCGCAACGCGTGTCGGTCACCGGCACCCAGGTGGTGATCACCGTTCCCGCGAACAGCGCGGCACTGGTCGTCACGCGGTAGGACCTGGTCTCGGCCCGAAGTCGAGCCCTTCGGGCCGAGACCTCACTCCTGGGCGGCGAGAAGCTCGCGGACCCGTGGTACAACTTGGGTTCCGTAGAGTTCGATGTTGGTCATGAGTGCCTCATGTGAGAGGCCGCCCATGCCGTACTTCAGGTCGAAGCGGTTCGCGCCGAGCGCGGTGAGGTTCGCCGCGATCTTCCGTGCGACGGTTTCCGGCGATCCGACGTAGAGCGCGCCGTGTGGCCCGACCTCCTGGCCGAACGACTCCTTCGTCGGGACGGCGAATCCGCGTGTCTCGCTGACCCGGCGGATGACTTCCCGGTAGTGCGGCCAGAACTCGTCGCGGGCCTGCTCGTCGGTGGCGGCGACGTGCCCGGGGGAGTGCACGCCGACCGGTAGCGGCGCTTCGCCGAACTGCCGCCGGGCCTGCTGGAACAGTTGGGCGAACGGGATGAACCGCGCCGGATTGCCACCGATGATGGCGAGCATCAGCGCGAAGCCGTAGTGCGCGGCGCGGACCACCGACTGCGGACTGCCGCCGACGCCGATCCACACCGGGAACGGCCCGGATTCGGTGTGCGGCACGACATCCTGGTTGTCCAGCGGCGCGCGGGTCTTGCCGTGCCAGGTGATCGGCCCACCCTTGACCAGTTCGGCGAACAGGTTCGTCTTCTCCTCGAACAGGTCCTCGTAGTCGGCCAGGTCGTAGCCGAACAGCGGGAACGGGTCGATACTGGAACCTCGTCCCAGGATGACCTCCGCCCGGCCGCCGGAGACGGCGTTGAGTGTGGAGTAGCGCTGGAACACCCGGACGGGATCGTCTGAACTCAGCACCGTCACGGCCGAGCCGAGGTGGATTCCGTTGGTACGCGCGGCAATCGCGGCGAGTACCACGTCAGCGGCCGGCATCGGGAAGTCGTCGGTGTGGTGCTCACCGATCCCGAAGAACGCCACACCGACGTGGTCGGCGAGCACACCCTCGTCGACCACGTCGCGGATCGTCTGGGCATGGGAGCGCCGGTGGCCGGCCGCGTCCTCGGTGACGTCGCCGAAGGTGTTGAGGCCGAAGACAAGGGGGAATCGTGCTGTCGTCACGTCAGGATTCCTTTCCGGAGGCGGTGGCGTGCACTGCCCGCTCGAACTCGGTTCGGCGCAGCGGGCCGCCGGGTCCGAGCAGCCGACCGGCGCTCAGGCTGTTCAGCCGGACGGCGTCGTAGCCGATGCGCTCGACGACGTCCGCCATGACGTCCACCGCGCCCGGGTCGTCGCCCGCGACGCCGAGGGCCCGACGTTGCGGCGAGCCGACGGGTCGGCGTTCGTCCTCCAGTTCGTGGTAGCCGATCTGGTTGAGCGTCTTGACGATCGTCGATGAGGCCAGCCGCGCCGCGACGATCTCGCTGCTGCCCCGCGCGCCGTCCTCGAACATCCGCTGCACGCCGTCCGTCGGCGGCCAGTAGTTCATCGTGTCCACGACGAGCTTGCCGGCCACCAGGGCCGGGTCGAGCGTCCCGAACTTGTGCAGCGGGATCGACAGCACGACGATGTCGGCGTCTCCGACCGCGTCGGCCGCCCAGCGCGGCTCGACTCCCGGCGCCAGGATCTGGGCGATCAGGGCGATCTTCGCAGGTGCCCGCGCAGCGCGTCGAGTACGTCGGCGAGTGCGTCGAACTGCGCTGGCGTCAAGGCGTCGGCGAAGTGCTTCTTGATGGCCCGCATGTGGGGCACGGTGGCGCGCCGGAACATGCCGGCGCCGCCCTCGGTGAGGGACACCTCGGCACCACGGTTGTCGGTGGCGCAGTCGTCCCGGCGGATGAGGCCGCGTCGCTCCATCCGGCCGAGATGATGGGACAGCCTGCTGCGCTCCCAGTCGATGCTCGCCGCCAGTTCCGACGAGCGCAGCCGCCGGCCTGCTGCCTCGCTCAACGCCAGGATCACCTGGTAGTCCGCGGGCGAGAGGCCGGAATCCTTCCTCAGCCGGCGAAGTGCGACTTCTGGATGGCGCCGTGCACCCCTGTCGTGCGGTCGACGACCTGGGACACCTCGAAGTCGGCCGCTGCGGACAGATAGGCGTAGGCGACCGCGCGATCCATCCCGAGATCATTCTGTAGGAAGTCCAGCGCGTTGACCACGGCACGGCGCATCGCGATGTTGAGGTCGTTGACCTGGCCGTTCTGCGCGCCGTCCGGGTCGGACAGGCCGATCGGGATCCACGCGTCGTCGGTTTCCCCGAACGGATAATGGAAGGCGACCGAGGGAGCGTCGCCGGCGCCGGGCTTGCAGACGGTCAGCCGGAAGGTCGCGCGGACCGATCCCTCCATCGCGGTGAGCGCCACCTCGCCGCTGCCCATGGCCAGATGTGGATCCCCGGTGTAGAAAAGCGCGCCTTCGGCGAAAACCGGGAGATAGAACGTGGACCCGACGGTGAGCAGGTTGATGTCGATGTTGCCGCCGCCCAGCGTCGGCGGAATGGAATTGAGGTTGGGATCGGTCAGGCTCGCCGATGACGCGAACGCGACACCGGTCATGCCCATGAACGGGCGCAGCGGGAATCGCACCTCTTTGCCGGCGCCGCGCGGCATGGCGCCCACCGCGCCACGGGCGCCTGCCCGGACTGGTGTGAAGATCGATACGTCGCCGTACTGGGTCGGCACGCCGGTACCCCGTCCGTCCGTGGCGATCGGCGGCATCACCTCGGCCGGCGTGATGCCCGCCGGGGCCGAGCCGTCGGGCATCCGTGCCAGCGCCCCCTTGCCGTGGCGGCTGGAGACCACGCCGTAGGGCACCCTGGGCAGGAACGACAGCATCTCGACCTTCAGCACGTCCCCTGGCACCGCGCCGTCGACGTGGATCGGGCCGGTGACCACATGCGGACCGTCGTGATCGAAACTCCGGGTGGTCCGCTGGTAGCCGGCGGCGATCGCGATCGCGTCAGTGAGCACCTGCTTGGCCGGCACTCCGTGCGAGCCGAAGAAGGCCACCGGGTCGCGGCCTTGGTCCTCCAGGATCCCCTCGTGGGACACGGTGTCCACGGTGACCGTGTCGCCGGAGTGCACCCGCAGGGTGGGCTGGCTGTCCGTCGACGGCACGTAGCCCCAGCGCACCTGGTCGACCAGCGACGGCAGGTAGTGCTGCCCGTGGATCGGGCCAACCCCGGGCTGCAGGATCTCCCGTGGCACGGTGACGGCGGATGCCGGTGTGCCGGACAGCCCGGCCGCGACGCCACCGCCGCTCAACACCGCGGCAACACGCAGGAAACCCCGCCGCCCCAGCCCTTCGACCAAGGTGTCACGGGCATTCTTGGACGCGCTCACTGATCCTCCCGGTTGATCCGCAGGAAGCTTCAGTGTGCCAGCGACCGAGTCAGGACGGTGTTGAGCGGCCGAGCGTGGCCAGCGCGGCACCCAGTCGGCCGCAGAACACGCCCACCAGGGCCATGAAGCCCCCGACGAGCACACCCACCGCCACCCAGAGCAACGCCGTCGTCCACGGTTGGCTGGGGGTGGCCGCGGCGTAGATCGCGGCGCCGCCGAAAACGATGACATCGCTGGTCACCGCAGTGGCCGCGCCGGCCGCCATGCCCGCGTCCACACCGTGCCGGCGCGCGGCCAGGAACCCGGACAGGACGAAGTAGGGCATGAACAGGAACATCGCGATCAGCGGTACCGGCAGGTCCCAGCCGCGCGCCCAGTAGGTCAAGGCGACCATCAGGACCCCGCACAGCACCCCGTGCGGATAGATGCCACGCGACCAGCTGCTCCACGTGAGGCCCATGCCAGGACTGTCGGCGGCGCGGGCCGGTTTGTTACCCGTGGCGCGCGACGACCAGAGCCGGGACGCGGCAGCCACCCAGAAACAAAGTCGAGCCACGCCATTCAATTTAACAAGTCGAGCCGGCCCACTCACATTGTTGATATCTCCGATGAATAGCCTGATAGTTCTTGACCGGCGGCGTTCAATCTCCCTACAGTGCGACTGAAAGATCGGATGTCTCTTCACTGTCGAGGTAGGTGTCCCGATGGTCGAGTTGTCCCGCCGAACCCTGCTAGGTGGTGCGCT
>WNGR01007817.1_pt1 | contig 18008 bp, 17 predicted proteins | sample 5407581 | NCBI WGS metagenome assembly WNGR01 (sample SAMN13153383, study PRJNA577476) | soil metagenome | isolation source: 80 cm soil or saprolite under Garry oak tree replicate 2 | place: USA:California | collected 2016-06-15 | reverse complement strand
GATCGCGAAACTCACGCGACGTTGTCAGACCCAACCCATACCATGCGGGTCAACAGTGACAGGCGGTGCCAGCGCCGACACCTCTCGTGCCCAATAACTCTTATTGACTAAACTTCTTTCAGCGCCGTACTATCTGCGGCACGAGATACCTGAGGAGGGGGAATGAGTACACACGACGGCCAACCGGCCGTGCGGGCCGAGGGACTGGTGAAGACCTACGGTTCGACCCGCGCCCTGGATGGCGTCGACCTGGAGATCCCGGCGGGACGGGTGCTCGGGTTGCTCGGCCCGAACGGCGCAGGCAAGACGACCACGGTGCGCATCCTGACCACGCTGCTGCGACCGGACTCCGGCCGCGCCTGGGTCGCCGGCCACGACGTGCTGGCCGAGCCGGAGGCGGTCCGCCGCAAGATCGGCCTGTCCGGCCAGTACGCGGCGGTCGACGAGAGCCTGACCGGCTACGAGAACCTCTACATGGTCGGCCGGTTCTACGGCTTCTCCAGGGCCAACGCGGCGGCCAGGTCCCGCGAACTGCTGGGCAACTTCAAGCTGGACGAAGCCGCCGACCGACCGGCCAAGACGTACTCCGGCGGCATGCGCCGCCGGCTGGACCTGGCGGGCGCGCTGGTGGCCCGGCCCGAGGTCGTCGTGCTGGACGAGCCGACAACGGGCCTTGACCCGCGCGGCCGGCTGGACACCTGGGAGGTCATCGGCGACCTGGTCAGCGACGGCGCCACCGTGCTGCTGACCACGCAGTACCTGGAGGAGGCCGACCGGCTCGCGGACACCATCGCGGTGATCGACCGGGGCAAGCTGATCGCCCAGGGCACCGCGGACGAGTTGAAGGCGCAGACCGGCGGCGAGCGGCTGGAACTGGTGGTCGCGGAACCGAGCGAGCTACAGCTGGCCCGGCAGGTGCTGGCCGAGGTCGGTTCGGACGAGCCGGTGGTGGACGAGCAGTCGCGGCGGGTCAGCGTGCTGGTGGACACCGGGCCCAAGGCGCTGATCGAGGCGCTGCGGCGGCTGGACACCGAGAGCGTCGGCGTGCTGGACGTCGGCCTGCACCGGCCGACCCTGGACGACGTGTTCCTGTCGCTGACCGGGCACTCGGCCGAGGACGAGCCGGTGGCGGCGAAGGGCAAGGGTCGGCGCGGGCGCAAGGCTGCCAAGGGGGAGAACAAGTGAGCGGGAGGAGCGGCGGCCGCATTGGCTTCGCCTCCACTCCGCTGGCGCTCCGTTCCGGCGAAGCCAATGCGGCAAAGCGGCCGCGACGGAGCGAACCAATGAACACAGTGCGTTCGCGAATGCGGCCGACGAGCGCCAGCGAGGAGGCGGCATGAGCACGATGACGTTGGAGCGCGGGATCACGATCGAGCGTGACCTGCGCGGCGGCCTGCGCCGGGTGTTGCGCGACGGTGGCGTCGTCACCTGGCGCAACCTGATGAACATCCGGCGCAACCCGGAAATGCTGATGGCGGCCACCGTGCAGCCGATCATGTTCGTGCTGCTGTTCGCGTTCGTGTTCGGCGGCAGCCTCGGTGGCGGTGCCTACCGGGAGTTCCTGATGGCCGGCATCTTCACCCAGACGGTGGCCTTCAACTCCGCGTTCACCACCATCGGCATGGCCAACGACCTGCAGAAGGGCATCATCGACCGGTTCCGGTCGCTGCCCATGTCCCGGGTCGCGGTGATCCTCGGCCGGACGTGCTCGGACCTGCTGATCAACGCACTGGGCCTGCTGGTGATGGCGGCCTGTGGGCTGGCCGTCGGCTGGCGCGTCCACACCGGGCTGTGGCAGGCGGTGGGCGGCTTCGCGCTGCTGCTGCTGTTCGCGTTCGCGATGTCGTGGACCGGCGCGTTCGTCGGACTGGCCGCGCGCAGTGTCGAGGTGGCGCAGAGCGCCGGGTTCATCTGGATGTTCCCGGTCACGTTCTGCTCGTCGGCGTTCGTGTCCGCGACGAACCTGCCCGGCCCGCTGCGCGCGTTCGCCGAGTGGAACCCGATCACCACGGTGGCGGACGCCTGCCGGAAGCTGTTCGGCAACGCGAACCCGCCGAACCTGCCGGCCGGCACCGGCTGGGCCGCACAGCACGCGGCGCTGTACTCGGTCGGCGCGGCCTTGTTGATCATCGTGATCTTCCTGCCGCTGGCGATCAACAAGTACCGCCAGGTGGCCAGCCGCTAGCTCGCTTTCGCTTACGGGCGGCCTGTGTTCACTCGTGGACGCAGGCCGCCCGTGCCGCGGCCAGGGCGTTGCCGGCGGCCGGGCCGCTGCGCTCGTCCTGCCACTGCTCGACCAGCCGTTCGGCGTTGTTCAGCGCGTCGGACAGCGGTTTGTAGTGCACGTCCTCGGCCTGGGCTGCCTGGGCCAGCACGGCGGCGCCGGACAGGCGGAACACCGCGTCCGGCGCGCCCTGCACGGCCAGCACGGTGAACGCGGGCGACGATGGCGCCGGCACCCTGGCCAGGTCGGCACAGGCGGTCGCGGCGTCCAGGCTCGCGTCGGTGATCGGCAGGTGCTGCGAGCCGGTGGCGTGGCGGACGAACCAGGTCAGGCCCACCGCTCCCGCGCCGAGTACCAGTCCCAGCACCAGTGCGACCAGCACGAGCCAGTGGCTGTTGGTCGGCCGGCTTGACATCGACGGGGGCGTCACGATGTTCACCTCGGGCGGTACACGGGCGTTACGGTCACGAGACCCAAGCCAGGGTAAGCCGATTCGATCCGCCCGAAGGCGGCATTTGTCCCCACATCCGGCCCAAATGCGAGAGATGTTCGCGTGACCGCGGTCCGATCAGAACGGCGTGGACATGCAGCGACCCCCGGAGAAGCCTCCCGCGTCACATCGACACGGGCCCAAGCTGGACAGGGCTCGGGACTCCGGGGGCCGGGTAGCTGCCTGGTATTCGCCACGACACCCAGGCCAGGTTGCTGACCGGGCACCGAGCGAGCACGCTCGATGGGGCGTCCTAACGGACAGCCACCTCACGAGTCCTATAGCTATCCAACTTTGGACCACCTCCTCTCTCGTGTACCGAGGACATTAGGAAGCGGGACCGGGCCGGCGCAAGGCCATTGTTTTGCCAGCGAACGAACGAACCTGGGATCGGCGTGCCCGTGACGGACTGTCACCGACGGTAGTGAGTAACAAACACGGTCCGGTGGGTATTTCTGTTAGTAAGCAACCTGATGGCCAGGCGTCACGTCCCCCAGTCAGGTCATCCGGCAAGCGGAAGTCGTCTGGAGGCGAACACTGAGATGATGACTCAACGCACGGTGGCTCGGGGGTTGCTGCTCACCACAGGGACGGTGGCCGCGATCGTGTTGGCCGGCTGCGGCAGCGGCCAGCCAGCGGCGAACAGCGGATCCGGGACCACGACGGCTACCACCGGGTCGAGCTCCACCTTCGTTCCGGTCACCTCGACGGTCCCGATGCCGACGGGCGTGGGCGGGGGCGGTGGTCCCGGCAACGGCGGCGGTGAGGGCAACGGCACGATCCCGCTGGCCGGCGGCACGCCGGCATGCAAGACCGTCAACCTGAAGCTGAGCCTCGGCCGGGGCAACGGCGCCGCGGGGCACGTCTACCAGGCGCTGCAGTTCACCAACTCCGGCGCGCAGAACTGCGTGCTCTTCGGCTTCCCCGGCGTGTCCTACGTGACGGGAACGAACGGCACCCAGGTCGGACCGCCCGCCGACCGGGACGGCGCATTGGGCACGCAGGTCCTGCTGAAGCCGGGACAGGTCGCGTCGACCATCGTGACCTTCACCGACGTGGGGGTGTTCGACGCGGCGGTGTGCAAGCCGGCGCCAACGCTGGGCCTGCGGGTCTATCCGCCGGGTTCGACGGCCGCGATGTTCATCGCCAGGACGGGCACCGGCTGTGCCGGCACGCCACCGAGCTCGCAACTGCGGGTGCAGACCATCAAGCCGGGCTTGGGCAACGCCTGACCCCGGACACGCGGTCCTGAATCCAGACACGCGGCCCCGGCGCGCCATGTCACGGCGTACGGTAAGGCCGACACATCGAGATCGCGGGAGCTCGGGCAACCGGGCTGAGAGGACGGCTGGCAGCGCCGTCGACCGCTTGAACCTGACCGGGTAATGCCGGCGTAGGGAGCCTGGTGATGACGGCGACACAGTCCCGCGTCCAGCAGCCGACCGAGGTCGCTCCGACACTCGACGGCCCGACTCCGAAGATCCTCGGCTTCACCGACCAGGGCGCGTTATGGGCCAACCTCGGCGTGAGCCTGCTCGGGTTCGCCGGCGCGTTCACCGTGCTGCAGCCGCCGAACGTGCCGCAACTGTCGATCGCGGCGGCCATCGCGGCGACCGTGGTCGGCACGGTGCTGGGCAGCATCATGGTGGGGCTCTCCGCGATTCCGGGCGCGCGCACCGGCGCGCCGGCCATGGTGGTGCTGCGCGGGCTGTTCGGCGGGCGCCTGTCCTATCTGCCCACCGCGTTGAACATCCTGCAGCTCGTCGGGTGGGGGACGTTCGAGCTGATCGTGATCACGAAGGGCGCGCAGGCGCTGTTCCACGGTGGCCCGAAATGGCTGTACGTACTGATTGCCGGCCTGGTGACCACGGCGATGACGATCCGGCCGCTGGGCTCGGTGCGGCTGCTGCGCCGGTACGTGACGGTCGCCGTGGCCATCGCGATGATCTACCTGTTCGTGCAGATCCTGCGGCACCCGCTGCCCAACCTGACGCACGGCTCGTGGCGCGGGTTCTGGGCCGGATCGGACGCGGCGCTGGCCGTCGCGGTGTCGTGGATTCCGGTCGCGTCGGACTACTCGCGGCACTCGCGCAGCAGTGGGGCGGCGTTCGGCGCGGCGACCGTCGGCTACTCGGTCACGCAGGTGTTCTGCTATCTCATGGGCCTGCTGGCGCTGGCAAATGTCAACGACGTCACCGACAACCAGTTCCAGCCCTTCCTCGCGGTGCCGCTGGGCGCGCTGTTCTTCGCGGTGCTGGTGCTGCGCGAAGTGGATCAGTCGTTCACGAACGTCTACTCCACCGGGGTGTCGCTGCAGAACCTGTTCCCGCGCGCCGACCGGCGGGTGCTGACGGTGGCGATCGGGGCGCTGACCATGGTGTTGGCGCTGGTCCTGAACATCAACAGCTACACCAACTTCCTCACGTTGATCGGCTCGGTGTTCGTGCCGATGTTCGGCGTGCTGGCCGCGGACTACTTCCTCGCCGGCCGTTCGGCGCACTGGGACACGTCGGTGCGGGCGCGGTGGCGCTGGGGGATGCTCGTCGCCTGGCTGCTCGGGCTGGTCGTCTACCAGTTGATCAACCCCGGCGCGGTCGGCGCGTGGTCGACGATGTGGTCGTCGCTGGCCAGGGTCCTGCACTTCACGCCGCAGGGCTGGATGAGCGCGTCGTTGTTGTCGTTCCTGGTGTCCGGAGTCGTGGCGTATCTGGTCGACGTTGTCGCCGGAAAGCGAAATGGTTCAACGTTGAACGAGTAGACCGGTCGGTTTACGATCGCCCATATGGCCGACGATCCGAACACCCGCGAACGGATCCTGCACACCGCGAGTGGGCTGTTCCAGCGGCAGGGCTACCACGCCACTGGTCTGAACCAAGTGCTCGCCGAGGGCAAAGCACCTAAGGGTTCGCTGTACTTCCACTTCCCGCGCGGCAAGGAGCAGTTGGCCGCGGAGGCGGTCACCGCGGGCGCGCACGAGGTCCGCGACGAACTGCGGGGCGCGCTGGACGCGGCGCGCGGTCCGGTCGACGGGCTGGGCATGGTGGCGGACTTCCTCGGCGCCCGGCTGGTCGCCACCGGGTTCCGGGCCGGCTGCCCGGTCGCGACCGTCGCGCTGGACATGGCAGGCGAGAGCGAGACCATCCGGACAGCCTGCGCGGCCGGGTACGCGTCGTGGGGCGTGGCGATCGCGGAGCGGTTGGCGGACTGGGGCGTGCCGGTGCAGCGGCGGGAATCGTTGGCCACCGTGGTGATCGCGGCGTTCGAGGGCGCGCTGCTGCTGGCCAGGGTGCGCCACGAGGTGACCCCGCTGCACGAGGTCGCGGAACTGGTCGGCGACCTCGTGCAGCGCGAATGCCCTGCCACTACGGCGCTGTGAGTTACAGGGCTTTGAGTTCCTCGGTCACGGTGTTGACGGAGGATTTGGCGTCCCCGAACAACATCGTGGTCTTCGGGTCGTAGAACAGCTCGTTCTCGATGCCGGCGAAGCCGCTGTTCATCGAGCGCTTCAGCACGATGATCGACCGCGCCTGGTCCACGTTGAGGATCGGCATGCCGTAGATCGGGGAGCCCGGGTTGGTGTGCGCGGCCGGGTTGGTGACGTCGTTGGCGCCGATCACCAGGGCCACGTCGGTACGGGAGAACTCGCCGTTGATGTCGTCCATCTCGCGCAGTTGCTCGTAGGGCACGTCGGCCTCGGCGAGCAGCACGTTCATGTGACCGGGCATCCGGCCGGCGACCGGGTGGATCGCGTACTTGACCTCGACGCCCCGGCTCTCCAGCAGGGACGCCATCTCGCGCACGGCGTGCTGGGCCTGCGCCACGGCCATGCCGTAGCCGGGCACCACGACGACCTGGTTGGCGTAGGCCATCTGGATGGCCGCGTCTGCCGCGCTGGTCTGCCGCACCGTCTTGTCCCCCACCGACCCGCTGTCCGCGGTGACGGTGACGCCACCGAACCCGCCGGCCACGATCGCGGGAATCGAACGGTTCATGGCCTTGGCCATCAGGTTGGTCAGGATCGAACCCGACGCGCCGACGATCATGCCGGCCACGATCAGCGCGGTGTTGTTCAACGCGAGACCGGTGGCCGCCGCGGAAAGACCCGTGCAGGCGTTCAGGAGCGAGATCACGACCGGCATGTCCGCGCCGCCGATCGGGAGCACCGTCATCAGGCCCAACGCGGCCGCGAACACCAGCAGGCCGATGATCAGCAACTGCGAGTCGACCCCGAGACCGATCGCGATCGCGCAGGCGACGGCCGCGGCCAACAGCCCGAAGTTCAACGGCTGCTGGTACTTCCCGACCGAGATCGGCCGGCCGGGCAGGATCTCCTGGAGCTTGCCGTAGGCCACCAGCGAGCCCCAGAAGGAGAGCGAGCCGATGATCGCGGCGAACAGGGACGTGACGGGCACGTAGGCGGGCTGGCCTGCGTAGCCGTGCAGGTCGCGGAACTCGACCCAGGCGATCAGCGCGACCGCGCCGCCGCCGACGCCGTTGAACAGCGCCACCATCTGCGGCATCGCGGTCATCTTCACCTGGCGGGCACTGGGAATGCCGACCAGCGTGCCGAGTACGACGCCCAGGATGATCAGCAGCCAGTTGCTCATATGCGGGGTGAGCAGGGTCGCGATGATCGCCACGCCCATGCCGGTGGCGGCGATCCAGTTGCCGCGCACGGCGGTACGGGGGCCGGTCAGGCCCATCAGGCCGTAGATGAACAGGGCGAACGCGATGATGTACAGCAGCGTGATGACGTTACTCATCGGTGCTGGCGCCCTTCTGTTCTAGCCATCTTGGTTGAACACAGCTTCTTGAACATGCCCGGCATTCGGTCGGTCACGTCACTCATCGGTTGCCTGGGCCTTCTGTTCCGGCTTCTTCTTGAACATCCCGAGCATTCGGTCGGTGACCAGGAAACCGCCGACCACGTTGATCGTGCCGAACGTGATCGCGATGACCAGCAGGATCTTGTCCAGCACACCCGAAGCAGTGGTGCCGAGCACGATCAGGCCGCCGAGCAGCACGATGCCGTGGATGGCGTTGGTGCCCGACATCAGTGGGGTGTGCAGGGTGTTGGGCACCTTGGAGATCACCGCGAAGCCGATGAAGCCGGCCAGCACCAGGATCGCGAGATTGGCCAGGAACATCAGGCCTTCCCCTCCTCAGATGACACAGTTCGGGTAATGCACGCTTTTGCCAGGACCTCGTCGGAGAAATCGGGCGCGATCGCGCCGTCCTTCACCATGAGTTCCAGCAGGGACCACACGTTGCGGGCGTACAGCTCGCTGGCGTGCTCGGGCATCGTGGCCGGCAGGTTCAACGGCGACGCGATCGTCACGTCGTGCTTCACCACGATCTGGCCCGGCTCGGTCAGTTCGCAGTTGCCGCCGGTCTCCCCGGCCAGGTCGACGATGACGCTGCCGGCCCGCATGCCTTCGACCGCCGCCGCCGTGACCAAGCGGGGGGCGGGGCGGCCGGGGACCAGCGCGGTGGTGATCACGACGTCGAACTTGGTGGTCGCGTCGGAGAGTTTCTGTTGCTGCTGCGCGCGTTCCTCATCCGTGAGCGCTCGCGCGTAGCCGCCTTCGCCAGCCGCTTCGATGCCCAGATCCAGCCACTGCGCGCCGAGCGACCGGACCTGCTCGGCGACTTCGGGGCGCACGTCGTAGCCCGTGGTGCGGGCACCGAGCCGCTTGGCGGTCGCCAGGGCCTGCAGGCCGGCCACGCCGACGCCGAGCACCAGGACGGTAGCCGGCTTCACGGTGCCGGCGGCGGTGGTGAGCATCGGGAAGAACCGGGTGGACTGCTCTGCCGCCAATATCACCGCCTTGTAGCCGGCGACGTTGGCCTGCGAGGACAGCGCGTCCATCGACTGGGCGCGGGAGATGCGCGGGATGGACTCCATCGCGAAGCCTGTCACGCCGGCCGACCGCAGCGCGGTGATCGTGTCCGGGCTCGTCAGCGGCGCCAGGAAGCCGATCAGCACGGCACCGGAGCGGAGCTTGCCGATCTCGTCCGGGGTGGGTGGGGTCACCTTCACCACCACGTCCGCCGACCACGGGTCACCGAGCCGAGCCCCGGCCTGCTCGTAGAGGGCGTCCGGGATCAGCGCGCCGAGACCGGCTTCGGTCTCGACCACGACATCCAGGCCGGCCGCCGTCAGCCGGCCCACCACCGCGGGCACCAGCGCCACTCGACGCTCACCAGCGGCGGTCTCCCGCGGCACTCCGACGACCGTACGTGCAGTGTTCTGTGTGGTCTCCGACGTCACTCGCGGAGCATGCCGTGTCAGTGCGGGGTGAGTCCAGCGATCTGTGACGTGTGGCGCTTCACCATGTGACACCAGCCGTCCGCATCATGAAACAAAGTGAACGGTGGGACGATGGGTTTCCGGTGCTCAACGGCATGGTCTCGCACTTCAGAACCGATTCGGAGTTCGTCCTAACGGGTTAGTGACCGGTACGAAGTTCAGCAAAGCCGGAGTCAACGCGTTCGGACAATCGGCGGATCTCGTCCCGCAGTTCGGCGATCAACGCGGCCTGGTCGGACTCGCCGGCACGGAAGTCGCCGACGGTGAGGTCCTGCGCGTCCGGCTTGAGGTCGACCACGATCGAACCACCCAGTTCCAGGCTCGCCTGGGCCACCTCGTCGATGGACGCGGCGCCCTGGTGGCGTAGCGCAACGGCCACGTCGGCCCGGCGCAGGCCGAGGCGGTGCAGGTTCGCGGTGACCTTGCCGTCCTTGACCAGCGTGGTCGGGGTGCCCTCGAACAGCGCGGTGAGCCGGGCGCGCCGGTTGATCACCCGCACCCAGACGGCGTTCACCGCGATCAGCACCGCGGCGCCGAGCAGGCCGCCGGACAGGCTGTTGTCGTTGCCGATGACCGCGTTCTGCACCACATTGGACAGCAGCAGCATCACGACCAGGTCGAACGTGTTGAGCTGGGCCAGATCCCGCTTACCGGCCAGGCGCAGCAGGATGGCGAGGCCGCCGTAGACCAGGACGGTGCGCAGCACTTTCTCCAGTGCCGGCAACTGCAGCGAGAACATGTCGGACCACACGCCGAGCACGGTAGCCGGGTGGCGCCGTGGACGGTGTCAGGCGCGCGGCCTAGATTGATCGCACGGAGCCGACGGGCTTGATCGCACGGAACCGGGAGCGGGAGCGGGACGGGGTCGCCCAACAAGGAGCCCCAACTGGCTCAAGGTGGCCAGCCAGCCCGTTGCCGGGCCACGGCCACCGCACCAGGAACCACGCCCGGCCCCACCAATCGACCGCGACTTCGCGGGGGCCCCCCGATTTCCAGCCTAATCGATCTTGAGGCGGGACTCGACTGAATTGCGGTGGCCTGTGGATAACTTCGCGAGCCTGTTGACGGATCGGCTGGGCAGACCAGATCGGGTTGGGTCTCACCGCCGAGCCGCACTCGGACCGCAAAGTGCTCACAACGTCCCGGCGCGAGCCTGTCGATGGATCGGCTGGACAGGGCCGGGTGGCCGATCGCGGCGTCGACTGTGGCACACGACCGCGGCCATGTGTCGGGTTGGCATGCCGCCGGGGCCGGCGAGCCGGCCCCGGCGACCTTTCATCGCATATCTCCCTTGTAATGCGACGAAAGTTCAGCGCACGGTGAAGGTGTGCGTTGCGCCGAGCGAGCTGGCCACGTCGATGTCCACCACGAGCTGCCGGCCGCTGGACACGACGCTGACGGTGGGATCGGCGTGCACGACCCGGTCGTGGACGTGGTCGATAGTCAACCGGACAGTGGACTGGAGCTGGGTCGGATCGGCGACGGCGAACGTGTGCTCGTCCCACACCACCGAAGCCGGGCCGGAGACCGCGAGGCCGCGTACGGAGCCGGCCGCGAAGAACGACGCCGCGCTGACCTCGTCGGGCAAGCGGACCGCCTGGACGGTGGTGGTGTTGGCGAGCACGTCCCAGTCGCCTGCCCGCTGTTCGTGGAGAGCAGCGGCACGGGTCTGCCACGCCGACGCGCCGGGCAGCACGACGTAGGCGTAGCTCGCGCCGGTCGGGTTCGCGCCGTGGCCCAGCAGGATCTTCTGGAACCGGCGGGTGTAGGGCGTGAGGGTGCCGTGCGTGTTGGCGCCGGTGTCGATGCTGAACCAGCTGGCCGTGCGGTCCTCCCGCAGCACCGTGACCGGGGTCCGGTCGACCAGCAGGTAGCCGGCGACGCCGTCCAGGTGCAGCCAGCGCGGGTGCGCCAGGATCGACGTCTGGCCGAGCATGGTCGACACGGCGCGGTCGTCGGCGATCAGGCTGGGCGTGCCGTTGGTGCCGATGTTGCGGTTCTCGACCACCGTGCGGACCGCGGCACCGGAGACGTCGGTGATGCCGGCGCCGAGGCAGAAAACGCCCTGGGGCGTGAAGAACCAGGACTTCTTGGCCGACAGCATCCCGTCCTGCGAGACGAAGTCGAGGCCCTGTGCGCCGTGGCCGGCGTCCAGCCGCGCGCCGCCCACCCAGGACGTGGTGGCCAGCGGGGTGGCCTGGAGCGCGGGCGGTGTAGTGGCCCTGGTCGCCAGGCAGGAACGTGTAGAGCACGCCGTCGCCGACGTACCAGCCGTGCAGGTTCTGGCCGTTGATCGACTCGTAGCGGCAGATCCGGGTCGAGCCGACGCCCAGCGACGCCGACCAGCGCTCCGTGACGTGCACCATCCGGTCGGACTGCGGGAACGTGCGGTGCACCGCGACATTCGGCGTCGCCTTGGGCCGGGACGCCAGCAGGCCCTTGGCGAACTCGATCTCGGGCACGCCGACCGGTTGCAGGCCACCGGAGAACCGGGCCAGGTCGGACACGTTGAGGTAGGGCGCGAAGCTGTTGTCACCGATGAACCGGGCCGCCAGCCCCGCGAGCCGGCTGCGGCTGGGCTCGGGTGCGTTGCGGGCCAACAGGACCACGGCCGCGGTGAGCTGGTGGCCCGCGTCGTGGGCAGTTTCGCCCTGGCGGGACAGCATCCGGCCGCGGACCGGCTCCATCATGGCGCCCGCGAACACGAACGGCGCGTACACGTCGGCGATGGCGTCGTAGAACTTCTGCTCGACGGCGGGATCGAGTTGCATGGCCGTGCCGTTGGTGACCTCGATCAGGCCGGCGGCCGCGGACAGCAGGACAAGGCCGTAGTGGCCGGGGTAGGGCACGACGCCGTGCTGGAGGAACGAGCCGTCGGTGTGGTAGCCGTCGTTGGTGGTCACCCGGGCGACCAGGCTCGCCGCGCCCGCGCCGACCACGTCGGTCACCGCGGCCAGGCCGGCCGCGATCCGGTTCGCGTCACCGGCAAGGGCGCCGGACACGACCGTGATCAGCGCCTTGTCGGCCCGGTTCGCGCCGGTCTCGACCAGGCTCAGGTTGTTGGTCCGCAGGTTCGGATCGGGCACGAAGGCCAGCACCGGCTTGAGATACGTGGCCAACTGGTCGGCGGTGAGCGTGTCGCCGAGGGAGACCAGGATCTGCAGCATCCAGTACGCGACGCCGATCTCGTAGGAGTACCAGTTGCCGATCTCGCTGGTCTTCTCGTTGTATTCGGTGCGGTACAGGGTGTCCAGCGCGGTGACGATCCGCTGCGCCTGGCCGGGTTTCGCCGACAGCGCGGAGCCGGGGGTGGCCCAGTCGACCGCGATGGTGCGCAGCCGGTAGAACATGGTCGGGAAGAAGTTGCTGCCCGGTCCGCTGGGCAGGTCCGGCCAGAGCTGGGTGCCGGTGACGTCCATGGTCGAGTCGTAGCCCTGGGCGACCTGGTCGAGTGCGGCCACGGCCTGGGTGCGTTCGCCGGAGGGCTGGTTGGTGCCGATCTGCAGCGCCCGGTAGGCGGCGACGATCTTGGCGAAGTCTGTCATGGTGTCGGTCGCGGTCGGCGTAGCGGCGTTGGCGGCGGTGGGCGACAGGGCTGCGGCGGCCACTGTGGACAGTGTGGTCACGGTGCCGTAGCGGAATAAGTCCCGTCTACTGAGCGGCATTGCTCCTCCTTGCAGGGCGATTCAGGTGAGCTGCGGCTCCCCGTGTGCCGCGACGACCGCGGTCCGCAGGTCGGCCCATCGGGCCGGGCCGGCGAGGCCGAGGTGGTACAGGTGCAACTCATCGGCGCCGGCACCCGCCAGTTCCCTGACGTAGCCGGCGATGTCGGGCACCGGCGCCGCCGCGACGGCCGTGACGTAGGCGCCGACGTCCACGCCCGATGGCAGGTCGGCGCGCGCGGCACGGACCAGGTCGATGGCGACACCCTGCTGCCAGCAGGGCACCACGACGCCGTGCACGTCCTTGCCAGCGCTGGGTGTGAGGCCGGGCAGTGCGCCGGTGGTCCACGGGTCCGGGCTGCCGTGCAGCACGACCCGGTCCGGTACGCCGATCGCGGTCAACACCTGGCCGCGCAACAGGTCCGTGGCGTGTTGGCGGCCAGCCAATACGACGTCGCGCACGTCGGCGGGCAGGCCGTCGTCGGTGATCGTCAGGTCGCCTGCCGCGATGATCGCCTGGACGCGGCTGCGCAGCGTGGCGGTCACCCGGTGCGGATCAAGACCGGCGTCACGCCAGTACCGCGTGCAGGCCGAGCAGCAGCAGACCGACAGCAGCCGTTGCACCGCGGGCGCCCACACGGCGTCGGTCTTCTCGTGCGTGTGCTGGTGCACCGCGCCCATCTGGCCGCAGGACTCCAGGATCACCGTGTCGTACGGGAGGTCCCGGACGCACTCCTGCGCCAGGGTGGCCGCGTAGTCACGCACCTGGGCCCTCGCCGGGCACAGCGCCCACGGATACGGCTGGGCGAAGCAGTCCCGCACCGAGAGCCCGGGAAACCTGCTGCCCAGCAACGAGTTGTGCGTCAGCACCACCCAATCCCGGCCGCCGCGAGCGCCTTGACCGCGCTGCCGGCGCCGTCGCTGGTGGTGTCCATCGCGCGCATCCAGCCGGGCGGTTCCGGCCGCAGCGCCCTGGACCGCCACACGTCCTCGCGCACCGGCCGGTACAGCGCGGAGTGGCCGGCCAACACGGCGGTCCGGTTGTCCTGCCACGGCGTTGCGGCGCGGGTGGCGTGGTAGGCGGTGGCGATGGCCACCTGGTCCACGCCGAGTTCGACGACGCGGTCGACGAAGGTGGGATCGCCCAAAACGTCCCAGGGATACGCGTAACCGGTCACCCGCATCGCGTGCTCCTCACCATCGCGCGATGTTCGGCTGGAAGTCCGGCTCGTAGTGGCGCATGTAGCCGGCGTCGTTGCGCGCGGTCAGGCCGCAGCGCAGGTAGTTCTCGTGCGCGCGGGCCAGCGCGTCGGTGTCCAGCTCGACACCGAGCCCGGCGGTCCTGGGCACCGCGATCGCGCCGTCGTGGAACTCCAGCGCGCCGGGCACGATCACGTCCTCGACCTTCCAGGGCCAGTGCGTGTCGCAGGCGTAGGTCAGGTGCGGGGTCGCGGCGGCCACGTGCACCATCGCGGCCAGGCTGATCCCGAGGTGGCTGTTGGAGTGCATGGACAGGCCCATGCCGAACGTCTGGCACAGCACCGACAGTGACTGGGTCAGTCGCAGGCCGCCCCAGTAGTGGTGGTCGGACAGCACGATCCCGACCGCCCGCTCGGCAACGGCAGGCGGCAGGTCGGCCCACCTGACCACGCACATGTTGGTGGCCAGCGGCATGTTCGCTGCGGCGGCGACCTGGGCCATGCCCGGAATGCCCGGTGTCGGGTCCTCCAGGTACTCCAGCACGCCGTCGAGCTCGCGGGCCACCTGGATGCCGGTTTCCGGTGTCCAGGCGCCGTTCGGGTCGATCCGCAGCGGGGTGTCCGGGAAGGCGTCGGCCAGTGCGTGGACGGCGGCGATCTCCTGATCCGGCGGGAACACGCCGCCCTTGAGCTTGATGGAGCCGAAGCCGTAGCGGTCCACCATCGTGCGTGCTTCGTCCACAATGGAGTCCGGTGTCGCGACGTCGCCCCAGTCGTCGGTGCGGCCGTCGACATGGGCGCCGAACTTGTAGAACAGGTAGGCGGAGAAGTCGACGCGGTCGCGAGCGGCGCCGCCGAGCAGGTCCACCACCGGCCGGTCCAGCGCGCGGCCCTGGGCGTCCAGGCAGGCCACCTCGAACAGCGAGTAGGCCTGCGCCTCGGTCTTGTCACCGGAGAACGCGCCGGTCAGGCCGTGCTGGTCGGCATAGACCCGGCCGCCGGTCGAGTAGGCGACCACGGCGCGCAGGCCGGGCAGGTCGAACACGTCGTGCCCGACCAGGTGTCCGGCCACCCGCCGCGCCACGTCGAGGAAGCCGCCGTCGCCGTAGGACTCGCCGAGGCCGACCACGCCGTCCTCACAGACCAGCCGCAGGATCGTGCGCAGCGCCCACGGCTCGTGCACGCCCATCACGTTGCGCAGCGGTGGATCGGCGAACGCGACCGGCGTCAGCTCGACTCGTTGGATCTTCATCCGGCAACCCTGGCCTCGGTCATGCTCGCCACCAGGTCCAGGCCGGCGGTGAGGATGCGCTCCAGCCGGTCGATCTGGTCGGGGCTCGGGTCGCGCAGCGGCGGCCGGACACCGCCGACCTTCGCGCCACGCAGCCGGGCGCCCGCCTTCACCAGGGACACCGCGAATCCCGGCGTCTCGTCGCGCAGGGCCACCAGCGGCAGGTAGAAGGCACGCAGCAACTCGTCCACGGTCGCGTCGTCGCCGACGTCGAGGGCACGGTGGAAGGCATGCGCGATGTTCGGCGCGAAGCAGTGCACTGCGGAGGAATAGATGCGCACGCCGATCGCGCGGTAGGCGCGGGCGGAGACCTCGGCCGTCGGCAGGCCGTTGAGGAACAAGAACTCGTCCGCCCTCGGGTGGCCGCTGCCCCGGACGCTGGTCACGATCCGCGTCATCACGTCGACATCGCCGATGCCGTCCTTGAGGCCGACCACGTTCGGCACGTCCAGCAACGCCCTCGCCGTCTCCGGGGTGAAGACGCCGGACGAACGGTGATACACGATCACCGGGACGTCCCTGTCCCGCACGACGTACCGAACGTGGTCAACCAACCCGGCCGGCGGACCAGACACCAGGTAGGGGGGCAGCAGCAGTACGCCGTCCGCCCCCTCGCCCTCGGCCATGGTCACGCCGGCCCTGGCCAGCTCCGGCCCGCCACCGGCGCCAACCAAGACAGGAACCCGCCCCGACACGACGTCCCGGGTTCGGCGCAGCACGGCCCGTACCTCGTGCGGCGCCAGCGCGCTGAACTCGCCGGTCCCGCACGCGACGAACACCGCACCGGCCCCCGCGTCGAGGTGGCCCTCGACCTGTTCGGCCAGTACGTCCAGGTCCAGCTCGAGCGTCTCGGTGAACGGAGTCAGCGGGAAGGCAAGCAGGCCGGAGAGTTCGGTCGGGTACCGGGTCATGTCACGCTCTCTCATCGTGTCGAGGTGGCGGCTTCGCGAAACCGTATTCACATACAAGAACGATGACATGTAGCTGAACAAACATCAAGTAGAGGAATCTTGTTCCAGAAGTTAGTGTGGTGGCTCACAGGTGTCAACGGCTGCCTGGGGGACGAGGATTCGGTGGGACACCCGAGGGAGGAAGTCGTTATGCCACGACGGGCCGCGGTGCAGGCGATCCACGACGAAACAACCCAGGAGGTCGTGCCCACCGAGGCCGGTGAGGAGTCCGGCACCGGCGTGAAAAGTGCACGGCGGACGATCGACCTGCTGGAGACGTTCGCCGAGAACCCGGCCTGGACGTCACTGGCCGACCTGCACGTCCGCACCGGGTTCCCCCGGTCCAGCCTGCACGGCCTGCTGCGCACGCTGCGCGACGCGGGCTGGATCGAGACCGACACCGGTGGCACCCGGTTCCGGCTCGGCGTCCGCGCGCTGATCTGCGGCACCGCGTATCTGGACCGCGACCCGGCGATGCCGCACGCCACCGAGGCACTGGAACGGGTGCGGGAGCAGACCGGTTTCACCGCGCACTACGCCCGGCTGTCCGGTGGGCAGGTCGTGTACCTGGAGACCAGGGAGTCCCGGCACTCGATGCACCTGGTGTCCCGCGTCGGCCGCACGCTGCCCGCCTACGCCACCTCGCTGGGCAAGGCGCTGCTGGCCGAACTGACCGAGAGCGAGCTGACCGGGCTGCTGCCGCAGTCGCTGGCGCCGCTGACCGAGAACACGATCACGTCACGGGACAAGCTGCGCGACGAGCTCGCTGTCGTGCGCGAGCGCGGCTACTCCTTCGAGCACGAGGAGGGCACGACCGGCGTCGCGTGCGTCGCCGCCGTCGTCCCGTACCGGATTCCCGCGACGGACGCGCTGAGCTGCTCGATGCCGGCCGACCAGGCGACGGAGTCGGAGACCCGGCGGATCGGCGAACTGCTGGCCGAGGTCACCGACGACCTCAGCCAGCGGCTGCGCCGGGCCGGTATCCGGTGACCGCACAACTCCACCAGAAGGGGACGGTCCGTTGACCGAGGAACGGGTGCTCATCACCGGCGCGTCCGGTGGGGTCGGGAAGTTCATGCGGACCCGGTTGCGCCGGCAGGACCGGTGCTTACGGCTGATGGACATCGTGCCGCCGGCCCCCGCCGAGGAAGACGAGCCTGTGGAGATCGTCACCGGCTCGATCAACGATCCGGCCACCCTGGCCACGGCGTTCGACGGCGTGACCGCGCTGATCCACCTCGGCGGGCAGAGCCGCGAGGACACCTGGGCGAACATCCTGTCGACCAACATCGACGGCACCCACAACGTGCTGGAGGCCGCCCGGGTGGCCGGGGTGCGGCGGGTGATCCTGGCCTCCAGCAACCACTCCGTCGGCTTCCGGGTCATCGGCGAGGACGGCCCGGACGGCTTGCGCGCGGACTCGTCCCCCCGGCCGGACACCTATTACGGGGTCAGCAAGGCGGCCATCGAGGCACTGGGCGCGCTGTACCACCACCGGTTCGGCATGGACGTCATCTGCGTGCGGATCGGCACGTGTTTCGTGGCGCCGTGGGACATCCGTGGCCTGTCCACGTGGCTGTCGCCGGACGACGCGGGCCGCTTGTTCGAGGCGTGCCTGACCGCCCCCAGCCCCGGTTACCGGATCATCTGGGGGGTCTCGGACAACACGCGGCGGGTGTCCTCGCTGCGCGAGGCCGAGGAACTGGGCTACCGCAGCGAGGACAACGCGGAGAAGTTCGCCGCCGAGATCATCGACAAGGTCGGCGCGCCAACGGGACCGATCTCGGGCTTCATCGGCGGCGGTTTCACCACCATTCCGCTGGGCGTCCACGACCCGCTATAGCACCCCGACTTGCCCACAACCCGCCAGTATCCACAGCCC
>WNGR01008544.1_pt1 | contig 18011 bp, 18 predicted proteins | sample 5407581 | NCBI WGS metagenome assembly WNGR01 (sample SAMN13153383, study PRJNA577476) | soil metagenome | isolation source: 80 cm soil or saprolite under Garry oak tree replicate 2 | place: USA:California | collected 2016-06-15 | reverse complement strand
ATCGGCCACTCGAGTCCCTTCGCCATGTGCGCGGTGAGCAGCGTGACCCCCGGCTCGTCCCGGTCCTCGTCCGCCGGTGTGACGAGGGCGGCCTGAGTCAGGTAGCGCTCCACGGGACTGCCCGTGCCTTCCGCGGCGTCGGGATCCTGGACCTCCGCCCACGCCGCGGCGCCCGCCACCAGCTCCCGCACGTTCTCGATCCGTTCCATCCCCTCGGCGCCTTCATCGGCCAGGTACTGTTCGTAGCCCGTCGTCGCGAGGATCGTCTCGAGCGCGGTGGCGGGATCGGCCTGCCCCACGGCGTCGCGCAGCCGGTCGAGCAGGGACGCTACGCCCATCAGCGCCTCCCGCACGTTGGGGCGGAGCTCACCCACGTTGCCGGCGCGGCGGGCGGCCTCCAGCAGCGGCTTCTGCCAACCGCCGGCGGCCTGCCCCAGCACGCTCAGGGAGGCGTCGCCGATGCCGCGCCGCGGGACATTCACAACTCTGAGGAAAGCCTCATCGTCGGCCGGGTTGGCGATCAGCCGCAGGTAGGCCAGCAGGTCTTTCACCTCGCGGCGCTCGTAGAAGCTGACGGCGCCGATCAACCGGTAGGGGATGCCGCGGAACCGGAACGCCTCCTCGAGCGGACGGGACTGCGCGTTGGTGCGGTACAGGATCGCCATTCCCTCGTACGCGACGTCGCCCTCCGCCGCGCGGCGGGCGTACTCATTGGCCAGCCATTCGGCCTCGTCTCGCTCATCGGCCGAGCTCAGCAGCGTGACCGGCGCCCCACCCTGCTTCTCCGTGAAGAGCGTCTTGCCGAGCCGGGCCGTGTTTTCGGCGATGATGCCGTTGGCCGCATCGAGGATGATCTGCGTCGAGCGGTAGTTCTGTTCGAGCCGGACGAGCTTCGTCCCGGGGAAGTCGTTCTGAAACGTCAGCATATGGCGCACGTCGGCGCCGCGCCAGCCGTAAATCGCCTGGTCGTCGTCACCGACCACGCAGAGATTGCCGTGCCGTCTGGCGAGATGCCTCACGAGCAAATACTGCGCGGCGTTTGTGTCCTGGAACTCGTCCACCAGGACGTGCTGGAAGCGGTCCTGCCAGTACACGAGCCGCTCGGCGTGCTCCCGGAACAGCGTCAGGGGATGCAGGAGCAGATCGTCGAAATCCATCGCGTTGGCCTGCTTCAAGGCAGGTCCCAGCGCGGCGTAGATGTCTGCGGCGACCTTCACCATGGGCGTGTCCGCCCGCGCGCCGAGCTCCTCGGGCGACAGCATGCGGTTTTTGGCGCTCGAAATCAGTCCATGGACCGTGCGCGGCGGGTAGGCCTTGGGTGAAAGCTGGCGCGCCTCGAGGAGGCGCTTGACCAGCGCCTCCGAGTCATCGGCGTCGTAGATCGTGAAGTTCGGCCCGAACCCGAGGAGGGGCGCCTCCCGGCGCAGGAATCGGGCGGACAGCGAATGAAAGGTGCCGATCCATAGCCCCCGCGGATCGGCGCCGAGCAGCTGGGCAATGCGAGTGCGCATTTCCCCCGCGGCCTTGTTGGTAAATGTCACTGCGAAAATGCGTTGCGGCGCGACGTGCAGCTGCGTGATCAGGTGTGCGATGCGGGCCGTCAGGACGCGTGTTTTCCCCGACCCCGCCCCGGCCAGCACGAGCAACGGTCCACCGGGATGCTCGACCGCCTCCCGCTGCGCGGGATTCAGTGGAAGGGGATGCGTCATTATCCCACCCTAAAGGGTGGGCCCGGCACAGCATTGTCCTTAAGGACAATGATTCGCCGGGCGCAGGCTTTAGCCTGTGACATCATGTCAGCGGGAATTCAAGCACGAATACGGAACCCCTGCCCTCCGGGCCCGGGTGAAAGTCGACCCGGCCCCCATGCTGTTGTTCGACGATGCGACGCGCGAGCGCCAGGCCGATCCCCCAGCCGCCCGTCTTGCTGGAAGCGCCGGGCTCGAACAGCTGGCCCTGGATATCCGGCGCCACGCCGGGGCCATCGTCCCGTATGCTCACGCGGCCGACGCCATCGCGGCTTTCCACGTCGATCTCGATCCGGCCCCCGCGGCCGCTCAAGGCGTCGACGGCATTCTTTACGATCACTTCGAGCGCCCATTCGATCAGCACCGGATCGCCGGTCGCGGTTGGCCCGGCTCCCGGCGAGGTCAGCGCGATGGTCACCGAATGGGCCAGCGTCGGCAGCCGGGGCCGGAAATACGCCGCCACCCGCTCGGCCACGGTGCCCAACCCGACGGGTTCGCGGCGCGCGGGACGGCCGATGCGCTCAAAGCGCTTCGCGACGCGCTGCAGGCGCTCCGCGTCCGCTTCAAGATGCACGACCAGCTCGCTCCCGGGCGTACCGGGATTCTCCCGCAGGTAATCAATCCAACCCGTGAGGCTCATCAGCGGCGTGCCGAGCTGATGCGCCGACTCGCGCGCCATCGCCACCCAGAGGCGATCGCGCGCCGCGGCGACGCGCGCACGCATCGCCCACACCGCGAGCAGCACGAGACAGAGGAACATCGCGCCCTGCAGGATGGCGAGACCCGTGAAGGCCCGGGCGGCCGGCAGGGCCCCATAGTGGATCGTGCCGACGCCGGGTTGCGTCAACGGCGCGTTGATGCGATCCAGCTCCGTGATCCAGTCGCGCCGCGTCGGCTCGCTGGCCTCGGTGTCGAACGGCGCGTTATCGAGGGCGGTGATGCGGCCGGCGGTGTCGGTGACCGCGAGCGGGATGCCGAGCCGCCGCACTTCGTCGGCCAGCGCGAGCAGGGCGTCGGCCGCGGCCCCTTCGCGCGGATCGTTCAACCCGGCGAACACATGCCCGAGCATGCGGCTGGTCTCGCGGGCATCGTTGCGCAGGTGGCGCGCCACGATCCAGGCATACCCGACCGAGAGCACGCCGAACAGCAGCGCGGCGGCGATGAGCGCGGGAGGACCGGCGCGGCGCAGCGCGCCTTTAGGCAATTCGATCAGTGCCGACATACGGCACCAATGCCGGCGGGACGGTCACGGAGCCGTCGGACTGCTGATGGGTTTCGAGCAACGCCGCGATCGTGCGCGGCAGCGCGACGCCCGACGCGTTCAGCGTGTGCACGAACTCGGGCTTCTCGCCCGGGCGCGGCCGGCAGCGAATGTTCGCCCGGCGCGCCTGAAAGTCGGTGAAGGTGCTGGAGCTCGAGACTTCGAGCCACTGCCCCACACCCGGGGCCCACGCTTCCAGGTCGTACGTCTTGGCGGCGGCGAATCCGAAGTCGTTGGCCGGGAGGACCGCGACGCGGTAGGGCAGTTCCAGCCGGCGCAGGACTTCCTCGGCGTGGCCCGTGAGCCTCTCGTGCTCCGCCGGCGAGTCGGCGGCGCGGCAAAACCGCACCAGCTCGACCTTGTCGAACTGGTGGATGCGCAGCAGTCCGCGCGTGTCCTTGCCCGCAGCCCCCGCTTCGCGCCGGAAGCACGGCGTGTAGGCGACGTACCCGAGCGGCAACGGGCGGTCGATGATCTCGTCGCGATGCAGATTCGTCACCGGCACTTCCGCCGTCGGCACGAGAAACAAATCGTCCGTCGTGCGATAGACGTCGTCTTCGAACTTCGGCAGCTGGCCGGTCCCCGTCATGACGTCGCGCCGCACGAGAAACGGCGGCTCGACTTCGATGTAGCCGTGCTCGCGCGTGTGCAGATCGAGCATGAAGTTGATGAGCGCGCGCGCGAGCCGAGCGCCAAGACCCATGAACACCGGGAACCCGGAACCCGCGAGCTTCGCGCCGCGCGGCAGGTCCAGCACGCCGAGCGTCTCGGCGAGCTCCCAGTGGGGCTTGCCGCCTTTGGGGGCGGGCGTCCCCCAGCTGCGCAACAGCGTCTGCTCGTCGGGAACGTCCGGCAGCGGTGGGTTCGGGGCGAAGAGCGCTTTCGCCTCGAGCGTCGTCTCGATCTGCCGCAGCTCGGACTCGAAGCCGGTGATCCGTTCCCCCAGTTTCCGGCGCTCGGCGACCGTCGCCGTCGACAGGCCGCCCGACTTCGCGGCGAGTGCATCGGATTTCGCCGCGTCGTTGCGCTCGGCCTTCAACGTGTCGAGCTGCGCGGTCAGGGTGCGGCGCTTCATGTCGAGCGCTTCGATCTCGTCCAGCAGCCGCGTCAACGAGGGATCGCCGCGGCGGGCGAGCGCCGCGCGCACCTGAGCGGGCGAGGCGCGCAGCAACTTCAGATCAATCACGGGTTAGTGGCGCGGCAGGCCTTCTTCGAGCCCGCGATAGCCGCAGTTGATATCGGTGAGAATCTCGAAGTCGATCCGGCGCCCGTTGGCCGTCGCGGTCGTGTCGATCGTCAGAACGTGCAGCTTCGCGTAGTACACTGACGGGGCACCGTACGAGCACGTCACCGTTGCCGAATGCATGATCACGACGCTGTTCACGTTCACGACCTGCACGCTGTCAAGATTGTAGTTGCTGGTAGGCGCATACTTGATGGAGTCGAACTGCAGCGCACTGATCTGCGTCCCGGACTGCCGGCCCAGCTTCATGGCCCCGGTCGGCAGCAGCAGCGCCCGCCCGGCGGTGTCGATGTCGAACGCGAAGTCGAACGACAGCGCCTGATCGGTACGCACCGCTTGTCGCGCGCCGATCGAGTACCCCGACGGCAGCGAGACCGGTGTACCGCTCAGGGCGTAAAGCGACAGCAACGTATCGCGTCGGTTCGGGATGTACGCTTGCAGGCCGAGCGGGTTGCCACAGGCCGCGGCGAGGCCGCACGCAAGCACCAGGAGATAGATGAAGTAACGCATGGGAGTGTTGGACAACTTACAGGGCCGCGTTCGAGTGGGTCAACCCATAGTGGCTGCTTGACTTCGACTTCCAGGAAACCTACGTTGCCCCGCTCGTATGGCGACCATCCGCGATGTGGTCGAAGCGCTCAGCCGTTCGCACGGTGTGGACGCGGTGGTAGTGGTGGGCCGCGATGGGCTGCCCATCGATTCGCGCGTTGCCAACGGCGTCGACGCCGAGAGCGTCGCCGCACTCCTCCCATCGGCGATCACGCACATGGCGCAGCTCGGCGATGCCGGCGGACGCGGTGACTTCACCACCGCCGTCCTGGAGTTCGGCCGCGGGCTCGCGATCGTTGCGGTTCTCAACGCCGATGCACTCCTCATCGTGCTGGTGCAGCCCGCGACCAACGTGGGCGCCCTCCTGTTCGATCTGCGCCGACACCGTACGGCCATCGCCGGCCTGCTGTAACTCGACGGTCCGCCGGTGGCCAACTCCGCACGGCACCTCCTCGTGGTGGATGACGAGCCGCATATCGGGCTCGTGCTGCGTCCGTTCCTGGAGCAGCTGGGCTATCGCGTCAGCGTGGCGCGCACGCTCGCCGAAGCCCGCCGGGCGCTGCGCGCGAGCCCGGCGACCGACGGCATGTTGCTCGACATCCATCTGCCCGACGGCTCCGGGCTCGATTTCCTGCGCGACCTGCGCCAGCAGGGCCGCACGGCCACGCTCCCCGTCCTCGTCCTCACCGCCGAGGGCGAAGATCGCGTCTTGCGCGAGGTCCGGCGGCTCGGCGCGGCACTGGTGACGAAGCCGTTCAGCCCGACGAAGCTCGCCCAGCGTATCGCGGTGATGTTCGGCGATGCGCAACCGGAGCCGACGTGAGCACGTGGGCCGCGATCCTCGCCGGCGGATCGGGAACGCGATTCTGGCCGCTCTCGACCCCGGAACGGCCGAAACAGTTCCTGCCGCTGACCGGCGACCGGCCGCTGCTGGCGCAGACCGTCGCGCGCTTGCGCGGCCTCGTGCCCCCCGAGCGCACCTTGATCCTCACCGGTCCCTCGCTGGTGGATCGCGTCGCGACCACGGTACCGGACGTGCCCGAGGCCAACATCTTCGCCGAGCCGCGCGCCGCGTCCACTGCACCGGCGCTCGCGTGGGCGGCGCACTGGATCGCCAAACACGACCCGGGCGGCCAGATGCTGTCGCTGCACGCGGACTGGGCCGTCGGTGACGACAGCGCCTTCCGCGCCGCCGCCACGCACGCGCTCGGCGTCGCGGCGGAGCAGGACGTCCTGGTGACGGTCGGGATCAAGCCGACGCGCAACGAGACGGCGTACGGCTACATCGTGCCGGGCGCGCCCGCCGGCAGCGCCCGCAAAGTCAAGCGCTTCATCGAAAAACCGAGTCCCGCCCGCGCCGCGCTGCTGCGCCGCCGCGGCGCGCTGTGGAACAGCGGACTCTTTGCATGGAGCGCGGCGCGCTTCCTCGGAGAAGCCGGCGCGTATGCCGAAGAGCTGGCGCCCGGATGGCCCGCGCTCAGCAACGGCGACGCACCGCGGTTCTTCGCGGCCGTGACGCCCGTGGCCGTCGACGTGGCGGTGCTCGAGCGCACGACGCGCCTCGCGGTGGTGACCGGCACGTTCGCGTGGGATGACATCGGGTCCTGGGACGCGCTGCTCCGCGTCCGCCGGCGGGACGCGCGCGGCAATGTCACCGTGGGCAATGTCACGCTCGGCGACGATGTCAAGAACTCGGTGATCTGGGCGGACAGTGAAGACCTCGCGGTCGTCGGCATCGAGGATATGGTGATCGTCCGCGCGAATGGGTACACGCTCGTGATGCCGACCGGACGTCCGGACAAACTGAAGGCCCTGGTGCAGCGCTTGTGACGCACGCGCTGTATCTCCTCGATCCCGATCCCGCGCCGGCGTGGGCGCCGTTCGCCGGCATCCGGCCGCTGTGTGAGCTGCGGGCCGGCGCGCATCTCGTGCGCGAGCGGTGGGAGACGTTCGTCGGCACGGAAGCCGCGGCGATCTTCGCCCTGCCGCACCTGGCCGGTTTCCCCGAGCCCGGTGTGCCGGCGGTCGAAGCACGGCGCCCGGTGGCCGGGCCCGCGGTGATTGGTTCCTCGACGTTCGCGCCGCGAGGCCTCGCCGGTCCCCTCCCCAATGCGCCGGCCCGGCTCATCCACGACGCCATCACGGTGGGGTGGGCGGTGCCCGCGGGAAGCACCTGGTCAGGCCCGGTGGCGAACGCGCAGTCGATGACGGTGGACGGCGTGCTGCTCCGGGGCGTGCACGATCTGGTGAGCGCACTGGAACAGCTGCTGCGGGAGGACGCGCTCAAGCTCCTGGGGGATTCCGACGCGGTCCCGAAGGGCTCGATCGTGCTCGGGGACCCGGCGTGGATCGCGGTGCGCGAGGCGGCCATCGAACCCGGCGTGGTGTTCGACACCCGCAACGGCCCCGTGGTCCTGGAGAGCGGCGTGGAGGTGCGCTCCGGCGCGCGCCTCGAGGGCCCACTCTGGGTCGGTGCGAATACCCGCCTGGTGGGAGGGCCCATCCGGAACTCGGCGATCGGGCCATGGTGCGTCGTGCGGGGCGAGATGTCCACCACCACGATGTTGGGCTATGCTAACAAGAGCCACGAAGGCTTCGTCGGGCATTCCGTGTTGGGTCGCTGGGTGAACCTTGGCGCCGGGACCATCACTTCCAACCTCAAGAGCACATATGGGCTGGTGCGTTTGACGGTCGACGGCGTTGGCCTGGAAACCGGACAGCAGTTTTTGGGTAGTCTCATCGCCGATCACGCCAAGACGGCGATCGGCACGCTGCTCGCCACGGGGTCGGTGATCGGCGCGGGCGCCAGCGTCTTCGATGCCGTGCGCGCCCCCAAGTACATCGCGCCGTTCGCCTGGGGAGGCTCCGCACCCGACCGCATGACGCTCCCGAAATTCCTGGCCATCGTCGAACGGGTCCTGCCCCGCCGCAACGTCCCCGTGACCGACGCGATGCGATCCTACTTGCGCCGCTCCTTCGACTGGCTCACCCAATGAGCGACGCGCAGCAGCGCTACCGGCGGCTGGGCAAGTACGAGCTGCACCAGCTCCTGGGTGAAGGCGCGATGGGCATCGTGTGGAAGGCGTACGACACGGTGCTGCGCCGGTACGTCGCGCTGAAGTTGTTGAGCACCGGCTTCCGAAAGACGAAGGACATGCAGGAGCGGTTCCTGCGCGAGGCGCGGGCCGCCGGCGCCATCCAGCACGCCAACATCGTTACCGTCTACGACCTCGGCGAGTCCGAGGGCCAGCTGTTCATCGCGATGGAGCTGGTGGAGGGCCGCGATCTCTCCGACATGATCGCCCTGCGCGACCCGCTCGCACTGGAGCGCAAACTCGACATTGCGATCGAAGTCCTCGCCGGCCTGCACTTCGCCCACCAGCGCGGCGTGATTCATCGCGACGTCAAGCCCTCCAACGTGCGCGTGATGCCGGACGGCCGGATCAAGATCATGGATTTCGGCATCGCGCGGCTGCAGAAAGCGGACTCGACCGGATCTGGCGCGATCGTCGGCACGCCGACCTACATGGCGCCGGAGCAGATCACCAATGGCGCGATTACCCCCGCCACCGACGTCTTCTCCGTGGGCTGCATGCTGTACGAGCTGCTCTGCTATCAACGCCCGTTCGAAGCGGAGTCGGTGCACGGCGTGCTGTATCAGGTGCTGACGACGGAGCCGCGCCCGCTGCGGACCGTCGCGCCGTCGATCCCGGCGGCGCTCGAGCGCGTGGTCAACAAGGCGATGAACAAGGTCCCGCACGAGCGCTACGAGTCCGCGGGACAGATGATGGCGATGCTGCAGCAAATCCGCGCCGCGTTGTCGGGGGCGGACGAGGAGGCCACGCAGCCGCTGGGACGCTGGACGCCGCTCCCCCGGCCCATGTTGAAGCTGATCACACATGCATCGATGAAAGCCCGGCTCGCGGTGTTGGGCGCGCTCGCGGCCGTCGTCGTGCTGCTGGTCTACGCCCCGTCGCAACCCGCGGACGGACCATCGAACACGACGGCCGGCGGCCCTGTCATTCCTCCGCCGGCGACGCCGCCGGGCGGGCTCGCCGCACCGCCGCCCGCCCCGGACGGCCAGCCGGTGTCGCTCGCGGTGAGTGTGCGGCGCGACTCGGCGCTGGCCGCGCGCGACCGCGCCATCGCGGCCGGCGCGCAAAAGAACAGCGTCCCGTCGCTGCTGCTGGCGCAGACGATGCTGGAGGCGTCGGACCGGGCCTTACAACGCGGCGATCAGTCGCTCGCGCTGCGCGGCTACGTCGAGTCCGCCCAGCGCTATGCCCAGGCCCATGAGGAGGCCCGGGCCATGGATCGCGAGGCGCAGCACATGATCGAGCGCGTCAGTCCGGTCGTCCAGGCCATTCCCGCCGGGCGAGCCGCCGCCAACGCGGGCGTCTTTCTGGCGCGTGCGGAGTCGTTGCTCCGTGCCCAGGATTTCACGCTCGCCAAGATGGCGGCGCAGAGTGCCGAGCAGATCGGCATCGACGCGGGGATCGCGCCCCCGAGCGCGCAGCCGCCCGACGCGCGCGGCGCGATCGACGTGCTGCTCAGCGACCTGGGCCGCGCCTTGGCGAGCCAGCGCATCTCCAACATCCGCGTGCTCTACCCCGGGTTAACCGAGGATGAACGCCGCAGCTGGGACTCCTTCTTCCGGGAATGGAATCAGATCACCGCGAAATTCGTCATCGAAGACTTCAAGGTTCAGGGCAGCACCGCCACCGGCAACGTCCGCGCGACGTTCGATTATGTGCCGGAACGCGGCGGCGCGCCGCGTGAAGACCGCCGGCGGTTTGCGATGCGATTCGAGCGGAAGGACGTTGGCTGGCGGTTGACGGCGGTTACGGAACTGAAATGAACGCTACCAGGCGCGTTGGTTCGCGGCCGGAGGCTCGGGAATCGCGAGGGTATCCGGGCGCGCCGTCGGCGGCCCTACACGGCGCAGGGTGACCGGCTTCTCCAAATCCCCGCCACTGATCGTGAGCTTGTCGCCGGTGAGCTTCATCCCGTAGACCTGCCAGACGCCGTCGCCCAGGGTGATCCAGAGACTGTCGCCTACGATGCGCCAGCGCGCGACATCCTGGCCGAACTGGGCCGAGCTGTCACCGCGCACCATGATGTGACGGATCTCGTCGCCCGCGCGCGCCTGCCAATCCCCCGCGAGCCGGATGGGCGCCTGCGCGACGAGCGCGAGCATTCCGGCGATCAACCAGGCCCGAATCATGGCACAATCATACCCCGCTCTGTTCCGGTTTTGCAGGCGGCACCGCGACAGGCGCCAGCGCATCGGGGAGAATGGCCACTTGCCCTTCCCACTGCTTCATCATCCGCACGAACGCGCCGCAGAGCTCCGGATCGAACTCCATCCCGCTGCGCTCCTGCAAGTAGCCGAGGGTTTTCTCGAATGACCACGCCTCGCGGTATGGTCGCCGAGTGCGCAGCGCATCGTATACGTCGCAGACATGTACGAGCTTGCTCGCCTGATGGCAGTCGCGCGCAAAATGCAGCACCGGATACCCGCCGCCGTTGATCATGATGTGGTGCTCATACGCGACGACCACCGCGAGATCGAGATCCTGCTCGACCGCGAGCAGCATCCGTGCTCCGGCGACCGGGTGCTCGTTCATCAGCGCCCGCTCCTCATCGGTCAGGCGGCCGGGCTTGGTCAGCACCTCGAGCGGGATCTTGATCTTGCCGACGTCGTGCAACAGCCCGGCGATCCCGAACGTGCGCACATCTGTCGCCGACAGGCCAAGGAACTCCGACAACGCCATCGCCAGCACCGCCACATTCATCGAGTGCGTGGTCGTGTACTGATCGAACTCCTTGAGCTGGAGCAGCGGGAGCACCACCTGGCGCCCCGCGTGCATCGCCACGACGAGCGAGCGCACGTCTGCACCTCGCTTTGGAGCCAGCGCACGGTGTCGACCTCTTCGCCCAATGAGAAGCTGATCGTCGCGGTGGGGAGCGGCTCGGGCGCGAGCTCCGTCTCGCCCTTGAGACCGACCGCCCCGAAGCGGATGCTGCTGCGGCGCATCTGGCGCGCGTCCGTACTGATGGCGGACAGCGTCAGGCGCGCCAGCGCTTCCTCGAGAAATCCTTCGAAGTCCTCGCGGCTGACGTGATCCTCGAACTCGAGCCGCTGAATCCCGGCCTGCGCCAGGCGCTTGCCCCAGTCCCACGCCTTGAGCTCGCGCAGCGGCATCCGACCGAAGACGACCTCGTCACCCAGGAACGTGAAGAGCGGGCGTGACGTGTCGCTCTGGAGATCCAGGATCTGCTGGTAGGCGACATCCAGGGCACGCTCCCGCGCCGGATGCCCGACGCGATAGAGGGCCATCGCGGCGAGCGCCTGCGCAAACGCGTTCAGAAAGCGCGCCGGATCGCCGCTCATCGCCTGATCGCAGCGCTGCGGACATCGGGATCCTTCGATGCGGCCGCGAGGGCCAGGACGGCCGCGGCGCGCACATCGTTGCGCCACCCGGCCGCCAGCGCCATCAGCGCGGCCAGCAGCTCGAGCGAGCGGGCGGCGAGCTTCGGGCGTCCCAGCCAGTTCGTACCGCCGTCGACGAGCGCGAGCAGCGCGTTCAGGGCCGCGGTGTTGCGCACGCGGCCGAGGACCTTGATGGCGAGGACGCGCAGCTCGGAGGGCGCGGTCTGATCGTGGACCAGCTGCGTGATCGGCGGCAACGCCGCCGGCGGGCAGTCCTCGAGCGCCGCGCCCAGCGCCAGCCGGACCATGCGGGGGTCGGAATCACGGAGCGCACCGAGCAGCGCGCGCTCGCGCTCGGCAGTCACCTTGAGCGAAACCTTCAAGGCCTCACGCCGCACCCGCGCGTCCTCATGAGCGATGAAAGCCGCCGTCGAGAACCCTTCGGGGAGCGCCGGCAGCCCGTCGAGGATCAGCAACAAATTGCGCGTGACATACCAGGGGAGGTCGCGCGACAGGCGCGTGAGAATGGCGGGGCCAAGCTCGCGCGGGGCGCGGGTCAGCCGATCGAGCAGTCCGCGGCGTGTCGTGCGCGACTCCGAGGCGCCCAGCACATCCAGCAGCGGCTCGAACGCGTCGACGCGCAGGTGCGGGAACACGCGGTCCAGCGTGACGAAGTCGGGCGGCTCGGTGCTCGCCAGCTGCCGTATCACATCCGGCGAGGTGACCCGCGTCCAGAGGGGAGCGATGTCAGCGCGCAGCGCCGGGCGCGAGGCGTCGGGTGACTCGGCGAGCAGGTCGACGAGCTCGCTGACGTGGTGCTCGGCCACCAGCCGCTCGACGGCGCGCCACGCGCCGAACCCGAGCGCGCCGCTCTCGACCGCCGTCTGGACGATGCGTAACGGCTCGGCGGCCTGTTCCCCCACGCGCCGCGCGGCGGTGTGCGGCGCGGCCGCCGTCATTTTCTGCAGCGCCAGACCGTACGCGTCGGGATTCGGATCTTCGAGCGTCCATCCTTGCAGCAGATCCCGCACCTGCTCGCGCAGCGCTTCGTCGGCCTGGGGGCGGGCTTCCGGGGTCCCCTGCTCCGCATGTTGCGCCAGCTTCGACAGCATTCGCACCAACGGATCGGAAACCGTTTTGTGGGACGCATCCGCCATCGCGCGCACGATGTCGAGCACGGCGTCCACCGCCAGCCCATGCGTCGCATCAATCGCGAACTTGAAGCGCTGCGCGTTGTCGCCGCCCATCTCGATCAGGCGGCGCAGCGTTCCCGGCTGCAGCGCGCCGACGAGCTTCGAGGTGCGGCGCCGCAGCGCGACCGCCTCGGCGCCGCCCGCGTGCTTCAACTCATCCGCGATTTGCAGCAGATATCCCACGATCACCTGGTCGTACGCGGCGCTCTTCGGATGCCCATCAATGGCTTTGGCAATCAGCGTCGGCTCAGTGGCCGGCGGCGATCCGTCATCGCCTGCCCCCTCTCCCCCCATCGCCTCCGCGGTCAGCGCCGCGCGCGCCAGCCCCACCCACAGCTGCGCGCCGCGCAGCCCGCGTTCCTTGGAGCCCTTGTCGTCGCCCGGAGCGGGGACCTGATCATCTTCCTGCAACAGCTCGAGACGCTCGTAGGTGATGGGGTGCAGCCGGATGTGATCCGAGGCGTGCAACTGCTCGGGTGGACCAAGCCCGAGGGGCTCCCCGCTTCGCTCCGCCTCGACCGATAGCGTTTTCAGCACAGCGGCGACCTCGCTCACCCGCAGTCCGCGGTGGAACGTCACGGCACCGAGATGGTGGCGATGCAAACGACCGGCGAGCTCGGCGAGGAGCGGGTTTTTGGGATCGGTGGCAACACCTTCGATGACGAGCTGCTGTCGGGCGACGCCGAGAGCGATGGTCGTGCGCCCTTCGAACAGATGCTCGGCGCGGCGTGTGACGCCCGCCGCGGCAGGAGCCAACGACGGATGCCCCTCCGGATACATCGAGTGCTTATGGAGGGCAATCGAGAGTTCTATGAGGAAATCGGCCAGTTCTCTCGAAAGAGCGGCCTTCTCAGACGGCGGAGCCCCGGTCATGGCTCCCCAAAATAGCGCGTCCTCCGGTGCTGAAGCTCACTTTCGCAAAACGCAACGCCCCGGGGATTCCCCGGGGCGTCTTACTAACTGCGCCTACCTGTTGCGTCTGGTGCGTCTGCCTGCGTCTGGGTGGTTTAGTACATTCCGCCCATTCCACCGCCGGGCATCGGCGGAGCCTTTTCCTTCTCCTTCTTCTCCACCACGACGCACTCGGTCGTCAGGAGCAGGCTCGCAATCGACGCGGCGTTCTGCAGCGCCGTGCGGGTGACTTTCGTCGGGTCGATGACGCCCGACGCCACGAGGTCCTCGAACTTATCGGTTTGGGCGTTGTAGCCGAAGTTCTTGTCCTTCGACTCCTTCACCTTGCCGACGACGATAGCGCCTTCCGCGCCCGCGTTCTGGGCGATGATGCGGATCGGCTCCTCGAGGGCCCGGCGCACGATCTCGATGCCGGTCTTCTCGTCGTCATCGTGACCCTTGGTCTTGTCCAGCGACTTCTGACACCACAGCAGCGCCACGCCGCCGCCCGGCACGATGCCCTCTTCGACCGCCGCGCGGGTTGCATGCAGCGCGTCCTCGACACGAGCCTTCTTCTCCTTCATCTCGGTCTCGGTCGCCGCGCCGACGTTGAGCACGGCCACGCCGCCGGCGAGCTTCGCCAGCCGCTCCTGCAGCTTTTCCTTGTCGTAATCGGACGTGGACTTCTCGATCTGGGCCTTGATCTCCGACTTACGGCCTTCGATCTGATCGTCCTTGCCCTTGCCGTCGACGAGCGTGGTGTTGTCCTTGTCCACGATGACGCGCTTGGCGCGGCCGAGATCATTGAGCGTCGTGTTCTCGAGCTTCAGGCCGAGCTCTTCCGAAATCACCTGGCCGCCGGTGAGAATGGCGATGTCGCGCAGCATCTCTTTGCGACGGTCACCGAAGCCCGGCGCCTTGACGGCGCAGACCTTCAGCGTGCCGCGGAGCTTGTTGACGACGAGCGTCGCCAGCGCCTCGCCCTCGACGTCCTCGGCCACGATCAGCATGGGCCGGCCTGACTGTGCCACCTTCTCGAGCACGGGCAGGAGGTCCTTCATCGTCGAGATTTTTTTGTCGTAGATGAGGATGTACGCATCCTCGATCGTGCACTCCATCTTTTCAGGATCAGTAATGAAGTAAGGCGAGAGGTAGCCGCGGTCGAACTGCATGCCGTCTACCGTCTCCAGCGTGGTCTCGAGGCTCTTGGCTTCCTCGACCGTGATCACGCCGTCCTTACCGACCTTGTCCATCGCGTCGGCGATCTTGTCGCCGATCTCAGCGTCGCCGTTGGCGGAAATCGTGGCGACCTGCTTGATGTCCTTCCGGCCCGAGGTCGGCACCGAAATCTTCTTCAGCTCGGCGACGACGGTCTCGACGGCGCTCTCGATGCCGCGCTTCAATGCCATCGGGTTGGCGCCGGCGGTCACGGATTTCAGGCCTTCCCGATATATTGCCTGGGCCAATACGGTCGCCGTGGTGGTGCCGTCGCCCGCGAGATCGGACGTCTTGGTCGCCACTTCCTTCACCATCTGGGCGCCCATGTTCTCGATCTCGTCCTCGAGCTCGACTTCCTTCGCGACCGTCACGCCGTCCTTGGTCACGGTCGGGCTGCCGAACTTCTTGTCGATGACGACATTCCGGCCCTTGGGGCCGAGCGTCACCTTCACTGCATCGGCCAACTGGTCCACGCCGCGCTTCAGACGCGCCCGGGCCTCAGTGCTGAACTCCAGAAACTTGGCTGCCATGTCTGTGCTTCCTCCGTAGGGGCTGCTTACGCGAGCTTCGCGATGACGTCGGCTTCCTTGATCAGGATGATCTCTTCGTTGTCCAACTCGATCTGCGTGCCGCTGTACTTCCCGTAGACCACGCGATCCCCAACCTTCAGCTCCATCGGGACCGCCTCACCCTTCTCCCGCCGCCCCGGTCCCACGGCGATGACTTCGCCCTGGATCGGCTTCTCTTTCGCGGTGTCGGGGATGTACAGCCCACCCTTCATCGTCTCGGTCTCCTCCATCGGACGGATCGCAACGCGATCCGCCAACGGATAGACCTTGTACTTCGCCTTGGTCGCCGTTGCCATGATTCTCTGAACCTCCGTAACTCTTTGAATTGATTAGCTGTTAGCACTCGTCGATGGTGAGTGCTAATGGACGACGCGGGGAATCTCACCACCCCTCAGGGGGGTGTCAAGGGCTGGAAAACGCCGAGTCTCCGGCCATTAACGCGCGTACTGCCGCTCGGGCGCGAGCCCGTGGCGTCGCGGTCAGCGAATCGAGCTGGATCGTGCTGGCCCGAACGATCACCCCCGAGCGCGTGTCCGCGAGGCGGAGGTGGAACCAGGTTGCCTCCCCGGCCGAGGGATATCGAAAGGTGAAGTAGATGAGCGCCGCCGTCGGTCCGCTGCCACCTCGCACCTGCGGCCGCACCTTAATGCCTTGCTCCCGCAGTGCGCGGGCAAGCTCGACGCTTTGTTGATCCTTTTCCTCGACGACGACGGCGTAGCCGTGCAGGGCTTGGGGAATCTGAGAGGACGCGCAGGCGAGCGTCAGCACGGACGTCACGACGCCGCAGCGCCATGGCGTCATTGAACCACCCGACGCGCCCCCACCCACCGCGCCACCCACCAGGCGCCCTCGGGATCCTGCACCTCGAGTCGCGACAATTTGACGCCGGTATTCGAGCTGTGGATAAACTTCTGCTCGCCGACGTACATCCCCACGTGCGTCACCCCACCGGCCGGTTGCGCGGAGAACAGGAGAATGTCACCCGGCTGGAGCGCCTCTATGACGGGTGGGACTTCGCTTCCAGACCGCGCCTGATCGCGGCTCATCCGCGGCAGCCGGATCCCGTGCTGGCTGTAGGACCACTGCACGAGGCCGGAGCAGTCGAACCCGTTCGCAGCCGTTCCGCCCCACAGATACGGCGTGCCCAGCGCATCCAGCGCCGTGCGCACGATGTCGGCGGCGTTGCCGGTGATCACGCTCGGCGGTTCCGGAGGTGGAGTGTTTCGCGCCCCGCTCCGGCTCGCCCAACGGCGGTCCATCGCCGTCCCGACGGTCAGCGAGACACCGATCGACGCGGCGATCCCATCGCGGGAATTCGGAGCGGGCCGCCAGAAGCCGCGCGGGCCGACGTCTTGCAGCCGATACACCGTTTCGACGCCAACCGCCGCCCAGGGGATGGGACGCCATTCCGCTCCGACACCCAAGGTCCAGAGCACGGCGAGCTCCTGCGACGTCGTATCGGTGGAGATGCCCAACGAGACGCCGGCGATCCCGTACGGCCCCAGCGGAGAGCGGTGGCGCAGCGCGTGAAGCTGCCACCCCGCTCCATAAAACGCGTGGTGACGGCCGAGGCTGTCGTGGATCAGCAGTTGGGCGGCGAGTCCGAGCGAGAACATCCCGTCCCCAAGCGGGGCGTCGGTCCGCAGCTCGTAGCTCTTCGAGCGATTGCCCTGATACCAGCGGCCGTAGCGCAGATCGACATCTCGCCCCTGCGCGGGAAGAGCGGAAACTCCGGCGATTAGAAGGAAGAGCTCAATCCGCGGCCGCAATCGCGGCGTGCTCCTCGGAGGCGCGGGGTGCCATGTGATGCGACAGCAGATGCGGCAGATGGCGCATGAAACGCACCCAGGTCCAGAGCACCGCAAAGCCGCACACCAGTGCGCCGGCTCCGGCGATCGCGAGCATGACCACAGGACTCTCGAACCGCAGCGCGACGAGCGCGCCCAGCCACAAACCGACGTGCGATGCCGCCCACGCCCAAGCCGGGGTCAGCAACCACCCCACCACCACGAGCAAATGGGCCATCCATCTCGGCACGGTTCGTTACCCTCGGCGCGCGAGCACAATCAACGCGAAGATGACCAGCGTGCCTGCAAACCCTGCGCCCGCGGCGACCGGCATGAACAGCAGGCCCCCGAGTCCCAAGCCCAATCCCACACCGAGACCGCCACCGATCGCGGGAATGGCCAAGGCCCGGATCGACGGGTCGCCGCCCCGCGCGGCTCGGCCGGCGGTCACGATCGCGCCCATCCAGGCGAGGAGTGTCCCCAGCATCCACCAGATGGGGAGGTACCACCAGGTGCTGCCGCCTCCGACGGCATCCCACGTCCAGGGATATGCGCGCAACGGTCGGAGCAGGATGATGTCGATCGCCATGAACACGATCGTGCCCCACAGACCCATCGCCGCCGCGCTCGCCACGCCTTGCGTCGTCCGGGAAGCCGCGAAGAGGCCCGGCAAGAATGCCGCCCCTACCCCACCGGCCAGCACGATGATCATCAACAGCACCGAGGTGCTGAGCCCTGCCGGCAACAGGCGGGAGACGAGCAGAAAGAGGATGACGGCAACCGCGGTCGCAGCACCGACGATGGTTCCACTGAGGAGCACATGCCGGAATTCGGAGCGATCGACTGTCGCGGAAGTCATGTATCTCCTCTACGAGGGGTGGACAAAGCCGTTTCTGCTAATCTAAACGCCGCACATTACGAGGCAAACACGAACAAGACGGCAAGGTCCGTGAGCGCCCACGCGGCAAGAGCGCGGTACATGCCGCGCTGGTGTTGCCGCGGACTCCACGCTGCGTGACTCGCCAGCCAGGGCAACAACACCACCAACCACGCCGCGAGGGGCACCAGCAGCGCCCAGCTTTTCGCCGTCAGGTGCAGGGTGCCGATGGCGCATGCGAA
>WNGR01006947.1_pt1 | contig 18013 bp, 16 predicted proteins | sample 5407581 | NCBI WGS metagenome assembly WNGR01 (sample SAMN13153383, study PRJNA577476) | soil metagenome | isolation source: 80 cm soil or saprolite under Garry oak tree replicate 2 | place: USA:California | collected 2016-06-15 | reverse complement strand
GCTGCGCGTCCCCAAGGCGGTGATCACGGCCAAGACAGCCCCCTACCTCAAGCACGGGAAACCCTGGCACCGGCCCGAGCTGATGAACCTGGACGACCCCGAGATCATCAGCGCCTACGGAGCCGAATACCGGGGGCTGATCCAGTACTACCTGCTCGCCGGGAACGTCTCCCGGCTGCACCGGCTGCGGTGGGCAGCGGAAACCTCCATGCTCAAGACGCTGGGCGCCAAGCACCGCTCGACGGTGACCAAGATGGCCCGCAAGCACAAGGCCACGATCATCACCCCGCACGGGCCCCGGACCTGCTTCGAGGCCCGCACCGAGCGGCCGGGCAGGAAGCCACTGGTGGCACGGTTCGGCGGCATCCCGCTCAAACGGCAAAAACGGGCGGTCATCGATGACCGCCTGCCAGCTCCGGCCCCCGCCCGCCGCAAGGAACTGGTCACCCGGCTCCTGCGCGGCAGGTGCGAGTGGTGCCAGCAACACGGCCCGGTGCAGGCGCACCAGGTCCGCAAGCTGGCCGACCTCGGCACGCCGGGACCGGCGCAACCCGGATGGGCCAGCCTGATGGCAGGCATGCGGCGCAAGACGCTCATCGTCTGCGCCGCCTGCCATCAGCTGATCCACGACGGCAAGCCAGCCGCGATCTGCACGTCGTAATCACTGGAGAGCCGGATGCATCGAAAGGTGCCCGTCCGGTTCGGACCGGAGGTCGCCGGAAAAGGACCCGCACCACGGGCACCTCGCCGGCGGCCTACCGGTGTTCAAGGTCGCGATCCGGTCCCCGGGCGATAAGCCGTGGACCCGCAAGACCGAGATCCTGGAGTACCGGACGTTTTACGGGGTGCTCCAGCACATGGCCGCCGAGCTGCGCGAGCGGGGCGTCACCCATGTGGTGATGGAAGCCAGCGGGGTCTACACCGAGCCGGTGTACTACGCCCTGATGGAGCAGGACTTCGAGCAGGTCGCGGTGATCAACCCGGCGCACGCCAAGGCGCTGAAAGGTCACAAGACCGATGCGAAAGACGCGCTGCGGCTGGCGGAGTTGTTCGAGTGCGGGCTGCTGCGCGGCAGCTACATCCCGCCGCAGGATCTGAAGGACCTGCGGGACCTGACCCGCTACAGGGTCAAGACCGTGCAGGCCCGCACCTCGGAGATCCAGCGGCTGGCCAAGGCGCTGGAGTCGGCGGGGATCAAGCTCGATTCGGTGGTGTCGGACCTGACCGGCAAGTCCGCGGGGCTGATGATCGAGGCGCTGATCGACGGGGAGCGGCGCGGGCAGGTGCTGGCGGACCTGGCAATTGGCCGGATGCGCACCGCGGGCAAGCTGGCGGACCTGTCCCAGGCGCTGGTGGGCCGGTTCACCGATCACCACGCGGCGCTGTGCCGGCTGCACCTGGACCGGATTGCGCTGTTCGGCACCGCGGTCGCCGGCCTGGAGCAGAAGATCGCTGTCAAGGTCACCCCGTACCAGCGTGAACTGGACCTGCTGAAATCGGTCACCGGGTTCGGGGACGCGGTGGCCTGCGTGTGGCTGGCCGAGATCGGCCCGGCCCCGCATGAGTACTTCGGCAGCCACGAAAAGCTCGCGTCCTGGGTCACCTTGTGCCCGGGCAACCACATGAGCGCCGGGAAACGCAGGCACGGCCGGACCGGCGACGCCGGCGCATACATCAAGCCGATGCTCGTGCAAGCAGCCTGGTCGGCGATCAAGACCCAGGGCCGGCTCCAGGCCAGGTACCACAAGCTGGTGCGCCGGTTCGGCGGCCCGAAGAACCCGGCCGCGGTGAAGAAAGCGATCCTCGCGGTCGCCCATACCCTGCTGAAGATCGCCTACCAGGTGCTCCAGAGCGGCAAACCGTATGAGGACCTAGGCGCTGACTTCTACGCTAAGCGGGAATCTCCCGAACAGCGCCGCGCTTACCTGCTGCGGCAGCTGGAAAAGCTCAGCCCGGGCTGCACCATCACCATCACCCCCGCGGAGGCCGCCTGAAGGCCGGCGCCATCCCCGACCGTTCCCGCTGATGACGGAGCCGTTGCCACCCAATCTCCTGCGCGCCCGGCCCGCCTGCCGCCGGGCATATAACGCCTCGCACGATCCCTCGCCGACATCACGGGCCAGGGTTCGCTGCCGCGCGCATGGCGGGGGGCCCAGTTTCGTGTCAGAGGCCAGGGGTTCGAGTCCCCTTAGCTCCACGGTTTTTCGTGCGTTTGTTCGATGAAAAGTGACTACCAAGTGACTACGGTGCCAGACTCTCCGGCTCCGGTGCCCAGCGAATAGAGGACCATGGCGGCGCGCCCGGTGACGTGCGCGGGGGTTCTGGCGGGCCTACCTGGGGAGGCTGCTCAGCGATCGAGCGAGCACACCGGGGGCGCGGGCCTGATGGCATGCGTTGCACGCAAGAGGCCAGTGATCGGAAATCGAACGTTAAGAAGCTCTTTCGCGTATTTATTCGAAACCCAAAGTGACATCGGGCTGGCAGCTGCCGAGAACCACCCCGTGAACGTTGGCCCAACCGCAGTGATCACGAATCGTGACGAATCGGTAGTGGCTAGAGAATCAGCGTGCGCGCAGAGCGCCGACTCGGAGCGACTGATAGTCGCCTCAGCCAAGCTGATGACAGCGTGCAGATCGGCCACTTCTGGGCGCTTCGAGACGCGACCGCGTGGCCGCCAGTCTTTCCCCGGGAGTTACATGGATCGGACAGATCATGCGCAAGCGTCAGGATGCGGTTAGCGGGCAGAGGACATCGCTCGGCACGTCAGTGCGTACTCAACACGATCGATTGGATCATTTCACATGCGTGCGTCCAGGCGGTCGCTCCGGGCCGGGGGTGGGAATTATGGTTTGCGGCCGATCCCGCAGTACGCCGGTATCTCGTAGCTCAGGTCGGCGTCCGGTGAATCCGGCCGCCACCGGTGGAGCTGGACCAGCCCGGGTGGCACCATATCCAGGCCGTCGAAGAAGGCGGCGACCTCTGCGTGGGTCCGCAGCGTGCCTTGGGTGTCACCCATCCGCTCGTTCAGCCGTTCATAGGCTTCCGATATCGCCCCGGTGTCTACGTTCTTGGCCGGATGGGAGATCGCCAGGTAGCTGCCTGACGGCACCGCGTCCATGAGCCGGCCCACAATGTCGTATGCGTTTTCGACGAGCATAAGGATCATGAGCAGTGTTACCGCGATGGGCTGGTCAAAGTTCAGCGCTGCCGCCGCGTCCCGGAGGATCTTGTCCACATCACGCAGGTCGGCCTCGACGTAGCTGGTTGCGCCCTGAGGGGTGCTGGTCAGCAGCGCGCGTGCATGGGTGAGCACGATCGGGTCGTTGTCGACGTAGACGATCCGCGAGTCGGGCGCGGTCGCTTGGGCGACCTCGTGAACGTTGTCCTTGGTGGGGATGCCGGTGCCGATGTCCAGGAACTGGTGGATACCGGCCTCGTCAGCGAGGTACCGCACCGCCCGGCCCAGGAAGGCTCTGTTGGCCGCGGGTATCAGTGGGTTACGCCATGAGCGGGCAGATTCTTCCCGAGGACATCGGCCGCCCGGCGATGGTGGGAAAGGTCGCGGCCGGTGTCCGGGAGGCGATGACGCGCGCCGGCATCACCGACCCCGCGGACGTGCACTATGTCCAGACGAAGACGCCGCTGCTCACCCTGGAGACGATCACCGACGCCAAGGGCCGCGGCAAGGACGTCGTCACCGAAGACACCCTGAAGTCGATGGACATCTCGAACTCGACCAGCGCGCTCGGCATCGCGGTGGCGCTGGGTGAGATCAGCGAGCCCCGGCCAGAGCAGATCCACTCCGATCTCGCGCTCTACTCCTCCGTCGCGTCCTGCTCCAGCGGGGTTGAACTCGACCGCGCGCAGATTGTCGTGGTGGGCAACGTGCGCGGCATCGGTGGCCGCTACCGGGTCGGGCACTCGGTGATGAAGGACGCACTGGACGCGGACGGGATATGGGAGGCGATCCGCAGCGCGGGCCTGGACCTGCCGGACCGGCCGTACCCCGGCGACCTGCACGGCCGCCTGGTCAACGTCTTCCTCAAATGCGAGGCCGACCCCAGCGGCCGGGTGCGCGGGCGGCGCAACATCATGCTCGACGACTCCGACGTTCACTGGCACCGGCAGATAAAGGCGTGCGTCGGCGGCGTCGCGGCGGCGGTGACCGGTGACCGGGCCGTGTTCGTCTCCGTCGCCGCCGTCCACCAGGGCCCCTCCGGCGGCGGCACGGTGGCCGCTATTGCCGACCTCGGCGGCTGAGCGGCAGCTATCGGCGCCACACCCACCCCGCACTCCCACGCCACCTGGGCCTGACCGCCCGCGGCACCTACAGGTCGCCGGCGTCCCCGCTGGCCCCGCGGTGTCTCGTCTCAGGTGACCGCGAATATGGCACTAGCCACCGAAGAGCCGGCGGCCACGATGTCATTGGTTGCTAATGATGAGCCGTCAGGCCCTGCGTACGATCCATCCCAAAGGCCGCGGGGCGGTCCCACCGTTGCCGTGCCCGCGGCCGGCCAGGCACCAGGTGCCCACCGCCCAACGCCGTGCACAGGAGATTGGCCATGACCGTTGAGTTCGGCCTCGCACTTGAGAACTTCACACCGGAACGCAAGTGCCCGGGCATGGACGCGATCGTGGACTACTCGGTCACCGCGGAAAAGCTGGGTTTCGCGTCCGTATGGGCCTGGGATCATCTGTTTCTCGGTGCGCGGCGGCCGTTCCCGTTCTTCGAGGCGCTCACCACGCTGACCGTTGTGGCCGCGAGAACCAGCCGGATAGGGCTGGGTACCGGCGTGCTGGTGCTGCCGATACGCGAGCCCGCAGTGCTGGCCAAAATGACGGGGACACTGCAGATAGCCAGCGGGGGCCGGCTGGTGCTCGGCATGGCGGCGGGCTGGTACGAGCGTGAGTTCGAGGCAACCGGGGTGCGCTTCGCGGGACGCGGTGCCATCTTCGAGCGCAATCTGGACCTCGTTTACCGGCTGTGGGCAGACGACGAGGTCAGCGGCCAGTGGGACGGCCGGGTACTGCGGCGGGTACGGATGCTTCCCCGCCCGGAGCCCCGCCCGCGGGTCCTGGTCGGCGGGTACGTGGACCGCGTGCTGAGGCGGGCGGCGACCCTGGCGGACGGCTGGCTCACCTATTTCTACACCGCGGAATCCTTCGCCAGGTCCTGGGCCAAGATCAGGGCCTTCGCGGAGGAAGCCGGCCGCGACCCTGGCGAACTGCGCAACGCCGCGCAACTGCCGCTGTGCGTCGGGTCCTCCTACGAGGCCGCGGCCAGCCAGGCACGCCAGTACGTGGGGGAGTACTTCGACACGCCCCCATGGAGTGAGGCCTCGGCTGACAGCGCTATCGCGGGCACGCCGGAGCAATGCGCCGAACAGATCGCCGCGCACATCGAGGCGGGCGCCCAGCACCTCATATTCTGCCCGTTCAACTACGAACCAGAGCAGGTGCAGCGGCTTGCCGCTGAGGTCTTGCCGCTGCTCGGCCGGGCCCTGCCGGGAGCGGCGTGATGGGTGCGGCCACGTTCCGTGATGTGAGGACGGAACGGGAGGCAAGGACGCGCCCGGTCACGGATAAGCGGATGACCGCCGTGGAGGCCGCCGCGCTGGTCCGCGATGGTGACCACGTCGCGATCGGCGGGACCTGTTACTCCCGCACGCCTATGGCGCTGCTGTTCGCCCTGCTGAAACTGCGGCGCCAGCGGCTTACCATCTCCCGGCCGCTTTTGAGCTACGAAGCCGAGCTGTTCCTGGCCACGGGGGCGGCGGAACGGATCGTGACCAGCTGGGTCGGGATAGGGCTGCGCTGGGGGCTGGCGCCTGTCTTCCGGCACTACATCGAGACCGGGGCGGCAGCCTATGAGGAGTGGAGCCACATGGCGATGGGGCTGCGCTACCGGGCCGGGGCGATGGGGGTGCCCTTCCTGCCCACGTTCAGCATGCTCGGCTCCGACCTGGCCCCAGCAGTGAGAGTGGTCGTCAGCGCCGAACGCATCGTGAGCACCGACGAGATCAGCACCCAGCCGTGGGCCACCATGCTGCCGCACTTCGCGGTGGATGCCGTGGTGGAAGCGCCGCACGGCGCCTACCCGCACGAGTGCTACGGGGTCTACGAAGCCGACCTGGAGCATTTCGACGGGTACGCGGCGCTGGTGCGGGACGGCGGCGCCGACGCCGCGCGACGTTATGTGGCCGAGCACGTCGACGCCCATCCCGACTTCGCCTCGTTCCTGGCCGCGGCGGGCACCGAGCGGCTGGCCGCCCGCGCCGCGGGCGCGGAGAGGCTGATGCCGCGATGAGCGAAGTGACGGCCGAGGAGCTGATGGCGATCACCGCCAGCAGGCTGCTCGCGGACCACAGGGTGGTGTTCGCCGGGGTGGGCATGCCGCTGCTCGCCTCGGCCCTCGCCCGCCGGCGGCAGGCTCCGAACCTCACGATCGTGCTGGAAGGCGGCATCATCGGAACCAGCCTGCTGCCTGGGTACCTGCCCGTTTCCACCAACGAGATGAGAGCCGCCTACGGCGCGCAGATGCTGACCGACATCACCGACATCTTCCTGTTCGCCCAGCGGGGATACTTCGATTACGGGTTCCTCGGCGCGGCGCAGGTCGATCAGTACGGCAACATCAACACGAGCCTGATCGGCAGCCTGGACCGCCTGAAGGTCCGGCTTCCCGGCAGCGGCGGCGCCAACGACATCATCTCGCTGTGCAATGAGATCTTCATCGTCACGCAGCATGAGCGCAGGAGGTTCGTTGAGCGGGTCGACTTCGTCACCAGCCCTGGCTACCTTTCGGGCGGTGACAGCCGGCAACGGGCCGGCCTGATATTCGGCAAGATCGGTGCGGTCGTCACCGATCTCGCGGTGCTGGACTTCGAACCCGCCAGCCGCCGGATGCGCCTGTGCTCGCTTCAGCCCGGCGTCACGGCCGCCCAGGTGCGGGCCCAGACTGGTTTCGAATTGCTGGTGGCCGATGAGGTGAGTGAGCTTGCGGCGCCGTCGGCCGAAGAGATCGATGCCTACCGCGCACTCCGTGACGGGCTGGCAGCCGGGAGGCCAGCATGACCGTTCAGCCCACCCGCCGCCTGGGTCTGATGATCCCTTCCTCCAACACGATGATGGAGGTGGACTTCGCCCGGCACGCCCCGCCCGGCACGGCCGTGCACACGGCGCGGATGTACATGGAGGACACCACGCCGGAGGGCGAGAACCGCATGCTCGACGAGTTCGCCCTGCCCGCCGCCCGTGACATCGGAACGGCGCGGCCGGACGTGGTGGTGTTCGGGTGCACCAGCGCCGGTGCCCTGCGGGGCAACGAGTACGACCAGCAACTGTGCCAGCGCATCAGCGAACTGGCCGGCGCGCCCACGGTCTCGACCATCGGGTCGGTGCGGCAGGCGATCGAGGCGGCGGGGGCCGCCCGGATCGGTGTGATCACGCCCTATGTGGATCAGCTCAACGAGAAGATCAAGGCGAGCATCGAGGCGGACGGCCCGGAGGTGGTGCGCATCGCCGGCCTCGGCATCACGGAGAACTTCGACATCGCCCGGGTCGGCCATGAGCAGATCGTGAGCTTCGCCGTCGGCGCGCTGGGTGACCTGGCCGAAAGCGGGGCCATCGACCTTGTCTTCGCGTCCTGCACCAACTTCGGGGCGATGAGCGCGCGGCAGGCCATCGCCGGCCGGCTTGGCCTGCCGGTCATCACCAGCAACCAGGCGGTGTTTGACGCGGCGCTCGCACGGGGCTGGACGTGCTGGCCGCCTGAAGTGGCCGGCGGCGGGCGGAAGGGCCGCGGATGAGAGGAGAACGATGGTTGCGGTCGCGTTCGACTACCTGGCGGCGGGCAGCTACCCGGAAGCAGCGGCGCGGCTCGCCGAGTACGGCGACGAAGCCAAGATCATCGCGGGCGGGCAGAGCCTGCTTCCCATGCTCAACCTGCGGCTGGCACGGCCCTCCGTGCTCATCGACATCAACGCGGTGGACCAGCGGGAACCCGCGGTGGAAGACGGCACGCTCCGGCTGCCGGCCACGACCCGCCACCGCGTGCTGCTCGAGCACCCACTGCTGCGGCGGCACTGCCCGCTACTCGCCGGCGCGGTCCGTCACGTTGGCAACGTGCGGGTTCGCAACCGGGGCACGATCGGCGGCAGCCTCGCCCACGCCGACCCCACCAGTGAGATCGGCTCATGTGCGCTGGCCCTGGGCGCTCAGGTGGTGGCGCTCGGCCCCGGCGGGGAGCGGGCGATCGACGCCGCCGACCTGTTCATCACCTACCTGACCACGGCGCTGGGCGAGACCGAGGTCATCACCGACGTTCTCGTCCCGGTGGCCGGGCCCCGCCAGGGCTGGGCCTTCCACGAGATGGTGCGCCGCACCTCGGATTTCGCCATCGTGGCCGTGGCCGCATGGCTGGAACTGGCCACCGGATCCGATGCCGTCGCCGCCGTCCGGGTGGCCCTGGCCGGGGTCGCCGTCCGGGTGGTGCTGGTGCCGCCGGACACGATCTCCCCGCTGCTCGGCGGCGTGCCCGGGGACGCGGAGTTCCAGGGCGCCGCCGCGGCCATAGCCCGGTCCGTTGATCCGGCGAGCGACGTACACGCCAGCGCCGGTTACCGCCGGCGGCTGAGCGAGGTGCTCACCGCCCGCGCGCTGCGGGATGCTTACCACCGGGCCCAGGGGGTGACTGCATGCGCGAACTGACGCTAACGGTCAACGGCCGTGACCAGGTGGTCTGGGCGCTCCCGTCCGCCACCCTGCTCGATGTCCTGCACGATGACCTCGGGCTGTCCGACGTTCGCTACGGCTGCGGGGAAGGTGTCTGCGGCACCTGCACCGTGCTGCTTGACTCCGAACCCGTGAGCGCCTGCCTGATGCTGGCCGTGCAGGCCGAGGGCCACCCGGTCACAACGCTGCGCGGGCTGACGGGACCCGCTGGTGAGCTGCACCCGTTGCAGGAGTGCTTCCTGCGGCGCGGCGCGTCCCAGTGCGGGTTCTGCACCCCGGGCATGGTGCTTACCGCCGTGGACCTGGTCCGCCGGCAGGGCAGGCCCAGCCGCGACGAGATCCGCTTCGCGCTGGTGGGCAACTTGTGCCGTTGCACCGGTTACACCAAGATCCTGGATGCGGTGGAGGAGTACGCGGCACAGGCTGGCGGGCAGGGGCCGGAGGCGCGATGACGGTCGTGGACCGGCCCGCGCCCGCGGCTGACGAGCGAACCGAAACTGGGTTCCGGGTGGTCGGGACCTCGCCCGCTCACCATGATTTCGTGGACAAGGTCAAAGGATCGCTGCATTACGCGGCCGACTGGCGGCTGCCGGGGATGCTGTACGGGCGGGTGGTGCGCAGCCAGGTGCCGAGCGCGCACATCCGCTCCATCGACGTGACGCGGGCGCGGGACCTGGCCGGAGTGGCCGCGGTGGTCACCGCGGCCGATGTCCCGCACAACCGGATCGTCGAGATGGCCAGCGGCGGCCTCGCCGAGCTTGAGGTGGCGATGCCGGTTCTCGCCGCGGACCGGGTGCGCTACTTCGGTGAGCCGGTGGCGCTGGTCGCCGCCACCACCCAGCAGATCGCGGACGAGGCGGCGGAACTCGTCGAGGTCGAATACGACGAACTGCCCGGTGTCTACGACGTGGAAGCGGCACTGGCGGACGGGGCGCCACGAGTGCACGACGCCGGGAACACCCTGGTCACGTGGCAGATCAGCCACGGCGATGTGGCGCGGGGGCTGGCGGACGCCGACGTGGTGGTGGCCGGCGAGTACCGCACCCAGCACGTGGAGCACGCCTACCTCGAACCCGAGGCAGGCGTCGGCTGGCTGGAGAACGGGGTCGTCACGCTGCGCGTGTCGACGCAGGTCATCGAGCACGCCGCCACGATCGCGGGGATTCTCGCGCTGCCGGTGAGCAAGGTACGGGTGATCGCCGCGTACATGGGCGGCGGGTTCGGCGGCAAGGAGGACATGACCGTCGAGCCTTACCTGGCGCTGCTGGTCTGGCACACGGGCCGGCCGGTGCGGATGGTCTGGGACCGGCAGGAATCACTGGCCGCCAGCACCAAACGGCACCCGTTCATCATGCGCTACCGGACCGGGGCCCGCGCCGACGGCACCATCACCGGGCAGCAGGTCGAGATCCTCGGCGACGCGGGCGCGTACCCCAACCTGTCTCCCCGGGTGCTGTTCGCCGCGGCGGCCCTGGCCTGCGGTCCCTACCGGGTTCCCGGTGCGAGCATCGCGTCGAAGGCGGTCTTCACCAACAACGTGCCCGCGAGTGCCTTCCGCGGGTTCGGTGCGATGCAGGTGGTGTTCGGCTACGAGGCGCAACTGGACCTGATCGCCGAGCGGCTCAGGCTGCCGCGCACCGACGTGCGCGAGCGCAACTTCCTGGCCAAGGGTGACGAGATCCCCACCGGAGAGCGGCTGGGGACAGCGGTGGAGGTGGCGCAGACGATGCGGCGCGCCCTGGCGATGCTCGGCGAGCCAGCCGCCCCGTCGGGTCCCGGCAAACGGGTGGGGCGCGGATTCGCCTGCAACCGTCACCCCTACGGGCGGACGACCTGGTTCCGCGACCGCGCCTCGGCCTGGCTCAGCCTGCAGCCCGACGGCACCCTGCTGATCCGCAGCGGCATCACCGACCTGGGCGCGGGGCAGGCGGCCAGCCTGTGCCAGCTAGCCGCCGAGGTGCTGGGTGTTCCGCTGGATGACATCAGCATCTACATCGGTGACAGCGCGCTCAACCCACCGGCGGGCGGCACCTTCGCCACCCGGCAGCTGTACATGTCGGGTAACGCCGTGCTCGCGGCCGCGCGCGAGCTTCGCGACCGGATCGCACCCGTGGCCGCGGAACTGCTCGGCGCCCCGCCCGGGGAACTGGTCTTCGCCGGCGGTGCGGTGTCGCCGGCGCCCCCGCCGGGTGTCGCCGAACAAGCCAGCCTGACCGTGGCCGAGCTGGTGGCGGCCTGCGAGCAGCGAGCGGTGCCCACCTCACACCTGTCGGTCTGGCGGGCGCAGGCCGGCTCCTTCGACCCGCGGACCGGGCAGGGCGATACGTTCCCCGACTACACCTACGGCACCCACGCCGCCGAGGTGGAGGTTGACACCGAGACCGGCGAAGTCACCGTGCTGCGCTACACCGCCTGCCACGACGTGGGGCGCGCGATCAACCCGATGCGGGTGGAGGGCCAGATCCAGGGCGCGGCGATGCAGGGTCTCGGCTACGCGCTCACCGAGGATGTCGTGATCTCCGAGGGTTACGCACAGGCGGCGCTGTTCGCCGACTACCTCATCCCCACCTCCTACGACTTCCCCGACGTGCGGGTGGCGATCATCGAAAGCGGCGAGGGCAAGGGGCCGCTGGGCGCCCGCGGGATCGGTGAGCCACCTATCGGCAACGTGGCCGCGGCCATCGCCAGCGCCATCCACGACGCGGTCGGAACCCGGCCGGCCCAGCTGCCGATGACCCCGGAGCGGGTGCTCGCGCTGATCGATTCCTCCCGCTTGCCCCCGGCATGATCTGTTGAATTGGCCAAACGGCTGGCGGGCTATTTAGCAGTTCGTGACATACTGCCCGCACGGCCGGCCCCGTTAGGGTGAGACGCCATCGGCGGCGGCACGACCGGGGGAGGCACGTGTGAGCAGGCGCACCTACGGCGGCCCTCTCGTCGACATGTCCGGTGCGGTGGACCTGCACTGCCACCCGTACCCGGACCTGTTCCCGCGGCTCGCGGACGACTTCGACATCGTCCGCGCCGCCAGGGACGCCGGGATGCGGGCGATCGTGCTCAAATGCCACCACGAGAGCACCGTCTCCCGCGCCTACCTGGTGCAGCGCGTGATTCCCGGCATCGCCGTCTTCGGCGGCATCGTCCTGAATTACTACGTCGGCGGGCTCAATCCCGCGGCCGTCGAGGCGTCGCTGCGGCTCGGGGGGCGGGAAGTGTGGATGCCCACGGTGGACGCCGGGTACCACGCCGAGGTGCACGGCGGCACCGGCGGCTACGACGCGCAGCAGGGTGGCAGGAGCCAGGCCGAAGGCATCTGGGTAGCCGATTCCGAGGGGAAGCTCCGCCCGGAGATCAAGGAGATACTCGAGCTCGTTGCCCAGCACGGGGCGATCCTCGGCACGTGTCACCTGTCGCCGCGCGAGATCGTCGCGCTGGTGCGTGAGGCGCGGTCGGTGGGTGTGGAGAAGATCGTCATCACCCATCCCTACTTCCGGGTGCCCAACATTGACCTCGGCACGCTGGAGGAAGTGGCGAGGATGGGTGCCATGCCGGAGTTCGGCTACTGCACCGTCTCACCAGCCTGGCAGTACGCGGCCGTACCCAAGATCGTCCAGAGCGTGGAGCGCATCGGCGCCGCCCGCTGCCTGCTGGTCTCCGACACCGGGCAGCGGCACAACCCGCTGCCGTCGGAGGCGCTGCGGATCTTCGCCCAGACGGTGTTCGAGAAGGGCGTCCCGCTCGAGGTGGTGATGCGCATGATCACGCAGAACCCGCTCGACCTGCTGGACGCCGATTCCTGGCGGCCACCGAGCGCCGAGGACATCGCCTGGGCCCGCGGCCTCGCCGACGATCCCTGTGCGGCACCCCATGCCGGTGATCCGGCCTGACGCGGGCACCGATGCCACCGTCCCGCACGACGCCCTGACGGTGCGTGAACTCCTCGGGCAGGAGTCGATGCGAGGCTCCCGGCTGATCGCCGGGGCGGACGGGCTGGGCCGGCTGATCCGGCGGCTCAACGTCATGTCGGTGCCGAACATCGTCGGCTGGACAAAGCAGGAAGAGTTCCTGCTCACCACCGGTTACCCGCTTCCGCGCGACGCCGCGGGCTTCTGCCGCCTGGTCGGGCAGCTAGCCGCCAACGGCCTGGCCGGGCTGGGGGTCAAGCTGGACGAGTATCTCGCCGAGGTCCCGGCGGCCGTGATCGAACTCGCGGACGCCGCCGGCTTCCCGATCGTGGTGATCCCGCACTCCGCCCCGCTCGACGACGTGCTGAGCCAGGCCTTCGAGACCATCGTGAACCGGCAGGCCGCGGCGCTGGCGAAGACACGGGAGATCCACGACGCCTTCATCGGGATCGCCCTGACCGGCGGCGGGCTGGCGAAGCTGGCCGGGGAACTGGCGGTCATCCTGCCCAGCGCCCAGATCGTCATCTGCGACACCAGCGGGTACCCACTGGCGACCGCGGGGCGGCCCGGCCCGCTGGCGGAAACCGGGCTGCTGACGGACGGGGGTTTGCTGGACACCTCCCGGCTGTCCGCCCCGGACCACGCCAGCCGTGCCGCGGCGCCGCAGGTGGCGGTCGCGGTGATCCGGGCGGGCGCCATGCGGCACGGTTTCGTGGCCGCGGCTGGTGATGGCGGTGGCCTGCCCGCCGTGGCGGGTACCGCGGTCGAGCAGGCGGCGCTGGTGGCGGCGCTGGAGATCACCCGTAACCTCGCGGTGCTCGCGGCAGAGCAGCAGTTCTCCTCCAACGCCCTGCATGACCTGGTCACGAGCACGCCGGCCGATGTGGACGACGCGGCAGCCCGCGCTGCCAGCTTCCGCTGGGACCTGCGCCGCCCGCTGGCCGTACTGGTCGCCCGTCACGCCGGCCGGGAAGGCCAGCACGCCGGGACGAGGGGCCAGCAGGAACCAGACGTCCTGCGCTCGGTCGAAGTCTGGATGTCGGCCGTCCGGGCGCGTGATCCGCGCGCGGCCGTGGCCGGCTTCGCGACCGAACTCGTCGCGGTGGCCGGTGCCACCAGCGACCCGGTCGCGCTCGCCCGCAAGATCCAGGCCGAGATGACCGCGGCTACCCGGCGGGTCTACTCGGTGGGGGTGAGCCAGGTCGCGGCGAGCCCGGAGCACATACCCCGGCTGTATGAGGAGGCCAGGATCGCGTTGCACGTCGGCCGCCGCCTCAGCGGCGACGGTGCCGTGACCGCCTTCGGCGGGCTTGGGCTCTACCGGCTCATCAGCAACGTGAGCCCGGCCGAACTGCGATCGTTCGTCCATGACACGCTCGGCCCCGTGCTCGACCTCCCCGAACCCGGCCGCGGCGACCTACTGCAGACGCTCGCGGTCTACTTCGACACCAGGTTCAACATCGCGGAGTCGGCCCGCGCACTGCATTACCACTACAACACGATGCGTTACCGCATCGGGAAGCTGGAACGCCTGCTCGGTGAGTTCGCTGGCGACGCCCAGGCCGCGCTGCGCATCGGCGTCGCGCTCCAGATCCTGCGGATGTACGAGATCTCCGGTGAGGCCCGCAAGTCGCTGCCATGAGCGCCGCGGCGGCACCGCGGGCAGCTCAGTCGGCCGGCACCGGCGCCGCCAGGCCGAAGGCGGGCGCTATCTCGGCCACGGCACCGACGTAGCCGAAGACATGACCGATGCACGCCAGGGCGGCATCGTGCCGCTGCGCGGTCGTCCCGGCGACGGCATCACTGAGCACGAAGCAGCGGTAGTCGAGGTTACGGGCGTGGTGGACGGTGGAGATCACGCAGATGTCCGTGCACACGCCAGTGACCAGCAAGTTCTCGACGCCCCGCAGCCGCAGCGCCAGGTCCAGGTCGGTCCCGAGGAAGGCGTCGTAGCGGCGCTTGCCCCGGATGCGCACGTCTCCCGGCGCGGGGTCCAGGCCCGCGACGATGTCCGCCCCCCGGGGTCCCCTCGATGCAGTGCGGCGGCTCGAAGGCCAGTTCGATCCCGAAGTCGGAATGGTCGGCGCGGTGCATTTCCTGGGTAAAAACAACCGGCAGCACGAGCCCGCGAGCCTGCCGCGCCAGCGCCGCGATCACCGGTACAAGTTCCAGCCCTCCCGGCGTGTGGACGGGCGCTCCGGGTAGCAGGAAATCGTTCTGCATGTCAATGACCAGCAGCGCCGTCCGCTGCTGGTCACCTTGCAGGCGCTCGAGCGCGACCGCCAAGTCCCGGTCCTCCCGGTGGTATGTGACAAAAAACGACTGCGGGAATCGTCACTATTTGCCGCTTGTGAGAAGAATCAAAACGACTCTACCTTAGCTTTCAATTCTGGCAACCGGTCACGAGCGGAGATGACCATGGCAGCCGAAGTCGTGAAGGGCCAGGCCAGGCTTGACGCCCACTCAATCGAACCGATCCCCGAAGCCGACAAGGACTCCACCGGCTGGCAGCAGTTCTGGATCTGGGCGGGCGCGAACATCGCGCCGATCAACTGGATCCTGGGCGCGCTCGGCATCGTGCTTGGCCTCGGGCTGACCGAGACGATTCTGGTCATAGTCCTCGGCAACATCGTGGGCTGCGCGATCTTCGCCGGCCTCACCGTGATGGGGCACCAGACCGGTGTCAACCAGATGACACTGTCGCGGTCGGCGTTCGGCCGGCGCGGCGGTTACCTGTCGTCCTGGCTCCAGTTCCTGATGACGATGGGCTGGATCGGGGTCAACACCTACTTCCCGGTGGTGCTCGCCATCGCGATCCTTGGCCACTTCGGCGTGGGCGACTCGTTCGCGGTCAAGTTCATCGTTGTAACCGTCATCATGCTCATCCAGGTCGGCATCGGCGTGTACGGCTTCTACCTGATCCGGTCGTTCGAGAAGTACACGGTGCCGGTCACGTTCGGGATCATGGGCTTGATGAGCATCTTGGCCTGGACCAGGCACGGCGTTGTCAACTGGGGGCTGACCTCTCACCTGCACGGCGCGGCTCACTTCTCCGCCCTGAGCGGGCTGGTGACCGCGATCGGGGTCGGCTGGGCGATCTCGTGGGTCACCTGGGCGTCGGACTATTCGAGGTTCGTGCCCAGCAGTATCTCCGCCAAGAAGGTGTACTGGTACAGCTACGCCGGCTTGTTCGTGCCCACCGTGTGGCTGGCTATCCTCGGTGCCTCTATCGCCAGCGTCAGCCAGTCCGCCGACCCGGCGCGGCTGGTGACCTCGGTGTTCGGTGGCATCGTCGCAATCCTGGTCATGCTGCTGGTCCTGCACGGGCCGATCGCCACCAACATCCTCAACGTCTATTCCTCCGCGCTGGCCGCGGTCTCCGCGGGCATCAAGCTGTCCCGCCAGGCGCTGGGCGTGCTAGCCGGCGTCGTCGGGTACGCGGTAACGCTTTACTTCGTGCATTCCCCGAACTTCGCGGACAGTTTCGACAGCTGGATGGCCGGCCTGGTGCTGTGGATGTCGCCGTGGGCGGGAGTGGTCCTGGCCGACTTTTACGTGGTGCGCCGCCGCCAGATCGACGTTGACCAGTTGTACGCCGATCCCAAGGTCAGCATCTACGGTGACGTGAACTTGGTGGGCATCACGGCTTTCGTGCTCGGCCTGGTGGGCGGCTGGCTGTTCGAGTTCGGCCTCGTGGGCCCGCTCCAGGGCACCATCTCCAAGCATCTCCTGTCGGGGGCGGACCTGTCCTGGCTGGTCGGCATAGTGGTGGCGGCCGGCGTTTACCTGATCGGCATGCGCGGCAAGGTCCGCGTGGCGGGTGCCCAGGAAGTGGCCCCCGTGGTCGGGCAGCCGACCGCCTAGCGGGCCGGGAAATGATCCGGGCCGCGGTACTCACGGCACCAGAGAAGCTGGAGATCCGGGCCTTTCCCGAGGCGCCACCGCCGGCCGATGGTGCGGTGCTGCGGGTGACCCACTGCGGCGTGTGCGGCACCGACCCGCACATGTACTCCGGGCACCTGGCCGTTCCCATGCCGCTGGTGATGGGGCACGAGTTCGCGGGCGTGATCGAGGGCATGGGCAGGGACTTTCCCGCCCGTGACGTCTACGGCCGCGTGCTGTGCCCGGGCGACCGGGTCGTGGTGGGGACCACGCTGTCCTGCGGCACCTGCTACTACTGCCGGTTCGTGCCGCAACGGGAGAACCTGTGCGAGCACGTCAACATCTACGGGATCACGCTGGGCTGTGGCACCGAACCGTTCGTCCGGGGCGGGTACGCCGATCTCACCTACCTCTTCCCGCAGACCTGGCTGTTCAAGCTGCCGCCGGACGTGACGCTGCGGATGGCGGCGCTGTCGGACCCCATCGCCTGCGGCACCCGCGCGCTGGAACGGGCTTTCGCCCCTGGCCTGCCATGGGCCGGTGAGGGCATGGGCCTGGGCAAGTCGGTCGTCGTGCAAGGGCTGGGGCCGATCGGCATCCTGACCGGTGCGGCCGCGCGGGCGATGGGGGCCAGCCCGGTGATCGGGATCGACCGCATCCCAATGCGGATCGAGGCGGCCAGGCGGTTCGGTTTCGACGAGGTGCTCTCCCTGGCGGACCTGCCGGAGCCGGCCGACCGGGTGCGGGCGGTGCGGGGGATGACCCGCGGCCTCGGTGCCGACATCGTGATCGAGATGGTGGGCCTGCCACCGGCCTTCGCCGAATCGCTTCAGCTTGTCCGCAAGGGCGGGCGGATCGTGGAGTTCGGCCACTTCACCGACAACGGCACGATGGCGCTGAACCCACAGCAGGTCGTGAACACCGACGTCGACATCCTGGGCTCCTACGCCTACCCGAACTCGCAGATCGGCACGTCGCTGACGCTGCTGTCGCGCTTCGCCGACGTCTACCCGTTCGAGGACCTGGTCACCCACACCTTCGGCGTGGAGCAGGCCGCCGACGCCATCCAGGCGAGCCGTGACAAGACCTGCGTGAAGGCCATGGTGGTCAGCGAACCCTGACCCCGGCGAGTTACCGCGGGCGGCGGGTGACCATCTCTATCCTGACCGGAAAGTAACCAGCGGGAGCCGCCGATGAGCAGTGCCGATCCGTACCTGGCTGAGAACGCGCTCGCGACGCCCGCGGTTTCCCCCCAGCCAGTTCCGTGGCCCGGGGATTACACCGCGGTCGCCTGCCTAACGTTCGATATGGACGCCGAGGCTGCGGTGCTTACCGCGGACATCTCATCGATCAGCCGGATGACGCCGATGAGCCACCAATCCTACGGCCCGCTGGTCGGGGTGCCGAGAATCCTGGGCCTGCTGGCCCGGCACGGCATCCGGGCGACGTTCTTCGTCCCCGGGTACTCCGCCCACCGCTACCCGGATGTGGTG
>WNGR01015456.1_pt1 | contig 18037 bp, 18 predicted proteins | sample 5407581 | NCBI WGS metagenome assembly WNGR01 (sample SAMN13153383, study PRJNA577476) | soil metagenome | isolation source: 80 cm soil or saprolite under Garry oak tree replicate 2 | place: USA:California | collected 2016-06-15 | reverse complement strand
TCTTTTTTTAATTCTTCTTCAGCAAGACCCACGCCAGATCGTAGAGGAGGCACAAAGACGATCCACCGCGCAGTCACAACGGTACGAAGGCACCCTCGAGGTGATCGACGCGCAAAGCAAGATCACTGAAAAGCGCTGGCAATACGACCGGATCGGCTCACACGGTTCGAGCAAATCCGTCCTGAGATTTACTGCGCCGGCGGAGGTCAAGGGCGTGGCGCTGTTGGTGATCAATCATCTGGATCGATCATCCGATCAGTGGATGTGGACGCCGGCGATCAACCGTGAGCGGCGGATTGCATTGCAGGACCGCTCCACCCGATTCTTTGGAACGGATTTCAGCTTCGAAGATTTGGAGGAACGAGACACGAACCAGTTCGATTACAGAATGCTCGGCGACGAAATCATAGATGGCGCTCTTTGCTGGAAGGTTGAATCGAAACCAAAACAGACAAAAATATCACAGTACACGCATTCGCTCGTCTGGGTGCGCAAGGATAACTACGCATTTGCGCAAATCCAAAATTACAACAAGGACCAGCTTGTGCGGCGCGCGAGATACTCCGATATCCGCAACGTGCAGGGCATCTGGACGGCGCACAGCATCGAAATGCAGGACATGAAGCGAAACAGCCGCACCATTCTAAAAATTGAGAAGCTCCTGGCCGTGGTTTTCACGGCTGCGGTGTGTACCGCACAGAGTTACACCCAGCGTGGATTCCTGGAAAGCCGCGCGACGTTTTACCCGCAGACCGCTGCGAACGATCGCGCCCGCATGGTCGGCGAATCACTCTTCCGCTACGAGGGTTTCCTCCGGCCTTCGAGCGCGTTCCAACTTGCCGGCTCCGTCGATTTCCGCCTGGATACGCATCATCAAGTGGAACGGGAGTTGAGACTGTCGTGGCAAGATCGCGAGACTCGAAGACCTACGGCGGAGGTTCGGCGGTTGAGCGGCATGTACCACAAAGGACTGATGACATTCGAAGCAGGTAAGCAGTTCGTGCGGTGGGGGAAGACCGATATTGTTACGCCTACCGACCGATTCGCTCCTCGAGATTTTCTAACGGTAGTCGACAACGATTTCCTCCCGATCACGGCCGCCCGGCTGACGTTCGAAAAGGGTTCGAACACCGTGGATGCCATTTGGTCTCCGCGGCTGACTCCGAGTCGGATCCCGCTGCCAGACCAGCGATGGGTTGTGCTACCCGATCTGCCCGCAGGAGTCCGTCTCAATGATGCCGGAGCGAAGTTTCCCGGAGGCCCGCAGAGCGGTGCGCGGTGGAATCACGCCGGAACGATCGAATATGGTGTTGCGCTCTATCAAGGCTTCAACCACATGCCGTCGTTCGAGATATCGCCCCGTTTCATCGTCCCCTTCCTTACCGTCGGGTCCGCCGGCCCGTCTACTGGAGGTACACCGTCCTTTAATTCGTCCCGCTCTGCGCTCCCAACGCCGGCCTTCTTGACAGCGCGTTCGGCTGCTCCTTCCACGGTCCCCGATATTCAAGTTGACGTGCAGCGCTTTTATCCCAGGATGTTTATGGTTGGAGGCGACGTTGCGTTTCCATTGCCGTGGCTCACAGTGAAGGGCGAGGCCGCGCGCTTCACCTCGAGCGACCATCGGGCTGATGAGTTGGGGCTTTACGTTCTCCAACTGGAGCGTCAATTGGGCGAATGGTTCTTTCTCGGTGGTTATGCCGCTGAAATTATCACGAGAAAAGGCACGCAGGCGGGCGACTTCGTGCCGGAGCGGGGTTTATCCCAGGCATTTTTGGGACGCGCGGGTTATACGATCGATGCGAATCGAAGCATCGCGATCGAAGCGGCGGCACGCCAGAATGGTAAGGGTACATGGACGAAATTCGAATACTCGCAAGCCATCGGCCAACACTGGCGCACGACCCTGAATCTGACACTCATTCGCGGTGAGGTTGATGATTTTCTGGGGCAGTATCGGCGAAACTCCCACGCGCTGCTCGTGGTGAGATACAGTTATTAATTTTTGTGTTAAAAAAGAATGATGCCAATCGATCCGGCTGTGCGTTCGCTGATCGCTGCCTTCAGAAAATCTCCCAGGTGGGACGGGGAACTGGACCTTCAGCTTCTGCAACGGCTTTGGCCGGTGCTGGTTGGGCCTGAACTAGCCGGCGCAACTTCCGTCGTCGCGGTTCATGGCTCGCGCGTCGTGGTGAACGTGCCGGATCAGATCTGGCGCAAACAGCTCATCAGGATCAGACCTCAGCTTCTGGCCAGGATGAATGAGCCATGGGCCACACCTTGGATCACGGAGATCGCATTTACTTATGAAAATTAGCGAAGGGGATGTCGAGTATGTCGCAAAGCTCGCCATGCTCCAAGTCGCCGATGATGAGAAGAAGGAGCTTGCGGAACAGCTCAGCCGAATCGTCGAGTACGTGGAGCAGCTCAATAAGCTGGACGTGAGCGGAATCGAGCCAACCCCTCAGGTTGTGACCAGCGTTAAACACGCCATTCGTGACGACCGCGTTGCCGCCAGGACCGGCAGCTCCGACGCAGGCCGAACCGTGAAGCTCTTCAAAGTCCCGAAAGTGATAACCGAACGATGAATCTCAAGGACATCACGGCCGAAAAGCTCGTGGGACTGTATCGGAATCGAGATCTCACTGTTACGGAAGTGATCACGAACACATATGGAGAGATAGAACGTATCGACAAGGATGTCCGGGCATTCATCACGCTCTGCCCCCTGCGCGCGTTCGAAGAAGCCCGGCGCATGGATGAGCGGATCGCGTCGGGTGAGCCTGTAGGGCCGCTGGCAGGCGTACCTGTGGCGATTAAGGACAACATTGCGATTCGTGATATCCAGACGACGTGCGGCTCACGGATTCTGGAAGGTTATGTCTCTCCATACACGGCAACAGCCGTCGAACGGCTGCGCGGCGCCGGTGCGATCGTCATCGGCAAGACAAATCTGGACGAATTTGCGATGGGTTCCTCGACGGAGAATTCCGCCTTCTTTGTGACGCGGAATCCGCACGATCTCAATCGGGTGCCCGGCGGCTCCAGTGGAGGATCTGCCGCCAGTGTCGCTTCCGGTACTTCGATCCTGGCGCTGGGATCCGACACCGGCGGATCGGTGCGAACGCCCGCTTCGTTTTGCGGCGTTGTCGGCGTGAAGCCGAGCTATGGCCGGGTTTCGCGATACGGGTTGGTGGCTTTTGCATCGTCGCTCGACCAGATCGGCACGCTATCGAAGTCCGTGCGCGAATCCGCGCAGATGCTGGAGGTGATCTGCGGATTCGATCATTTCGACTCGACCTCGGCGGACCAGGCCGTGGATGAGTTTGTGAAAAATCTCGACCCGCCGATCAAGGACGTTCGAATCGGTGTCCCAAAGGAATACTTTATCGGCGGCATCGACCCCGAGGTGAAAAGCAGGGTCGAAGCCGGTATTCGAGTGTACGAAAGTCTCGGCTGCGACATTCAGGAGATTAGCCTCCCTCACACCGAATACGCCATTGCGGCGTATTACTTGATCGCGACCGCAGAGGCTAGCTCGAATCTCGCGCGCTATGATGGTGTCCGCTACGGCCTCCGAAAGGCGGGCAATGCGGCTCTCCAGGAGATGTACCGTGAAACGCGACACAGTGGCTTCGGAAAAGAGGTCAAGCGGCGGATTCTGCTTGGTACCTACGCTCTAAGCGCTGGCTATTACGACGCGTATTATGTCAAAGCGCTGAAGGTGCGCACGCTCATACTCAGAGATTTTCAGCAAGCCTTCGAGCGCGTCGATGTGATCCTCACGCCGACGCTGCCGACAGTGGCCTTCAAGATTGGAGAGAAGACCGCCGATCCGTTATCCATGTACCTGTCCGACATCTTCACGATCACGTGCAATCTGGCTGGGCTGCCAGGAATCTCCATTCCCTGCGGAAAAAACTCCGAAGGCTTGCCAATAGGACTTCAGCTCATGGCCAACCACTTTCAAGAGTCGCTGATGCTAAGAGTGGCGCATCAGTTTGAGAAGGCCGGTGGGTTTAACATCTACTGAAGCTCGTACAAACGCGGGCTAAAAGCCCGCGACTACATTTGGCACGCACGGTTGGTCCTTATGTAGTCGCGGGCTTTAGCCCGCGTTCTCTCTGCGGACGATATCCAAAATCTCCTCAGACCTCCAATCCAACGGCCCTCATAAGCTCCAGCGCATTGCTTTTCTGAACGACACCGGGCCTGAGCCGGTAGTCGAAGACCATTTGCCCGTTTTCGAGGTGATCCTGGAAGTGGACGTTTGCGGCTTTGGGCGCAAGGGCATTCGCCACTTGAGACAGGGCCAGATCGTGCGTGGTCACCAGGCCAATGGCGCCACGCTGGACCAATCCGCGGACAACGGCTTCAGCGCCCACTGCCCGGTCGTGGGAATTCGTGCCATGTAAGATTTCGTCCAGGAGGAAGATCACAGGTATGGGATCTTTGGTCAGCTCCATGATGTCTCGCAGTCGCTGAATTTCCGCATAGAATCGCGACGTGCCGGCCTGCAGCGAATCCAAAACTCGTATTGTGGCGCCGATGCGAAGAACTGACAGCCGTAGCCGTTTTGCGCGCACCGGCGCTCCGGCAAGGCCGAGGACCACATTGATTCCGACAGTTCTCAACAACGTGCTTTTCCCGGACATGTTTGAGCCGCTGACGATGAGAAGCTGAAGATCGCCATCCAGACGAACGCTGTTTGGGACCGAACGGGCGACTGGCAAAAGCGGATGGCGCATGTCGTCGCCGTCGAAACCGGTTCCGTTTTCCATGATTTCGGGGAACGGATCTGCGGGATGTTCGTAGGCATAGCCTGCAAGAGCGCAGAGAGCTTCTAATTCTCCAACCGCATACAGCCAGCGCCCGACCGCCGGTCCACATCGGCGGCGCCACGCCTCAATTGCGAACGCCATTTGAGTCGTCCATAGAAGCAGCGGGCCGATCAGCACGAATACCATGTTGAGCCGGGAATCCAACAGCTCGATCAGCCGGGCAAGCCGTGCGATCTGTTTGGAAGGCGGTTTTCCGTCTGTATCTAGGGCGGCGCGTAATTCCCGAAGCTTTTCCGAACGGAACTGTTCCCGTTCAAGCCGTGCAAGAACGAGCGAAAGTATCTCGAGGTCTTTCTCCGGCTGGTCCACCGACCCGGCTACGTCCCCGACGGGCTTTCGGTAATAGAGACCCAATCCGGCTTCCGCAAGCAGCGCTAGAATGGCGATCCATCCACTACCATCGAAGAACCAAAAATCAATTAGACTGACCACCGCAACCGCGGCAAGGATGGGAGCGATGACGCGGGTACGACGCGACTCGAGCCGGGAAGGGGCCATACCCCACTGCTTCATCAGCTCAGGATGAATTGTCGGCTCGATTTCCTCTCCGAGCACTGCCAGATCCTCGCGGAGGTTGATATTGTTCCGAAGCTCCTCCACCGCTTGTTGCCGTCTTAAGATTTCCGCGCGAGAGGCCGGCATGCAGAGCCAATAGGCCAGTTTCCCCTCGCCCGATCGTTGCATAGAGGTGAGTTTCATCGGAAATGAAAGTGCGAGTGTCTCCGGTCCCGGTCCATCGATCCTCAACTCGCGCTAGGCCTCTTTCATAAAAAGCGACCGCCCTGTTTGCGCGGCGTCCCATCCGGTATACACGGTCGTGATAGACAACCAGCGCCACGAACGCGGCTAACGGCAACAACGTCCACCAACCTGACAGGGCGCGTGCTCCGAAAGCAACCCATACGGTTGCGAAGAAACCGATGGCCGAGCCTAACCGGAGATTTGCCACAAGCTGATCCAGCCTTTGACAGCTCCGGACTTCGTCACGCCGGCCATCGAGACGCGACCTGTATTCTTCAATCGGATTTGATGGATCGGTCGTTTGGTATAGCAAACGGTTAATTTACAATAGGTGCAGAATTCTTTGAAATTTAGCTTCGGAGATGCTATGACCCACCCAAAACTGCCGGTCCTTCTGATGGTCCTCCTGCTGATTCCAAGCCCCCTCCTTGGCCAAGTGTTCTCGAAGGTCGGGGTTGTCGATTTTGAGCGGGCGGTTGTGGAGTCTACGGAGGGCAAGAAGTCCTCGGTAAAATTCAACGCGAAATTGGAAGAGAGGCAAAAGGAAGTCGAAAAGCAACAAAAGGAACTCGAAGAGGCCCAGAACAAGCTTCGTACCCAGGAACGCGTCCTCAGCGATGCCGCGAAGGCGGACCTCCAACGAGATATCGACAGGCGACAGACGGAGTTGACCCGCGTAAACGAGGATGCGCAGAAAGAGCTGGGCGCCTTACGCGACGAGCTGCTTCGGCCGGTTGCGGACCTTGCCACCAAGATCTTGAAGGCATACGCGTCCGATCAGGGTTACACGATTATCATCGACGTTTCGAATCCAGGGAACAATGTTATTTGGGCGAATCCTGCAGCAGATATCACAACTGAGCTGATCCGCCGAATCGACGCTGAAATTGCGAAGCTGCCACCAAGGGGGAAGTGATCCGCGGTCCGGCGCGATATACTGGACTTGATGGCAATGGAGTCTACACCTCCCGGGGATCTGACCTACAAGGGGTATCTCAAACTTGACGAATTGCTGAAACTGCAGCAGCCACTCGCGATACCGGAGTGCCACGATGAGACGCTGTTCATTATCGTCCATCAGGTTTTCGAGTTGTGGTTTCGATTGGCCCTCCACGAAATCGATGAGGTCCTCGAATTGTTGGAGCGCGACGACGTGTTCGAAAGTGCCCGTCTAATCCGTCGTCTTACCGCCATTGTCCGGCTCTTCATTCCCAAGCTGAGCGTCCTGGAGACAATGATTCCTTCTGACTTCATCCAGTTTCGAGACCTGTTGAAGCCGGCCAGCGGATTCCAGTCCGTTCAATTTCGCCAACTCGAATTCGCATGCGGTCTGAAGGACCGGAAGTATATCGCCATATTCCGAGGCGATCCCGAAGCGACTGCTCGGTTGGAGAGACGGTTCGCCCAACCTTCCATGTGGGATCAGTTCGTCGGATTGCTGAAGCGGCGTGAGTTCAACGTCGACAATGAATCCGCTCAGCAGCGAGCGATCGTCGAGATCTACCGCAAGAGCGGCGAGCACAGTCTTCGCATGCTCTGTGAAGCAATGATCGAATATGACGAGATGTTTTCCCTTTGGCGCGAGCATCACGTCCGCATGGCTCAGCGAATGATTGGATCGAAACCGGGCACCGGCCAGCAGCTGGTCGAATCCATGTACGGGAAAACAGGCCCAATGGGTACGCATGGCGTCGAGTATCTGTCTGAAACAGTTGCCAAAAAATTCTTTCCAGTACTCTGGGCGGCCCGCAGCGAGATGTGATTAATGAATGCGGTAAGTCGGATGGACCTTGGACGACGAAAGATTGGTGACGACGTCAATCCGGTGAAGCAGATGGCTGGCTAGTTCCTCGAAGTTTTCAACCTCGCAGATCCGTTCCATTTCATCGATGATTTTGTTGAGGACCGACTCGATTTCCTCGTACGTCTTTTCTTGAAAGAACGGCCGTTGGCACTCTAGGCGGCACTTATGGCGCAGGAATTCTTCCTTATAAAAATCCGCGATTCGCTTTCTTTTTCGTTCTTCGACTCTCATGAAGTGGGGCAATATAACTCCAAATTCCATTAACCTGCAAGCTTCTTTCGAAGGAGGTCATTTACCGTTTGAGGATTGGCCCGCCCTCCGGTTGATTTCATCACCTGACCGACAAAGAATCCCAGCGTTCCGGTTTTTCCCGCGCGGTACTGCTCGACCGATTGGGGATGATCTTCGATCACTTTGTCGACGATTTTCTCAATTTCGCCTGTGTCCGAGATCTGAACCAGGCCCTGTTCTTCGATGATTTTCTGCGGCTCCTTCCCGGTTTTGTACATCTCCTCCATTACGGTCTTGGCGATTTTGCCCGAAATCGTTCCCTTTTCGACCAGTGCGATCATGTCCGCCAGCATCTTTGGACTGACAGGCGATTTCGAAAGATCCTTCAGGTCTGTATTGCTGTCTTTATAGAAGCGTAGAAGATCGCCCATTATCCAATTGGCGCCTGTCTTTGCATGGCCGCTCAACTGCGCCGTCTGCTCGAAGAAATCGGCTAATGATCGAGTCGACGTCAGAACGCCTGCATCGTACTCGGAGAGAGCGTATTCTTTGATGAATCGATGCCGGCGGGCCTCAGGCAATTCCGGCATGGAGCGTCTCATAGTCTGAATCCACTCGGCGTCGACGGTGAGCAGTGGCAGGTCAGGATCGGGAAAATACCGATAGTCGTGCGCTTCCTCCTTGCTGCGCATCGACACCGTCCGCTCTTCGCTGCTGTTCCAAAGCCGTGTCTCCTGGATGACGCGTCCTCCGCGCTCGAGCACCTCGATCTGGCGGCGGACTTCATAGTCGATGGCCTTCTGGACGAATCGAAATGAGTTGATGTTTTTGAGCTCGGTGCGCGTGCCGAGCTTCTGTTCGCCGACTCGTCGAACCGAAACGTTGGCATCGCAACGGAGACTTCCTTCTTCCATATTTCCGTCGCAGACTTCGAGGAATTCGAGGATCTGTTTCAACCGCGCCAGATAATCGTGGGCCTCTGCGGAAGCGCGAATGTCCGGCTCGCTTACAATTTCGATCAGCGGCACTCCACTGCGATTGAAATCCAGATACGTGTTTCGCCCGGAGTCCTGGAAACCCTCGTGTAACGATTTGCCTGCGTCCTCTTCCATATGGATGCGCTGCACGCCGATTCTCTTCGGAGTTCCATTGACGAAGATTTCGATGAAACCATGCTGTGCGAGCGGACGGTCGTATTGCGAAATCTGGTATCCCTTCGGAAGGTCGGGATAGAAGTAATTCTTTCGCGCCCACTGCGACTCCACATTGAGCCTGCAATTCAAGCCCAGAGCTGCCTTGACAGCCATCCCAACAGCGATGCGGTTCAGAACCGGCAACGCTCCGGGCAAACCGAGGCAAACCGGACACGTGTTGAAATTGGGCGCATCGCCGAACTTGGTCGAACAGGAGCAGAAAAGTTTCGAGTTCGTAAGGAGCTGAGCGTGACACTCCAACCCAATAACGGCCTCGTAGCTGTGGACCATATATCAATTGCCATTCGCGCGCGGGCTAAAGCCCGCGACTACATTTGAAACAACGTTCCGGCTGGCATGTAGTCGCGGGCTTAGCCCGCGCCCATTTTCCCGACACGATCTATGACTGTAGCATATTTCGCGCGAGCGCCGGATTGGACAGAAAGTGCAGGTGGACGTACGAGGCTATGCCGTTTGGGAACACAAAACCCTCCGAATACTCCCGAGCGCCCTGGCGTACACTGTACGCGCTGCCTGAAGCCCCAACGCACCTTGAATAGTGGAACTGGTGTCCGCGCGCGGTAGTTCCGGCGGGCCCTAAAATGGAATCCTGGCGCGTGGTGACCTCGCAGTACCCGAAATCCACGAGCCGGTCTGTCATTTGAACATCCACCGGCAGCACTCCGGCCATTTGTGCGCCATTGATGGACCGTGCGAGATACATCAGGCCTCCGCATTCGGCATAGAACTTCTTGCCGGACTCCACGAATCTCCGAACCGACGCCCGCATCGACGCATTTGCATCCGCCAGCAGCGAGAACTCGGTAATCTGTGCCCCGGCCCGTTCCAATTCCAATCGGTTCGCATGGTAGTAAAACGAGAAGGCTTTGTCGTGGGCGAGTGCCACACGTGTGTGACGAGTCGAAGCAGGACCCGGAGCGGGAATGGCCCGATTCTGCGAAGGCATCGCGTTAAGGATTCCATCGATGCGGATGTGTTTTTGGAAAAACTCCCCAATCGCTTGAATGCGGGCGACAGTCCGTTCTTCCTTCGCGGTGAGCAACCCTAGATGGCGCTCGGGGATTTCGATTGAAGGATCGGCGGGCAACGAGCCCAGAATTGGCGTGTCGATGATAGCGTCCGACAGGATGCGATAGTGGCCTTCACCGGCCACACGGTTCAAGATGATTCCGGCAATCTTGACTTGAGAATCAAATGACCGAAGGCCGTGAACAATTGCGGCGGCGCTTCGGGCCACAGCGTGCGTATCAATTACGAGGATCAGCGGCAGATCGAGCCATTTCGCCATTTCGGCAGTGCTACCTTTCTCGGATTTTCCGTCGAAGCCATCGTACAAGCCCATGACGCCTTCGACGATCGCCACATCCTTTTCAGACATAGCGCCGGCAGCGATTTCATGGAGGCCGGGATCGATGAAGTCCGGCCCAACCTTGAAAGGCTGCACTGAAATCCCGCGCGTTCGCAGCGCCGCGAGAAGTCCCAGCGTGACCGTCGTTTTGCCCGAACCCGTCATTGGCGCTGAAATGACGCATCCCTTCATGATGCTAGAATAGCCTTTTTGAGGGTCGCATGATCAAAACCATCGAGTGGACCGACCAAGGCGTACGCATGATTGACCAGCGCAAGCTGCCGGCAGTCGAAGAGTATCCGGTCTTCAGAACATACGCCGAAGTTGCCGAAGCGATTCGCTCAATGGTGATCCGAGGCGCCCCCGCAATCGGCGTGGCGGCGGCTATGGGTGTGGCGCTTGGCCTCCGCGATTCCAAGGCGAAAAACGTTGAAGAACTTCGAAAGGACTTCGAACAGATCACGAGTACTCTCGCATCGACTCGGCCGACCGCCATCAATCTGTTTTGGGCGATCGAGCGAATGAAACGGTTGTTCGATGAGCTTGTCCGTGATGGTGCGGATCGTCGAAGTATTGCCGGGCATCTGATCGAGGAGGCACTCACGATTCAGGCCGAGGACATCGAAAACAACAAGCAGATGGGCCGCTTTGGGCAAGCCTTGCTGCCCGATTCGGGAACGATCCTGACGCACTGCAACGCGGGTGCTCTTGCAACCGCCGGTTACGGAACGGCGCTCGGTGTGATTCGTGCTGCCGTTGAAAATGGAAAACGCCTCCGCGTCGTCGCTGGTGAGACCAGACCTTTCCTGCAGGGGGCGCGGCTGACCGCGTGGGAATTGTGGAAGGATGACATTGATGTGCGGGTGATTTCCGACAGTATGGCTGGCACATTCATGCATCAGGGACTGATCGACGCGGTGATTGTCGGTGCAGATCGGATCGCGGCCAATGGCGACGTGGCGAACAAGATTGGCACATATCCGCTGTCGGTACTGGCAAAGCAACACGAGATTCCGTTCTATGTCGCCGCTCCAATCTCAACCCTGGATCTAAAGATTCCTGACGGCTCTCATATCCCAATCGAGCAGCGAGACGCGACCGAGGTAACGCACATCGCTGGCGTGCGGATCGTTCCCGACGGTGTATCGGTATTCAACCCTGCTTTCGATGTCACTCCGAACAAGTTTGTGACGGCGATTATCACTGAGCGTGGTGTTGCCTTGCCCCCATACGAAGAGAGTTTGAGAAAATTGAGCGCTGGCGGACCGGCCGGTAGGCCCGACGCTGAAGAGGATTCGTAGTGTTGGTCCTTGGCATCGAAACATCCTGCGATGAGACAGCAGCGGCGATCGTTAAGGACGGTCAAGAAATCCTTTCAAACGTTATCTATTCCCAGGTAAAGACGCACACGCTGTATGGAGGTGTGGTTCCGGAACTGGCATCACGAGAGCATCTCCTGAAGATCCGGCCAATTGTGGATCAGGCGTTCACAGATGCGGGAATGACTCTTGACGAAATCGATGGCATAGCGGCAACGTCCGGTCCGGGACTCATCGGTTCGCTTCTGGTCGGCCTCACCTACGCGAAGGCTCTCGCTTTCTCGAAGCGAAAGCCACTCGCCGCGGTAAATCACATAGAAGGTCACATCTACTCGGTTTCTTTCGACCATCCGAACGCGGAGTTTCCTGCGCTCGCCCTTGTCGTGTCTGGCGGACACACGAGCCTTTTTTGGGTCGAGTCGGAAACCGGCGATTTCCGCCAGTTGCGTTACAAACTCGTAGGAAAAACGCGAGACGACGCCGCGGGAGAGGCATATGACAAAGTTGCTAAACTGGTCGGTCTCCCTTATCCAGGTGGACCGGTTATCGACCAACTGGCGAAAAGCGGTGATCCGCAGGCGATTCCATTTTCGATCGCAAAAATTTCCGATCGCTCTCTCGATTTCAGTTTCAGCGGCATTAAAACAGCCGTCCTGAGAATGGTGAAAGAAAACGAGCATTTGAAACAAGATCCTCCGCGTCTCAATCTGCTCGCCGGATTCCAGGAGGCCGTTGTGAATATGCTGTGGTCCACAACATCCAAGGCGATCAGTCTGTTGCGGCCTCGCTCCGTCATGTTATCCGGCGGTGTGGCCGCCAATAGCCGCCTGCGCGAGGTCTTTTCCGAACGCACCGCCGAAGCCGGCGTGAAGTTCTATTACCCAAAGCCGATCCTCACCACCGACAACGCTGCCATGATTGCCGCCGCCGGAACGGCAAAATTGATGCGCGGGGAAACCGCCGAAATCGACGTGAACGCAGATCCCAATATGCGTCTGGCAGTGCGGGATCGGAATTTCCCGGACAAGCGCTGGAAGAGCTAAACCGCTCCCGTTGCCGAGAGAATTTTCGTAACGGTCCGATGCGTGTGCGGTCCAATGCCATCGGAAGCGAACGCAGTCTAATGTCAGTGCCAGCTACACCGTTAGGATCTCTTGTTCCTTTTTCTTCGCGACTTCTTCGAGCTTGTGGATGTGGTCGTCGGTCAGTTTTTGAATTTCGGCGAGACCTTGTTTCTCATCGTCCTCGGAGATCTGTTTATCTTTGAGCAGTTTTTTCAGGTGGTCGTTGCCGTCGCGGCGGATATTGCGAACAGCAGTGCGATGTTCTTCGAGGACTCTGTGGACGTGCTTGGCGAGTTGTTTCCGGCGCTCTTCGGTCAGAGGAGGAATCGGAATACGAATGAGACGGCCGTCATTGGACGGATTTAATCCCAGGTCCGATGCGCGAATGGCTTTCTCGATGGGACCGACCAGAGAGACGTCGTAGGGCTGGACGGTAACCAACGTCGGATCGGGTGTCGCGAGTTGCGCTACCTGATTGATGGGTGTGGGTACACTGTAGTAGTCAACCTGGACATTGTCGAGTATTGAAATTGAAGCCCGACCGGTTCGGATCGATCCCAGCTCTTTGCGGATGTCATCAATTGCTTTTTCCATTCGCTTTCGGATTTGCGCAATTTCATCTTTGATAGTCATGCCGCCTCATCATAATTAGCCTTGGGCTCACCGGCCAACTGTAGTTGGTACACCGGCTTCGCCGGCCTCTTTGATAGGCGCTTGCCGGTGCCCCCACGTCGCTTCAATATACCAATGAGCCGATCTTTTCTCCCTGGATAACCCGCTTGATGTTCCCTTTGGATTTGATGTTGAAAACGATAATTGGCACTCGATTGTCCTTGCAGAGCGAGATCGCGGTGCTGTCCATCACGCCCAGTCCCTGAGTCAGGACGTCGATATAAGAAATCTCGGAATAGAATTTGGCGTCCTTTACTTTGACCGGATCGGCATCGTAAATCCCATCCACTTTCGTGGCCTTGAGAATAACTTCGGCTTTGATTTCCATCGCGCGCAGCGCAGCGGTCGTGTCTGTGGAGAAATAGGGATTTCCGGTTCCCGCTGCGAATATCACCACCCTTCCCTTCTCGAGATGCCGGATGGCGCGCCGCCGGATAAACATCTCGGCGACTTGCCGCATCTCGATCGCCGATTGGACACGGGTATAGACATCCATCTTCTCGAGCGCGTCCTGGAGCGCCAGCGCGTTGATGATGGTGGCAAGCATGCCCATGTGGTCGGCGGACACGCGGTCGAAACCTTGTGCGCTTGCAGCCAGACCTCGAAAAATGTTGCCGCCGCCGATGACGATCGCCATCTGAACGCCCAAACTGTGGACGTCTTTGATTTCGGCCGCAATCCGCTGCACGACGTGAGGTTCGATGCCGAAGCCCTGATCACCCATGAGGGCTTCGCCGCTGAGCTTCAGCAGAACGCGCTCGTACTTTAGAGTAGATGTTGTGGCTGGCTCTGCCATTTATTCACCTAAAGCGTCTCGAACATCACCGGCAAGATCCGTAGAGCGCTTTTCCAGGCCCTCGCCAGTTTTGAAACGCGCGTAGCGCCGCACGCGGACATTCTCTCCGATCTTGCTGATGAGATGGGTAATGAGCTGCCCGACAGTCTGAGAGGGATCCTTGACAAACGCCTGATCGTACAGGCAGACCATCTGATAGTACGATTCGAGCTTGCCTTCGGCGATTTTATCGATAATGTGTTCTGGCTTTCCAGAGCCTCGGGCCTGCACTTTGTAAATTTCTTTTTCCTTTTCGATCTCTTCAGCGGGCACTTCTTCGCGCCGCACGTAGAGCGGGTTTTGCGCCGCGATGTGCATGGCAATATCTTTCACCAGCGCCTGGAAATCCGCGCTTCGCGCAGCGAAATCCGTCTCGCAGTTCACTTCGACCAGAACGCCTAATTTCCCGCCTTGGTGAATGTAATGTCCGATCATTCCTTCTGCTGCAGTACGGGCGGCCTTCTTCTGAGCGGAGGCCAATCCCTTCTTTCGCAGGATCACGATGGCCTGCTCCATGTCGCCCTTCGCTTCGACGAGCGCACTCTTGCAGTCCAACATTCCTGCACCGGTTTTCTCCCGGAGTTCTTTGACTTGCTTTGAGCTAATTTCCATTTCGACTGGATTCCTTTCAAGCATAAAAATAGCCGCTGATTGCACAGATCACGCAGATTGAATCCGGGTAGTCCGTGAAATCCGCGGCTCTTTCTTACATCAATGCGGCTTCGTTCGGCGCCTCGACCGCTTCTTCCTCGCCGGCCACGGTCTCCATTCTCTTCGCCCGAGTGCGTTCGAATGGAGTGACAATGTCCTCACCCTGCGCTTCGGATTCCCCTTTTTGAGGCTTCGGCGCGCTTCCAGCTTCCTTGTTGACGGCCTGACCTTCGATGACAGACTCGGAAATCTTCGACGCGAAGAGACGGATTGCGCGCAGCGCATCATCGTTGCCAGGAATCACATAGTCGATCACATCGGGATCACAGTTTGTATCCACGATCGCGATCACAGGGATTCCCAGCCGGCGCGCTTCGGCGACGGCGATTTCTTCGTTCTTGGAATCGATGATAAAAATCGCATCCGGTAACCCCGGCATGGTCTTAATGCCGGAGAGGTTCTTTTCCAAAGCCTTGCGTTCCCGTTCCAGCCGGGTGACTTCTTTCTTGGGCAGAAGTTCATAGCGGCCATCCGTCGCCATCGCGTCCAGATCCTTTAGTCTTTTGATGGATTTTTGGATCGTTGCGAAATTCGTGAGTAGTCCGCCCAGCCAGCGCTGATTGACGAAAAACATATTGCAGCGCAACGCCTCCTCAGCGATAGCGTCCTGAGCCTGGCGTTTGGTTCCAACAAAGAGAATCGTTTTTCCCTGGGATGCGAGGTCAGTAACGAACTGTGTAGCTTCTTTGAACAACCGGAGTGTCTTCTGGAGATCGATGATATAGATTCCGTTGCGTTCGCCGAAAATGTACTGCTTCATCTTCGGATTCCAGCGCTTGGTCTGGTGTCCAAAATGGACGCCAGCCTCCAAAAGTTCCTTCATTGTAATAGACGCCAAACAAACCTCCGTTTCAAAATTTCAAACATAAGTAACCTCAAGTTATTTCTCAAACCAAAAGTCGCCAGCAGGGAGGCGATCCCTGAAGGCGACCATCAAATACTTACCGCTTCGAGAACTGGAAGCGTTTTCGCGCTCCCGGTTGTCCGTATTTCTTGCGTTCCTTCGCGCGCGGAGCTCTGGTCAGAAACCCGGCCTTCTTCAGAATCTGCCGCAGGTCGGCGCTGAAACCAACGAGAGCCCGGGCGATGCCGTGCTGAACGGCGCCAGCCTGTCCATGCTTTCCACCACCCTCGACGTTCACAACCACATCGAATTTGTTTAGAGTATCCGAAGCTTGCAGCGGTTGCTTGACAATCATCTGGTGGGCTTCATCGAAGAAATACTGCTCCAAAGTTCGGTTGTTGACCCTAACATTTCCCGTTCCGGGTCGAAGGAACACACGAGCCGTCGCGGTCTTTCTTCGGCCCGTGCCGTAATGCTGAACTAAACTCAATTAACCTCCGAAACTTCCACGATCTCGCCGGTTACAGCTTCAACGCTTCCGGCTGCTGCGCTGCGTGCGGATGTTGATCCGCCAGATAAACCTTTAACCGCTTTACCAGACGCTTGCGAAGCTTGTTCTTTGGTAGCATTCCGAGAACCGCTTCACGGATCAATCTGTCCGGTTTCGATTCAAACACCTTCCGTGCGGTGACCTCTCTCAATCCACCTGGATATTGAGTGTGCCACCTGTACACCTTCTTATCCAGTTTTTCCCCGGTCAGTTTGATCTTCTTCGCATTTACAATAATGACATGGTTGCCACTCACCAGAAAAGGGGCATACTGAGGTCGATGCTTCCCAATTAGAATGGTTGCTGCTCTCGTTGCGACTCGTCCAAGTACCTGACCCGTCGCGTCGATCACGTACCATTTGTCGATGGCGGCCAACTCGCCCGCCGTTAGAAACCGTGTCGACATGCTCAGTTCCTTTAACCAACCAGAGTACAAAAGTTTGATAGTATAGGAGCACCTACACCATGTCAAGCAGCCCGCTCGTTATCATGGCTTTAACCTCATTTTTAGTGCTTCCGGGAGGTTCCCTCCAGGCCCTCAAATCCGATACGGTCACAGATCTTCTATCACGAGACGAATTCGAGCAAGCCGAGGTCCTTCTCGACCGGCTGCCGAGGACGGCCGAGTCGGTCGCCCAACGCGGTGAGATCGAATACAGAAAGGGAAATTTTGACAGAGCCAACTCGCTGTACACGGAAGCCTTGCGGATGGACGCCAGGGTCGCCCGGGCCCACTTCGGCCTTGGCAAGCTCGCGATGGCCAAACTCAGGGCGAAACAGGCTGTGCAGGAGATGACGCGGGCCATCCAACTTGACCCGAAGGAGCCGCTGTATCGGCTGTATGGAAGTGAGGCGTGGGCATTGGAGAAAAACTACGCGGAACAGCGGAAGCAGCTTGAAGAGTATGTCCGGTTGAATCCGAGCGATCCGGACAGGCTTGCCGAAGCCAAAGCCGGTCTCGAGATGTTGAAAGCGCTCGGCACGGACGTCGCTGTGGTGTCGGCGCCGGAGAATCCGGCTCCCATTCGATTCCGCAAATCCCTGAATCTCATCTTTAGCGGCGTGATGATCAACGGTCAGGGACCGTACGAATTCGCCGTCGACACCGGCGCCACGCAGACCGTGCTCAGCGAGAAGCTTGCGGATCAAATCGGACTGAAACCCGTGACCACGACGATTATGCATGGTGTGGGTGGCGGCGGAAAAATTGATACGAAGCTTTACAGCGTGAAGGAAATCGGTCTCGGCGATGTGAAGATCAAAAACGTCCCCGTGGGGACCTTCAATGATCCGCTCGTGACCCAGCTTGCGGACGGTATACTCGGTACAGCGATTCTTGCAGACTTCATCATCACCGTAAATTATCCCGCGAACCAGTTAGAGATTTCGCGAAAGCGAACACCAAATCCGGCCGGTGAAGTCCTTCCTGCCTGGTACTTCAGCAACCTGTTGCTCGTGCCCCTCGAAGTGAACGGCAAGCACCGTGGAAATTTCATCGTCGATACCGGGGCCGTGACCACCGTCATTTCGCACAATATGGCGGCGAACCTGGGCGTGAATGAAAAGACTCCGGGAGCGAAAGTGGATTTGGGAATCGCCGGCGTTGGCGGCCTTGAAGGTGTGGTGTTGCGAGTTCCCAACGTCACGTTCAAGACTGCAAAGAATACCGAAGCGTTCCCCCAGGTCATTTCGATCGACCTGAAAGAAATTTCCAAAATGATCGGGACCGAAGTCGCCGGCGTTGTGGGTTTCGATTTTCTGGAAGACTACAAAGTCACCCTTGATTACTATGCGGCGGAAGTACGGCTTAGCAAATAGAGGAAATTCGGGGACACGCAGGCTAAAGCCCGCGACTACATTTGAAAC
>WNGR01011864.1_pt1 | contig 18039 bp, 17 predicted proteins | sample 5407581 | NCBI WGS metagenome assembly WNGR01 (sample SAMN13153383, study PRJNA577476) | soil metagenome | isolation source: 80 cm soil or saprolite under Garry oak tree replicate 2 | place: USA:California | collected 2016-06-15 | reverse complement strand
GTGTCGACTGTCCGACGGGCATAGCTGATGGACTGGCCACTGTGAGTGCAAAGTCTGGGGCGGATGTGACGGGGACGAGGACTATTGTCTGGGTTGAGTGGTCGAGTGTCCCGCTCGTGCCGGTTATTGTCACCGTATAGTTTCCAGGTGTGGAGCTGGAGAGGTTGCATGTGGACGAGCCGGTTCCGGTGGGGATGCTGGTCGGGCTGCAGTTGATCGTGAGTCCGGCCGTGGGGCTGATGGTTTCTGCAAGGTTCACCGTGTTTGTGAATCCGAATTGACCGGTGACGGTGACGACGAGACGTCCGGTAGAGTTGCCTGAGCTGAACGAGGTAGTGACAGTGTTGATCGTGAAGGGTGAAGTTGCGCTGCCAGTGTAGAAGATTGCGCCGATGGTTGTTGGTGGCGACTGGATGAAGCAGGTGATCCCGTCTGGATAGGTGACCATGCCTGTGCTGACTATTCCTGTTGTTTTCGTCCAGGTGTTGGCTAGGCCGGTCCACTGGTCTATTGCATGGTTTGTTGCGTTCATCCAGAACAGGTAGAACCGGTTGTTCGTGACATCGTAGCCGGCGGCGTCGGGGAGAGAGGTGTAGCTTGGTGAGAAGGCGATCGTTCCTGTGTGAGACTCGCCTGATCCTATCAGATTAGTCGTCCATGTCCCGGTGGAGGAGCGTGTGGCAAGGCTGAAGGTTTCAGTTGTGTTGTCATAGTAGATCTGGTAGAGGCTTGTTCCCGCGTTGAAGAGCCAGGCGTTCGCGTCCGTCGTTGTTGTCGTAGGCGAGATCTGTTCTTCGGCCTGCCATGATGTTCCGTTGTAGAGGCGGCCGTGCAAGTCGCGGTTTGTTAGCCAGTAGCTGGCGTAGACGCGGCCGTTTCCCAGGCTGGCTAGCCCGATGTGCCAGATGTTAGAGTGGCATGAGGCGACGCAGAGGGTCGTGTTCCCGGACCAGACTGCGTAGTTGGTGCCGGTTGAGTGGATTATCTGAGGTCGATCCGTGCCAGATCCGCCGCACCCGGACTTGTTCTCGATGAAATAGGCGATCCAGGCTTGGCCGTTACTGTCGACTATTATCTGCTCTCCAGGGAGAGCCTGGAATGATGCGCCTGTAACGACGGTCTGTTCAGGCTGCCAGGAGACTGTCCCGTTTATGTTGAGCGTGCCGGTCCGGAACTGAAGCTTCTGGCCACAGGTGGATTCGAAGCTTGTCTCGTTGTAGCGGACATAGAACATGTTGGAGTTGTCAGTGTAGACGCTGAAATCTCCGTCAGCCACGTGGACGGGGACGGTTGTCGGGGTCGACCATCGGGTCCCATTTGTTGAGGTTGTAAACTCGAGGCATCCGCTCTCGTGCTCGCACGTGTTCCTCGGGTCCTGGTAAAAGAGCCAGATGAGACCCCTGGCGTAGAACGAGTCTCGCTGGTAGGAGTAGGTGAAGGAGCTGTGATCGTCCGTCGTGGTTACTGTGGTCGGTGCTGAGCTGAAAGACCCCTGGCCTAGAAATAAACTACTAGGGCTGGACATTGTGAAGTTGGGTGGTGGAGTGACATTGATAACGAGCGTAGCGTTATGAGCAAGTATTCCGCTTGTGCCGGTGACTGTCACGGTGTAGGTTCCGAACGCGTTGGAGATGAACGAAAGCGTGGAGGAGCCGGTACCGTTGATTGAGAGTATGATTGTCGATGGAGATAACGTGAGCGTGGGTCCGGCTGGTGAACTGGCGGCCGTCAATGTGACTGTTCCGACATAGTTGTTGAACCCGGCGATTGCGATGGTAGAGTTCGATCTCACGTTGATCGGAAGTATGACAAGGGCGGGAGATGCTGTGACGGTATAATCTGGACCAGCGGACTTGAAGAATTCGGCCATCGAATTCGCGTTCCCGTCATTTACCGTGAAGTTTCCAAAGCCCCAGTTCTTCTCTATGGTCCTGGGGAAGGAATAGTGGCTGTACAGGTTGGGAGTTCCGAAATGGGTTTTTGCTTGTGGTCCGGCCCAGACCGCGTAGACGCAGTCCTCGTTGCTGCCGTTAAGGGGGCAGAATCCGTTTCCTTCGTCGTAGGTTATGAAGAGGGCTGAGCGGGCTGTTGTGAAAGCTCTACTATTCAGGATTAGGGGCACAAGCTTTGCGAGATAGTTGTTGCCGGTTGTGATTGATGAGAGGCAGATGCCCGCTGCTCCTCGCGTGTCGTCGCAATCGTTGGGTGTGAGCCACATGAAGCTGGGTGCAGGGGTTGTGGCATTGTTGAGATCATTGACAAGTGCGCAGTCTGTGATGCTGCCGCAACTGGGCGGGTTGGCTAGAACTATCCTGTTGCAGCGGGCCGTGTTGTTGGTGATGTCCTGGAAGGGTAGAAACGGGTTGTGAATGGTCACGTATGGCTCGTGATCCTTGAGATCGCAACCAGCTGTGAGCGTCTGGTTCTCCATGTATCCCTTCCATGTTAGACCAACAGCTTCGAAGCGATCAACCAGATTCGGTGCCTTGATGATGGGACAGCCGGTGCTTGTGCAGCCCTGGGTTGAGCCGCTGATGAGTGCCACATAGTTGGGCTGGCTGGTCTCGATCAACGAGAGGTACTGTGCGCCAATGGTGTAGTTGTTGGCGAGACCCGCCATGTAGGGTGCTGGTCCAGTCGTCGAACAGGGAGGAGGACTTGTCTTGCAAATGTCATAGACTCCCTGGTTCTCCATAATGATTGTGACCACATGGTCAAAGTAGACGCCGGTCGCAGGCGTTGCAGGAGATACCAGCTCGGTAGTCGAGCGATGAAGGTTGGCCGAGGAAGCGCTTTGCAAGCTAGGCTGAGCCAACGCAGGTATGCCGAGAGTTATTGCTAGAAGAAGGATGCTGAGATGCATACGCGCTTTTCGCCTCACCTCGATCACCTCTCCCCGAGTCTCCTTCAGTCTTATCGCGCGTTCATTGAAAAACGGGAAAGCTCCAACTTGACTAGGCTATTCAGAGAAGAATCTATTTCGAGAATACAATACACTGACGAATATCCGATAAGAACAAGGAGAAAGCAGGATGGATTCTTGATCACAAAGGATAGAAACGCTTCAGAGTATAAAGGTTCATAGGCAGGAGGTATATCCAAAGGCTTCCAAATCAGTCTAGTTCAAGCACGAGAATGGACGCCCGAACATGCCTCCTTTCTGTGGTTAGCGCCGAGATTCTGGGAACTGTCGTTCATGGAAATCGAAAAGGGGGTCAAGGGTTCTTTCTTCTGAACATAACAGCTATTCCGCCGACTATTGCTGCGACTAGTACGCCGATGAGTCCGTAGAAAATGACTGGAGCTAGTCCTAGTATTGTAGGCTGTGGACTGGCGGGTGAAACTGGTTCGGTGAAGGTCATGGAAGCGGTTGACCGGTGGGAGGTGGAGCCGCTTGTCGCTGTGACTGTAATTGTGTAGGTGCCTGCTGTTGTTGAGCTACAGGAGACTGTTGCTGTCTGGGCTTGTGTGATGCTGCTCGGAGTTGCGGTGCAGCTTGGTCCGGAGGGTTGTGTTGTTATGGAGAGGTTGATTGTTCCTGTGAATCCAGAGTTGGGGGTGATTGTTATGATTGAGCTTGCTGCTTGTCCAGTGGTGGTTGAGGATGGGCTGGTGGATGCGACTGTAAAGTCGGGCCGTGGAATAATCATGGTGTAGGTGGCGAAGGCAGTGTTTCCGCTATTGTCCGTTGTTGTAACATTGATTGTGAACGTGCCGGATGAGGCGTAGGAGTGGGGAGCCTGGGTCGCGGTGCCTCCTAGGGCCGTGTTCGTTCCATCGCCCCAGTCTATGCTGCCCGAGGCTATTGTACCGTCAGCATCGGCCGCGGCGAAGTTTAGCGTAAACGTCTGACCTACATACACTGACGTTGGCAGGACGCCAGTGATGCTGGTTGTGGGAAGCCGATCAGTTACGACCTCAAGGAAGGTGGATGTGCCTGTTCCCGCGACGTTGGTCGCGTTGATGGTGATCGTGAACGTATCAGATTTGGGGGCGCCAGTCGTCGCGTAGACATGTGTGTCGGATGTTGCGGTGGCCGGTAGATTGTCGTTTGTTGTGCTATCACCCCAGTTGACGGATATGCCGGTGACATCGACCAAGCTCAAGACGCTGAAGCTCAGGGTAACGGAAGCTCCGGTACTTGCCGGATTAGGAGAGACAGAGACTATGGCGATGGACGGTGGTGAGACGTGAACGACGTCAATTATGAGATAGGCAAAGTGAGATTGAGATCCTGAAATTGCCATTACAGTACCAAAGTATGTGGTAGATGCTAGGTCGGACGCGGCGGTTGCGTTCAGCTGAACATTTACGGCTCGCCCTGGCGAGAGTATGACGCTAGTCGTGTTCAGTGAGAGCTGTACAGTTGACGGGAAAATGAACTGAGACAGCATGACGGTCCCGGCGAATGCTCCAAGAGCCTTCACCGTCATTGTTGTGCTGACGGTTGTGCCCTGGGGCACGCTCACGATTACTGCGGTCGGGAGCAGAGCAAAATCTGGAGGAACCACCTCTACTGTGAAGATCGCGTCTTGTCTCAACGAGCCGCTCGTCGCGTTCACCGTCAAGAGGTAGAGGCCGAGATCGGTGGATGTCGTCGCAGATATTTCGAGAGAAGATCGAGTTGAGTGGCCGGACGCAAGAGAGAGGCTTGAGGTTACGGATAGTGTTGGCTTATTGATTACGCTCGAGTTTGTCTGGGACACTTGCGTCTGAAGATTGACCGTGCCGGTGAACGATCCGAAACTTGTCAGGTTGACGCTGAAGATGTCAGAGCTACCCTGGTAGAGGACGAATGAAGATAGCGGGGTTATGTCAAGGCCGAAGTCAGGAGTAGTAGAAGGTGTCCAGATGTTCGTGCTTGTTGCCTTCAGATGAATCGTGATGCTGGATGATGGAGAGGAGGGTGATAGTATGCCTGCAGGGATGAAACTGTAGAGGGAGAGTTCCAGAGCGAAGCCCGATTGCACGTCCCAGTAGGCGGTCGAACGGAGAGTGACGCCGGGTAGGGAAGGTTCTTGGATTCCAACGTTCACTGTACGTACGGCGCCTGCGTATTGGCGCGTTACAGTCTCGTTGATGGCCGAGGCGAATGCTCCCAAGCCGTCTAGAATTGCGGGCGTCTGGGTGACGGGATCTCCGGCCGTGAGTCCTCCAGCAATTAGTGCGAAAGTCAGGTTGCCTCTTCCGGTCGCCAGGTCGCCCTGGAGGACTACGCTGCGGGGAGCTGTTTGATTATCGAACGTTGCGGTTTGGAGGAGTGTAACGTTGTTTCCGTCTACATTTGTTACGGTAGAGTTGAGATCTATCACGTGGATGAAGGCTTGGACGTTGAAGTCGTTCCCGTCTCCTTGGAAACTAACCTGGCCATAATCGACCCAATCACCCATCGATACTCCGGGCGTGTAGGTGGCACCGTGTGCTATGGGAAAATGGACAGATGGCAGGGCGAATAGTAGAAGGACGAGTGAGAGAGTTATCGGGATTACTCGGGTCTTATTCATTGATCCTTGATCACTAAACAACGTGTCCATCAAACCTCATTATTTGAACAGTTCTAGTTTCTGGCACAGTTTCCATTAGTATTTATGTGGTGCGGGCGTGAGAGATGCCTATAGATTTCGTAAGACTCCCTGGGACATAGGAGGAAAGAATCAACGGTTAGCGAAATTTCATGCGCGAGTCCTACGTGTTACGAGTTTTTGCCCAAGAAGACGGTTAACGATCGGACTAGACTGCGTCCCAACTCTGTCTTCAAGTTGGGACGAACAGTCTTCTATCGAAATTGATCTATGCTTGTTTTGCTGGTTCTGGTTCTGCTTTCTTGGATTTCCTTCTGAACGGATTACGCATTTCTTCATTCACCCTTGCCACTAAAGTGCGTTTTGCTGGCTATAGGTGTTTTGGGCACATATCAGTGATCAAGGCTTTGATCGAGGCGCAGATTGCTGTAGAAAGCTGAATATTATCCTATTTTTTACGAAAAATGGTTGCAGTTCCTTATTAGAGCGTTGATCAAAAGGTACGATAGTATCGTAGCTTCGACCGGAGGATTCTCGCATCTTATAATGCTTAAACGAGCGGATTTCAAATTCAATGTCTGAGACTCTCGACATGCACCGGCTGAAGGCGGAGCACATGTTGCGCAGAGCAAGGCTGGCGGCGCTGGGAGAGTCGTTTGTTATTCTCACACTGCTTGTCTGGCTGAGCCTAGAGTATCAGAACAACTTCTACATGCAACAGTGGCTAGCCGCGCATTTCTGGCCCGCTCAGTGGTTGCTGAACGGAACATTGGTCGGAGTAGCGACAGGATTGCTAGCGGGTTGGATACTGGCTACTTGGCAGGGAAAACGGTCTAGGGAACAGAAGATCCTGGATGACTTGAGGAAGATCGTCTAGCGAGAGGCTGATTCCGAGATCGATGCGTGAAGAGTCGGGACTAGAACAGTTTCTGGTACAGAGTGCTGGATCGAATCGAGAGGGGTTTGTTGGACCTGACCATACGGTGGGTGGACAATGTGCGCAGTAGACGGTTGACGGAGATGTTGTTGCGGATTCTGGCGAAGCTGGCGCGGGCAATGGAGCAGGGCATGGCACGGGTCCTGGTGGTCGGTAGAGAACTGGCCTTACGGGCTAGTCTGTTGGCTGTTCGGTGGGGGAACGACCAAGCGTATGCCTGGCGATTTGATGAATCGTTCTGGCGCGGGCTGGGGCTTAGTCGTGCGCCAGTAAGGGAATCGGCCAGGTTCTAGGAGGACGGGATTCTTGGAGAAGATTCTTGTGAGAAGGGTCCGGCGCGAAAAGAGAACTATTGATTGGAAGGATAGTATCTACTACTATCTGCGGTCCCGAAGGGCGGTTTGGCAGGGCTTCCAGCTAGAATGGACAGGCGCGCCGAGTTCAGCACTGCTCGGGCATACCGGATCTGAAAGTTTATGTGTTTGCAATATAATAGGATGCAAACAGTGAAGGCTTTGGGCGAGCGGGTGGTAACGGTCTCGGCGAGAATACCACGATCCCAACTACGAGAGCTTGAGAGGCTGGCTGAGGCTCGTGGAGTGGACAAGTCCAGCGTAGTCAGGTCGCTGCTAGACGTGGGGATTAGAGAGACTAGGCTACGAGAGGCTCTCGACCTCGTCAGAGAGCGCAAAGTGTCCGTGTGGAGGGCCGCTCGAATGGCGGGAATCGACTATAGAGAGATGCTGGCCGCGCTTCGCGTTCACAACGTTCCATTCCCGTTGTCAGCAAGAGAACTGAAACGGGAGCTGGACGAGCTTGGCCGTAACCAGTGATTCAGGCCCACTCATCCATCTTGCAAAGATCGGCCTTCTCCACCTGCTTCGAGAACTCTTCTCAACAGTCACGATTCCGTCAGAGGTCAAAGCAGAGGTTGTGGATCGAGGAAAAGAGAGAGGATACGCCGACGCTATCCTGGTGGAGGAAGCGGTCAGGAAAGGATGGATTCGCGTGGTCGACGTGAAGATGCCGGAAGAATTCGTGAGGCTCTGCCGAGAAGCCGGAGTAGACGACGGAGAAGCCCAGGTCTTGCGACTTGCAAGGGAGAAGGGCATCCTCGCTCTCATAGACGATGAGTCACCCAGGGAGTTCGCATTGTCTCTGGGAATAACTGTGAGAGGAACAATAGGAGTGCTAGTGGATGCGGTCAAAAGAGGGATCCTCACAAGGGCGCTGGCCCTTCGAAAGTTTGACGAGCTCTCAGATCTCATGTACATGAGCGGCGAACTCTATAGGCTTGCTCGAGAGTCGATCGAAGCCGCGTAGGATCTAGGAAGAGAATGTTTTTCGAAGAGGGAGAGATTGTCTAGTCGTATGGTAAACTGTCCAGTCTGCGGAAGATCCGGCATGAAGAGAGAGATGAGGAGGAGTGAATTCTACGGCTTCGATTTGGGACGCTACTCTGCAGAGGTCTGCGATTCTTGTGGAGAAGTCTTCTGGAAGGAGTCAGATGTGAGGAAGATGGAGGAGAGAGCGAAGAAGCTGGGAATATGGGGCCTCGAGCATCGGACGAAGGTCGCTGTCGCCGGAAACTCGCTGATGGTCAGAATTCCAAAGAGCATAGCCAAGTTCATCGGACTGAAGAAAGGAGAAACGGTCTCGATGCACCCTCTAGGCCGAGACAAGCTCCTCATAGAGGAATCCCCGAAAAGCGCGGAGAAATAACCCTACATGCCCGGCTATCTTGACGAGAGATTCACTCCACCTTCGGCTATCTAGACGCGTGTTGTCGCACAGACAGAAGCCTTTATGTTTGCGTATTGTAACAGTGTAAACAGGGACCTGCTTTGACTGAAGTGACGTTGGCGGCACGGGTATCCAAGGAGGTTAGCGACCTGATCGCTGAGATATCAGCGGAGGAGAAGCTCGACAGGTCCTCCGTTGTGAGGAGACTTCTAGACATTGGCGTTAGAGAGTGGCGAATCCAGAATGCCTTGGAGAGATATGGACAGGGCTCCATCACTGTCCCTAGAGCCGCCGAACTAGCCGGCGTCTCGATCTACGAGATGATCTCGATTCTGGAGGAGAGAAAGATACCGTACAGGTACGATCTGTCGGATCTGGAAGAGTACGTAAAGAAACGCCATGGGTAACATCGTCTCTGACTCGACACCCATTGTGTACATTGCCAAGGTTGGGAAGCTCCAGCTTCTGAAGAGGCTGTACGGGGACGTTGTCCTGCCAGAAGCGGTAAAGCGCGAGGTGCTAGCGGGTGAGTACCCTGAAGTGCCTGTCATTCAGGACGCTCTCCGGGCCGGTTGGCTCGAAGAGCGAGGCCTCAGCCGGGCTGCGCGAAAATTTGAACAGACGCATCTCCAAAGAGCGCCGGGGCTCGATGGTGGAGAACGAGAAGCCATCGCCCTGGCTTACACGAGTCATCTGCCCCTCCTGATAGACGAAGACGAGAAGACCGGCAGGCGAGTCGCAAAGGTCTGGGGAGTCGAAGTGAGAGGAACGCTTAGAGTCATCCTCGAAGCCTACGAAGCAGCACAAGTCTACGAGCGAGCGCTCGGCCTTCTCGAGAAATCCAAGAAGACCCCGGGCAGATAGTCTAGAAAAAATGATTCCCGGAAGAAAATCACGGATTTCCCGACCGCAGACATTGGCTAGTCTGGACTGACATCTCCGATGAACCCTAACCCAAGCCTAGGTTATGGCCCCGTGAAGAAGGCATCCGTCTCGCTCCAGGTCCCCGTGCCCGCATCGAGAGTCAGTTGACAGCCGCGGCTACGACTCTCTTTAATAGTCAGTTTTCCAGAAGAATTGTTTGGGGTTCACCATGAAGGTCGAGGATAGGCTGGACGCGATTGAGAGGGAGCTTGCGGAGATCAAGGCAGCACTATCATCCTCGCGGAACCTGAAAGTTGTGAAACTAAAGGGATTGTGGAAGGGGCTCAAGGTCGACGACGAAGACGTTGAAGCGGCTAAGAAATCCCTCTTCAAGCATGCCTCCGCCTAGACGGTTCTATGTCACTGATACCCATCCCTTCGTGTGGTATCTCGCCGACGACGCAAGGCTTAGCTCCGATGCTAGAATGGCTTTCGACCGCGCAGACTCCGGCGAAGCAACGATCATCATTCCAGCCGTAGCGCTAGCAGAAGCAGTCTATCTCGCTGAAAAGGAACGAATCGAGACGAAGACAGACCTAATCTTTGGAATAGTTGAAAACGCTTTGAACTACAGAGTCTACCCGTTGGACGTTACAATCGTCAAGAAATCCTTGGAACTGCAAAAACTGTCGGAGATTCACGACAAGTCGATTGTAGCGACAGCAAGACATCTTGGCTTCGAACTCATCACAAAGGATGGAAAGATCAGAGACAGTGGCTACGTGCCAACGATCTGGTAACATCTGCCCCAAACCCTGGGTTTTGCCACGTGAAGAAAGCACCCGTCCCGCTCAAAGCCCAAGTGTCCCCCTTGACTAGTCAAGGGACGAGGCTACTAGAAGCCTTCATGAAACACAAGTTTGGCTTTGCCGCGTTTCTCATTCCCCTTGGTATCCGGATAATCCCGGAGATCCTCGTCGGACCCTACCCGATAGGGTGGGACATTATCGCTTACTACATTCCGAACTCTCTCGACCTAGCCTCAGGCAGCATGAACGTGTGGGGAATAATCACGTCGCCTCCACTCATGTACGCGATGGTCGTGCCCGCTTACGTTCTGACAAAGGTTAGTCTTGTCTGGATCTTCAAGATTCTGGGTCCGATCCTCTATGGCTTTCTTGGCTGGTCGATATTCATGTTCTGCCAGAGAAGACTTCACTGGTCAAGCAAGAAAGCGTTCTACGCAGTACTCTTCATCTCAGCGTACTTTGTTACGATGCGGATCGGATGGGACGCCTACCAAGCCGAGCTTGGACTTGCTCTATTCCTTCTTGCAGAGTCGATCCGATTCCCGGCTTCAGCCAAGTCAGCGCTCAGCAGAGTTTCCCTGTTATCCCTCGCTGTTCTTTCTAACCAACTTGTCGGGGTCCTAGTCGTTGGCACCCAACTGGCGACACTCGTCCATCCTTCGATAAGAAACAACACAAGGCTGCTCTCGCTTCAATTTTCGCCAATCGCACTCTTCCTCCTAATTCTGTACTCAACCATGCGGACCGCACTGGCTCCCGGGCTTTCAATCGTCGGACCCGGAGCCAACTTGTCGATCCTCACAACCAACCTCTCCTTCCTCTTCTATGCTTACATCTTCGTCGTTCCACTAGTACTGTTTGGTATCAAACTCCGCGAAAGGTCAGTTTTCGTCCCTTGGACCATTACGTGTGGAATCGGGCTGGCCCTCTCAGTAATGCCCGGGCATGTTTTCCAAGATATCGGGTACAGATGGGTCCTGCTCCTCTCCTTGCCTCTTCTGTTTCTGGCCTACGAGGGCTACTCCAGGTTGCGGGTCCAAAGCGCATTCGCAACGAGGAATTGGGGAAGCGTGCTAAGAGTAGTAATCATCGTCTCACTTTCTAGCTCGGCAATATCATATGCCATTCTTCCAGCACAATCGGCACTGACTATCTACACTGTGTTTCCCCAGTATGTTCCTACTTCGATGGTTCAGAGCAGCCTGCCCCTTTCCGACTATCCGAACGTTGTGAGTGCGATGGTCTGGTTGGACTCGCACCTAGATTCGAACAGTGTCTTGATCACGCAGCAGGCGTTCTATGGCTGGGCGCGATCCTATCTCTCGCCCGACAAACAAGTGCTGAACAGTTTCCTGAGCTCTCCATCTTCTGCGATCGATCAAACAGGATCTTACACTCACGTCCTCACGGTCTGGTGGGTTGAAGGATCAGGATGGTTCCAAGGCTCGTTCCCAGTCGGTGCAAAACCATTGGTGAGGTTTGGAGACCTTGCGGTCTATGAGTATCGTTAGGCCGATGTTGCGATCGGTTGGAGTATTTCGACGAAGGGGGATGCACCGACCAATACAATTAGCGTTATCAACCCTTCAACTTAGGGTTCAGCAACTTTGATCCAGAGCGCGGAGTCCGTGAGACTTCGAGACTTGGTCGAAGAGAGGCTTGGCCTGGACCCTCAAACGGCTATTTCGCGAATAGTCGACTTCGTTCGGACATCATTCGGTTCTTCCGGATGTGCAGGAATTGTTGTAGGTCTCAGTGGTGGGATAGATAGTGCGCTGACTGCTACTCTCTGCGTTAGGGCTGTTGGGCCCGAGAAGGTGACAGGGGTCTTCATGTTTGAAGAGAGAATGCGAGACGGTATCGATGCGCGGCACGCTCGGGAGATTGCGAGTAACCTGCACATCCGAACTGTTGACTTGACTCTGGATCCTCTTATCAGGCGTTTCTCAGAGACGTTTCCCGTCAAGATCGAGCATCAGGTAGCGAGAGGCAATCTGAAAGCAAGAATGCGGATGATGAGCCTATACTATCTGGCGAACGCGAAAAACCTCCTAGTCGCTGGCACAGGGGATAGGAGTGAGGACCTCATCGGTTATTTCACGAAGTACGGGGATGGGGGCGTGGACTTTCTTCCGATCGCGCACCTGTACAAGTCACAGGTGAGATTCCTGGCGAAACATGCGGGCATCTCGCCGGAGGTAGTCGAGAAGCCTTCGTCTCCGAATCTCTGGGAAGGCCAGAGGGCTACGGATGAGATCCCGCTTGACTATGCAGAAATGGATAGAGCACTGGTCTGCCTCTTTGACCTGAAGGCGAGCCCGGAAGATACGGCGAAGAATCTGGGAATTGACGAACGGAAGGTCCGTGAGATTGTGTCGAGGTTTCAGAATTCAGCGCACAAGAGATCGTATCCGCCCATGATCGGGAGCTGGTAGCTTGAATCTCCAGAAGAGACTTCGAAGTCACAAGGCCAAGATCGCCGTGTGGGGAACAGGATACATCGGCTTCTCAACGATGGCTTACTATGCGAAGAATGGGATCAGGTGTGTCGGATACGACATTGTCCCCGAAACGGTTCGAAGCATCAATGCCGGCGAAATTTCGCTCCCAGGTCTTGGCCAATGGTTAGGGTTCTCCGCGGTCCCGCTCGTCAAGAACGGCCTCATGCACGCGACAAGCAAGGTGAAAGACATCATCGACGACTCCTCGATCAAAGTTCACTTCATCTCGATTCCCACAGAACGGAAGGGCAAACCGTGGGACGGTGCCCTGCAAGACGTTTCCAAGAAACTAGCGGCGAAGAAGGTCGAAAACGGGCCAGATCTGGTGATAATCGAGTCAACTCTTTCGCCTGGACAGTGTGACAAGGTCCTGGTTTCTACGCTGCGCAGGTCAGGACGGGACGTTCCGGAGGAATTCCAAGTAGCAATAGCCCCAAGGCGCGACTGGTTCGACAACCCCGGGCTCAACGTCCACACGATCCCGAGAGTTGTGGGAGGCCTAGATGAAGAATCGAGAGGAGCCGCCATGGACGTGTTAGGGATCATCTGCTCCAAACTGGTTCCTGTTTCTGATCACAGAATTGCAGAACTGGTCAAGTCGACGGAAAACTCGTTCAGAGCCCTTAACATAGCCTTCGCCAACACTCTATCTCGCGCCTTCCCAGACATCGACACCATCGAACTGATCAACGCGGCCGCGACAAAATGGAACTATGTCGCTCACTATCCAGGACTGGGAACGGGAGGATACTGTATTCCATTGGCTCCCGAGTATCTCATTGAAGGGTCCCGCAACAAAGGGGAGCACACTGACCTTCTTTTACAAATTAATGAAGTCAATAGATCCCAGACCAGATTCGTGGGAGAACTTATTGCAAAGAGCCTCTCCGGAAGCTTAGTTGGAATACTCGGCCTTAGCTACAAGCGCAATCTGAAAGTCCACGTTCTCTCGCCGACTATAATGCTCGCTGATGTTCTGAAGAAAGCTGGAAAGCACGTTGTGATTCAGGACCCATTCTATTCCTCTAAGGAGATAGAGGAGATTGCCGGAGTTGGCACTTTCAGTTACCCAGAGGATCTGAAAAAATTCGATTCGGTCGTAGTATCGGTTCCCCACCTTGAATATACCGAGACTCCTGTGCCAGCACTCTTGAAATCCATCAGGTCAGGCACCTTCGTGTTGGACGCAGAGGGCGCCTGGCAGAGTTACAGAGACTTCTTCCAGCAAAAAAGCATCGACTACAGAAAAATTGGCGATGCCGGTTGGGCTCTTCCGAGAAAGACGAAATGAGCAAGACCATACCACTCGTTTCAGTGGTGATTCCAGCGTATAACGAAGAAGACAACATTGCTCCTTGTGTCGATATGCTTACCAAAGAACTGTCGTCCGCGCACCTTCCTTTCGAGATTATTGTTGTAAATGATGGAAGTACGGACAATACGCTCCGTAAGGCTCAGTGCCTCTCATCAGCTAACCGTCTTGTCAGGGTCGTCGACCTTAGAGGAAACTTTGGTAAGCCTGTTGCGTTGAGGGAGGGAATTCGGAGGGCTAACGGTGAGCTGATTGCCTTCTTCGACGCTGACCTGCAGTATAGTTCTCGAGATCTTGTCTCCATGATACACATGTTTCATGAATCCTTGGACTTTGTAAACGGGAATCGTGATTACAATGGATACGGAGCATCTAGAACGGCATTCTCGCGTCTCTACAATAGAGTTGTACGCTTACTCTTTCGAATGGAATTGAAGGATTCGAATTGCGGAATCAAAGTAGTGAGAAGAGAGCCCGCAGATCCCGAGACACTATTTAACTTCGGGCTTCCTTTGATGGTCCCACTCTTAAGGATCAGGGGATTCAGATCGGCCGAATTGCCGGTGTCCTTGTACGAACGCAGGTCTGGGGAGTCAAAGTATTACTCGAACGGACATTTCCTTGGTGGAATTAGCAACGTACGAGACATTACTTATCATTCGATCATGCTTCTTAGTCTGCTCATTCACGCACCCTTCGAATGGGGACGCAAGAATGGAAGCTCAAGTAAAGGCGTGAACTCTTAATCCGCGGTCCACTTCGACACGGAGACCGCTATGGTGCGCATCGTTGTCCTAAGCCAGCGAGGCGTCAGACATCCTCTCTCTGGTGGTGCTGGGAAGTACATCCACGAAATATTGCGCCGCCTCACGGATCGCCATTCTATCACAATCTTGTCGTGCGGGAGTGCGCTTAGCAAAACCGTCGAGGAGATAGACGGCGTGACTTATCGACATTTTCCCGAATCATTTCACAGGCTGACCTTGCCAATAAGATATCTAACCAAGTTTGCGGGAAAGACTGACTTGTTAGTCGACAATTCAGATGTCGGGATTCCTTGGCTTTCACCTTTTTACACTAAAGTGCCTAAGATCCTCGTGACTTACCAAATTGCCAAGGGGATATTCCGCTATGAGCTTCCTCGACCGCTATCGGAGATCGCAGTTAGCCTTGAGCCCCGCGTCTACTCGGCGTACAGAAACAGCAAAATTGTGACATGTTCACCAAGCACGAAGGACGACCTAGTATCCTTGGGGATAAAATCAGAAAGGGTATCGGTGATTAGACCAGGCATTGACGACTCGTTTAGACGATTCGAATCGGATGGAGCTAAATTTGACGATCCTACAATAATGTGCATTAGCAGATTTCGCCGTTACAAAGGGCTCAGCTACGCGATAAGATCGATGAAGTTCGTTCTTGAGAAGGTTCCAGGAGCCAAATTGCTTATCATCGGAAATGGTGACCCGACAGAATTGAGAGAGGAGGTTTCCCGAACAAACTATTCACGATCGATTCAGGTCCTAGAACGTAGACCTAACACCTGGGATGCAGAGAAACGTGATCTGTTGTCGAAATCTCACCTTCTATTGATACCATCCATTCGTGAAGGATACGGAATCGTCGTGATTGAAGCGAACGCATGTGGCACACCTGCGATCGGTTGGGCAGTCCCAGGAGTTCAAGACTCAATAGTTGACGGAAAGACAGGTTTGCTCGTACCTTTCGGCGATGTTCGCGCACTCGGAGAAACCATAGCGAAGCTTCTAGGGAGAGACCCGACACAACTTAGGGACCTATCACACCCCGCTATCGACTGGGCGAGACAACATTCGTGGGATACTGCTGCAGAAATGTTTGCGCAAACCATTGCTCTAGAAACTTGACGACTCTCGGTCATGTTGCAAGCTCCGAGCGATCCAAGCCAAAACGTTTGTCACGTCTAGAACTGATAGAGGAGCTCAGTCGGGGAGCACAAAAGTCCTCAGGCCTTTCAATCAATATTGGCTGCAAAGATACCCGATTGGGAGACATCAACATCGATATCAGCGGCCATCCGAACGTCAGAGCGAGCGTACTGTTTCTCCCCTTCCGGGAGAACACGTTTTCCGTCGCGATATTCTCGGAAGTACTTGAGCACCTACCTGCAGGCAGAGAGAGACAGGCACTCACCGAAATTCGCCGTGTCCTGAACCAGAATGGAGTTCTAATCCTTTCGACACCAGCTTCGGAGGGCGCCTGGGGAAAATTGTATTGGTTCGGGGATCCGGCCTTTTGGTTCATTAACCACAGGCACTATCTCGAAGAAGAATTGAAGCGGTTGCTTGACTCCAGCGGTCTCGCGGTGGAGACCTTGTCGAGAAGAGGAGGACCTCGAGACCTTTTGTTTAGCATCGTGACGCCTTTTGCCTACTTGTCAAAGAAGCTGGGGAAACCATGTGATCCAAACCTAAACAGCGATTATTCGATTGAATCACCTCGCAGAGGGTACACTTTTGTCATTGAAGCAAGAAAAACTAACACGATGTCCGGCCGAACCCTCATATGAAACCCCGACATTCCTTTCTGAGTGGCTTCCTCGGTGAGTGCTAGGGGAGAATTGGGAAGACCAAATCATTCGTGAAGGAAGATAATGAGATGACGCTCGTTCAATCAGAAAGAAACCTTGTGTCTGTCATAGTTCCGACTCGCGACTCCTCTCGTACGATTGCGACTTGCTTAGAGTCGTTAGGGCGTCAACGTGACGTGGAAATTGACATTGTGATAGTTGACCAAGAGAGCAACGACGGGACCTCCATGATCGCCCACGACTATGGTGCGACAGTCGTCAATGTGAAGCGAACAGCTACTTATGCTCCACCATCGCGCTCCCGAAATGTTGGGTTCTCAAAGAGTCGCGGGAATTATGTTCTCCATATAGATTCAGATATGGAATTATCCAGTCCGGACCTTCTCTCATCTTGCGTGAGCGCCTGTCGATCAGCTCACGCAGTCATAATTCCGGAAATAGATGTTGGAATAGGTTTTTGGGCAGAATGCAAAAGCATGGAAAGACAATGTCACCTTGGGAAGACCTTGCTCGAAAGTCCAAGATTTTTTAGACGAGAGACGTTTCAGGCACTGTCCGGGTACGACTCGAGTATTACCTCGGGAGAGGACTGGGAATTGACCGATAGGCTCCTTCAGCGCGGTGCAATAATAGCAAGGATCCCTTTGAGAATAAAACATCATCTTGGAAGTCTCTCTATGAGGGCACAATTGATGAAGAAGTTCAGCTATGGTAAGACGATGCTTCCATATGCCGAGCGTCGGAACAGCCAAATGAGCAGAAGATTCGGCAGCTACGTTGGTGCGTACGCGAGGAACGTGAAGAATCTCAGATTTTACATTTATCCAGTCCTGCTCATGCGCTCTATTGAGTCTATCGGCCTTGTCGCGGGCATAACTCTCAGCAAGACGACGGGCGAACCGCGCCCATAACCATCCCATTGCACGACATCAGTGTCAGTGCGGTCGTCGACTTTGTTTTATCAGGAAAGACAGAACCGCTAACGCGTGAATGAGTCTCGCGCTGATGATTTATGAAAGAGGCAAAATATCTCAAGACTTCTGACCGTATCTGTCACGCGGTCTTTTGAACCACTAGCTTGCCGATTTCGAGATATGATCGCACTATGGAGGACCCCTTTGACATTCTTGTGAGGATTTCGCGGTCGGAAACCGTCCTCAGCTTCTGCGTTAAGATCCTAGAGTTCAGTGTGAGAGGCATGTCTCGAACGTTCGAGAACACAGCCCGAAGGTATGACCTTGTCACTTCCGTCTGTCCCAATAGGCTCGCTCCAATCACAAAAGTCATTAGACCCGAAAGCAAACTGAAGGGCAAAATGAAAGTAAGGGCCCAACCGCTGTAGTTCTTCAACAGTGTCTTCATAGTATTTCTTTGACTGAGGTAGAGCCTAAGGGTACTTGTAACATGGCTGTCACCTTTGACAGCACCGCCTTGAACGGTCCCTCCGCTCTTGTGGTACACTACAGCGTCAGGCACCGCACAGATTCCAAAACCTGCTAACCTAGCGCGCCAACAAAAATCCAAGTCTTCAACAAATATGAAATAGGAAGAGTCGAGAAGGCCGATGGTTGCAAACACGTTTGCTCTGATCAACATTGCGCAAGCTGCGACATAGAAGGGATGGGGCGCCTTGTCGCGAATTCGGGCCGAGGTGTTATTGACCGGATAACCCAGCACATCACAATCTAGTCCCAATTCGACGATCTGGTTTTTCTTCTCTAGGTCTCGTATGAGAGGGCCGACGATTCCAATCGAGCTATCCAGACGAGTTGGCGCAATCAT
>WNGR01003150.1_pt1 | contig 18044 bp, 16 predicted proteins | sample 5407581 | NCBI WGS metagenome assembly WNGR01 (sample SAMN13153383, study PRJNA577476) | soil metagenome | isolation source: 80 cm soil or saprolite under Garry oak tree replicate 2 | place: USA:California | collected 2016-06-15 | reverse complement strand
TGGACAACCTCAATACCCACACCCCGGCCTCTTTCTACGAGGTCTTTCCGCCAGAACAAGCCAAGGCTCTGGCCGACAGACTGGAGATCCATTACACCCCCAAACATGCCAGTTGGCTCAACATCGCCGAGATCGAACTAAGCGTGCTGGCGCGGCAGGGCCTTGCCCACAACATTGCGACTGTTGAGGAACTCTGTCAACAAGTTCAGAGTTGGCAAGAGCATCGGAACCAGCGAGTTGGCACGGTCAACTGGCAATTCCGCACGGCGGATGCACGTATCAAACTCAAACGGCTCTATCCCGTACAGCAACCGGACTCTCAGCTTCCTGGGCGCGTCGTGTGACAATCTGAGGTAGTTGAAGCAGTACCATGCTCCTCTTTCTCTATGAAACCTGCTGGCTCGTTCGATGAAGAACCAGCAAGGCAGCCCGTTCACGTTGTCAGATAAGCTCGCGAGGGAAGGTCAAACCCCTCTCGCAAGCCCAACACATGATGAAGAAAACACTGTGCTTCTCGAACTGATGGTCTAAAATGCATACAGTATGCTACGATTCCTGTCAAGGGGAACCGATCTCACTCCTTTGTTCATCCACCTGGATCGAGTCTTTCCTGGCAAGGAGCACCATGCGTGGGTAGTAGAAGCGTTCTGTGCCATCGCGCAGGCTCATCACACCAATCCTGGAGCACAGAGCCTCCTGGCGTTCTGGGGCCACCAGGAAGAGATTGCGCTCCTCGATGTGGCCGGTGAGCGTTCCCAGGCCGTCGATCGTTTCGACATACGGGGATCGCGCAAACTGGAGCAAGGCGGCTTTGTGTTCGGTCATCGCCTCGCGCAGGTCCTCCGTCAGTACCCCAGCGGGAGCCTTCACCTTTACGTCACTGTGTTCAGCGGTCAATTGCACACCCAAATGGGTCAGTATGGTCAAAAGCAGCATCAGGATCAAATGATGAATTCCTCCCATTCCTGGTTGTGTGTACCCCCTTTTACCCCCTTTTGACCCTCTATTGACATGGCTTGAATGTCCTCCACAGGCGGTTTGATACCCTCTTGAATGGATAGGGTTAGTGTAGGCAGTGTATCCACTTCTTGCAAACTTTCCTTTTGCACTTTTTGGGTCTCTCTATAAGGGACTTTGCGGAAAGTGGGTACACTGCCTACACTCCCTTCACACTCTGGAGTCGATGAAGCTCCTTCTGAAGCTGCTTCATCGGTATGAAGATCCTCATCTTGGGGGTACACTCGGGGTACACTCGTGTCGAGCAAGCCAATGCCACAATAGACATTCCCCTCGTTGGCCCGTTTCTGCGCGTACAGTTTCTTCATTTCCAGACCGAAGGTATTGCCGTTCATCGCTTTGAGATTGTTGTCCTGAGCCCATTCCTTGTAGCGTTCGTACAAGCGGCTGGCTTTGACTCTGGCCTGCTCATGGATCACGCAGCACTCTTTGATGAACTGGCCCAGGGTGTTTTCTTCCTCCCGGTACTCCTGGCGGGCCTGGAGGACCGAGGGGGGAATGGCAAGGCCCTCGCGTTGCCACATCAGGCAGCCCCGGACGAGCCACGCTAGGATGCCGCTGGCCTCTTGCTCCAGGGTTTGTCCGAGGTTCCGGTCTTTCTGCCGCTCGTTGGGCATCGCTGGATGGTCCACAAAGCGCAGGGTGAAGATGATCGGGCAGAGCCGGTCCCAGAAGGCAGAGTCCTGGGCATCGGCGTGCGGCTTGTGGTTGGTGAGCAAGATCAAGAGATGCGACGGGTCAAAGGTGTAGTCATGTCCGTACAGTTGCCGCGCCGGGATGCTGCCGCCCCCGGTGAGGAACTTGACCTGCCCCACATCGAAACGCGCCCCCTTGCTCGTTTCGCTGGCCCAGGCCATCCGTTTGCCCTGCAGGGCGCACAAGTGCGGTTTGGCGCTGCCAGGCGTGGTGTACTTGCCGCTGGCGATAATCACATCGTTGGAAACGGCTCCGACCACATTTCCCAGGACGCGCGTGAGGAGCGTCATGAGGGTATCCTTGCCGTTGCGTCCCTCTTCCCCCAAGAGCATGAGGAAGATGTGTTCCGTAACTATGCCGGTAATGCCATAGCCCAGGGCGCGCTGGAGAAAAGCGATCAGGGCCACGCGTTCGGAGTCTTCCCGATCGGCGAAGATTTCCCGCAGGTACTGCTCGAAACGTGGGGCCGGCTCATCGAGCCCACTCCAGATCGTGGGAATGACCGTTCGGATGTACTCTTCCGGCTGTCCGTCGCACAGGGTACCCGTTCTCAGGTCAAGCACCCCCTCGCGGGTGCCCAGGAGCCAGGGATGGGTATCCCATTGCCGGGAGGTGATCTTGAGGTAGGCCTGAGCGTAGGTGAGCACCGCCTGAGCGCGTTTCAAGCGCTTGAGCGCTTTGGCTCGCCCGATGAGTTCGCCAGTCATGGCCTTGAGCGATTGATAGTGCTCTTGCTGAGCATCCGGCTCTTTCCTCTTGAGCAGTTCAGGGTCCAACTTCTTTTCCTCCTGAGCGGCTTCTTCCGAAAGATGCGCGCTGGCATCCAGGTAAGCCGAGGCGAGCGGCCCACTGGCCAGTAAGAGGGAGTGCTTGCACTCGTCGCGTTCCCAAAAAGTTCCACGCCACTCGTACCAGGTCCCTTCGGTGTGGTCATAGATGCACTTGCCGCGGAAGAGATAGGCGTAGAGGCGGGCGTCCCCCTCTTCTTCATCGCGCAGGCAATCCAGGACGAAGTCCAGGTCGGTCTCCGGCAGCTGCACGCGGAGCTCCTGGTCATCGGTTAACCCGCGTCGGAACTGGAGAATCGTGCCTTGTCTCTGTGGGTGATAGGTCTCACTACAGCTGGCGATAGCTCGGGCAATCGTGCCTTCGCCGTAGGTTTCTCCAGAGCGGGCGGCGCGATCCCACTTCTCTGGGCGATAAAGGGCCGAACGTCTGAAGATCCGATCCATGCGATAGGCATCCTTGCCGGTCCAGAAGGCCAGTAAGTTGCAAAGGGCTAACTCTGCTTCCGACTGCGAGCCATAGCCAGAGGTATCACCCTCCCACAAAGCCCCAAAGGTGGCACCATTCCTCGCTTGCAGAGCCTTGTCGAGCAAGGCGTCATCGGAGAGTTCCCAGGCAGTGTCATCTCGCTCGTCATCATACACGCTCTTCTTCTGAATCGGTGCAGTAATCTCGGCATAGATGGTGAGCAGCTCGTGGCATGCCTCAATGACCGTGGGTGTTCCCTCGACATGGTGGCCTGTCACCGTGAAGTAGCGCCGTTCACAGTACATCTCGATCGCAGCCTGCGGATGCAGTGCACCAAGCATCGGCCGACGGGTTCCGCTGGGAATGATGCCACGCACCAGGATGTGGATGCCCGTCTTGCTCGGAGAGTATTCGGCGTAGCTTGGCAGCCGATCGAGATAGGCTCGTGCCCAGCTCTCAATACGGCCGTCTTCACTCACGCACTGATCCAGGTCGATCCCAGTGTAGTCCCGTTGGAACATATACCCGATACCGTGGTAGGTGCCCGTGTGGAGTGCCTGAACCGCCTGGGTATAGCCCGTCCAGGTCTGCGGATTATTTGCTTTGGCCCTCCTTCCTGTAATCGCATCATAGGGCACTTTGGTCAGCTTGCCCTGGCGTTGCTCCTTGCGCCAGCACACCCAATGTGGACGTTCCTGGAGTTCCGCCAGGGCAGGAACGTTCGGTGTGGACAAAACATCTGCGTGGAGTCTCATATGCTACGGAGGCCTTTCACATGAGACGTGCTGGCCTGAACTATGAGCTCCGAAAGCTGGTTCAGGTCAGCACGTCTCTTTCTTCGTCCTACGCTTCCAGGCTCAGCGCCTTCCACTTCTCTTTATGCTCTTTAACAAATTAATCCGGATAATAGCTACGCTCAGGATACTCGAATTAATTTGTTAAAGAGCATAAGAGAGAGGCAAGCCTCAACCGCAAGTGCAAAGCGACAGACGCGACTTATCGAGTGAAATGTTGAAAAGGGCTGCCACTTCTGAGCATGACCGCCCGCACGATGCTCGGATCCCGCTTGACCCGCTCCCAGGCCTCGGCCGGTGGCTCTTGACTCCAGATCAGCGGCAGATCTACCGATGGACGGCCAGGACGAGAGATGCGAATGCGGTAGCCACGTACACGAGGAACTTTTCTGCGGTGGGTCTTAGGCGCTGGCATAGTCACCTCCTCCTGATACAAGAGCAGGAGATGATCGCTGCTGTTTCAGGTAGGCATGAGCCACCGAATGGTGGATGTGGGCCTCTTCGGCCAGACGCCGCCCACTGATCGGGGTGCCTCTGGCCTTGAGTTGCACCATAGCCCACTCCAGCCGTTGGACTTTCTCCGGAGTCATCTGCACCAGAAGCGAGCCTCCCTTTTGTGGAGAAGAAGGATCTGGCGTGCGTCGAGACGATGGAGAGCGATACGTCTCTCCATCGTGAGGATAGACAGAAGCCAGCGTCCTGAAGAGGTGGGTGAGCGCCTGGTGCTTGAGTTTGTAGGCGCTACCATTATCGCGACCGTAGACCTCCTTTCCCAGGAGGCTGATGCCGATCGGGGTCGTATTGAACAGCCCATAGTGGCGGGTGATAACTAACCGTTGCCCAGGAGCCAGGGCTTCGACGGCCTGGTGCAACAGGGTATAGTCTGGTTCGTCTCCTTCCAGTGGTGTTGCGGGCGCGACGATGAGGTCAACCAGCGTCAAGTCATCTTCATCGGCCAGCGCTCGGTCCAGACTCTCGACCTCAAGAGGTGGGACGCGATCTGAAGGGGTCACGATGAGGCTGCGATACTTGCGGCAGTAGTTGTGGATAGCTCCGCGTGCCACCACGTTCAGGTAAGCAAACGGGTTCTCGGCCACCAGAGCGCGGTCGAGTTTCTCCACCAGGGCCAGGTTGCCGACGGCAACCAGTTCCAAGTATTCTAGGCGTGCCGACACCCATGAGTAGGTCGAGGAGTAGGGAGACGCAAAGTACTCGACGTAGTGGAGACCACTGCCGAGAATTGCTTCACGTGCCTTGGAATCACCTGCACGTGCCCGCTCAACGATGGCTCGCTGCACCTGCCGATCGGTGATCCAGGGGAGATCCGCCAGGTCCTGGTGATAGTGCTGCTCGTTCGTGAGCAGTACGGTATGTGTAAGAGTATCTGCCCTGGCGAGCAGAGGAACATCACTGCCCACTGGAGCGGATTGCCTCATGGCTGCATCTCCCGCTCCACCAGAGTGGATAATATTCCCCGACAGGAGTTGGCGTCGCTCTCGTCATGATGGACTTCAGACCGAACGGCGTTCGCCTTGAGGCAAAGCAGGAACTGGGAAGTGCCAGTCGCATGAGCCAAGTTCCGTCTGGAACGGATGCGCGTGATGTTGGTTCCTTGATGGTCTCGCGCCCTGGCCACCAGGTCATTCCAGCATTGTGGTATCATGAAGGGTGCTCCTTGTGCTTGACACCAGTCCTCATCCAGGTTACGAACCAGAGGACTAGTGACACGAAAAGGACGACAGCCGGCTTGTGTGGTTGCTCGCACGAGCCGGTATCTTGTGCTCGGGCAAATGATGGCGCTCACGGTTTCCAGTCGTGGAAAGACCGGTGTTTCGTCACTCTGCCTCCCTGCGAGAAGGGGGCTTACCGCTCATTCTGAGCCAGCCACTTCTCGACGGACGTCATGTTGAAGCGGACTCCTGAGCTGCGACTTCTTCCCAGTTTGATATAGGGCAAGCCCCGGTCCCGCATCATGTAGTGGAAAGTGACGCGGCTAACACCGAGCATATCCATGACCTGATGTGTGGTGAGCAAATGCGTGTGAGACACGGCCATGGGAGTTTTGTAGACCCGCTTTTTGGTGGTTGCCATGTGGATCCTTTCTCTTGTGAAGCACGCACTACGAGATTTGTGGTACGAAGAGGTTGTCAACGTGTCCCTCTTCATCCCAGGCGTCGATCATGAGATGGGCACAGGTCCATCCTATAATGAAGCTAGCTCGCCAACTGGTGGCCTCGATCCCGGAAAGATCGCGGGGGCATGCGCTGGTCAAGGAGCCGGGTGAACTCATGATGGTCGAGGCTGTCAGCGGGGAACTCACCTTCTTCCTGTTCACAGGCGCGATAGACACGCAGGCCGACCTGATATCCTTCCAGTTGGCCCCTAGAGGAGATCGTGATGATTTTCCCCCCATATCAGGCGAACGCCCTGCTCAACATCAACCTCGATGGGGGAGGAACGACCGTCAATGACGGTCATCACTGGTGCCGTACATGTGTGTGCTATAGGGTCTCCTTCTGGGCAAAACGACGAACCTTGCAGACACAAAGCTCATGACTGCCTACCTTGTTGGCACGCGATAGGCAGTCATCAACCTTGAGGATGATGATCCAAGGGCAACTCCTCTGATCTGCCACAGTCAGGCCGTTCTCAGTTCATCGACGCTCCATCTGCATCGACCCTTCAGATGAGAGGTTGCTCCTGTCCGTGCGTGATTGACTACCTCACGCATCAGAGCACCGTGAGCGCGGTTAGGAGTAAATCACCCTGACGTACACCCGTGCATCAGAGCATGACAGCGACCTTTCCGGGGAACTGGTACCTTCCCTTGACTGACGTTCTACGTGACCGTAGATGCTCAGCAGACAGATATCTCGATACCGACGCATCGAAGTGCTCATGCCTCGACATGGCCTGCCATGGCGCTGTATTTGTTCAAAGGCTCGTTCACTGACTCCGGTCAGTGCGCTCCGGTCGGGCCGGAGCGAGTAAAAAAAGCCAAGGGAAGTGATGAACGTGGTGAGGCAACGTCGTGCTGTGGCAACACCTCCGTGTTGTTAGAAGGCAGATCGTCGTACCATCGCTCATCAGGCTCCTTGCTGAAACAAGTCGTGCGTCAGCCTCGGCTGACCATACAAGGTATCGTGCGGACAGGCCCGCTTGCTCCAGACGTGTGTGCTGGTGTCGTTTCTGAGGCTCTACCAGCTCACAGGCGATACTGAGTCAAACTGCGAGGCGCGTGTAGTGGGAACTACGGGCGTCTCTTTGCGTTGTTCTGCACAAAAGCGAACCGATCAACGCGATTCATCGCTGTTCATCAGTGCGTGTAACATGCTAACATATGATAATAATAACATAGATTATGATGACTTGTCAAAGTAATTTGAAAGTTAATGATGATAATGGATAAAAATGAGCAAGAAAGATTGCCCTCTTCGTTGCTTTCACGTAGGCGAGGCGCCTCATTTGATAACTTCCTATTACTATGCCCTGACCTGTTGCATAGAAATGCCATCGTAGTGTATAGTTAGCATAAATTAGCATGAGGAGAGGCTACGTATGCCCATTAAGGTTGACGATGAAGAATACTACACGATTGCGGAAGCATGTGAGTACCTTGGCGGTATCTCTGCTCAAACCCTGCGCCTCCGGGCACGGGATAATCATGTCCAACCCTACAAACAGGGCCTCACGAAAAAAATCTATTATCGCAAATCTGACCTCGACCGCATCAAGGCATTTCGCCCTGTGGGCAGAAATGAAGACAAAAAGAGCGAATAGCTTGAGAGCCACCGCCTGGGTCTCATGAAAAACCTCTGCGCTCGGGATCTGTGGCAAGATTAGTCCTCCAGGGTCTCGAGCGATACTGCTTCTAGACCATAGCGCCAGATCAGCAGAACATCGAGGAGTTGTTCTGTCTCCTCTGGCGTCAGTGTCTTCTGATCGCCCTCAATAGTGAGATGACCGTCAACAACTTCGATGGAATGGTCCCGAGTGACAGTGCTTATAATCTGTTCCGTCATACCAGTTTCTCCTCCACAGAGGCTCTCGGTTGTCAATTGGACAAGCAAGGCGTTCATACGGCATACTCGAGGAGGAGCCAGACCCTCCTCGTGCAGTGAGCAGTACATCAACGACATACCTGTCCCAAGAGCTCTCGTGTACGCCGTTCAACCTCAAGACCGAAACCGCCAGAGAAAGGGCAGGGTATCGCTGACCTAGCATGGCAATTTTTCCTTTCTTGTGAGGGTGTGCCGGGCCGTCTTCCAGCACTCCCAGCAAAACATCCCGGCAACGACCCTGGACCAGATGTGTCTGGGGCAAAACGGCTGGTGGCAGCCGGAGCACATCAGCTCAGTATGCTGTGCGCACTCCCTACAACGCAGGATGGTCGCCTGTCGCTCATAGCGCTCTCGCTGGTGATACTGATGCCACATGTGCTCTTTCCTCCTGCGCCATTACTCATCCCAGTCAGAGCGGCGGCGTGCCAGAGACGAGGGATAACGGGGTCGGGTAAGCACCAGGCCAACGAGCAAGCCGACAATGAAGGCAACCAGGGCGATGATGATAATGATGGAGGCATCAATCACGATCATATTGAAACTCCTTGAAACATGCAGTATGCTACAAATGTCGATCACATGTTCTGCTTCTGATAACAATGATAGTGGTCTTTCGGGCGAACGAACACAGCCCGCAGGGGGCCGTAAAGTGGTAATGCAGAAGGCCTGTAGGGGGCCATTAGGGGGCCAATTGTTTTTGGGCCCAAAAAAAGCTTGTAAAACGTGTCCTAGCCTAGGTACACTTAGTTATAAGTTCTGAGGAACAACAATGAACCAGGTCACAAGAGGACCAAACGCTCTTTTACGCCGACAACGCGAACTACGCGGATGGTCTCATGAGCGTGTCGCAGAGGAGCTGCACACCAGGTTTCCAGGTGTGGCTGTCACAGGGAAAGAGGTCGCCAGGTGGGAACGCGGGAAAAGAATACCGGGGCCATACTATCGAGAGAAGTTATGCGCTTTGTACAGTGTGACGGCTGAGGCGCTAGGTTTCGCTGTCACTCCACTACCAGCGCCAACATCGCCACTGGATAGTTCTCAGGACACACTGAGCTATGTGCCATCGAAAGGTGGAGTGCTTGTGCCTCCCTCTGTGGTGGCGCAAATGGCCCCTTTAGAAGAGGCCGAGGGAAGAGATTGGGCTGCCTGGTTTGCCTTGAAACAAGTGCAAATACTCGCGATGATTAACTTGTGGAGTGGACGAGCGCTCTTCTGTGAAGAGCTTCAAATTCGAGTAGATCGGGAGATATCAATGTTTGATGAGCTAAAGCCACAAGACGGCGATGAGGCCTTTAGGCTCACACGACGGCAGGCTATCGTCGCTCTTGCGGCTTTGCCTATGGCGGTGCTCGCCTCATCCCCTCAAAGTGTGACCACTGCACTGCTGATCGAAGAGTTCTTGCCGCGTTGTACGGCAAGTATCACAGCATGCTGGCATTTGTTGAAAGGGAGCGAGTTCTCTGTAGTAGAGCATATGGTTTCGGCGTATCTGCCGACGTTGGTTCAACTAGCACAACAACCTTCTCGGTATCAAAAGACAGCAGCACGCCTTGCCACGCAGGGGTATCGACTGAAAGGCATTGTGGCTCTCCACCAGAACAATCTTCAAGCAAGAGAGAGCTACTGTCAACGAGCATTAGGCTACAGCGAGATCGCAGAGGATCCTAGCCTGCTGGTCTCTGCACTGATCTCGTTAGCCAGCACATTCTATTACTGGAGCGACCCCACAAAGGCCTCACACATCTACCAAAAAGCCTTGCTCTATATGGAGCACATTCCCCCATTACAACGTTCCCGACTGTCAGTTGAGTTAGCAGTCGTCTACGCACAAAGGGGTCAGGAGCAAGAAGCCCTGCGCTACCTGAAGCTTGCCCAACAGGTCTATCCCGAGCATCCCGAAAACGATCCAAGTTTCCTGTACGCAGAATTTAGCCCCGCTTCACTGTTTTTAGAGGAAGGACTGACCTTCCTCGCTCTGACTGAGCACTATCCTGATCGTGAGTATGGTCAAAAAGCCTGGGATACCTTTGCCCAGGTCGAAGAGCAGCAGTCAAAGAGTCTTGTTCCCGCTCGGATTCTTTTCGAGATCACCAATCAACAAGCAGAAACAGCCTTAGCATTACGGGATCAGGAGCTGTTTCGTACCTACCTGGAGAAAGGGATACAGGGTGCTCATGCTTTAAACAGCAAGCAGCGACGTCGCGAAGCAGTCAAGGCGTACAAACAGGCGCAGATCATATGGCCCCATGAGTCGCACATCAAAGAGCTGGCAGAGCTCTTTTTGTAAATGAAACACGGATGCCCAGAAGGGTGCATCTGACTACGTTTTGCTGGAGGCAACGATGAATCGAGGAAAGCGAAAAACGGTGGTCATCACAGGGAGCACGAAGGGAATAGGCAAAGCAATTGGGCTCAGCCTGGCAAGGCAGCACTATAATGTTGTGTTAAACTATGCCTCGGATGATGCACAGGCACAACAAACCTTAAGGCTCTGCCAGAAGGAAGATCCCCATGTGTTGTTAGTCAAAGCCGATGTTTCTCAGAAGGGTGCGGTAGAAGCCCTCATGCAGGAAACCGTCCAGGCGTTTCACTCGCTGGATGTCTTGATTAATAATGCGGCGCGAGTCATTGATAGACCATTGCATGCACTCACGGAGGAAGATTGGGATCTGGTCGTTGATACGAATATGAAAGGGGTGTTTTTCTGCTCCCAAGCGGCTTCCACCTATATGCTCCAACAAGAGGAAGGAGGCGTCATTCTGAATATTGGGGCCCCCACAGGCATACGAGGAAGGAAGAACGGGATCAATACGTGTGCCTCGAAAGCGGGTATCATGGTGATGACCCAATGTTTGGCGTTGGAGTTAGGTCCCAAGATACGCGTCAACACCATCGTCCCAGGATTGACACTCACAGAAGAAACAGAGCAACGCTTCCATCTGGATGATCCCGCAGTCCTTCGCGCAAGAACAGAGGCTATCCCGCTCCAAAGAAACGGAACTCCAGAGGATATCGCAGATGCGGTGACTATGCTGCTTTCGGATCAAGCACGCTTCATCAACGGACAGAAGATTGTAGTGGATGGTGGGCAGTATATGTGGTGAAGCGGAGCCCACAAGTTGCGCAACGAGATCATTGGGCTCCCGCTGGAATAACTTGACCGGTGAACCGCTCTTTTGGTAGGTCCTTGAAGTGTGTCATCGTGCAAGAGAGTTCAGGTTATTTGGGGTTTGAGCACGGTAAGAACCAAAAGTCGGAATAGCCTGTTAAATTGGCCTGGAGAGGGCACAGAGGAAGGTTTTTATACATAAGAAAGAAACAATTTTAGATGAAATGCCCCGCTCAATAAGTCGTTTTTGCTCTTTTTACCTTTCAAATCAAAGAAAACGAGTTGCATTTTCTACTTTATTCCGACTTTGGTTCCTACCGTGCTCAAACCCGTGATTCTGACGAAAGGATATGAAATACCATATAACTACCAGAACTCCCATTGAGAAGTAGCCCAAAAAGGGTCTAAATAGCTCCCACTTCTTTTAAGTTTAACTCTGCCAACTATCTGATCGCTTCCTCGTCATTTTCCACCTGACCTGCTAGGTGTCCGTAGATACCACCTTCAAAGTGCTGAACCAGCCTAATAAAGGCTTAGTTATCACGTTTCTGTGTAGGCCTCATCAACTCTGAGTTTTATGGAAGCTCATCACGTAATGGCAGTGTATACCTCTTTATTTCTCGTCAAAAACATCTGTCAGGGTTTCAGGCCAGTCATAGAGTTGTACATCTAGAACGAGACAGCTTTCCATCGTCCAGGGAGTGAAGCTTTTTCCCAATTGGCATAAGTAAAGTGGGATTCAGCCCGTGTTCGGCGCTAATGGCCCGTTAAGGCTTCCACTTCGCCGTTGCCCTACCGTGAACACCAAGCGCCTGCCATCTGGAAGGTGGACGCCACTGGTATTGACTTTTCGACACAGATCTTGCAGGTCCCGTCCCATTGCCCGATGGTTGAACGGAGAAAAGTCCAACCTCACCTCGGTCTCCATCGCCGTGACCCACCCACTCAACTGGAAGAAAGGCAGCAGGCGTTCCCATCCGCATGATTGATAGCTCTCCCCAAAGTAGTGATCGCGCACCCACATGCCCAGATTGGCCAGTCCGACCTTCAACAGCGTCATGATCTGATCTTTGGTGTTATCTAGTTCTTGCATTTCGCGTTCGCATGCCTGGAGGTCTTCTTGCTGGCGCAGGACTTGTCGCAGAGCTCGACAGGACTGTTCACAGTGGTTGAGTTCGCGTTTTTCTGCCACGCTGGTAGCTTCGAGCAAGACTCGCCGATGATGCACTTCCCACTCGACCTCTAACTGCTCAGCTTTGATGGCAAGCAAGCCAGGCTCATCCGATTGGCCGATCGTCTCCAGTGCCGTCACTTGTGCTAGCAACTCCTGCTGCCGCTGTTCCCAGCTCACGACTTGCTCTTCTCGCACCTGGTTGGACGCGCACATCTGCTGGAGTCGCTTACGGCTCTGGGCGGCTAATCGATGCAAATGAGCCACGCGCTTCTCTAAGACCGTCCGACGTTTGACCAGTTCCGAATTCACCACTGGCTCTTTCGCATAGCCGTGATTGGTATCCAGATTGAGAGGGATGAGCCAATCTCGGATCGCATTCTCCTGACACGTCCACCGTCGAAAGTAGGTGTACGCTAACTCCACCGCATCGCCTTGCGCTGCTGTCGTCACGACAGGGATGAGCTTGGGTCTGGCTGGCGCAGGCAGCGCCGGTGTGGCCTGCCACCCCGGCTCCCAGAAATTTTGATTGTCCGGAGCTAAATCGGCCTTCCATCGCTCGCTTTCATCTGTCTGACCATCGGTTGTGGCTTCACAGACGATCCGCTTGCGCCAATCGCGGATCAGAGCCACCCGAACTGCCAACGGCTGATCAGGCTGGCTGGGGCGTGCCAGTTGAAACCGAGCTGCCGCCACTTCACAGACCACCTTCTCAGACCGATCCAGGCGCCAGGGAAGCCACTCCTCCACATCCGTAAACGATCCCTCATCCTCATACTGATTGGCTTTTAGCAGCGTAACGACGCGCCGTCCCTCAGTGTGGAGTTGAAACAGGAACTCTGCGGCCATGCCTTCGCGATCCACCACCAGGCGATCCAGATGTAGCATATCGGTCGCCTGTTCATAGCGTTGCAGGAGCTGGGGGACGCCCATCGTCAGATGCTGATCGCCTCGATGAGTGGTGGCCAGCAGCGGATGGCCCTCCTGGTCATGCAGCACCACTAATTCCCGACACCCCAAGATTTTCCCACCCAGCCTGCCCACTGGTCCCCTGGGAACCAGCACATCACTGTAAACGGCTTTGCGATGCCCGTCCACGTAGAAAACCGCCCTGTACTCCTCCTGTTCCTGCTCTTGCTGGGTTTGCTCGTCATGCCACAAGGCCCATGTCCACTGTGCCAGCGCATCAGTCAGTCGCTCATCTGCCCCGGCATGTGCCAGGCGGGAGAGAAACTGTTCGACATAGGCATAGCTGTAGGCACAGCCGCGTCCAGTCACCAAGGCCAGCATGGTTCCGGTGTAGGTGCGCAGATCCCAGGTACGGGCCAGCCCAGCCACGGGCAGAAACAGCAGCGTCAGAACCAGTCGTTCTATCACTGCCAGGTTGAGCGGCAGGCCGCGAGAAGAGGCTGCGGTCGCTACGCCTTGCATCGTCGTGCGAAGCCGTGCTAGGAACCTTGTCTGCTGGGCTGCCGCTACAAGCAAGAGGCTCCCAATTCCTTCTTGCCACACCGGCTCCGCTAGTTTTTTTTCGCACGCCCTTTCCACGGTGCCGTGACTCCCGCCTCCGCACGCACTCGGTTAATATGTCCACGGCTGACCTCCAGGCCAAACTGCGCCCGCAGTTCTGCTTGCACCTGGCTTGAATACACGCCTGGATGCTGCGTGCAATACTCGACAATCCAACTACGCATCGGCCCCGTCAGTTTGTACGGGTGGCCGTGCCTGTCGTCGAGAAACGGTCGTTCGCTGCGCTCCGGGTCACGGGCGAGTTGCATGAGACGGTAGGCTGTGGCTCTTCCTACCTGCAAACCTGCATTGGTCATCGCCTGCTGCCAGGGCTGGCCCTCGAGCATATTGGCAATCAGGTGTAAGCGCTCTGTACGCTGGGCATGAGCTTTCATCTGTGCTGTCCTTGAAAATGAGCAAGAGGCTACAGGATCAACATCGTGGCCGCATCATACCATTTTCTCAGTCTAGTTGTGCCAATTGGGAAAAAGCTTCACTCCCTGCAATCATGTGGCGCGTCCCATTTTAGATGTGCAAAAACGCCGAGTGGCCTGACACCCTGATCTGTGTGTCTCTGAATAGAAGCTGCGGTTTTCTTATCCAACCAGAAATGCTATCCTTGGTCCACAATCGCCACCTCATTGACGAAAACAGAAACGGAGATTGGCTGACTAATATCCAGCCAGACTGTATAGTCACCTGGGTCAAGATCACAGAGGACAGCAGCGCATACGCAGCCGGTGCGAACTCGATAACGCTTGATTGTCTCTCTGCGCATTGGAATGAGCCGGTCTAAAGCATCAGGGGGACAACGAACCCACGAGCGACGATCTACTAAACTGACTTCGTAACCTACCTCGTGATCTTCTGTGAAAACAACTAATATCCCTTTACTAAGGGATTTATTGAAACTGCGACTGATCTGCCGACGAAAAGCATTCCTCTGGCGGCTAGAGGCATTCTCTGCCTGACTGCCAAAGTGCCATCCTGAAGAGAAAGCCCATTGTCCAAATGTAGCGGCGACTCCCAGCACCGTTAGGGCCGCTAACAGAGCATTGAACCAGGTAGAGGAGATGAGTATAATGTCCAGGGCATTCAGGAACAAAGGAACGGCTCCGAGCAGCAGCAAAATGAGACCAGCAGACATAAAAAGTATTTCTCTGCGGTGAGGTCGATGAACGTCCTGCCGGCTCTGGAAAGAGTTTCTCATACTTACCCTTTCTGCTCCGCTTTAAGCAAGCTATGAACTTGTAGGCACACGTCTAGGAAAGGATACAATGTATCCCACATCTTTCCCTACTTTGTACCCTGGAGTTCCGGATCTGTGAGTGTTGACTCGAGCCCATTTACTCTAGAATCTCCTTCTGTCGCTCCCAACCCATAGAGGGCGGCCCTCTGCGCCTCTGTCAGCCCAGTTACCTGAGCAATGTTCATGCGCTCGTATGGTTTCTCGATGACCAGCGTTTTCCGCAGCTCGTGGGTGTGCATGTCCCACAACCTGATGGTGCCATCATCGCCGCCGCTGGCCAGGGTTCGTCCGTCTGGAGTGAAAACAAGCGACCTGACACAGTTGGTATGGCCCTGGAGTATCCTGAGGCATTGACCTCTGGAGACATCCCACAGACGAATGGTCCGATCGACACTGCCACTGGCCAGCAGATGACCGTCGGGGCTGAAGACCACTGAGAGTACTCGACTGCTATGCCCCACCAGCGTCTTGAGGCATCGGCCATCTCTGGCATCCCACAAGCGGATGGTGCGATCTTCACTCCCGCTGGCAACGAAGGCGCCATGGGGACTGAAGGCCACGGCTCTGACCTGGCCGGTATGTCCCTCTAGCCTGTACAGGCTGCGACCGCTCATGACATCCCACAACAGAACCATGAAGTCATCTCCTCCACTGGCGAGCAGATTGCCTTCCGGATTGAAGGCGATTGACCGTACCCAACTACTATGCCCACTCAGGACATGCAGGCAACGATTTGGCCTACTTCTTTCCCATACGCGGATCATGTGATCTTCACCCCCACTAGCAAGGATCTGAGCGCGGGGACTGAAGGCGACACAGCGTACCCAATCGCTGTGACCGGACAGGATGTCGAGGGTTCGTCCCGTTGCCACATCCCATACATGGACTGTCTGATCTTCTCCACCGCTGGCAAGAACTCCTTCCCCGGGACTGAAGGCAATCGATCTTGCTCCGTGATCCCGCCCTACTAGCGTCTTGAAACAAGAGCTGGTATCCAGACTGCTGATCTCCCAGAGGCGGATGAACGCATCTTCACTGCAGCTGGCCAGGGTGGTGCCATCAGACGCGCAAGCGATGGACCAGATGCGATTGGTATAGCCCTGCAAAGTTCTGAGGCAATTACTGCTGCCGACCTCCCAGGTACGGCACGTCTGATCGTCTCCACCGCTGGCCAACAGGTTGCCAGCAGGATTGAAGGCGATTGACCTCACCCCGTGCTTATGTCCCTGCAAGATCCTGAGGCAGCGCCAGGTAGCGCTGTTCCAGATGCGAATCGTCCGGTCCTCGCTGCTACTTGCTAGCAAACGCCCATCCGGGCTGAAGGCTACGGACCAGACGCGATTGGTATGGCCGTGCAGGGTGCGCAGGCAGTCACCGCTGTGAACATTCCACAGGCATACACTCTGATCATCGCTCCCGCTTACCACCAGCTTCCCATCGGGGCTGAAGGCGACTCCGCGTACCGAAGCCGTGTGGCCCTGCAGCACCCGCAGGCTGTTGCCCGTCTGCACGTCCCAGATGCGTAGAGCCTGGTCGGTGCTCCCACTTGCCAGCAGGTTCCCATCGGGATGGAAGGCGACGGCCCAGACGCGGCCGCTGTGGCCGGACAAAATGCGTAGACACAACCCTTTGCGCGTGTCCCACAACCGAATCGTCCGGTCATCGCTGCCACTGGCCAGCAAGCTGCCATCGGGACTAAAGGCAATGGTGCGCACCCGGCCGGTATGATCCTGCAGTACGCTCAGGCACTCTCCGGCACCCCGGTCGGTTATATCCCAGAGGCGGATGGTCCCGTCGTCACTGCTGCTGGCGAGGTACTGTCCATCGGGACTGAAGGCGATGGACCAGACGCCATCGGTATGTCCCCGGCACGTGAACACGGGCGCACCGTCTGACACGCGATAGAGCCAGATATCGCCGCTCGCGGTTCCCATCGCCAGGTAATCGCCTGTGGGATGAAAGCCAACAACCAGGACGTTGCCAAAGGTACTGGTAAAAATGGTATCGACAAAATGGGCATGGGAGAAATTGACTTCAGGGAGAGCTGCCTCTTGCAGATAGGCTTGCCGCACGGCTACCTGCGAAAAGTCAGCGCCACGCAGGTCCCATCCTGAGTGAATCTGCAGGTTGAGTGCGTTTCCGGAGGCATAGCTCGCTTGCTGAGAGAGTGCCTGGCGCTCTTTGACCAGCATGAGCCGCAGTTTCTGTTCTATCCCTGCCTTACCCAGCATCGCGAGTAATTGCTCTGCGATGGGGCCAACAATGAGGCGGATTTGACTCTCGCGCACATAGTCTCGGGTTGGCGCTTTCATGAAAGCATAGCGCATCCAGGTGTCGAACGTTTCCTCTGTGCAGTCCTGGCAGGCTCGCTCGACAAGCTTCCCGATCATATATTCCATAATGACAGGCTGAAGCGTGAAGTGTGCGGAGCCTCGCTTTTCGATCATCGAGCGCCGCCGCAGAGAGGCCAGAGCTTCAAGCAGCGCATCTCTCGAGGCCGGGTGCACCATATTTGCCCGCAGTTCGTCGAGCGAGAGCGCTTCACGCTCAATGGCCAGCCAGTAGAGAATCTCTTGTTCCCGGGTCGATAAGCGCTGAAATTGTTGCTCCAGCAGATCGTGGATATCCCCAAAGGCCATCTCACCTGCCTGGAGGAATGCCCCGATATCTCCGCCAAACACCTCTTGAATGGGCTCGGACACGATTTTGAGCGCCAGGGGATTACCTCCATACACGTCGATAAGTTGTGTCCACTGTTCATCGGTGCCGGTGAGATCTTTGTCATGCAGCAGCTGGCGCCCTTCCTCCTGTCTCATGCCAGTGACGTGTAATGAGCGCACCGGGGCGCTTTTCCCTTCCTGGTGTGCTACTTCTCCGGGCTTCTCCCTGCTTGTGAGCAGCAGGCAGCTTTGATGCTGCACCTCTCCCAGCAGCTTTATCAATTTGCCATAGTGCTCATAGCCCTCGCGATACTGCCCGGCGCGCTGATGTGGTTGTAAGATAGACTCAACATTGTCCAGGATCAGCAGGCAGCGCTGACCCTGCAAAGAGCTGAGAAGCACCGATATCTGATCATCGACCCCTTCTGGCACACGGGTAGGGTGCTCAGCTGAAACAAACTGGAGACACTTGTTGATGACCTGCCTGGGAGGTGGTGCATTTTGCAGAGAGGCCCAGAAAATAG
>WNGR01003252.1_pt1 | contig 18046 bp, 19 predicted proteins | sample 5407581 | NCBI WGS metagenome assembly WNGR01 (sample SAMN13153383, study PRJNA577476) | soil metagenome | isolation source: 80 cm soil or saprolite under Garry oak tree replicate 2 | place: USA:California | collected 2016-06-15 | reverse complement strand
GGCATCCCCTCGAGCGGCGCCTCGATCTCGGGCTGGCGGCCGGGGTCGATGCCGGCGCGGCGCATCAGCGCGGCTACTCGACCATCGCGGCGCTGGGCGGCTTCGCAGGGGCGCGCCTGCTCTGGGACGAGGCCGTCCTCGTGCGCGTCGAGCTGGGATACGCCGCGCAGGGCTCGGCCGCCGTCTACGTCTCGTTTGGCGAGGAGTTCTGATCGCGGTCCTGTCCGTCTAGACTAGCTTCCCCCGAGCTCCCTGCGAGCGCGATCGACGTCGGCCGGGCCGGGACGTCGAGGTCGGCCAGCCTCGCCGCCGGCCAGGCGAGCTCGAGCGCCTCGCCGCGGTGGCGCTTCATGACCCGCTTCCCGCAGGCCTCTCCCTCCGCCGCCGACAGCTCCGGGAAGAGCTCGCGAGCGTAGAGCGTGGGCGGCGCCAGGACGTCGCCATAGACGGAGAGCACGAGCGGCGCTCCACCCGAGCGGAACCGCTCGACGACCGCGCTGACCATCTCCCCGGTCACGAGTGGCATATCCGCCAGGATCACGACCGCCGCGGCGCAGCCGGCCGGGACGGCGGCGATGCCGGCGCGCAGCGAGCCGTTGATCCCGAGGACGTGGTCGCGATTCAGGACGGGCGTGCAGGCGAGCCCCGCCAGCTCAGCGCGGGCGGCCTCGCTCTCGTGGCCGATCACCACCAGGACGGGATCGAGACCGCCGGCGATCGCGGTCGCCACCGCGCGCCGGAGCACGGTGGAGCCACCCAGCGGCAGCAGGAGCTTGTTCTTGCCCATCCGGGTGGACGACCCCGCCGCCAGCACGATCCCGGCGACGCCGCCAGCTCGCTCACGGCGCATGGATGCCCCCGCCGCGGGCGCGGAGATGATCCGGCGAGCGGCCGGCGTACACCGCGAGCGCCTCGGCCACGATGCTGATCGCGATCTGCTCGGGACCCTCGGCCCCCAGGTCGAGCCCCACGGGCGCGAAGAGCTGCGCGGGCTCGCCTTCAACGCCCAGCTCCCGCAGCAGGGCGGCCTTGCGAGAGCGAGGTCCGAGCAGGCCCAGGTATGCGAGCGGCTCGCGCAGCAAGGCACGCATCCACTCCCGGTCATGATCGAGCGCATGAGTCTGCACGACCGCGAAATGGCGCCGGCCGAGGCCCAGCCCCGCCACGCCCTCCGTCGCGCGCCTGAGGACGCATCGCACGTGCTGCGGAAAGCGCTCGGGCGCGAGGTAAGCCGGGCGATGGTCGACGACCGTGACGTCGAAGCCCACCTGGTCCGCGACCTGGGCGAGCGGCCGCGCGTCGTCGCCCGCTCCGAAGATGACGAGGTGCGGCGGGGGGGTCAGCGTCTCGATGAAGACGCGGTGCGGACCGAGCTCGAGGAGCTTGCTCTCGCCGCGATCGAAGAGGCCCGCCGCCTCGCGGCCGATCGCCCCGTCGAGCGCTGCGTCACCGATTCCGCCCGTGCCTTCGATCCCCGCAGGCACCTGGATGTGCGTGCGCCCCACGTGGGGCCCGGCGACGAAGGTGGTGAGCACGCAGGCAGTCCGCGTGGAGAGGAGCTCGGACAGGCGCAGGTGGACCTCCTGCAGGATCGGGTCCGAGGCGGGCTGGATGAATACGTCGACCGAGCCCTCACAGCCCAGCCCGAGCCCCCAGACCTTGGAGTCGTTCGGGCCGGTGTCGTAGTGGCGCAGGAGCGGCTTCCGGGAGTGGATGACCTCGAGGGCGAGCTCCCGCACGTCGGCCTCGAGGCACCCGCCGCTGACGCTGCCCCAGGTCGAGCCGCGATCGTCGACGACGAGCTTCGCCCCCGGGCGCCGGTAAGCCGAGCCCTCGATGCGCACGACCGTCGCGAGCGCGGCGCGGCTCCCGGAGGTGAGCCCGAGCATGCGTTCGAGAGCCGAGGTCGTGTCCTGCCAGTGCTTCATGAAAGGTTTCCCCTTCTTCGCGACGGGCCGCTCGGCGAGCCCCGGGTCGCCCGCCCGGAGCGGCGGGGCTCGATGGTCCGTCGCAGCCCCTCCCTGCGTGTTGCCGCGCCGGGATGCGCCCAGTAATTAGCGCGCGCCGGGGTCAGGCGAAAGGGGAGGCCACATGAAGAAGCTCGCGCTTTGGGTGACGCTGTTCGCGTTCGTGCCCTCGGGATTCGCGGCAGAGCCAGCGACCGCTTCCACCAAGGACACCAAGGATCCCATGGCTGGGTGGGTCCCGCGCAAGGTCACGAACGACCAGCAAGACAGGAAGGAGATCGCGGCCCTCTCCAAGGCGATGCACGCGGCCGCCAAGAACGGCGATCTGACCGCCGCGGTCGCCCTCGTCGACTTCCCGGTGCTGATGGTCACCGACGATTCGAAGGGCGAGGCGACGGCCGAGTCCTGGACGCGGGAGAAGTGGATGGAGGTCATGGCGCCGTTCTACAAGCCGATGCCCGGCGTGAAGATGGCGGAGAAGCCCACCATCTTCCTGCTCACCGATTCGCTCGCGTCGCTCGACAATCAGTGGACGATGACGACCGGCGACAAGACGACGAGCGGCCGCAGCTCGATGATCCTCGTCCGCAAGGACGGTCAGTGGCGGATCAAGTCGATGGTGGAGGGCGGCTGGGGCGACATGATGAAGGAGAAGCCGGGGGCTGCTTCGCTGCCGGCCGAGCCCTCCGGCACGGGTTCGACTTCGGGCACGGGTTCCACGGGTTCGGCTTCGCCATCGCCGGCGCCGCCGAGCACGGGGACCAACCCCGCCAACCCCGCCGAGCCGCAAGGGACCTCCCCGCCGACGAAATAGAGAAGGCGGGCTCCGGAGAGCGCGCCCTCACACCTCGTGAGGCGCCGAGCTGGAGGTCCCAGATGGGGAGCTGCCCGCGCCCACGCACGGCCTCCCTCGAAGCGGACTCGGCGCTCGGCCGAGGCTTGTCCGGCGCAGACCGCCCCGTTCAGCTACGCTCACGTCGTGGCGTTGACCGAGGCGGACGACGAGCGCCCCGCCCGTGGGGTTCGGCCTGGAGCGCTCTCGGCGCTGCTCGAGGAGCTCGTGCGCGCGCCCGGGTCCGCGCCGGGCTCGGCGTGGGAAGCCGCGCTCCGGCCCGGCCTCGTGATCGGCCGCTTCGAGCTCATCCGGGAGGTGGGGCGCGGCGGGTTCGGCGTCGTCTACGAGGCCCGCGATCGGGAGCTCGGGAGGATGGTCGCCTTCAAGGCGATCTGCGCCGGCGATCGCCCCGGGGCGCGGGAGGAACGGCTGCTCCAGGAGGCCGAGGCTGCGGCGCGACTCTCGCATCCCAACATCGTCACGCTGCACGACGTCGGGCGGAGCGAGCACGGTCCGTACCTCGTCCTCGAGCTCCTGCACGGCCGCAGCCTCTCGGCTCGCCTGGCGCACGGCAGGCTCTCGGTGAGCGAGGCGGTCCGGGTGGGCGTGGAGGTGGCGAAGGGCCTCGCCCACGCTCACGAGCGAGGGGTCATCCACCGCGACCTCACTCCGGGGAACATCCACCTGTGCGATGACGGCCAGGTGAAGCTGCTCGACCTCGGGATGGCCCACGCTTTCGGCCGCAGGAAGCTCGCGGGCGGCACCCCGGCGTACATGGCGCCCGAGCAGTGGCGCGGCGCGCCCGAGGACGAGCGGACCGACGTCTTCGCGCTCGGGGTCGTCCTGTACCGGATGCTCGCGGACGAGCTTCCGTACGGCGAGGACGGCGCGGAGGTCGTCCGCGGGACCCGGCCCGCTCCTTCGCTGGAGGTCGCGGAGCTCCCGGCGCTGGGGGAGCTGGTGGGACGGATGGTGGAGCGCGATCCGGTGAAGCGCCCTCGCGACGCCACCGAGGTCCTGGCCGCGCTCTGCATGCTCCAGCAAGAGCTGGCGCGCGCTCCCGCCTCCGGGAGCTCCATCCCGGTCCGCCGGCGCCGTCGCGCGCCCTGGCGCTGGGCGGTCCTGGTGATGGCGGGCGCGCTGCTCGGCGCAGGACTGTTCGCGGTCGTCGCCCACCGGCGGCCCTTCGCCGCCGCGCGGGTCGTGTCACCCTCCATCGCCGTGTTGCCGTTCGCCGACCTGAGTCCCCAGCGGGACCAGGAGTACTTCTCGGAGGGACTGTCCGAGGAGATCCTGAACGCGCTCGCGCACGTCGAGGGGCTGCACGTCGCGGGGCGCTCCTCGGCGTTCGCCTTCAAGGGCCGCGGCGAGGACCTGCGCGTCATCGGCCAGAAGCTCAACGTCGGCGCCGTGCTCGAAGGCAGCGTCCGCAAGGCGGGCAACCGCGTCCGCATCACGGCGCAGATCGTCGACGTCCAGGACGGCTACCACCTCTGGTCGGAGACGTTCGACCGCGACCTGGCGGACATCTTCGCGGTCCAGGACGACATCGCGAAGGCGGTGGTCCGGGCGCTCGAGGTCAAGCTCTTGCCGGGGCGCGCGCCGCCGGTCCGGGTGCGGCGTGCCACCAGCCCCGAGGTCTACGAGCAGTACTTGCTGGCGCGCCAGTTCTACGCACGGTTCACGCCGGATGGCTTTCGCCGGGCGGCTGGCGCCTACGAGCAGGCCATCGCGCTCGATCCCACCTACGCGCCTGCCTGGTCAGGCCTCGCCATCCAGCTCTCCAACCTGACGGAGGACGCCTCCACGCCGGCGGAAGCGGCGAGCGTGGCGCGCCGCTCGCTGGAGGCGGCCGAGAAGGCGATCGCGCTCGACCCCGACCTGGCCGAGGGCTACGCGGCGCGCAGCCTGCTCCGCGCCATCGTCCACTGGGACTGGCACGGAGCCCAGCTCGACATGGACCATGCACTCTCCCTCGCCTCCGGCGACGCCAACACCCAGCGGCGCTCCGCCATCCTGCTCGCGGCGCTGGGGCGGCGCGATGACGCCATCGCGGCGGCGCGGAAGGCGGTAGAGATCGACCCGCTGTTCGCGGCGAACTGGAAGGCGCTGGGTGGTTACTACATGCTGGCGAACCAGCTCGGCCCCGCCCGCAGCGCCTTCGCGCGCGCGAGAGAGATGGCGCCCCAGATGGAAGGGATCGACTTCGTGCTGGGGGTGCTCTCGCTGCTCGAGGGCCAGCCAGCCCTGGCGCTGGCCAGCTTCGAGAAGCACCCCCAGGAGCTGGGCCGGCTCATGGGCGTGGCGCTGGCGGAGCACGCGCAGAACCGGCCAGCGGAGGCGCGGCGAGCGCTCGACGCGCTCACGGCGCGGTACGGCGAGCGGCACCCGGTGACGATCGGCACCGTCTACGCCTGCTGGGGAGAGCTGGACCAGGCGTTCCGGTGGCTCGAACGAGCGTACGCGCACCACGACCCCGAGCTCGTGGAGCTCAAGGAGCACGTCGCCCTCGCCCCCAAGCTCCGCGGCGATCCGCGCTTCACGGCGCTGTTGCGGAAGATGAGCCTCCCGCTGGAGTGAGCAGCGCCGGCGGCCCCACGCTACAACCAGAGCGGTGACGGCGACGCTCCCACGCAGCCCTCGCGGCACGACCCTCCGCCGCATCGTCTCCCTCGCCCGCCCCGAGTGGCGGGTGCTCCTCGTTGGCACCGCCGCCCTGGCCGTCGGCAGCGCCGCGTCGCTCCTCTACCCGCAGGCCATCCGCGTCATCATCGACGGCGCGCTCGGCGCCGGGACCCCGACCATCTTCGGCCCGACCGGACCCACGTCGGTGGACCACGCCGCGCTCGGCATGGCCGCGCTCGCGCTCGTGCAAGGGCTCGCCATCGCGCTGCGCGCGCGGTCCTTCGGCGTCGCCGGCGAGCGCGTGGTGACCCGGCTCCGGAAGGACCTCTTCCGCTCCATCCTCGAGCAGGAGGTCGGCTTCTTCGACGAGCGCCGGACCGGCGAGCTCACGAGCCGGCTGGCTTCGGACGCGTCCGTCCTGCAGAGCGCGGTCTCGGCCAACGTGTCGATGGGCCTGCGTCACCTCGCGACCTCGCTCGGGGCGGTGGCTTTCCTCTTCTTCACCTCCCCGCGGCTCGCGCTGGTGATGCTGGCGATCGTGCCGGCCGTCGCGGTCGGCGCCGTGATCTACGGCCGCCGCGTGCGCCGGCTCGCCCGGGAAGTCCAGGACGCCCTCGCCGCCGCCGGCGAGGTGGCGGAGGAGACCATCTCCGGCCTGCGGACCGTCCGTTCCTTCGACGCCGAGGCGCGCGAGACCGAGCGCTACGGCGCGGCCCTCTGGAAGGCCTTCGAGACCGCCCGCCGCCGCATCCGCGCCGGCGCCGCGTTCATGGGGTCGGCGGCCGGCGCGGGTTACGGGGCGGTGGCGGTGGTGCTCTGGTACGGCGGCCGGCTCGTCGCGAGCGGCGCGCTCAGCGCCGGCGGCCTGACCTCCTTCCTCGTCTACACCCTGGTCCTCGCCATGAGCCTCGGCTCACTCGCCGACCTGTGGGCCGACTTCATGAAAGCCCTCGGCGCCGCCGAGCGGATCTTCGAGATCCAGGACCGCTCGCCTCGCATCGCGGTCCGCGGCGGCGAGCGGCCGACGCGCGTGGAGGGGCGGCTCGCCTGGGACGGAGTCCGGTTCTCATACCCGGCGCGCCGCGACGTCCCGGTGCTGCAGGGGATCGACCTCGCCGTCAACGCGGGGGAGGTCGTCGCCGTGGTCGGCCCGTCCGGCGCCGGCAAGTCCACTCTGGCGCAGCTCCTGTCGCGGTTCTACGACCCGGACGCCGGGCAGCTCCGGCTCGACGGCCAGGACCTACGCCGGCTCGACCCGGGCTGGCTGCGCCGCCAGGTGGGCGTCGTCTCGCAGGAGCCGATCCTCTTCTCCGGCACCATCGCCGAGAACATCCGCTACGGCCGGCCCGACGCGTCCGAGGCCGAGGTGATCGCCGCCGCGCGCGCCGCCAACGCCCACGACTTCGTGGCGCGGTTCCCCGACGGCTACGCGACGCGGGTCGGGGAGCGCGGGGTGCAGCTCTCCGGTGGGCAGAAGCAGCGGGTCGCGATCGCGCGCGCCGTGCTGAAGGATCCACGCGTCCTCGTCCTCGACGAGGCCACGAGCGCGCTCGACGCCGAGAGCGAGCACCTCGTGCAGGAGGCGCTCGAGCGGCTCATGCGCGGGAGGACCACGCTCATCATCGCGCACCGGCTCTCCACGGTGCTCGGCGCGGATCGCGCGGTGGTGCTGGAGGGCGGTCGGATCGTCCAGATCGGCAGCCACGCGGCCCTCATGTCCGAGGACGGACCCTACCGGCGGCTGGTCGAGCGGCAGTTCGTGGCGGCCTGAAGGTGGGCCTCGACCGGCATCACCGCTGCGAGGCTCCCGGGCGCAGCCGTCAGTGCCACGCCGGTGTCCCGGGAGCGAGGCGCGACACCAGGCGGAGGAGCGCGTCGATCTCGAACGGCTTGCCGACGTGGCCCTCGGCGGGGACTGCACCGCCGTCCAACGCCGACATCACGACCACCGGGATCCGGGCGAGAGACGGGTCCTTGAGCTGCTCCTTCCGGAACTGCCAGCCGTCCATCACGGGCATCATGAGATCGAGGAGGATCAGCGCCGGAGGAGGACCCTCGCGGCGAAGGTGCTGCAGCGCCTGCTGGCCGTTCCCGACGCCCACGGCCGTGAATCCTCCGCCGCCGAGGATCTCGATCACCAGCTCGCGGACGCAATCATCGTCTTCCACCACCATCACCGCCGGCACCGCCATGATCACGCCTCCGTCCCTCTCCCGGCGAAGACGGTAGCTCGCGACTCCGACACGTCTAGAATTCGCCCACGGCCGTTGGGGGGCCGCGCCGGGCGCGGAGGGACCCGTCAGGAGCGCGATGCGCCTCGACAGGGTCCACGCGGCGACGCGGCCCTTGGAGCGGGTCCAGCTCAGAACTGTACGGCGCCGGTGCGGACCAGGAACGCGAGCTGCTTCCGCTGCTCCGCGTGGAGGAGCGAGTGGATGCGCCCGAGCGCCGTCACGACCGCATCGCGCAGCCGCTCCGCGCTGCGCACGCGCGACGCCGCGGCCTCTCCGAGCTTCGCCGCATCGAGGGCGTCCCCCGAGAGTGCGTCCGCGAACGCCGAGACTGCCCGCCGTTCGTCGACGGTGACCTGCGCGCGCTCCGTCTTGAGCTCGTCGAGAATCCGCGCCAGCTCGGCCGTCTGCTGCTCGTCGAGCTCGAGGCGGTAGGCAAGGTAGCGGAGCGGTCGGCGCACGCCGAACGGACCTCCGTCGTCGCCGTGGCCTCCACCGTGCATCCGGAATCCGTGTCCATGGCCGCCGGCGAAACCACCTTCACCGCAGCCGCCCTTGTGGGCGTGCCACCACCGACCCATCGTGTGTGGGAACATTGCTTCTCTCCTGTCGCCGGGGCTGATCGCTCCCGGCGGGACCGTGACGCGCGGGCTCCATGCCTCGCGCGCTCGATCACATAGCCTGGCAGCCGTTCTGTCGCAACCGATCGAGGGCGTTGCGCTGGCGATCGCCGTCCTACTGCCCCAGCCGAGCCTGCTTGCGAACCTTCTTGAGGAAGGTCTTGGTGCATCGTCCGTGCGTGCTCTCGTGGTTCATGATCTCGGCGAGCAGCCTCGTCTTCGCGTCCGCTGACAGCACGGTGGAAGCGTTCACCTCGAGGGCGAGCTGCACCCCCTCCGGTGTCACCGGGGCGCGCGGCCCAGTGGAGATCTCAGCCGCCGGGCGGTAGTGCGACGGCTTCGTCTTCGTGACGTCGTGGAATCCGGACGACGCCTCGGCCCGTCGCCCCGAACCATGGCAGCCAGGACATTTGGCCGTGCTGCCGCCGAGGGCATTGCCGATGCGCCCGTCCCCGCCGCACACCCGGCAGGTCTCACCTTCCATGGGAGCCTCGAGGGGACGTCGCCTTCGCGCGGGTCAGTCGGTTCGCTCGCATGGCTTTGACCTGTAGCACACCCATGGCGTCAGCCGGGTCGCCCCTCCACTGCGTGGAGAGGAAGCTCGACCCTGAACTCGGAGCCACCCCCGTCGCTGCTCCGCACGTGGACCTCCCCGCCGTTCGCCTCCACCGCCTGGCGCACGATCCAGAGCCCGACCCCGAAGCCGCCGTAGTGGCGCTCCGAGACGGCGCGCTCGAACCGCTCGAAGATCCGCCGTTGATCGCGCTCGGAGATCCCGATGCCGTGGTCGCGGACCCTCAGGACCGCGCGCTCGGCCGCCGCTTCGATGGTGACCTCGACGGGCTTGCCCTCGCCGAACTTGAGGGCGTTCGAGACGAGGTGGGTGACGGTGGCCTCGAGGCGGTGGCGATCCCAGGCCCCGACGACGGGGCCCGCCGCGTGCAAGGCGACCTCGGATCCCGAGCGCCGGATCGCATCGTGCATGCGCGCGAGGACGCTCCGGACGAGCTCGCCGAGGTCGATCGACTCGCGGGCGAGCTCGAGGCGTCCCGAGGTGATCTTGCCCACCTCGATGAGGTCGTTGATGAGGACGTTCAGGCGATCGACCTGCTTGACCATGATCTCGCACTTCGACTGGACCCGCTCGTCCGTGAGCTGCGTGGTCGGGCTGGAGCGCGTGAGCCGGCGCAGCGCCGCCACGTGGAGCTCCAGCACCGTCAACGGCGTCTTCAGCTCGTGGGTGGCGATGGCGAGGAAACGGTCGCGAGCCTGGGCGGCCTCCTCGAGCTGCCGCTCGCGCTCGGCGGCCTCGCGGCCGCGCAGGATGGCCTCCTCGGCGCGCCTGCGATCGGTGATGTCCGTGGCCACGCAGCAGATGCCGTAGGGAACGCCGCGATCGTCGACGAGGGGTACCTTGAGCGAGAGGTAAGTGTGAGGCCCGTCGCTCGACGGTATGACCTCCTCCAGCTCCTGCGGTGCCCGCGCCTCCACCGCCCTGACGTCGTCGGCGCGCAGCATCCGGGCCACCGCCGTCGGCAGCACCTCCTCGTCCAGCTTCCCCATGACGTGGTCGCGGCCGAGGCCGAACACCTTCTCGAACCGACGGTTCACGAACAGGTACCGGCCCTCGGCGTCCTTCAGGTAGATGAGGGCGGTCGTCGCGTCGAGGATGGTCCGGAGCTGCTCTCGGGCGCGATCGATCTCCGTGTTCTGTTGCTCGAGCGTCTCGCTCAAGCCGAGCAGCCGCGCGTTCGCCTGGTACGAGCGCAGCGTCATCTCGAACGGAGACAGGCTCTCGGCGAAGAACTGCGCTGCCATCGCGACGGCCGGGCGGTCGCCTGCACCCTTCGGAGGGAGGATGAGGAGGGCCTCGTGGTACACGACCGCCAGCTCCAGCAGGCCGAGGCCCGCGCTCGCGGCCCTCCGCCCGAGCTCGTAGGCGCGCGTGAGCGCGGCCTCGCCGCCGCCGGAGACGTACTCCTGCAGCGCCGACGAGTAGTCCCGCGCCAGGACCTCCGACGCCGAGAGGTCATTCGACCGGTTCATGAGCCCACTTCTTCATGGTCACGGTCGTCCCCTCGCCGGCGGGAGACACGAGCGCGAACTCGTCCATCAGCCGCTTCGCGCTCGAGAGCCCCAGGCCGAGCCCACGCCCGCGCGCCGTCGAGTAACCGTCCTGCATGGCGACTTCCACGTCCGGGATTCCCCGCCCGGCGTCGCGCGCGACGACCACGATCCCGCGCCGGCCGCCCTCGTGGACGGCCAGGAGCAGCACCTCTCCCGCCCCGCCGTGGACGACGATGTTCCGCGCGACCTCGGACACCGCCGTCGCGACCGCCCCGGCCCGACCTACGGAGAAGCCCTCCCGGAGCGCCAGCGCTTGCGCGCGCTGCCTCGCGATGGCGACGTCCGGCTCGTCGTGGATCGGGACGCGGGTCACGGCGTCCCTCCCACGTACCGCGCGACGACGACGAGGGCGTCGTCGGAGCCCCTGGCGTACCGCGCCAGGACGGCGTCCGCGATCTCCTGAGGCGTGCCCTGCCCCGGCAGCCCGGCGACGAAGCCGCTGCGGATCCCGTCCGTGGCCAGCACCAGCGTGTCGCCGTACGAGACCGGGAGCGAGGACTCCCGCAGCGTGGGGAGGTGGTAGCCGACCACGCCGCCCCGGAGCGCGACGCCCTCCCGCGCCGGCGGCTCCGCTCGGCCGGAGCGCAGCAGGATGGCCTCCACGTTCCCGACGCCCATCCACGTCATCATGGAGGCGCGCTCGTCGAACGAGGCGAGGGTCATGACGGCGCCACGCGTCTTGCGCAGAGCCTCGTGGCACTGCTCGACGAGCGTGGAGAGTGGCTCGCCGGCGAGCTCCTCCAGGATCCGGGCAGCCTCCCTGGCCGCTTCGGCGGCCTCCGGCCCGTGCCCGAGCCCGTCGATGACGCCGACCAGGACGCCGCCGTCGAACCCGGCGACCACGTGGACGTCTCCGGACTCGACCTCCCCCTCGAGCGCGGCGCCCGCGGAGGCCCAGTCGACCGCGAGTCGCTCGTGACGCATCGCGCTGGTCATCGGCCCCATTTCTTCATGGTGACGGTCGTGCCCTTGCCGATCGTTGTGGCCAGCTCGAACTCGTCCATCAGCCGCTTCGCTCCGGGCAACCCCATGCCCAGGCTGTTGGCTGTCGAGTAGCCGTCTCGCATCGCAAGGGCGGGGTTGGCGATGCCGGGTCCCTGGTCCCGGGCCACGACCATGACGCCGCGGCGGCCGTGATCCTCGAGCGCCGCGAGGATCACCTCGCCGCGCCGCGCGTAGACGACGATGTTGCGGGCGACCTCCGAGATGGCGGTCGCGACGAGCGTCTGCTCCGTCATCGAAAGGCCGCTCGCGGCCGCCAGCTCGCGCCCCTTCTGGCGGGCGGTCACGATGTCTCCCTCGTGCTCGATGGGGACAGTGGTGTCACCGGCCATCGCGCCTGTCCCCCGGGGCGCCCTCATTCACGAGCAGGAGACCCTCCTCCAGGTCGAGCGCTGTCGAGACCCCGTCGAGCTTCAGCCCGAGCTGCACCATGGCGAAGGCGACCTCGGGCTGGATCCCCACCACCACGGTGCGGGCGCCCCGTAGCTGGGTCGTGTAGGCGATGCTGCGGATGGTGCGGGTCGCGAACGAGTCGAGGACGTCGAGCGCCGTCACGTCGATGATCACCGCGCGGGACCGGAAGCGCCCTACCCGGTCGGAGAGCTCGTCCCGGAGCTGGACGAGCGCGCGATCGGTCAGCGCCTCCTGCATGGAGGCGATGAGGACGTCACCCTGCTTCATGATGGGCACGGCCACTGTTCGGCCTCCTACGCGCGCTGAGAGCCGCCGGCCTTGTCCAGCGGGACGACGCGATAGCCGAGGAGGCGCTCCGCCTCCTCGATGCCACCCTGGAGGTCGCCCGCCGTCGAGATCTCCCGCAGGTCGATCCCCAGCGCGACGAGCGCCTGCGCGACATCCGACGAGAGCCCGGTCACGATGACGGAGGCCCCCATGAGCCCTGCCGCGGTCACGGTCTGGAGGAGGTGATTGGCGACCTTGGAGTCGATGGTCGCCACGCCCGTGACGTCCATGACGACGACCTTGGCCCGGCTCGTGCGGATGGCGCGCAGCAGGCTCTCGGTGATGAGGCGGGCTCGGTGGGTGTCGATGACGCCGATGATGGGGAGGAGCAGCAGCCGTTCGCGGAGCTGGAGGACGGGCGTGGACAGCTCCCGGATCGCCTCCTGCTGCTTTCGCATCGTGGCTTCGCGCGCGTAGATGTAGGTGTCCATCGCGATGCCGATGTCCAGGAAGACGAGCTTCATGAGGGAGAGGAACGCCGAGAAGGCCTTCGCGGGCTCCTTGGGAAAGACCTCGAGCAAGCGGTTCGCGACCGCCCGGAGGTAGAAGTTGTACATGCCCAGGTACCACTTGGGCGCGAGCCCGACGCGCTCGTGAACCGTGCCGATCCTCAGGCGGTTCGCGACGTAGTCGGCGCCGTATTCGCCCTCCGTCAGCTGGATGAAGTAGTCCTTCTGCGCCCGCTTCACCCGCTCGAGCACCTTCGGGTCGCGGAAGAACGCCTTCGTCTCGTCGAACTTCAAGATGTGCCGGTAGAACTCTTCGATGACCGGATCGGCATACTTCCGCGCCACCTGGCCGAGGGTCCGCAGCGCCTCGGCGTCCTCCTCGCGGAATTCGAGGAACTCCTTGCGCTGGGTCACCTCGTGGTCGTCGAGTTCCATCTCGCTCGAGGATGGCTGGTTGATCCACGCGCGCTTGGCTTCGGCCATGGTTTTTGCCCCTGTTTTCGTCGAAGGCATGTAAGGGACCAGACCTCCCATGTCTGCGTGTCTGGCGGGCACCAGGAGGGGCAGGCGGCCTTCCGGGCGTCCGGGCCTCAGCCCCTTCGAGTTGTCCAGGTGCGCGCCCATCTCCAGCTTCGGATGAGCCAGACGCGCGGGAGGAGGCATGCCGGACAAGGACGTCGTGGATCGGGCCAAGAGGGACCTGCGGGAAGGGAAGAGCCCAAGCACGGCCGCCGGGGAATTCGTGCGGAGAGAGGTGGAGCACGTGCGGGAGGGGAAGCACGGCGCCCGCTCCCCTCAGCAGGCGATCGCCATCGGGCTGTCAGAGGCGCGGCGAGCCGGCATTCCTCTGCCGCCGCCGAAGCCGGGGCGGTTGGACGAGAAGTCCCGCCGCTCCGTCCAGCGCGCCTATGAGGTCGGCCAGGAGAAGCGCAAGCCGCGAGCGCCGTCGCGGAAGAGGAGCGAGGCCACGGAACGGGCCCTCGAGCGGGAGCGGCGGACGAGCGCCTCGCACGCCGAGCTCTCCAAGGCAGCCCGGAGCGGCTGGCAGAAGCGACGCCAGGCGGGAGCGCGGACGGCGCCGCGGCAGTCGGTCGCGAGGACCGTGAAGGCCAGGTCGAGGTCCCGGCGGCGGGGCTGACCGGTCCCCGAACCGTCAGCGCCGATCGCGGGGGCGTTCCCCCGGCGTGAACAGCGCCTGGAACCTGCGGATCTCGGCCTCCACCTCGGGCGCGCAGACCGTGGCCGAGATCGCGCAGATGCACGCCGCGCCGGCCTCGATGACCCCCCGAGCATTGCCCAGATCGATCCCACCGATGCCGACCACCGGTATGGCAACGGCCTCGCGGACCTGCCGCACCACCTCGAGTCCACACGCGGCGGCCGCGTCGCGCTTCGTGCGCGTGCTGAACACCGGCGACACGGCGACGTAGTCGGCGCCCGTTCGCTCCGCCTCGCGCGCCTCCGCCGCACAGCGAACGCTGACCCCGACGATGGCTGCGTCGCCGACCAAGCGCCGAGCGACCGCGCAGGGCACGTCGTCCTGACCCAGGTGCACGCCGTCGGCCCGGACGGCCAGCGCGAGGTCCACGCGGTCGTTGACGATGAATGGAGTGGCCCCGCACAGCGCTCGCAGCGCCATCGCCTCGTGGTACATGTCCCGCGCGCTGCGCTCCTTCGCGCGATATTGCACCGCCGTGGCCCCGGCCGCGATGGCGCTCCGCACGTCGCTCGCGTTGCCAGCTCGGCTGAGTCCGGCGTCCGTCACGAAGTAGAACCCGCCGAACCGTTGAAGACGCGTCATCCCTGCCTCACCCGCTGCCGCGCGCGCACCGTCGCCTCGTCGAGGGTGGCCACGGCGTCGAGCAGAGCAGCCTTGAAGGTTCCAGGCCCCTTGCTCTCCCGGACGGCCAGCTCCGCCGCGATCTCGTAGCACGCGAGGCCAGCCGCTGCCGCCGTGACGTGATCGTGCTCGACCGCGACGAAGGTCCCGATGACGGACGCCGCCATGCAGCCGGTGCCGACGACCCGGCCCATGAGCGGCGCCCCGTTCGCCACCAGGAGCGTGCTGACACCATTGGTGACGATGTCCTCCGCGCCGGTGATGACGACCGTGCACCTACGACGCGCGGCGAGCTCTTTCGCGATGGCGGCGAGGTCCCCGGACACGTCGGTGGCGTCCACGCCGCGCGTGGAGACGACCCTGCCGGCGACCCGCGCGATCTCGGAGGCGTTTCCCTTCACCACGTCGATCTGACCCTCATCGAGCAGCTCGCGGCACTTCTCGTCGCGCAGCCGCGTGGCCCCGGCCCCGCAGACGTCCAGCACCACCGGGATGCGCCGCTCGTTCGCGCGGCGCACCGCCTTCTTCATCGCGCCGACGAGCTCCACCGTGAGCGTCCCGATGTTGAGCACGAGCGCCGAGGCGATCCCGACCATCTCCTCGACCTCCTCGGGCGCGTGCGCCATCACCGGCGAGGCGCCGAACGCCTTCACGACGTTCGCACAATCGTTGATGGTGACCCAGTTCGTCAGATGGTGAACGAGCGGCGCACGTCGCCGCACCTCGTCGAGGAGGGCGCTCACCCGTTCGCTCATGTCGTGCGCTTGTGATGTCATGGTCAGCTCCCGAGCCGCGCTGCGATCGCCCATACGCCCATGACCGTCAGCACGAGGTAGTTGAGCGCGGCTCCGGCGACGGTGAACTTGAACCGTCCGTAGAGGCCCGCCGCGTGCAGGACGCGAGCGAGAAGGAAGCCCCCGCCCAGCAGATGCAGGTTGAAGCTGCTCCCCGCATGCGAGAGCTCGAGCGCGAGGAGGAGCACCAGGCCGAGCGGGATCCACTCCGCGGCGTTGCCATGGGCGCGCACCGGCAGCGCGAGCTGCTTCGGGAGGGGCTGGCCAGCCCGCGTGCTGCTGGCCCATCGGAGGCGGGTCACGTTCAAGCCGAGCGCCACGACGAGGAGTGCGTTGAGTCCACCATAGAGGAGCGAGACGGGGATCGCGATCGCGATGGGCATGACCGAGCGTCACCCGAAGCGCGGCGCCGGTCAACCAGGCGCCCTCTCGCCAGCGCGCCGAGCGCGCGAAGCCCTTTTTCATTCGTCGCGCCGCGTGGCAGATGCCCCACGGCGGCAATAGCTTCGCGCAGTCAGGCCCGCGGCGAGCGGCGAGCGGCGAGCGGCGGACGGTGCGGCCACGGAGAGCACGTGCGAGTCTTCGTCTCGGGAGCGACGGGCTACGTGGGCAGCGCCGTGGTGAGAGCCCTGGTGCGCGCGGGCCACGAGGTGACGGGCCTCTCTCGTTCGGCTGAGCGCGACGGCGCCGTCCTCGATCTGGGCGCGCGACCCCTGCGCGGCAAGCTGGGAACGCTGGGACAACTCGGGCCGGCGCTGCAAGGTCATGACGCGCTCGTCCATGCCGCGGTGGACTACGGCCTCGGACCACCGGCGGACCGCGAGGCCGTGGACGCGCTCCTCGCCGCGGCGCGCGCCATGGGGAGACCGGTGGTCGTGGTCTATACCTCGGGAGTCTGGGTGCTCGGCGAGGCGAAGGCTCCGGTTTCGGAGAGCGCCGCCGTCGACAAGCCCGCCGCCGCGGTGGCGTGGCGGCCCGCCCACGAGCGAGCGATCCTGGGCGCCGCCACGTCCGACCTGGCGACGGCGGTCGTGCGCCCGGGGATGGTCTTCGGCGAGCGGCGGGGCCTCATCTCGCCCTGGTTCGAACAGGCGAAGAGCGCCGGCGCCGCCCGGATCGTGGGCGATGGCCAGAACCGGTGGGCCTTCGTCCACCGTGACGACCTGGCGGAGCTCTACCGTGCGGTCGTGGAGCGGCGGGCGCGCGGCGTGTTCCACGGGGTGGACGGCGCGGCCACGCGCGTGGCGGAGGCGGCCGCCGCGTTCAGCCGCGCCGCCGGCAGCGGCGCCGTCCGATCCATGTCCCTCGAGGACGCCCGCCGTGAGATGGGGCCGATGGCGGACGCGCTCGCGCTCGACCAGGTCGTCGTGTCGGCGCGCGCGGCCGAGGTGGGGTGGAAGCCCAGGCACCCCCCGCCGCCGCTCGACGCCGCCGCCGCGTTCCGCGAGTGGAGCAGCTGACCACCGACCGGCGGCGGCGCGCTACAGCCCGCCGCCCGCGATCGAGACCGTGACGGCGTAGTCGTTCACGTCGATCCCGTAGGCGAAGTCGACCTTCACGGCCGGGATCGCGACGCCGGGGACCAGCAGCCGCAGGCCCACCCCCAGGCCGGTGTGGAAATCGGCGAAGGTGGGGGACGGCGCGCGCGCGGTCGCCCCCGCGATGCCGCCGGGATGCCGCTCCAGCACGGCGCCCGAATCGAGGAAGGCCGCCGCGGCCACGTTCAGCTTGATCGAGGTGAGCGGCACCCGCAGCCCCTTGTAGATCGGCACCTGATCCTCCAGCTGGACCAGGATCAGGGTATCGCCGTGGAACTCGTTCACGATGTAGCCGCGCAGGTCGGCGCCGCCGGCGCGGAGCAGCTGGGTGACCGGAACGCCGCGCTCGGAGGTCGGGTAGTTCAGGACCGACCGGAGGACCATCGAGGGGTAGGTCTCGGCCCAGTGCCCGTAGAGCTCCACCTGGAAGTCGAGCTTCACGAAGTCGAAGTCCGACTTCCAGAAGCGGTCGGAGACCTCGTTCTTGAGCGCGATCCTCGTACCGCTGCGGAGCCCCTCGGGTGCCGTCGTGTCGTCGTAGAGGAGGTAGAGCTGGAGCACCACCAGGTTACCGGAGAGCGGGTTGTAAGGTGGCGGGGGGACGGCCGGCACATCGTTCTTCTGCGTGAAGACATCGATGCGGTTGTACATGACGCCGACCATGGCGCGTACCGTCGGCGTGACGACCCAGCCGATCTGCCCCTCCGCGCCCATCGCCCGGGTCGGGACATGCAGCACCAGCTGGTGACTCTGGTAGAAGCGGAAGGTCTCGAGCCGCAGGAACCCGTCGAAGGCATATGTCAGCGGCGCGAATGGGACGATGGGGACCCGGAGCCCGGCCAGGAGGTACGACTTGGACTCACCGTACTGGCCTGCCGCCACCACCTGCCGGCCGTGCCCGTCCTGGTTCTGGTTGGCGTACACGAGGCCGACGGCCTTGTCTCCGCCGCCGAAGCTGCCGGTGGGGAACACGAACCAGAAGATCTTCTCTTCCCCGGTGACGTGGACGTCGATCGGCTCCGGCTTCACCTCCAGGTACATCTTGCGAACGGCCTCGGCGCGCGGCAGGTCGAGCCAGACCCGGACGGTCACGAAGAGGTCCGACGCGATCAGCCGCTCCTCGGCCGCCTTCAGGACCGCGTCGTCTACCGGATCGCCCGGTCGGAGGCGCATCCTCGCATAGAGCGCGTCGTCCCTGGTCTTGGTGATCCCGTGGAGGACGAGCTTGCCGACGACGAGCTTGGCCCGCGCCGGGAGCGGGAAGGACAGACAGACGA
>WNGR01003148.1_pt1 | contig 18054 bp, 20 predicted proteins | sample 5407581 | NCBI WGS metagenome assembly WNGR01 (sample SAMN13153383, study PRJNA577476) | soil metagenome | isolation source: 80 cm soil or saprolite under Garry oak tree replicate 2 | place: USA:California | collected 2016-06-15 | reverse complement strand
GTTCCTGCCGCCGTACCAGCTGCCGTTCCCGCTGGACCCGCGGCGCCCGGTGTCGCACGGCCCGCAGATCCACCCCGAGCAGGGGCCGCCGCTGCAGCTGGAGCGGGCCCGGGCGATGGAAGACGCGATCCCGGTCATCCGGGAGAAGACCGACGAGTTCGGCCGGCTCTTCGGCCGGAGCTACCCGCACTTCGTGGAGTCGTACCGGCTCGAGGACGCGGAGATCGCCCTGGTCATATCCGGCGGGCACGCGGTCACCTGCCGGGCCGCGGTGAACCGGCTGCGCGAGCGCGGGATCAAGGTCGGCATGGCCCGGCTGCTGTGGGTCCGGCCGTTCCCCAGCGAGGACCTGCGGGAGGCGCTGCGCGGCGTCAGGGCGGTCGGGGTAGTGGAGACCAACCTCGGCCTCGGCGGCGCCAGCTACGGCGGCATCCTGTCGCTGGACGTGACCACCGCGCTGTACCACCTGGACGGCCCGCGCCCGCTGGTGACGTCGTTCATGGCCGGCCTCGGCGGCGAGACCGTGCCGGTGGCCGAGTTCGACTGGATGGCCGGCCGGCTCGGCCAGGCCGTCGAGCGCGGCCGCGTGGAGAAGGCCGCCCACTGGGTCGGCTTCGAGGACTAGGGGTATCCGGTGACATACGAAGTAGTCCGCCAGCAGCTTCCGCTGTTCGACGAGGGCGGCCGCGCCGACGCCACGGATGACGAGCACGGCCGCGACCTGTACTACCTGCCCGACCTGCCGGAGGAGGACCCGTACGCGGCCGGGCACCGGACCTGCGCCGGGTGCGGGCCGGCCATCCAGTACCGGTGGGTGCTCAAGGCGGCCGGCCAGGACACCGTGGTGGCCGGGCCGACCGGGTGCATGTACGTGGCGAACTCCACCTACCTGTGCACGCCGTACACGGTGCCGTGGGCGCACACCCCGATCGCCAGCGGCGGCTCGTTCACCTCCGGCATGGCGGCCGGCTACGAGGCGATGATCAGGAAGGGCAGGTACCCGGGCCCGTACCCGAACATCCTGGTGATGGCGGGCGACGGGTCGGCCGCCGACATCGGCATCGGGTCGATCTCCGGCGCGCTGTACCGCAACCACGACGCGCTGTTCGTCTGCTACGACAACGAGTGCTACGCCAACACCGGCATCCAGACCTCGCCGACCACGCCGTACGCGGGCATGACCACGTTCACGCCGTACGGCAAGGCGATCCCCGAGGGCAAGAAGCTGCCACCGAAGAACCTGGCCAAGATGATGGCCGAGGGGCACCCGCACTGCTACGTGGCCACCACGACGGTCGGCTACCCCGTCGACCTGATCAACAAGACCCGCAAGGGCCTCAACCACGTGGGCGCCGCCTTCCTGCACTGCTACACGCCGTGCCAGAAGGGCTGGGTCTACCAGACCTCGATGACGGTCGAGCTGGGCAGGCGGGTCGTCGAGTCCGGGCTCTGGCCGGTCTGGGAGTACGACCCGCAGGAGCGGACCTACCGCTACTTCCACCCGCCCGTCCAGCGGCCGGTGACCGACTACCTGGCCATGCAGGGCCGGTTCGGGCACATGCTGCCCGAGCACGTGGCGAGGGTGCAGGCGGGCGCCAACCGCAACTGGGAACTCATCGGCATGGACGTACCGCAGGCGCTGCGCGACCTGGAAGATCCAGCCCGCCACCAGCGCCTGCACGACGAGGAATACTCGATGCCGGTCAACCGCGGTTTCGGCGCGTGAGCGATGTGGCAGGTGCTGTTCGACGGCGGGCGCCAGCAGCGGTACCTGCCGGACCGGCAGGCCGTGCTCAGGTACGTGCTCGCCGTCGGGCCGCACGCGGCCAGCCCCCGGTTCGAGGTGCACGCCGAGGCGGAGCGGGTCCGGCTCGCCGACGGCTCGGACGGCGGCCGCCGGTTCGCCCTCGCGGAGGTGATCGACCTGGCCCGGCCGGGCGAGATCGAGCGGCTGCGCCGGGAACTGGATGAATAGCGCACCCGGGCCGCCGCCGCACGGCCGGATCATCCCCTTGACACCAGGGGTGTCCCGTCCGGCCGGGGAGCGGCGGGCCCTGCTGCGGGAGGCGGTGATCCAGGTCGTTCGGCACCTCGTGGTACGGGCCGTACCTGTTTCGCAGCGGGTCCCGCTGTTCGAGCAGGCCGCCGGCCTGCTCGACGAGGCCGGCTGGGGCCTGGACGAGCTGGTCGCGGCGGCCGAGCCGGGACCGGCCCAGGATGACCTGCTGCGTGCGCTCGGGCTGGAGGAGCCGTGTACGAGCTGAGGCTGCCGCTCGCGCCGTACCGGTTCGTCTGGCGGGACGAGGCGGCGGTCGACGCGGAGAAGGACGCTACCGACGCGTACACCGAGGAGCGCTACACGCACGCCGACGGGACGCGCACGATCATCCGCGAGTACCGGGCCGACGGGTCGTACCACCTCATGTCCGACCGGGGCGAGATCGAGCTGATCGACAACGCCGGCGATCCGTACGCCGCGGACCCGGTGAGCGTGGTCAGGCTCCCCTAGCTGGCCGGCCTGGGCCGGTGGTAGGCCTGCCGGGTCCGCTCGGTGTGCTTGCGGGCCATGGCCTGGGCCCGCTCCGGGTCGCCCGCTTCGATGACGTCGATCATCTCCGCGTGCTCGGCCCAGGACCCGTGCCCGCGCGCCGGGGCCACCATCCGGTAGTACCACTGCACCCGGCGGCCGACGATGTCGGCCAGCTCGGCCAGCACGGCGTTGCCCCCCATGACCGCGATCTCGGCGTGGAAGGCGTTATTGGCCGCCACCGCGCTCGCGAAGTCGTCGGCTTCCGCGGCCGCCTGGCCCTCGGCGCAGATCTCCCGCAGCCGGGCCAGCTGAGCCTGGCGGGCCTGCGGGGCCTGCGGGGCCTGCGGGGCCTGCGGGGCCTGCGCGCCGCGGCCGGCCGCGGCGAGCCTGGCCGTCTCGGCCTCGAGCAGGGCGCGGACGTCGAGCAGCTCGTCGACCTCGGAGTCGGTGGGGACGTGCACGAAGGCGCCCTGGCTGGGCCGCAGGTCCACCCATCCCTCGGCCTCCATGCGGTGCAGTGCCTCGCGGATCGGCTGCCTGCTGACGCCGAGCTGCCGGGCCAGGTCGGTCTCGACCATGTGCTGGCCCGGCGGCAGCTCCCCGCCGACGATCAGGTCGATCAGCGCGTCGTACACCGACTGGCGCAGCGGCACCGGCCGCTGCAACGGACGGATCATCGCCACCGTCATCGTCTCCCCCTACGAAATTTCGGCCTAACTATGCTCCCTTTCAGCATGTGCAGTTTATCGACGACTGTATGCAAAGTGCGATCCCCGAATCCGGGGCTTCCTGGATACTGCGTGGTGGCCGGGGGTCACCCGCCGACGGTGGCCTCGGCGGGGAGTTTCACCCAGCCCAGATGCGCGAGACGGGCTCGGAGCCTGGCGTCAGCGGTGACGAATTCGGTGCCCGCTCGCTCCGCGATCGCGACGTAGACCATGTCGCAGACGGGCCAGTTCTCGTACCGGCGGGCCAGTTCGAACGCCTGCGCGTGGTCCTCGGCCACGCGCCGCACCGGGAGGCGGCGGAGCAGGACGGCCGCGCTGTCGGCGTCGGCGCCGCTCCACCGGCCGCGTCGGATGCCCGTCAGCAGCGCGTTCGCGGTCTCCAGCCAGAGCAGTCCGGGAGCCAGCAGTTCGGCGCCGGACCGGGCCCAGCCGGCGAACAGGGCACGGGCAGGCGAATCCGGGCCTACGTCGGGTGCGATGAGATCGACGACCACGGACGCGTCAACGACGGGCACGGCGATCCTCGATCACCAGGTCGCTGGCGGTCTGGCGGACGGCCGTCCCGACCCGCCCGGACTTCCAGTGATCGACCTCAGCCAGCCACGCCCCGAGGTCGTCCAGGGGCACCGGGCCGATGGAGCTGGTTCCCATCTCGACCGCGACTCCCTCCAGGTGCATGACGTCTACGTAGTAGGTATTCCCGCGTTTGGTCGCGGGCAGCCGACCGGACCAGATCCAGCGGCGGATGGTCTCCGCCGACCTGCCGGTGCGCCGGGCCGCTTCCCGCACCGATATTTCCTGCGCCGCGGTCACGTAAAAGATGATACTACTACGTCTACTACTACAACACCTCACGGCTGGGTTGGCTGATGGTCAGCCGATGTCGCGGTGGCGCAGGCCGGCCAGGCCCGCGGCGACCAGGGCCAGGACGGCCAGGCTCAGCCAGAGCAGCGGGGCTGCCGTGACCGCGGCCCCGGGGAGCTTGGGCACGTGGGTGAACGGCGAGACGTCGAGTATCGGCTGGGACAGCCGCAGGACCTGGCCGAACAGGGCGATGAGCACCAGCACGCCGACCACGGTCCAGGCGCCGGCCACCGACGCCCGGGGCGCCAGCCCGAACAGCACCACGGCGGCCCCGGCCACCACCAGCGACGCGGGCAGCTGGGCCAGGCCCGCGCCGAGCAGGCGGGCCACCTCGGGTCCGGCGGAGCCGGTACGCAGCCCGTAGCCGAGGCCCGCGGCCACGCCCGCCACGGCGAGCAGGACCGCCGTGCCCGCGACGGCGACGGCGATGTGGCTGAGCCCCCACCTGGTCCGGCCGATCGCGGTGGCCAGCAGGGGTTCGGCCTGGCCGCCGGTCTCCTCGGCGCGCAGCCGCAGCACCGCGGAGGTGGCATACGCCGCGGCGGCAAGACCGGCCAGCGACATGATCGCGGCCAGGTAGGCGTCGGTGATCCCGGCCTGCCCGCCGAGCCGGGTGAAGGCGTTCCTGAGCTGGCTGCTGCCGCCGAGCAGCGAGCCGATCCCCTTGGCCGCCGCGCCGCTGGCGGCGAAGGTGAAGGCGAAGCCCGCCGCCCAGCCGTACAGCGTGCCCCGCTGCAGCCGCCAGGCCAGGCCGAACGAGCTGCGCAGGAAAGCCGACGCGGTGGCGCTCCCGGGCCGGTCCGGCAGCAGGCCCGCCCCGTGGTCCCTGAGCACGACCAGGACATAGGCGCCGGCCGTCGCGGCCGCGGTCAGCGCCAGCGGCAGGGCCAGCACCCACCATCGGTCCTCGGTATAGGGCCGGAGCATCTCGGTCCAGCCGAGCGGCGACAGCCAGGTCAGCCACGAGACCCCGCCGGCCCCGGACGCGTCGCCGACCGCGCGCAGCAGGTAGGCGGCGGCGAGCACGCCGATGGCGATGCCGCGGGCCGCCCGTGCGCTCGCGGCGAGCTGCGCGGCCAGCGCGGCGATGGCCGCGAAGGCCACCCCGCAGGTCGTGATGACCAGCGCGAACGCGACCGAGCCCGCGACCGGCAGGCCCAGCACGACCAGCACGACGGCCAGCAGCACGGCCAGCACCACGTTGGCCGCCAGCGCGACCAGCAGGCCGGCCGTCAGCGCGGCCAGCCGGCCTACCGCGGCCGAGCCGACCAGCTCGAGCCGGCCCGCCTCCTCGTCGGCCCTGGTGTGCCTGACCACCAGAAAGATGCTCATCAGCGCGGCGAAGATGGCCGCCCACACCCCGTACCGCCAGGCACTCACCGCGCCGAGGGAGTCGCCCCACAGGCGGCCGTACAAGAACACCAGCGCCGGGTTGCGGCCGCCGCTGGCCGCCAGATCGGCCCGGGCCGCGGCCGTGGGGTACAGCTTGTTCAGGCTGTAGGAGTTGCTGGCGATCGCGGCCGTGATCACGTACACCCAGGCGGGCAGCATGATCCGGTCGCGGCGGAAGGCGAGCCTGGCCAGAGCGCCGGCCCCGGCGAGGGCGGATGACGTCATGGCGTGGCTCCCGGCCCGGCCCGTTCGGCCGAATAATGCCGCAGGAACAGCTCCTCCAGCGTCGGCGGCCGGCAGGTGAGGGCCACCACCCCGGCGGCGGTCAGCCTGGTCAGCACGTCGTTCAGGGCGGCGGGATCCACCTGGCAGTGCAGGTGCGTGCCGCGGACCTCGGCCGCGTGCACCCCCCGCAGGCCGTCCAGGGTAACCGGCCCGGCCAGCTCGGCGTCGACCGTGGTCCGGGTCAGGTGCCGCATCTCGGCCAGCGTGCCGGTCTCGGCGGTCCGCCCGCCGGAGATGATCGTCACCCGGTCCGCGAGCGCCTCCGCCTCGGCCAGGATGTGGCTGGACAGCAGCACGGTGCGGCCGCGCTGGCGCTCGTCGTCGACGCACTCGCGGAAGACCGCCTCCATCAGCGGGTCGAGGCCGGCCGTCGGCTCGTCCAGGATCAGCAGCTCGGCGTCGCTGGCCAGGGCCGCGATCAGCGCCACCTTCTGCCGGTTGCCCTTGGAGTAGGCCCGCGCCTTCTTCGCCGGGTCCAGTGCGAACCGCTCGATCAGGTTCTGCCTGCGCTTGGGGTCCAGGCCGGAGCGCGAGCCGCGCAGGCTGCCGAGCAGGTCGATGATCTCGCCGCCGGTCAGGCCCGGCCACAGGGTCACGTCCCCGGGCACGTAGGCGAGCCGGGTGTGCAGCGAGGTGGCGTCCCGCCACGGGTCGCCGCCGAGCAGGCTGGCCTCGCCGCCGTCCTTGCGCAGCATGCCGAGCAGGATGCGGATGGTGGTGGTCTTGCCCGCCCCGTTCGGGCCGAGGAAGGCGTGCACCTCGCCGGACCTGACGGCCAGGTCCAGGCCGTCGAGCGCGGTGGTCCGGCCGAACGTCTTGCGCAGCGCGCGCACCTCGATCGCGTTCGTCATGAACCCCAGTCTACATAACTTTCACGATATTCTGAATCTTTGAAATACGCTATCGTGTAAGGGGAGGTGACGGCCCGGTGGCAGAGAGCGCAGAAACAGAGACGGGGACGGACGACGGCCTATTTGGCTACATCGAGCGGTTCACCGCCGTCTTGGTCGCCGCCGGGTTCCCGCCCATGCCGGCCCGGGTCTTCGTCGCCCTGCTGGTCACCGACTCCGGCCGCCTGTCAGCCGCCGAACTGGCCGCGATGCTGCGGATCAGCCCGGCGGCCGTATCCGGCGCGGTGCGCTACCTGATCCAGGTCGGCCTGGTGCACAAGGAGCGGGTGCCGGGCTCGCGCCGGGACTACTACCGGATGCCCGGAAACATGTGGGACGACCTGCTCCGGATGCGGGACCAGGTCATGTCGCGGTGGACCGCGCTGGTCCGCGAGGGCATCGACCTGGTCGGCGCGGACACCCCGGCCGGCACCCGGATGGCCGAGCAGGCCGCCTTCCTCGAGTTCGCCACCAAGGAACTCTCCCAGATCCTGAGCCGCTGGCAGAAGTACCGGGCCAGTGAGGCCTCCAGCCCCGGATAGCCTGGCCGGCATGCGCTATCTCGTCAGGGAACGGCTGTTCAGCATCGGCGACGACTCCTGGGTCACCGACGAGCGGGGCGACAAGGTCTTCCTCGTCGACGGCAAGGCGCTGCGGCTGCGCGAGACCTTCGAGCTCAGAGACGCCTCCGGCGCGGTCCTGGCCACGATCAGGAAGAAGGTCCTAGCCCTCACCGACACGCTGGAGATCGAGAAGGCCGTGGCTTGTGTGGCGATTGGGCAGGCTGATGCCCCACCCACTCCCGGAGCTGACCACAGCAATGTGACATTGCCGTGGTCAGGACCACGGCGATGTGACATTGCCGTGGTTGCGCGGCCGTCCGGGGCGGCTGGGCGGCGTGACCGGCGGGGCGTGCGGGATCTGGGGGTCCCGTGAGGTGCAGTAGCACCCGGCGGCCGGTGACGGTACCGGCGGGGCGCTTTAGCGGCGGGGCGCTTCAGCGGCGGGCTGGCTAGCGGCGGGGGATCTGGTCGTCGGGGAGGGTGAACTCGCCGCCCAGGCGGCGCAGCACCGGGTCGTCCGGGTCCGGCTCGCCGTGCTCGGCGATGATCTCGGCCGCAAAGGCTTCGGCGTCGTCCCCCGGCTGGTAGCCGAGCGCCCTGGCCTCGTCCAGCGAAACCCAGCCGCCGCGGGTGTTGGCGGACACGCCGAAGGCGACGCGGAACCCGGGCCGTTCGGCGGTCAGGCAGGCCTCGAAGAGCCGGCCCGCGTCGTCGGGCGACAGCCAGGTGGACAGCATCCGGACGTTCAGCGGCTGCGGGAAGCAGGACAGGATCCGCAGGCAGATCGCGTCCAGGCCGTACCGCTCGTGGTACATCGCGGCCAGCGCCTCCACCGCCGCCTTCGAGACGCCGTAGTAGGTGTCCGGCCTGGGGAAGGCGTAGTCGGGCACCGGGAAGTCCGCGCGCGGGGTGAACCCCACCGCGTGGTTGGACGAGGCGAAGATCACCCGCGGCGTGCCGGCCCGCCGGGCCGCCTCGAACGCCACGTAGCTGCCGTTGATGTTCAGCTCGCTGATGCGCTCCCAGGACGCCTCGCCCGGGATGCCGGCCAGGTGGATGACGGCGTCCGCCCCCTGGCAGGCGGCCGTCATCGCGTCCATGTCGGTCACCGACGCCGCGATGGCCTCCTCGCCCGGGCCGGCCGTCAGCGGGGCGATGTCAAGGACGCGCAGCGTGCGGCCCGGCCGGGCCAGCCTCGGCCGCAGCATGGATCCGACGAGGCCCGCGGCCCCGGTGATGACGACGACGGACAATTCTCAGTCCTTTCGCATCCCGGCCGGGCTACGGACGGGTACCAGGTCGTGTACGCACTCTTTTTATCAGCCAGGCCGTTTCGTAGGCTCGGAATCCTGATGGGCTTGACACGGGGTTCGCTGGCACTGCCTCGGATGAACGCTCACCGACTGGTGATCATCGCGGCAGCCTTCACGATCGCGGTGGCCGCGGTGCTGGCCACCGCGCTGGTCACCGTCAGCAGCCAGGCCCTGCCTCGCGCCGTCCGGCACGACCTGAGCCGGGCCGCCGGCACCTCGTTCGTCATCCGCGGCAACGTCAACGCCGCCCAGGGCGCGCAGTACACCTCCCTGCTGCCGGGCAAGATCTCCGCGGCGCTGGAAGGCGCGTCGTTCGGCTACCACCGGGCCTACTGGTCCGACCCGCTCGGTTTCGTGGCCGGCTCACGGCCTGCCGCGCCGGGTAACACGCGCACCGTGCAGATCGTCGAGGCGGCGACGCTCCAGGCCGTGACCGCACAGGCGGCGCTGGTGTCCGGCCACTGGCCCGCCGACCCGGTCGGCGGGGGCCCGATCCCGGCCGCCCTGCCGGTCACGGCCGCCTCCCTCCTGCACGTGCTCACCGGCGACATGCTGCAGCTGCGGGACCGGATATCGGACCGCCTGATCCGGTTCACGGTCACCGGCTTGTACCGGCCCCGGCAGGTCTCGTCGCCCTACTGGGGGCTGAACGACGTCGCGCTGAGCGGGTCGACCACGATCAGCGGCTTCACCACCTACGGTCCGCTGACCGTGACGGCGGCGGCGTTCAGCGGCCCGCTGACCGTCGACGGCGGATCCTGGGTGGCCGTGCCGCGGACCGCGGACATCCCCGCGGGCCTGCTCAGGACCGTCGCAGCCAACGTGAGCGGCCTGCGGGAAAGCCTGGCCGGCGCCGTGAACCTGCCGGACCTCACCATGACCACCGGCCTGCCCGCGGTCGTCAGCGGGACCGCGAACAACCTGGACGTGGCCCGCTCGCTGCTGGCCATCTGCGCCGTGCTGCTCTTCCTGCTCGCCGCGGCGGCCCTGCTCGCGGTGGCGCGGCTGCTCGCGGGCCAGCGGGAAGGCGAGTCGGCGATGCTGGTCGCCCGCGGCGCCACCCGGTGGCAGTTGGTCCGGCTGACCGCCGTCGAGGCCGCGCCGCTGTGCGTGCTCAGCGCGGCGGCGGGCGGGCTGGCCGGCATCGGCCTGGCCCGGCTGCTCGCCGGGAGCGCGGCAGCCCTGTTCGGCTGGCCGGCGTTCTGGGCCGCCGCCACGTTCGGCGCGGGCGCTCTGGTGATCATGCTGGTGCCGGTGCTCAGTACCGTCACCCCGGGCGCGGCCCGGGCCCGCCGCGGCCGGCAGGCGGCCATCGCCGGGGTCACCCGGGCCGGCGCCGACCTCGCGCTGCTACTGCTGGCCGTGGTGGCGGGCTGGCAGCTGCGGCACTACTCGGCGGTGTCGGCCGGAGCCAGCGGGACCTTCGGGGTGGACCCGGTGATCGTGGCCGCGCCGGCCCTGGCGCTGGCCGGCGGCACCGTCCTCGCGCTCCGGCTGCTCCCCGCCGGGGGTAAGGCCGGCGACCGGCTGGCCGCCCGCGGCCGGCGGCTCACCGCGGCCATGGCCAGCTGGCAGATCAGCCGCCAGCCGATCCGGCAGGGCGGCGCGGCGCTGCTGATCGTGCTGGCCGTGGCCACCGGGACGCTGGCGCTGTCCCAGCGGCAGAGCTGGACGCGCTCGGTGCACGACCAGGCCGCGTTCAGCACCGGAGCGGACGTGCGCGTGCAGACCAGCCAGCCGCTCTCGGCGGCGCAGGCCGGCGCCCTGGCCCGGGCACCGGGGGTCCGGCAGGCCATGCCGGTCGCGCCCTTCGAGCAGACGGCCACCGACGGCGTCACGCTGGCGGTGGACTCCGGGCGGGCCGCGGACGTGACGCTGCTCAGGCCCGACCAGTCGCCGGTGCCCGCGGCCGCGCTGTTCGGCAAGATCCGGCCGCGGGCACAGGCGACGCCACCGGGCGTCATCCCGCCGGGCCGGCCCGGCCCGTTCAGCTTCACCGCCCGGCTGGGCCCCGCGGCGCTGCGCCTGGGCGAGGCCGCCGTGACCGTCTCGATCGAGGACGCCGACAGCGACGTCTACCAGGTCGGCGCCGGCTCGCTGCCCGCCGACGGCCGCGACCATACGCTGACCGCCAGCCTCGGTTCGTCCGGTGGCGCGATCTACCCGCTGCGGCTGGCCTCGATCAGCCTGCAGTACACGCTGCCCGCCAGGAAAGCCGGCGCGCCCGCCGTGTTCACCCTGGACCGCGTGTCCGGTGCCGCCGGGACCGCCCCGGTCCCCGGCACGGCGCTGCGCGGCTGGCCGGCCGTTGCGTCCTCGGCCGAACTAGCCGGCGTCCGGCAGTTCCCCGGCACGGCCGGGCCGGCCGGGCTGCCCGCCGTGTCGTCGTCCGGCGTCGCGGGCACTGGCCTGGCGGTGACGTTCAGCCCGGGTTACGGCCTGGCGTCAGGTGGGACCCCCGGCACGGTGCCGGGTCGGCTGACGCTCACCCCGCGGGCCCCGGCGGTGCTGCCCGGCCTGGCCGCCCAGCGCTTCCTCACCGCGAGCAACGCGAGCGTGGGCTCGACCGTGCAGACCTTCATCAACGGCACGACCGTCAGCGTGAAGATCGTCGCGGCGGTGAGCAGCTTCCCCACGGTGTCCGGCGGCGGCGGCGCGCTCATCGTCGACCTGGGCTCGCTGCAGGCCGTGCTGGCCGCGGCGGGCTGGAACCCGCGCCGGTGACGCAGTGGTGGCTGGCCACGCCGGGCCAGGCTCCGGGCCCGGCCCCGCCGGGGCTGTCCCGCCTCGTGCCACCGGGATCGGCCGTGACCAGCGCCAGCGGGACCACGGCCGTGCTGCTGACCGATCCGCTGTCGACGCTGCCGCAGCAGGGGATGCTGGCGATCACCATCGCCGCGGCGGTGCTCGCCATCACCGGCTTCTGCGTCAGCATCGCGGCCGGGGTCCGGCAGCGGCGCGCGGAGAACGCGCTGCTGGCCGCGCTCGGCATGGCGCCGCGCGCGGCGGCCGGCCAGCTCTGCCTGGAGAAGCTCATGCTGAGCGGGCCGTCCGCGCTGGCCGGGCTGGTCCTCGGCGTCGTGCTGGCCGAGCTGCTCGTGCCGGCCATCACGCTGACCGCGGCGGCGACCCTGCCGGTCCCGCCGGTGCTGATCCAGTTCGGCTGGACCCAGACGCTCCTGCTCGCCCTGGCCGTGGCCGTGCTGCCGGTCCTCGCGGCGGCGCTCACCCTGGCGCGGCGGCCGGACGCCGCCGCCGGACTGCGGGCGGCGGAGGCGGCATGAGGTGGAGGTCGAGCGTAGGCCGGACCGTGGGGACCGCGGCCGGCAGTGCCCTCGCGCTCGCCCTGCTGGTCTGTTGCTGCGTCTTCGCCGCGCTGGCTGGCCCCGCGCTCAGCCTGCACACGCGTACCCAGGCGCTGCACCAGACCCTGGCCGGGTACCCGAACACGACCAAGACGGTCCAGGTGACCGGGTCCTGGGCTCAGATCACCGGCTCGCAGCAAACCGTCCAGCCCGGGCAGAACCTGGGCAATGTGCTCCCCCGGGCGCTCAACGACGTCGGCTCCGGCCTGCGGGCGACGCCGCTCCCGCTCGCGGCCGGCGACTGGGCCAGCCTGACCGCGAAGCCGATCCGCGTCGCGGTCGGCGCGGCGGCCAGGGCCCGGGCCGGGGCGCCGCCCCAGCTGCAGGTCTCCTACCGCACCTCGTTCACCGGCTTTGCGCGGCTGGTGGCGGGCACGTTCAGCGGCGACCGCGTTCCGCCCGGTGCGGTGGGCGTGGCCGCCACCACGCAGACGGCCGCGCGGTTCGGGATGCACCCGGGCAGCCGGCTGACGCTGGCCGCCCCGTCCGGCCCGGTCACGCTGTTCGTCACCGCCATCGTGCGGCCACGCCAGGCCGGATCGACCTTCTGGCGGCAGGACGCTACGCCGGTGAAGCCGGCGCTCGAGCAGGTCAACCCCGACTCGCCGCTCTTCTGGGCCGGCGGGGTCATCGCGGACCCGGACCAGTTCGGCGCGTTCCAGGGCGCGTTCGGCGGCACTGGTCTCGCGCTGCAGCTCGAATTCCCGCTCAACGCCGGCGGCATGAACGCGGACCAGGTGCGCGGGCTGTATAACTCGCTGAACCGCGCCACCGCGGTCACGCCCACGCTGACCGGCGCGCTCGCGCCCGCCGCGGACGCGCTGACCGTCAGCTCGCCGCTACTGCAGGACCTGGCCCTGTTCCTCGGCACCCAGGCGGCCGTCGAAACCGTGCTCCTGCTCCTGTTCGTCAGCCTGGTCGTGGTCGGCGCAGCGGTGATCCTGCTCGCGGCCCGGATGCTCGTCGCGCGCCGCCAGGGCGAGCTGGCCATCCTGCGGGCCCGGGGCGGATCGCTATGGCAGGTAGCGGGGCTGGCGCTGCGCGGCGCGGTGGTCGCGGCCGGGCCGGGCGTGCTGATCGGCGCGGGCCTGGCCGTCGCCGTCGTCCCCGGCGCCGTTGCCCCCGGCGGCGCCCCGGCCGGCTGGCCGCTGGCCGGGATCGCCGTCCTGGCCGCGCTGGCCGGGCCTGCGGTCATCGCGGTGTGGCAGCACCGCAGGCCGGCCCCGCCCGCCAACCCGGCCCTCATCACCACCGCCGAGACCCGGCCTACGGCCCCGCCCGGCCCTGGCGCCGTCCGGTCGCCGAGGTCACGGCGATCGCGGCGTCAGTGGCCGGCCTGGTCGTCCTGCACGACCAGGGCGTGCCGGCCGGCGGATCAGGGTCCGGAATCGACCTGTACCTCGCCATCGTGCCGGTCCTGGTCGCCGTCCCGGTCGTCGTGGTCATGCTGCGGCTCTATCCGCTGATCATCCGCGGGCTGCTGGCGCTGTCGGCCCGCGGGACGGGCGCCACCGGCTTCGTCGCGCTGTCCCGGGCGGCCCGGTCCACGCTGACCGGGGCGCTGCCCGCGTTCGCGCTCGTGCTCACGCTCAGCCTGGCCACCTTCGCCGGGATGGTCGGCCAGGGCATTGCCCGCGGTGAGATCACCGCCTCCTGGCACGCCACCGGGGCGGACGTGATGATCCAGACCGGGCCCGGCTCCGGGCCGGTCACCCCGGACGCGGTCACGGCGATCGGCGCCGTCCGCGGCGTGCGGCACGCCACCGAGATCTGGAACACCAACTGGTTCACCTCGTTCGGCCAGCCGATCTCGGTGTCCGCGGTGGACCCGGCCGGCTACGCCGCCGTGGTGGCCGGCACCCCGTTCCCGCCCTTCCCGGCCGGCCGGATCGGCGCCGCCGCGCCCAGCCGGGTGCTGCCCCCAGGCGCCGTGGTCCCGGTGCTGGCGTCGCCGTCGGCCGCCGCCATCCTTGGCACCCGGCCGATCCAGCTCGATACGCTGTCCGCGACGGGACCGCTCATGGTGCGGGTCGTGGGCACCGTGAGCGAAACCCCCGCCCAGCTCGCCGGCGGGCCGTTCGTGATCATGCCGCTGCTGCGGCTGCCCGGGCCGGCCGGCGCGCCAGCGCCCAACCTGCTCCTGGCCACCGGGTCCGCGATCGACCACACCCGGCTGACCGCGGTGGCCGACCGGGTGATCCCGGGCAGCGTCACCGCGTTCCGCACCGGCGTGCTGGCCTCGCTGGCCAGCTCGCCGCTTCAGCACGGCGCCGGGCTCCTCATCACGCTCACCATCGCGACCGCCGCCGCGCTCGGGCTGTTCGTCGTGATCCTCGCGCTGGCGCTCGGGTCCGCGGAGCGCGGGATCACCCTGGCCCGGCTCACGGTCATGGGCCACGAGCGGGCGGCCGGCCTGGTCATGGCCGAGGCCATGCCGGCCGTGCTCACCGCGATCGCGGCCGGCGTGGCCTGCGCGATCGCGCTGCCGCTGGTGATCGGCTCGGCCATCGACCTGTCCGCGTTCACCGGCACCAGCATCCCGGTCCGGCTCCAGCCGGACGCGCTCGCGCTCGGCCTGCCCGCCGTCATCATCGGCGTGCTCGCGCTGGCCGTGCTGGCCGCGGAGGCCCGGTCGCTAAGCCGCCGCGACGTCTCCGGCGTGCTCCGGGCACACTAATAGGTGAAGGAGGATAGATGGCCACCATGCCCGTGCGGGGGGGTCTGGGGGGGTCGTCCCCCCTGGTCAGCGTGGCGGACCTGGGCGCGGAGGCGTCACGGCAGCATCGGGACTTCGGCGCGGGCTCGCTGATCGTGTGCGACCGCCTGGTCCGCATCTACGTCGCGGCCGGGATCGAGGTGCAGGCCCTGCAGGGGCTCGACCTGCTGGTGGCCGAGGGCGAGATCGTCGCGCTGGTGGGGGCGTCGGGCAGCGGCAAGTCCACCCTGATGAACATCCTGGCCGGGCTGGACATGCCGACCGCGGGCTCGGTCCGGGTGGCGGCCAACGACCTGGCCGCGATGAACGCGCGGCAGCGGCTGGCTTACCGGCGGCGAGTGGTGGGCTTCGTCTGGCAGCAGACCTCGCGCAACCTGCTGCCGTACCTGACCGCGCAGCAGAACGTCGAGCTGCCGATGCGGCTGGCGGGCGGCGGGAAGGCGAAACGCCAGGCCCGTTCGGCTGACTTGCTCAACCTGCTCGGCCTGGGTGACTGCCTGCACCGCCGGCCGGACCAGATGTCCGGCGGCGAGCAGCAGCGGGCGGCCATCGCGGCCGCGCTGGTCAACGAGCCGAAGGTGCTGCTCGCCGACGAGCCCACCGGCGAGCTGGACACGGCCACCGCGGCCGAGGTGTTCGGCGCGCTGCAGCGGGCGAACACCGAGCTGGGCGTGACCGTGCTGATCGTTACGCACGACCCGGCGGTGTCCACGGTGGTGCGCCGGGTCGTCGCGATCAGGGACGGCCGGACCAGCACCGAGATCCACCGGCGCGCGACCACCGGCGACGACGGCGAGGTGGCGCACCACGCGGTGGAGTACGCCGTGCTGGACCGGGCCGGCCGCCTGCAGCTGCCGCGCGAGATGACCGAACCCCTCGGCCTGCGCGACCTGGTGCGGCTGGAAGCCGAGCCCGACCATATCGGCGTCTGGCCGGACCGCCGGGAGACGCAATGAGCGCGGTGGTCGCCACGGACATGCTGGCGGTGACGGACGTGGTCCGCACCTTCGGCAGCGGGCGCACCGCCACCCGGGCGCTGCGCGGCGTCTCATTCGGCGTGCGGGCCGGGCAGCTGGTGGCGCTGCGCGGCCGGTCGGGGTCGGGGAAGACCACGCTGCTCAACATCGTCGGCGGGCTCGACCTGCCGGACAGCGGCCAGGTGCGGGTCGGTGACCGGGACGTGACCGCGATGTCCTCCCGCGAGCGGATGGAGCTCCGGCGTTCATCGGTGGCGTTCATCTTCCAGTCGTTCGGCCTCATCCCGATCTTGTCCGCGGCGGAGAACGTCGGGGTGCCGCTGCGCATCGCCGGGATGGCCCCGAAGGAGCGGGAGGAGCGGGTCCGGCTCATGCTGGACATCGTCGGCCTGGGCGAGCACGCTCGACAACGGCCCGGCGAGCTGTCCGGCGGCCAGCAGCAGCGGGTCGCGATCGCCCGGGCGCTGGCCGACCGCCCGCAGGTGCTGCTGGCCGACGAGCCCACCGGCCAGCTCGACTCGGAGACGGCGAAGCAGATCATGCGGCTGCTGCGCACCGTGGTGCAGTCCGAGGGGGTGACCGCCCTGGTCGCCACCCACGACCCCGGCCTCATCGACATCGCCGACTCCGTCCTGGAACTCGAAGACGGAACGATCAAGACCGATTGACCCGAACGGGCCTGGGCGCGTGCTCCGGCCCCAGGCGCGTGCCCCGGCTCAGGTGACGGAGGTGCCGGTGGTGGCGGTGAGATCCGCGTAGAGGGCGGTGAGGCGCTTGGTCACCGGGCCGGGGGCGCCGTCGCCGATGGTGCGGCCGTCGACGGACAGGACCGGGGCGAGGCCGCCCATGGTGCCGGTCACGAACGACTCCTCGGCGTTGTAGAGCTGGGGCAGCGTGTAGTCGCCGACCTCGCAGCCGATCCCGGCTGCGGCGGCCAGTTCCAATACGGCGGCCCGGGTGATGCCCTCCGGGCAGGACGCCGTGGTCGGCGTGGCCAGCCGCCCGCCGGTCACCATGAACAGGTGGGTGGCGTTGGTCTCGGCGATGAAGCCGCGATGGTCGAGCACCACGGCGTCGTCGGCGCCGGCCACGTTCGCCTCGATCTTGGCCAGGATCGACGGCAGCAGGTTGTTGTGGTGGATCTTCGGGTCGAGGCAGTCCGGCGCCGGGCGGCGCACGCTCGCGGTGATCAGCGTGATGCCGGCCGCGTCGTATACCGGGTCCTTGAACTCGGCCAGCACGATCAGCGTCGGGCCGGCCTGGTTGAGCCGCGGGTCCATGCCGGAGGTGACCTTGACACCGCGGGTGAGGGTGAGCCTGATGTGCACGCCGTCCCGCATGCCGTTGGCGGCGAGCGTGCGCCGGATCTCCTCGGTGACCTGCTCGTCGGAGGGGATCTGGGTGAACGCCAGCGCCCGGGCCGACGCACGCAGCCGGGCCAGGTGCTCCTCCAGCCGGAAGATCTTGCCGTCGTACAGCCTGAGCCCCTCCCAGACCGCGTCGCCGCCCTGGACGGCCGAGTCGAACGGGCTCACCGCCGCGCGGTCGCGGTGGGTGAGCTTGCCGCCCACGTTGACGACCAGATCGCGGTTCCGCTCATCGGACGTTTGCAGCATCGGGACCTCCGGCCGGCGTGATGCGGTAGTGGTAGAGGCGGTCGAAGTAGGGCAGGCACCGGTCCGCGAGGGGCTCGAGGCGGGCGGGCAGCGGGGCGGCCGGCGGGCGGTAGGGGGCGAAGCCGGTCGAGGACAGAACGCCGGCGTACCACCAGGGCGCCCACACCCCGTCGCTGTCCCGCGGGCCGGCCGGCCAGGCCCGCATCCGGCCGTCGAAGGGGACGCCGAGCGCCTGGCAGAGCGCGCGCAGGGTGTCCTCGGGCGCGGTGAGCAGGTCGCGGGAATCGACCACCGGGCCGCCGAACGTCTCGAAGATCTCCGCCTGCTGGCGCAGGCCGAGGTCGTCCAGGGTGGGTTCGGCCCGGACCCTGGCGTAGGAGGCGAGCAGCTCGCGCGGGTCCCTGATCAGGTGCGCGTGCCGGAACGGGGCCAGCGCGGCCCGGTCCACCTCGGGCAGCAGGTGATGGGTCATGTGCTTGGCGTAGCCGATCGCCGCCCCGCCGGGCAGCGGGCCGCGGGCTAGCCCAGCCAGCACCACCTGCCAGCCGGTGGGCTGGCTCGCGATCACCGCGTCCCGGCCCGGGTGGTCGAGACCGGTGCGGTCCAGGTAGAAGGCGTACAGCGGCTCGTCGGTGACCGCCGTGTCCGGCCGGTTCTCCCAGGCCCGCATCAGCGCGGTGGACACGGTCCGCGGCCCCGACCACATCGCGATGCGAGTGGCGGGGTCCGCGGAGCCCGCGTGGTTCACAGCGTTACGACGCTGCGCAGCACCTCGCCGCGGCCCATCTTGGCGAAGGCCTCTTCCACGTCGCCCA
>WNGR01010652.1_pt1 | contig 18062 bp, 16 predicted proteins | sample 5407581 | NCBI WGS metagenome assembly WNGR01 (sample SAMN13153383, study PRJNA577476) | soil metagenome | isolation source: 80 cm soil or saprolite under Garry oak tree replicate 2 | place: USA:California | collected 2016-06-15 | reverse complement strand
CTTGAGAGCGGCGTCGAGGTGCTGTCGCACCGTGCGGCGAAGCGCTAGTCCCCCAGCTTCTTGGCGAACGCGACGATTCGATCCAGGGCCTTAACGATGCCGTCCGTCGCGGCCGCATACGACAACCGCACGTAGCGGTCGTCCCCGAACGCCGCGCCGGGGACCAGCGCCACGCCGGACTGCGTGATGAGCCGGGTGCAGAACTCGGTGCCGCTCGTCCCCCCGAGCGAGTCGACGCGGAAGAAGAAGTAGAAGGCGCCGAGCGGCTCGACGAACTCGATCCCGGGGAGCTCCTGGCGGAACCGGCCGACGACCAGGTCGCGCCGCCTCCGGAACTCGGCCACCATGCGGGTCACGTCGTGCTCCACCCGCTCGTCTCCCAGGGCCGCCGCCGCGGCGTACTGCGCGGGGTGGTTCGCGCCGGTGGTGGTGTGCGACTGCAGCGCCGCCATCGCCCTGGCGATCGTCCCCGGGGCGAGCGCCAGGCCGATCCGCCACCCGGTCATCGCGTACGCCTTGCTGACGCCGTAGACGACGACCACCCGCTCCAGCAGCTCGTCCGGCAGGTCGAGGAACGACGGCGCCGGACCGGTGCCGTAGTGGATGCGGCGGTAGATCTCGTCCGCGATCACCCACACGCCGCGCTTGCGGGCCCATTCGGCGATGGCCCTGATCTCCCCGTGCGTGTAGACGCCGCCCGTCGGGTTGCAGGGCGAGCAGAGCATGAGCCCCTGCGCGCCAGGCACGACTCGGTCCAGATCCTTGACGCTCAGCTTGAGGCTCCACTCGGGGTCCCCCGACACAAGCACCGGACGGGCGCGGGCGAGGTGCACGATCTGCGGGTACGAGACCCACGCGGGGGCGGGGATCGCCACGACCTCCCCGGGCCCGAACAGCGTGAAGCACGCGTTAAAGAGCGACTGTTTCGAGCCGCTGGACACCACGATGTGATCGGCGTTGACGGGCCGTCCGCCGGACAAGAGGGACAGGTGCTTCGCCGCCGCGGCGCGCAGCTCCAGGATCCCCTCCGTCGCCGGGTAGTGCGTTTTCCCCTCCTTGATGGCCCGAATGCCGGCGTCCGCCGGAATCGACGGCGTGGGGAAGTCCGGCTCGCCCGCGCCCAGGTCGATGACGTCCTCGCCTGCCGCCCGGCGCCGCTTCGCCTCCTGCGAAATCGCGATCGTGGCCGACGTCTCGAGGTGCTGGAGGTTGGGGGAGAGTCCCTGGGTCATGCGCCACGATACCCACGCACCGTCTCCGCGCGCAACGGTCTGCGGGCCGAGGTCATGGCACGCCGGTGCCGCGCGCCAGCGGATCCACGTACGTGCTCCGCTTCCATCTATAGGGCAGCTCGATCACCCCTCCCGGCCTGGTGATCACGGCGAACGCCCCGAGCGCGTCCCACAGCACGCGGCGTTGCTGCACCACCGCTCTCGGCTCCCCCAGCACCTGTCCCAGGCGGAACCGCACCACGACGTTGCGGGGCGCCGGCGTCTTCGCCGTCGCCGCGGGGAGCACCGACAGCGCCACCGTGGGAATGCCGTGTCGCTCCACCTCGCGCGCGATCAATCCCACGGACTGATGGCAGGTGGTTCAGCCGGGTGTGAACACCGCGTGGGTCGCGCCGTCTGCGACGAGCCGCCGCGCCACCTCGGGCGCCGTTTCCCGCGTCAGCCGCTCGCGCTCCGCATCCAGCACGTGGCCCATGAACCCGAAGTGCCGCGGCGCGACCCGGATCCCGAGCGGCGCCAGCTCACGCAGCCGCTCCAGCGGGAACACCGTGTTGACGTCCCGGTCCGCCGCGGCGTGGTCGTAATAGTCGTGCGTGATCATCAGCTGAGACGCCGCGACGTCGCCCGGAACCTCGCGAAAACTCGCGTCGCCTCGGGGGTTCTCCATGTCGAAGGGCGGCGCGGAGCGAGGGTGGACGCCGGCCGCCGTGACGAGCGCGATCCGACCGTGGTGAAACGGCACCCGCGGGGCGGCCCAGGGGAGGACGGCGGCCCCGACCGGCGCCAGGCCCCAGCGCGCGTACAGCGCCGCCCACCAAGGTGCTCGCGTGTACCAGGAGGAGAGGAGTTGGTGCCAGGCGCGCCGCAGGCTCGTCACGTGGTCGTTGCCTTTTCGCCCGCCTCAAACTAGCATCCCGGCGACGGCGCAGCACCTCTTTGACAATCGAGGCCGTGTGACGCTGGATGAGGCGAAGGCCGCGCTCGGGCGCGGCCGCCCCGTGGTGTTGGTGGCGCCCCCCGAGCCGGAGCAGGCAGGGGCCGCGTGGGAGCTCGTGGGACCCTTGACGCCCGGGCGCCGCCCCGGGGCCGACCCACCCGTGGTGGTCATGTGCGCCGATGACGTCGCCGCGACGGCGTGGGCGTCCGCGCCTCCCCCTCACGTCCGCGTCCACGCCGTCACCGCCCTGGGCCGCGCGGCCCGCACCCTCACCGACAGTGGCGTGGACGTGCTCGCCGGCGCCGTCCAGGACCTCGCTGCACTCGTCAGCCGCTCCACCCTCAAGCTCGAGACCGCGCACGCCGTCGTCGTCGCCTGGCCCGAAACGCTCCTCGCCGGCGAGCACGCGGCCGCCCTCGACGCGTTGCTGGGCGAGGCGAAACAGGCCCGCCGCATCATCCTGAGCTGGAATCCGGCCGCGCTGCGGGATTTCCTCGAGCGCCACGCGCACCGGGCGCACGTCGAGGGCTCGCCGTCGGTGGACGAGAGCGGGCGGCCCTTGCCGGCCCTGGGGCCGGCGCGTTACGTGGTCGTCTCGGCCTCGCGCCGTCCGGCTGCGTTGCGCGACGCGCTCGACGCGCTCGACCCGAGGCGCCCCTACATCTGGCGCGGCGGTCCCGTGGCGGCGCAAGGTGACCCGCCGGACGCCGTGCTGGGTGTGCTGCTCCCCACGCGCGCGGAGTTCGCGGCGCTCTCGCGTTTGGGGCCGCCGGTCCTGTTTCCCACGGCGGCGCAGCTACCCTATGTCCAGTCCCTGGCCCGTCCGCTGACGCCGTTGCGGCTCCCCACCCCGGCGGACCGCGCACAGGACCGCGCCGCCGACCTGCGGGAGCGCGTGGCGCAGATCCTCACCGACGGCAGCGTGGACGCCGAGCTTGCGCTGCTCGATCCACTGTTCGAGCGGTTTGATCCGGCGGAGGTGGCGGCGGCGCTACTCGCCATCAGCCGTCAGCCATCGGCCGTCAGCGAGACGCCCCCGAGCAGCGCTCCGACCTGGACGAAGGTGTTCGTGAATGTGGGGAAGAAGGACCGGGCGGCACCCAAGGACCTCGTGGGCGCGCTGCTTCGCGAAGTCGGAATCGAGAAGGAAGCTATCGGTCGCATCGAGCTGCGGGAGACGTTCTGCCTGATCGACGTGGCGCCGGCGGTGGCGGAGCGGGTCGTTCGGGATCTCACCGGAGTGTCGATCAAGGGGCGCCGTGTCGTGGCGCGGCTCGAGCGGCAGACCTGAGAACGCCGACGGGCCGCCCAGCGGGGCGGCCCGTACATGCGTCCTCGAGACTGCGAGCTCCGGTGTCCGACGGCTACCGCTTGTTGTTCAGCGCCATCTTCAGCTGCTTGCCGGCGCGGAACGCGGGCGCGATCGACGCCTTGATCTGAATCGTCCCACCGGTCTTCGGGTTGCGGCCCATGCGCGCGGCGCGCTTGCGGGCCTCGAAGTTGCCGAATCCGGTGATCTGCACCTTCGCGCCCTTCTTCAATTCACCCGCGATGATGCCCTTGTCGTCGAACAGCGCGTCAATCGTGCGAGTGGCGTCGGCCTTCGACATCTTGGTGCGCATGGCCAGGGCCGCGGTCAGCTCAGCTTTGTTCACGCTATCTCCTTGTGGAGGACTAGGGCCGGAGAAAGCCTTGATGTTTCGCCCCTTTTCTCGGGGGGGCGCCCGAAAAGCCCGGAATCCCGGCACAATATGGGGGTATGCCGAGAAAATCCGCAAGATACCGGCACTTCCTTGACCCATCCCCCCGGAGAAACTACCCTTCCACGCCGTTGCCAGCCGCAAGCCGTAAGCCGCAAGCACGCCGTGCTCGGCCTGGGAACCGCGTGCAAACTTACGCCTTACGGCTTACGAGTTACGACCTGCGATCAGGGGTGGCGGATGTTTCACGGGACGCGGCCGGGCTGGATCGAAGTCATTTCAGGCGTGATGTTTGCAGGGAAGAGCGAAGAACTGATCCGCCGGGTGCGGCGGGCCGTGATCGCGCGCAAGCAGGTCCAAGTTTTCAAGTCCCACCTCGACGCCCGCTACGCGGGATTGTACTCCGTGACCAGCCACGATGGCCTGACGGTCGACGCGGCGCCCGTGGACTCGGCCGACCAGATCATGCGGCAGGTGCGGCCCGACACCGAGGTCGTCGCCATCGACGAGGCGCAGTTCCTGGACGGCGGCATCGTGACCGTCGCCAACGCGCTGGCCAACCGGGGAGTGCGCGTGATTGTCGCCGGCACCGACAGCGACTTCCGGGGCGAGCCGTTCGGCGCCATGCCCATCTTGATGGCGGCGGCCGAGATCGTCGACAAGCTCCAGGCGATCTGCGTCGTGTGCGGGGGACCGGCGACGCGGAACCAGCGTCTCGTCAACGGCAAGCCCGCCCCCTGGGACAGCCCGACGATCATGGTGGGCGGGCGGGAGTCGTACGAGGCGAGATGCCGACACTGCCACCGGGTTCCCAGACGGGATGAAGATCAGACCGCCCTCCTGTGAACGCGGAATGCGGAGTGCGGAGTGCGGGATAGACGCCCGCCCCTTCATTCCGCATTCCACATTCCGCATTCCGCACTTGTGTTAAACGTCGGCCTGACGGGCAACATCGCCTCCGGCAAGTCCACCGTGGTCGACCTGTTCCGTCGCTGGGGGGCGACGATCATCGACGCCGACGCGCTGGCCCGCGAAGCGCAGGCGCCCGGGGGCGAGGTGCTGGCCGCGATCGCCCGGCGGTTCGGCGCGGACGTGCTGGCTGGGGACGGCTCGCTCGATCGCGCCGCGTTGCGAGCGAAGGTGATGGGTGACGACGCCGCCCTTGCGGCGCTGAACGCGATCGTCCACCCCGCGGTGCGGCAGCGCCGCGCGCAATTGATCCGCGCGGCCCGCTCGCGCGGCGACCTGCTCGTCGTGAACGACATCCCGCTCCTGTTCGAGGCGCTCGACCCGGCCGAGTTCGACGTGGTCGTTCTCGTGGACGCGCCGGTTGCCGTGCGGCGCACCCGGTTGCGGGCGATGCGCGGCCTGGGGAACGAGGAGGCGGACCGGATGATCGCGGCACAAATGCCCGCGGAGCGCAAGCGCGGCCGCAGCCACTACGTCATCGACAACAAAGGCACGTTGGAGGAGCTGGAGGCCGACGCGCGCCGCCTGTACGACGTGCTGGCGGCGCGGGCCAAGCAGTTGCCTTGACACGCCTTGGCGGCGTCCGTAACCTTCGCCCCGACCCTCCCCGAGCCTGAAACGAGCGCGCCGGCGCATGGCCCGAATCCCCGACGACCTGCTCTACTCCGAGGAACACGAATACGTCAGGCGTAGCGACGAGGAAAGCGTCGTCGTGGTCGGCATCACGGATTACGCGCAGGGGGAGTTGGGCGACGTCGTGTACGTGGACCTGCCCAAGGTGGGAACCGCGTACGGCCGCATGGACGTGTTCGGGACGATCGAGGCGGTGAAGGCGGTGTCGGAGCTGTTCGCGCCGATCAGCGGCGCGGTGATCGAGGTGAACACGGCGCTCGACAAGGATCCGGCCCTCGTGAATCGCGACCCCTACGGCGAGGGATGGATGATCAAGCTGCGGATCAAGAATCCCGGTGAATTCGATCAGCTGCTCGGCAGCGAGGAATACGAGAAGCACATCGGAGCGTAGCGTCATCCGCCGACCATGAAGACCACCCGAGACATCGCGCGCGCCTTCCTCGTCACCGACCGCTTCGTGACGCGCCACATCGGCCCGAGCCCGGACGAGACGGAGGCCATGCTTGCGACGCTGGGCTACTCCTCGCTCGACGAGTTCATCGACGACGTCGTCCCGGCCGACATCCGGCTGCCCCGGCCGCTCAACCTTCCCCCCGGCCGGAGCGAGCGCGAGGTCCTGCAGGCGCTGCGAGGCTTCGCGGCCCAGAATCAGCTGTTCCGCTCCTACATCGGGATGGGATACTACCCCTGCTTCACGCCGCAGGTGATCCAGCGCAACATCGTGGAGAATCCCGGCTGGTACACGGCGTACACGCCCTACCAGCCGGAGATCGCGCAGGGCCGGCTCGAGGCGCTGCTCAACTTTCAGACCGTCATCGCGGACCTCACCGGCCTGCCCATCGCCAACGCCTCGCTGCTCGATGAGGCGACCGCGGCGGCCGAAGCGGTCCACCTCACGCAGAGCGTGACCACGGTGCCCGCGGGCGCGACGCCGGTCTACCTCGTCGCGGAGAGCTGCCATCCCCAGACGATCGCCGTGCTGCAGACCCGCGCCGGGGCGCGCGGGCTCAAGGTGCAGGTGGCCGACCCCGCCCGGTTCCGCTTCACGCCCGGGGTGATCGGCGCGCTGGTGCAGTACCCCACCACCGAGGGCGCGATCGCGGAGTACGCCGGCGTGTGCGCGGCGGCCCACGCCGCGGGGGCGCTCGTCACGGCCGCGACCGACCTGCTCGCCCTCACCCTGCTGCAGCCGCCCGGCGAGTGGGGCGCCGACATCGCCATCGGGTCGAGCCAGAGGTTCGGCGTGCCGATGGGCTACGGCGGCCCGCACGCGGCGTTCTTCGCCACGCGGGACGAGTACAAGCGCCACCTCCCGGGACGCATCATCGGCGTGTCCCAGGACGCGGCCGGCCGCCCTGCGCTGCGGATGGCGCTGCAGACGCGCGAGCAGCACATCCGGCGCGAGAAGGCCACGAGCAACGTGTGCACCGCGCAGGTGCTCCTCGCCGTGATGGCGAGCATGTACGCCGTGTATCACGGTCCCGAGGGGCTGCGCCGCATCGCGCAACGGGTGCACACCCTCACCGTGCTGCTCGCGGCCGCGCTCAGCCGGCTGGGCTACCGCATCGTCCATCCGTCGTACTTCGACACCCTGTGCGTCGAGGTCGAGTCGTGGGCGCTGTCGCGGCTGATCGACGCCGCCCGCGCCCGCCGCACCAACCTCCGCACCGTCTCCCCCACCCGCATCGGCATCTCCCTCGACGAAACGACGACCCTCGGCGATCTCGCCGACCTCGTCGCGGTGTTCTCGCTCAACGAGGTGCTGCCGTTCATGGTCGAGGATCTCGGCGCCAGAGCGGACACCGCGATACCGGAGGGGCTGCGGCGCACGTCCCCGTACCTCACGCATCCCGTGTTTCACAAGTACCGGTCCGAGACGGAAATGCTGCGCTACATCAAGAGGCTCGAGGCGCGCGACCTCTCGCTCACCTCCGCCATGATCCCGCTCGGCTCGTGCACGATGAAGCTCAACGCGACGACCGAGATGGCGCCCCTCTCCTGGCGCGAGTTCAACCGGCTCCACCCCTTCGCCCCGCGCGAGCAGGCGCAGGGCTACCGCACCCTGTTCCGCCAGCTGGAGCAGCAACTGGCGGAGATCACGGGGTTCCCCGCCGTGTCGCTGCAGCCCAATTCCGGAGCCCAGGGCGAGCTCACCGGCCTGCTGGTCGTGCGCGCCTACCACACCTCCCGCGGCGAAGGGCACCGCGACGTGTGCCTCATCCCCACGTCGGCCCACGGCACCAATCCCGCGAGCGCCGTGATGGCGGGCTTCCGGGTGGTCCCCGTGCGGGTGGACGCGCGGGGCAACATCGACGTCCAAGACCTGACGGAGCGGGCGGCGGCGCACCGCGACCGGCTCGCCGCCATCATGATCACCTATCCGTCCACGCACGGGGTGTTCGAGACGTCGATTCGCGACATCTGCCGCATCGTGCACGAGCACGGCGGCCAGGTGTACATGGACGGGGCGAACATGAACGCGCAGGTGGGCCTGTGCCGACCCGCCGACTTCGGCGTCGACCTCTGCCACCTGAACCTGCACAAGACGTTTTGCATCCCGCACGGCGGCGGCGGCCCGGGGATGGGCCCGGTGTGCGCGGCCGAGCACCTCGCCCCGTTCCTGCCGGACCACCCCGTGGTGCACCTCGGGCGCACCAGCCCCTGCGGCACCGTGTCGGCGGCGCCATGGGGCAGCGCGTGGATCCTGCCGATCTCCTGGGCCTACGTCGCCCTCATGGGTCGCGAGGGGCTGGTCGAGGCAACGAGGCTCGCGATCCTCAACGCCAATTACATCGCCAAGCGCCTCTCACCTCATTACAGCGTGCTGTACACCGGGCCCAACGGGCTCGTCGCGCACGAGTGCATCATCGACACGCGCCCCTTCAAGCAGTCGGCGGGCATCGAGGTGGACGACATCGCCAAGCGGATCATCGATTATGGCTTCCATCCCCCGACGGTGTCTTTCCCCGTGCCGGGCACGCTGATGATCGAGCCGACCGAGAGCGAATCGAAGGAGGAGCTGGACCGCTTCTGTGACGCGCTGATCGCGATCCGGGAGGAGATCCGGGAGATCGAGGAGGGCCGCCAAGCGCCCGGCAACAACCTGCTGAGCAACGCCCCCCACACGCTCGAGGACGTCATCGCCGACCAGTGGGAGCGCCCCTACCCGCGGGAGCGGGCGGCGTTCCCCGCTCCCGCGACCCGCCAGCACAAGGTGTGGCCGTCGGTCGGGCGCGTGGACGGGGCGTACGGGGACCGCAATCTCGTGTGCGTGTGCCCGCCGGTCGAAGCGTATGCCGTCGCTGCTGACTAAGGCGGACGGTTGGATGGTTGGAAGGTTGGAAGGGGCACCCGACCTTCCAACTTTCCAACTTTCCATCGACTCAATTGGCCGCTCCGGCGCTGAGAACATGGCGCTGGACCAACGGCTGTTGGAGCAAGCCGACCAGAGCGGCCGCGCGTTCTTGCGGCTGTACCGCTGGGACCCACCCTGCCTCTCGCTCGGCCGCAACGAGCCCGCCGCCCGCCGCTACGATCGGGCCGCGATCGCGCGGCTGGGGCTCGACGTGGTGCGCCGGCCGACGGGCGGGCGCGCCGTGTGGCACCAGCACGAAGTGACCTACGCCGTCGCCGCGCCCGTGGGCGCCCTCGGCTCGCCGCGTGAGAGCTACCGCCGGATCCACGAGTGGCTGGCGCGTGCGCTGCGGGCTCTCGGCGTCGAGGCCACGCTGGCCCCCAACGGTCCGACCGTCCCACTGCGGCCGTCAGGGAGTCCTTTAGGGTCCGACGGACCCGGGGCCTGCTTCGAGAGGCCCGTGGGCGGCGAGGTCGTCGTTGGAGGACGGAAGCTCGTCGGGTCGGCCCAGGTGCGTCAGCGCACGGCGTTGCTGCAGCACGGCTCGATCCTGCTCGAGGGGTCGCAGGAGATCATCGGCGCCATCAGCCGTGAGCCATCGGCTATCCGCGGAGGAACGACGTTGGCGGCGGTGCTGGGCCGGCCCGTCTCATTCGTCGTGCAATCCTGGGGCAACGCCGTGGCTGCTGCCGCCCCTTACCGCCCCTTACCGCCCTCTCCCGCCTTCTTTTCCGACCCTGCCTGGACCTGGCGCCGCTAGCGCGCCGGTAGAATCTTAGGCACCATGCGAGCGCCGCACGCCGTCCGAGCGTCCCCGTCCGCGACCGTCCGTCTCACCGCACTCAGTGGCCTGCTGCTCGTCGCCTGCGCGCACCGCGAGGGGTGCACGGGCGACTACTGCGGGACGCTCGTCATCGCCACGGCCGGGGAGCCCGAGTCCCTGCTCCCTCCGGTCATCACCTCGGCCGTCGGCCTGGCCGTCGCCGATCAGCTGTTTCTGAAGCTCGCCGACATCGGGCTCTCCACCAACACCGTCGGCGACGAGGACTTCCAGCCGCAGCTCGCCGAGCGGTGGGAGTGGGCCGATTCGGTCACGCTGGTATTCCATCTCGACCCGCGGGCCCGGTGGCAGGACGGCCGCGCCGTGACCGCTCTCGACGTCGCCTTCACGTTCGACGCCTACAACGATCCGGCCGTGAACTCGCCCTTCCGCTCGGGCGTGCGCGCGATCAGCGCCATCACGGCGCGGGACTCGCTCACCGCGGTGTTCCGCTTCCGGAGGCGCTATCCCGAGATGTTCTATGACGCCGTGTACCATCTGCGGATCTTGCCCGCTCACCTGCTGCGGGCGATCCCCAGGGACCAGTGGCGCAGCGCGCTCTTCGGACGCCGGCCGGTGGGCGACGGCCCCTATCGGTTCGTGTCGTGGAAAGCGGGGGAGCAGCTCGAGCTCGCGGCGGACTCGACGTTCTTCCTCGGACGGCCGCACCTGCGGCGCGTGATTTGGCGGCTCACGCCGGACCTGCAGGTCGCCGTCACCCAGCTCGTCGCCGACCAGGCGGACGCCATCGAGGTGCTCGGCCCGCCCGACAACCTCAAGCGGGCGCAGGGCGCCCCGCAGCTCACCCTCTACCCTTACCGCGGCGCGACGTATGCCTACCTCGGGTTCAACCTGGCGGCGAACGGCGATTCGAGCAGGCCGCATCCGCTGTTCGGCGAGCGGGAGCTGCGGCGCGCCCTCGTGATGGCGGTCGACCGGGAGCGACTGCTGCAGAACGTATGGGGCGACGCCGCCAGGGTCCCACCGGGGCCGATGCCGCAGCTCTGGTGGATCTGGGATCCTGAGACGCGGATGCTGCCCTCCGACACGGCCCAGGCGTCGCGGCTGCTCACTCGGCTCGGCTGGCGGGACTCCGATCACGACGGCGTGCGGGAGCGGCAGGGCAACCGGCTCGCATTTCGCATCATGGTGCCGACGACGAGCGCGGTGCGTCGGCAGTACGCCCGACTGCTGCAGGAGCAGTACCGGTCGCTCGGGGCCGAGGTCGAGCTCGACGAAGTGGAGCCCAGCGTCTTCGCCCAGCGGGCCGCCGCGGGGCGCTTCGACGCCCTGCTCATCTCCTGGAACACCGATCCGACGCCGACCTCGTCCATCGCGCAGACCTGGACCCGGGAGGGGATCGGGCGCTCCAACTATCTGCGCTACGTCAACCCGGCGTTCGACGGGCTGGTGGAGCGGGCGAGCGTCGGCGCGGGCCGGCGCGCGGCGACGCAACGCATCTGGCGGCAGGCCATCGAGCTGCTCAACCAGGACGCACCGGCCGTCTTTCTGTTCGCCCCGCAGAGCGTGGCGGCCGTGCACCGGCGGGTGGCCGACGTCACGATCCGGCCCGACTCCTGGCTGGCGCTGCTCCGCACCTGGCGCATCCCCGCCGATCGCCTCATCGATCGCGACCGCGTGGAGCGTTAGGTGACGGCGTGGCTGGTGCGGCGCGTCGCCGCCGCGATCGCCATCGTCTGGGCGGTCGTCACCGTCACCTTCGTCCTGGTCCATGTCGCTCCGGGAACGCCGTTTCTGCCGCCCGCCGAGACGCCCGTCGATCCCGCCGTGCTCGAGCGGCTGCGGAGCCAGTTCGGGCTCGATCGCCCCTTGTCGGAGCAGTATGTCCGCTATCTGCGCGAGATCGCCCGCGGCAATCTGGGCGAGTCGTTCGCGCTCCACCGCCCCGTCGCCGACGCGCTGGCCGAGGCGCTCCCCAACACGCTGACGCTGGCCGGCGCCGCCTTGTGCATCGAGTTCGTGCTGGGTCTGGCGCTGGGTGTCTACCAGGCGGCGCGAGCCCGCCGGTTCGGCGATGTCGCCCTGGGCAACGCCACGTTGTTCCTCTATTCGGTGCCCACGTTCTGGCTGGGGCTGCTGCTGCTGGTCGTCTTCGGGCAATGGCTGCGCTGGTTCCCGGTCACCGCCCGCTTCGAGCGGGCCCCGATGCTCGAGGTCCTGGGCCAGGACTACGTCCGCACTGCCCGAGCGAAAGGACTCCCGGAGCGCCGCGTGGTGTTGGGACACGCGCTCCGCAATGCGCTGCTTCCCTTCGTCACGCTGTTCGGCTTGGCGTTTCCGTTCCTCCTCACCGGCGCCGTGCTCGTGGAGACGGTGTTCGCGTGGCCGGGCATGGGCCGCCTGGCGGCAGAGGCGATTTTCCGACGGGACTACCCTGTGGTGACCGCGGCGGCGATGCTGGCGAGCGGGATGGTCGTGCTCGGCAGCCTGCTCGCCGACCTCTTGTACGCGGCGGCCGACCCGCGCATCCGGACGAGCGCCGCGTGAACGTGCGGGCCTGGCTGGCCCTGCTCGGCGCGATCGCCGTGGCCCTCGCGGCGGTGGGCGAGGCGCGGCGGCTGGCCGCCCGCGGCAGTCGCGGGCGCCGCTTCTTCCGTCACGCCACGGCGTCCGGCGGCCTCTTCGTGCTCGCCTTCTTCACGACCGTGGCCGTGGCGGCGCCGCTCGTCGCGCCCTATCCGCCCTCCAGCATGCCCGAGATCGTCGCGCTGCGCGACGCGCCGCCGTCGCTCGCCCACCCGCTCGGCACGGATCTCTACAGTCGCGATGTGTGGAGCCGCCTCGTGTACGGCGCGCGGGTGTCGCTCGGCATCGGGGCGCTCGCGATGCTCGTCGCCCTGACCGTGGGCGCGGCCGCCGGCGCCGTGGCGGGCTACGCCCGGCGCTGGGTCGACCCCGTCCTCATGCGGCTCGTGGACGTGGGGCTGTCGATGCCACGCATCTTCGTATTGCTGATGGCCGTCGCGCTGTGGGAGCGCTTGCCGGTCAGCGCCCTGGTGCTCGTGATCGGACTGACCGGGTGGTTCGGGACGAGCCGCCTCGTCCGCGCGGAAGTCCTGTCGCTGCGCGAGCGCGAGTTCGTCGCCGCCGCGCGCGCGCTCGGCGCCCGGCCGGCACGCATCATCCTGCGCCACGTCCTCCCCAACGTCGCCGCCCCGCTGATCGTGTCCGCCGCGCTCGGCATCGGCAGCGTCATGCTGCTCGAGGCCAGCCTGTCGTTCCTCGGCATCGGCGTGCCGTCCCCGGTCCCGAGCTGGGGGAACATGATCGCCGACGGCAAGGATCAGCTCGCGACGGCCCCGTGGACCTCGCTGTTTCCGGGACTCGCCATCGCGGTCGTCGTGATGGCGCTCACGGCGGTCGGCGACGCGCTGCGGGATGCCCTCGATCCCGGCCAGGAGACGGCGTGACGGAGCCCTTGCTGCGGGTGCGCGATCTCAAGACGTATTTCGTCACCGAGCGCGGCGGCGGCACGGCGCGCGCCGTCGACGGCGTGTCCTTCGACGTCCATCCCGGCGAGACCCTCGGCATCGTCGGGGAGTCGGGGTGCGGCAAGACCGTGACGTCGCTCTCGATCCTGCGGCTCATCCCGGAGCCGCCGGGGCACATCCTCTCGGGCAGCCTGATCGAATTCGAGGGGCGGAACCTGCTGACGCTCCGCCCCCCCGAGCTGCGCGCCATCCGCGGCAACGAGGTCGCTATGATCTTCCAGGAGCCGATGACGTCGCTCAACCCCGTGTTCACGGTGGGCGACCAGATCGCCGAGGCCGCGATCGTGCACCAGCGGCTGCCCCGCAAGCGGGCGCGCGCCCGCGCCATCGAGATGCTGCGCCTCGTCGGCATCCCCGATCCCGAGGAGCGCGTGGATCACTACCCGCACCAACTGTCGGGCGGCATGAGCCAGCGGGTGATGATCGCGATGGCACTCGTGTGCCACCCCAAGCTCCTCATCGCCGACGAGCCGACGACGGCGCTCGACGTGACCATTCAGGCCCAGATCCTCGAGCTGCTCGACCGCCTGCAAGCCGAGCTCGGCATGGCGGTCCTGCTGATCACGCACGACCTCGGGATCGTGGCCGGGACGTCGGATCGCGTGGTCGTGATGTATGCGGGCCAGGTGGTGGAGACCGCGGCGACGCCCGAGCTGTTCGCGCACCCGCTCCACCCCTACACGGAGGGCCTGATGGCCGCGGTGCCCCGGATTGACACGCGGGTGAGCCAGGTGCGGGGGCGTTTGCACACCATCCCCGGCCAGGTCCCCGCGGCGAGCGCTTGGCCCGCGGGCTGCCGGTTCCACCCGCGCTGCCCGTACGCGTGGGACCGCTGCACCGTCGAGGAGCCGCCGCTGCTCGACGCGGGGCGGGGCGAGCCCGGCAGCCACGCGGTGCGGTGCTGGCTCCTCACCGAGCCCCGGCGCCGGACACCCCAGGCGTGACGACCGCCGCGCCGCTCGTCGAGGTGGACGGGCTCGTGAAGCATTTTCCCGGCGACCGCGGGCCGTGGCCGCTCGCGCGCCGTCGGCGGCCGGTGCGCGCGGTGGACGGCGTCTCGCTTCGCATCGCGGCCGGTCGCACCCTGGGCCTGGTGGGGGAGTCGGGTTGCGGGAAGTCCACCGTGGGACGCTCGATCCTCCGACTGATCGAGCCCGACGCCGGCCGCGTCGTACTCGACGGCGTCGACGTGCTCGCCTGCCGCCCGCGGGAGCTGCGAGCGCTGCGCCGCCGCATGCAGATCGTGTTCCAGGATCCGTACGGCTCGCTCAACCCGCGGATGACGGTGCGCCAGGCGTTGCGTGAACCGCTCGTGATTCATCACCTGGCCCGCGGCTCGGAGATCGACCGCCGAATCGCGGGACTACTCGAGGAAGTGGGGCTCGACGCCGCCTTCGCCGACAGCTACCCCCACGAGCTGTCGGGCGGGCAGCGCCAGCGGGTGGGCATCGCCCGGGCCCTGTCGGTCGAGCCGAGCTTCCTCGTGCTGGACGAGCCGGTGAGCGCGCTCGACGTGTCCGTGCAGGCCCAGGTCCTGAACCTGCTGAACGAGCTGCAGCAGCGGCGGAAGCTCACCTATCTCTTCATCGCCCACGACCTCGCCGTCGTGCGGCACAGCGCCGACGAGGTGGCCGTGATGTACCTGGGGAAGATCGTGGAACAGGGGCCGGCGGAGACGCTGTATCGCGCACCCCGGCATCCCTACACCGCGTCGCTCCTCTCCGCCGTCCCCGTGCCCGACCCACGGGTCTCGCGGCAGCGCATCGTGCTGCAGGGTGACGTACCGTCGCCCGCCAACCCGCCTCCGGGCTGCCCGTTCCACCCGCGCTGCCCCCACCCCAGCAAGAACGACCGCTGCCGCACCGAGCCGCCCGCGCTACGCGTCGTCGGTCCCGACCAGCTCGCCGCCTGCCACTTCGCGGAGGAGCCGATGTGAATCAACCGCCGTGCGCGATCTTGGGCGCCGCGCGGAGCCCCTGCACTTCGCCCGCCACCGCCACGACGTAGCCCGCCGTGAACACCCAGCCGCCGTACAACAGCTCGCCCGCGTGCACCGCGTCGAGGAAATACGCGATGGTGGGGATGCCCGCGCAGATGAGCAGCAGCAGCGGGAGCCGCTCGGCCTTGGTGCCGCGCCCCTGCCCCCAGTAGAGCAGCCCTCCCGTGACGACGAGCGCGACGATCACGTGCAGGTGCGCCGGCCAGCCCGCGTGCTCTTTCGCGAGCGACATCGCGAGGTAGGCGCCGGCGAGCACGAAGAACACCACCCGGAACAGGCCGTGCAGCCCCTGGCCGTACCGCTGGTGGAATTGCGCGAGCGGCGGCACGAAGCTGTGGAGGACGTAGGCGATCGTGATCAGGACAGGCACGCCCGAGAACAAGATCGTAGGGACGCCCTGCCAGACGATCGCGATGATCCGCGCGGGGCCGTACGGCAGGAACAGCCCCACGGCCAGCAGGACGGCGCCGATCTTCTTGAGCATCGTGTCCCTCCTCAAGAGTCAGGGTTTCGGTTCGCCCACGAGCTTCGCCAGCTCGGCGCGCACGCGATCGGCCTCGGCCTTCAGCGAGGGCCCGGGATCGGAGCGGAGCGCGAGGTAGTGCTCGTAGGCGCGGATCGCGCCGGTGCGGTCGCCGATCACGGCGGCGAGGCGGCCTTCATCCCTGAGGAGCGAGCTGAGGTACCGCGTCGATTCGGGGCCCCACCCGTAGTACCGCCGCCGCGCGGCGCGCAGCGCGCGGGCCGGCTCGCCCTCCACCTCCCAGAGCCGTTGCGTCAACAGCGCCAGCTCGCTCTCAACCGAGACGGCGAACTTGCGCGGAGCCGCCTCATACAGAAATGCCGTCACCAGCGTGGAATCAAGCCGCTCGATCAGCCGACGGGCGTTCGATGCGTGACGCGCGACGGCGACCATCCCGTCGAGGGCGACCAGGCACGTGCGGCTTGCCGCCACCACCCCCGGCGAGTCGCGCGGGCTGGCCGCGCTTGCGAGCCGCGCTAGCGCTTGGTCGGCGCCGCGCAAGTCTCGCTTGGCGAGCCGCCATTGCTCGGCGACACACACATCGGCGTACTGCTCGGCGCGGTCGACCGCCGTCGCAGCAAGCGGAGCGTCGGCCTTAGCCGCCACCTGCCGTGCCGCCTGCGCCCCCGCCACCGAGTCCCCGGCCCAGTACAGCGCATCCAACACGCTGATACGCAACATATCGCGCCGCTCCGCGGGGCTCTGCGCGCCCTCCCCCGCAAGCACCGCGGCTTCGGTCGGGCGGCCGCGGTTCAGGGCGAGGTCGTGTAGCATACGCGTCGTGCGGTCCCTCTCCGCCTGCGGGCCGGCCCGCCCCCGCAACACCGCCGCGGCCTGTTCGGCGTCGGGGAGCCCGTATCCATTGGCTTCTCCGTAGCCGATCACGCGCCACAGAGCCTGCGTGGTCATCGCCCCTGCGCGCGCCCTCAGACCGGCCAGCCCGACCGAGTCCGCGCGAGCGATGGCCGCCCGCCAGCGGTACGCGTCCGCGACGTCCGCGCCGGGGTGCAGCACGTCGTAGAGCGCATTGAGACGACGGATCTCAGGCGTGTCCGTCGACTTCAAGGCGAGGTCGAGTAGGTGTTCGAGCGGCGGCGCGAAGGCCGAGTCGAGCGCCAACGAGCGGCGGAAAGCGGCCTCGGCTTGCTGCGCGGCGCTTTCGATTCCCAACGCGGCACCAATGTGAAAGTAGCCGTCGCCGAGCTCGTACCAGGCCTCCGGGCGATCGGGCGCCAAACTCACGACACGCTGCGCGTCGGCGATCTGCTCGGCTCCGGTCGGGAGCTCGGGATAGCGGGCGCCGATGTACTCCACCAGGTTGGCGAGGTCCGGTGGGCCAAGGCGATCACGGTGGGCCCAGGCGACTCTTGCGGCGAGGTCCATTTGCCGCGCCGAGGAGCCGGTGGCCCATTCCGCGGCCCGTAGGAGGTCGAGTCCCGCGAGCGCGAACGCCGAGTCGATCTGCACCGCGCGCTCGAAGTCTCGGGCGGCTTCCTCGTACAACCCGCGTCGGTATTGGGCCCGGCCCCGTAGATAGGCCTGCAGCGCGGGGAGGGACGACGTGGTAAGGGCAACCAGGTCGCGCCCGCCGCTCGCCACCTCCGTGGCCAGCAACTGCCTGACGAGGCGCTCCACCAGCGTCAGCAGGCTGTCGGGCGGGCCGTCGACGCTCGCTTGCGGGGTGGAGCGGCCGCTCGACGATGCCACGATTGCCGCGCTCAAGATCAAACGATTCGGTGTGCCGACGACCTCGCCCAGCACGAGCTTCCCGGCCCCCACGCGCCGGGCCACGCTGCGTGCCCCGTCCGCCGCAACGTCCTCCTTTTCCGTGCCGCCTGCCCCGCGCCACGCGCTGAGGACGGTGCGCGTGTCCGCCGCTCGCACGCCGTCCTCGCCCGTGAGCTTCGCCCCCAGCAGATCCACCATTCCCTCGCGCAGGTATCGGAGGGAAGCGTCCGCCCCCGTCACGCGAAACGGAAAGACTGCAACGACGTTCGGGTCGACCTTCGCGGCGGCACCGCGAGACCGCGACATCAGTGCTCCGCCGAGCGCGACGGCGACGATCACTGCTCCAGCTGCCACGAGCCACCCGGTTCGCCGGAGCGCCTGATCGCGCGGGTGGGCGAGCCCGGCGCCGAGGCCGTCCCGGAACTCCGCGGCGGTGCGGAGCCGGGCGTTGGGGTCCTTCGCCAGGGCCCGGGCGATCGCATGCGCCACCGCGGGCGGCGCCTCGGGCCGCGCGTCCGTCAGCGGCTTCGGGGTTGCCGTGAGATGCGCCGCGATGAGCGCCTGCGCCGTCGGCCCCGCAAACGGCGGAAACCCGGCCAGCATCTCGTAGCCCACGACCGCCAGCGCGTACACGTCCGCCCGTGCGTCCACGTG
>WNGR01003145.1_pt1 | contig 18065 bp, 14 predicted proteins | sample 5407581 | NCBI WGS metagenome assembly WNGR01 (sample SAMN13153383, study PRJNA577476) | soil metagenome | isolation source: 80 cm soil or saprolite under Garry oak tree replicate 2 | place: USA:California | collected 2016-06-15 | reverse complement strand
CGGTGTCCTCGTGGACTCGCCAGACCTGTTCGAGGATGTCCTTGCGGGAGACGATCTGGCCTTCGCGGTCGGTGAGGAAGCGGAGGAGGTCGGCCTCCATGACGGTGAGGTTGGTGAAGCGGTTGGGGGCGATGAGTTCGAGCGTGTTGAAGTTGATGGTGCGGTTGTTGAAGTAGTAGGTGTCGGATGGCGGGGGCTGGGGGGGAACATCCGCTGGAGCGGCGGCCTGAGCGGCTTGCCATGCGGTGCGGCGCAGCAGCGATTTGATGCGGACGAGCAGGATGTTGAGATCGAAGGGCTTGGGGAGATAGTCGTCGGCGCCGGCTTCGAGGCCTTCGAGGACGTCTTCAGGGCGGGCTTTGGCGGTGAGCATCAGGATGGGAGTGTAGCGCTGAGCTTCGCGAAGGGCACGTGCGACCGCGAATCCGTCGGTGCCCGGGAGCATGCAGTCGAGGACGATAACGGAGATCTTTTCCGGGCCGGATTGAGGGGCGGCGAGGAGGTAGGCGAGGGCGGCGTCGCCGTCGGACTCGTGGTGCGTGCGGTAGCCTTCGGCTTCGAGATTGAAGAGGAGGCCCTGGGCGAGGTGTTCTTCGTCTTCGATGAGGGCGATGAGGGGAGATGGATTCATGTCCGGCATGACGATGGCTCTATTTTCCATGGAATCGCGCGGGAGAACATCCCCACGATAATCGCGATAAGGCCGCGATGATCATGGGGCACCCTCGGGTGTGGTGGGGTTGGCGAGGGGCAGCGTCAGGGTGATGGTGGTGCCGAGGTTGGGGCCGGGGCTGGAGGCGGTGATGTCTCCGCCGTGCTGGCGGGCGATGGTGCGGACCAGGAAGAGTCCGATGCCTGTGCCTTTGATCCTGACGGCATGGCGGCCGGGCACGCGGTAGAAGCGTTTGAAGATGCGTTTGAGCTGCGTGGGCAGAAGGCCGAGGCCGCTGTCGGTGACGGTGAGTGCGACTTGGGTGTAGCGCACGATGGCGATGGAGCAGACAATATGGACGCCGCTGGGGGAGTACTTGACGGCGTTGTCGAGGACGTTGAGGACGGCGGTGCGCAGGTCTTCTGCGATGCCGCGGACGTGGAGACGGACGGAGCCGGGGATCGGCGCAAGTTGGATGGCTTCGGCGGGCAGATGGTGGCGCTGGAGCGTGATGGCGATGCAATCGGCGACCAGGGGGGCGAGTTCGAGGATGGTGCGCTCGTAGTGGCGGCGGCGGGCGCCGAGTTCGCCGGCTTTGAGTACCTGCTCGACGGTGCTGAGGAGGCGGTCGGAGTCGGCGAGCATGATTTTGTAGAACTCCTGGCGCTGAGGTTCGGGGACCTCACGGCGCTGGAGAGTCTCGAGGTAGAGGCGGATGGAGGCGATGGGAGTTTTGAGCTCGTGGGTGACGGCGTTGAGGAAGGAATCCTGGCGCTCGTTGCGGCGCAGTTCGCGGACCAGGAAGATGGTGTTGAGGACGACTCCGCCGACGAGCACGCCGAAGAGGATGATTCCGAAGATCAACGAGAGGACGCGGCCTTCGTGGAGGATGATGTAACTGATGTTGAGGTAGATGGTGACGCCGACGAGGATCGCCCCAAGGGTGATGGAAAGGGCGATGGCGCCACGTCGTCGGGTGATGTTCATCGTGTGGAGTTGAGTATAGAGCGGGAGCGTGGCGGGCCGGAAACGACGGGCCAGGTTAATGCCACGGTTCGCGGATAATACGATCAGACGATTTTTCTTTCCGTGAACCCACGTGAGGAGCATGAATGCGCGGTGTAACCCCGAGGCTGTCTGCCGGCTGCGGTGCGGGAGGACGATTGCGGCGCTTGCTTGGCGGCCAGAGGGCGTGGGTGGCGACGTTGAGTGTGGCTCTGCACATCGCTCTGGTGGGTTCGACGCCAGCGCAGGAGAGCGTGGTCACGCCGGCAGTTTCTGCGAGCGGGAAGCAGGAGCAGCCGATGCGGAGATGGATGCCTTATGGCGGTGTGCACGAGTTTGGAGTGACGGGCGGCCTCTCTTGGGTGAGCGGCCCGGTCTGGGGGTACCGGACGCAGGTGCATTATGCGCCGATCGATTTGCGGTATTCGTACCTGATGACGGCACATCAGCATTTCACTGCGCGTTATTCGCCTGAGGTGACGGCGCTGGCGTGGCTGGACGAGCTCGTGCTCGACGAGAGCAATAGTGTGATCGGACGAAAGCACACGTTTGGCGGGGGATTCTCGCCGCTGGGATTTCAGGTCGACTTTCGACCATTGCACAGGGTTCAGCCGTTCTGGTCGAACGCCGCGGGGATAGTCTACTTTGCCAACCGTGTGCTTAGTCCGGAGGGGTCGCAGTTCATGTATACGATCGACTTTGGCGGTGGCATCAACATCCACATCGAGCGGCATCGCGCCGTGACGATTGGCTACCGGTACCAGCATCTGTCGAATGCGAACATCAGTCCGCATAATCCGGGGACCGATGCGGGAATCTTCTATGTGGGATTCTCACAGTTCCACACGCATGGAGTGAAGTAAGGTTGCAGGTGTGGCAGCGGGGACGTTGGAACGCCGGCCAGGAGGTTACGAATGGATCGACGAGACTTGGTAAAGGTGATGGGGATGGCTGCGATGATTCCAATGACGGCTGGACACGAAGCGCTTGCGGAGGACACGGTGACGGACGATACCGTGTATGAACTGCGGGTCTATCACCTGAACGAGGGCAAGCAGCCGGGCATTCTGGAGCGGTTTCGGACGAAGGAAACGGCGATCTTCGCGCGGCTGGGGATGCGCGGGGTTGGGTATTGGGTGCCGACGGATGAGCCACTGGCGGGACGGACGCTGATCTATCTGCTGCGGCACAAGAGCAGGGCGGCGGCGACGGAGAGCTGGGCGAAGTTCGGGAAGGATCCGGAGTGGATGGCGCTGAAGGCAGAGACGGAAAAGGACGGCGCGTTCGTCAAGGTGCACGATGTGACGTTCATGAAGCTGACAGATTTTTCGCCGAAGGTGTAGGAAAGCCGACCACGGATGAACACGGATAGAAAACGGGTGGATACGCCCGGGGTGAGCGGGCGATTGTTTATCTGTGCCAGTAGCCGGGCGGATAGTAGGCGACCGGGACGACACGGTATGTGGGGTACGACAGCAGCGCCCACAGCAGCAGCGCAATCCAGCCAATGCCGGTCCAGCCAAGAAATAGATTGAGCAACAGGATGCCCGCGACGCTGTGGCCGCGGTTGGCTGCGATGATCGTCGGAAGGAAGTAGAGCAGGGCGAGAGCGGTGAGTGTGATCATGGGCCTACCTCGGTTGGGACGCAGATCCTGTGCACAGAATACTACGCAGGTGGGCGGCGATTGGTTCCGAACATCGTGGGGTCGTCGCGCGGGGGCTGGAGTGCCATTCCGGCCGAGGCGGAGGTATGATCATGTGCGGCTGAAACTGGTCTGACAACTTGCCGGGAGAACTTCTTGCTTATGAATCGATTCGATCGTCGTGCGCTACTGCGGAACTCGGGATTGGTTGCCGCTTCGCTGGCACTGCGTGGGAGGGCGTTTGCGTGGGCGGACAGCACGCCGATGGCGACGACGACTGCGGGGAAGATCAGCGGGGCGATGGAGGATGGGATCAACGTCTTCAAGAGCGTGCCGTACGGCGGGGACACGGCGAAGACGCGGTTTCGGGCTCCGGTGGCTGCGACGCCGTGGACGGGCGTGAAGGAGTGCGCGGCCTTTACCACGATGGCTCCGCAGTTGGTGGCGGCACGCGCGGGCGGCGGGCGGCCTGCTCCTCCTTCGGCGACGGGGAATGTGCCGACTTCGGCGTCGGGCGTGCCGGGCGCGCCGCGGGACCAGGGTGTGCAGAGCGAGGATTGCCTGCACCTGAACGTGTTTACGCAAGGGCTGCGGGATAAGAAAAAGCGGCCGGTGCTGGTGTACTTCCACGGTGGCGCATACAACAACGGGACGGTCAACAGCGATCTGTACGACGGCAAGCGGCTGTGTCATCGCGGCGATGTTGTGGTCGTGACGGTGAATCACCGGCTGAACGCGTTTGGCTATATGTACCTGGGCGACCTTGCGCCAGAGTACGCGATGTCGGGCAACGCGGGGCAGTTGGACCTGGTGCTGGCGCTGAAGTGGGTGAAGGAGAATGTCGCGGAGTTCGGCGGCGATCCGTCGCGGGTGCTGATCTTCGGCCAGTCGGGCGGAGGCGCGAAGTGCGCGGCGCTGATGGCCACTCCGGTGGCGAAGGGTCTGTTTCATCGCGTGATGACGATGAGCGGGCAGCAGATAAAAGGCGCGTCGATCGAGATTGCTTCGGGACGAACTGCGACGGTGCTCGAGAAGATGAGCGCGGGCGGACTGAAGGGCAAGGAACTTGTCGCGAAGATTGATTCGCTCACGATGGACCAGATTCAGGAGGGCGCGCGGGCGGTGAGCAGCGACTGGCTGCCGGTGGTGGACAACGTGATTCTGTCGCGGAGCCCGTTCGATCCGGATGCGCCGTCGCTATCGGAGAATGTGCCGATGATGCTGGGGAATGTGCACGACGAGACCGCGGTAGGCGGCCGTGGCGGCGAGATTACATGGGAGACGGCTCCGGCAGCTTTGGATGCGGCGGTGCATGAATATCTTGGGCCGGTGAAGGCGGAGGATGCAGTGGCGGAGTTCCGCAAAATTCATCCGGACTACACGCCGACGCAGGTAGATATTGCGGCGGCGACGGCGTTTCGCGCGTGGCCGGGACAGCGCTGGGAGGCGGAGCGGCGGGCCGCGAATCCAGTAAGCCAGAAGCATACGTGGGTCTATCAGATGAATTTCCAAGGGGCGAATGGGCGGGCGATGCACACGATCGATATTCCGTTCATGTTCGACAACATTGCGATGGCGAGCGGACAGATTGGGACGGACCCGCAGCATGTGGCCGATGCAAATGCGCTGGCTGCGGTGATGTCGCAGATGCTGATTACGTACGGGCGGACGGGGAATCCGAATGGGGACTGGAAGGGGCCGACGGTGGACGGGACTCCACCGTATTGGCAGCCGCGGGACTTGAAGAATCGGAGTCTGCCGTTCTGGCCGGCGTATGACCTGAAGAATCGGAGCACGATGATGTGGGAGGCGAAGCCGCGTGTGGAGAACAATCCGCGCGGGGCGGAACGGTTGTTTGCGGACAAGTCGCATTATCACCAGGCAGGGACTCCGCTGCCGTAAGAAAGGTTCGAGGTTCGCGGTTCGCGATTCAAGGCGGGGTGCAAGGTTCGAGACGTCTGGATACCAAATATGTGGCGATTCTACGCAGGTTTTGGGACCATCGGATGTGCTCTTTTGATGGGCGTAGCTGCGTTTGGGCAGGGGAACGTAGCCGTCTTTAGCGCGCAACGCGCGAGTTCGTTGAGCGGGATTGTCGTCGATGGTATGGACGCTCCAGTCCCAGGTGTGGCCGTCGCGGAATGCTCCGACGACTTCAAGGAATGTATCGAGGTGGCACGATCCGACGAGGGCGGCCGTTTCAGCATTCAATCAGCTCGGAAGGGAAAAGTTCACTACCTTCGATTCGATTTGCCTGGAATGGATGAAGCGCGTGTGACGGTCACGCTTTCCCGGTTCTCGAAAAAGCTAACCATCTGGCTGGCTGTGGGAACCTGATATGCTCGGCGGCATGGCGCGTGAATTGGATTCGGAGATGTTGCGGCGGCTACAGGAACACTATGGAGAGATGTCGGACGGCGAGCTGCTGGATCTGGCGTCGAAGCCTGCGGATTTGACCGACGTGGCGCGGGAGGTTTTGCACGGCGAGTTGACTCATCGAGGGATCAACTTGGAGGGAATGGAACCGCGGGAGAATCCGTTTTCGGCGGTTAGGAACCCGCTGCCAAAGCCGGAGTTTGGGAGAAAGCTGCCGGATGGTTCCGTAGTGCTGATGACGTTCCATGATGCGATGGCTGCTGGCGATGCTTGCGACTACCTGGAGGCGGAAGCGATTGAGGTGGACGTGCGGGACGTGTCGGATAAAAGCACGGGCGGCGGATCGTTTTACGGCGGGCCGCCAGTGGCGCTGGAAGTGATTGTGCCGGGGGCGGACCGGGCTCGCGCGGTCAAGATTCTGCGGGAGAAGATGGGGCTGTTTCCACTGCAGGAGGTGGAGGAGGCGGACGAGTTGGTGGATGACGGCACCGTGTCGACGCTGGGGTTCTTCGGGAGGCGGGAGGATGCCGAGGCGGTGGCGAAGGCGCTGGAGGATGGACGGATCTGGCACAGGATTGTGGCGAACGCGGAGGGTACGGTGGAGGACGAGAACGCGTTCAGCCTGGAGGTGCGGGAGGTGGATTTGATGGGAGCGGGTGAGTTGGTGGAGAAGGCGATGGGGCTGCCGGAAGGGTGAGGGGAAGGTTGTTAGTTGCTGGTTGTCGGAGAGAAGCTGATTCCCTTCGAGAATGACAACCAGAAGTGAAGCAAATAAAAGGCCGTCCCGGGGACGGACGGCCTTTTCAACGTGTGCCGGAATTGGTTACAGGACGCCGGCGGGCTTGGGGTTCTGCTTGTCGAACTTGGCGACCTGGACTTTTTGGGCGAGGCCGAGTTTGGACAGCAGCCAGATGCCGTAGTAGTTGGGGTCGAACTCGTACCAGGCCAGGCCGTGGCGGGCGCTGACCGGGTGGGCGTGGTGATTGTTGTGCCAGCCTTCGCCTCCGGTGAGCAGGGCGACCCACCAGCTATTGCGCGAGTCGTCCTTGGTTTCGAAGCGGCGCGATCCGAACATGTGGGTGGCGGAGTTGACCAGCCACGTGGAGTGCAGGCCGATGACGACGCGGAGGAAGGTTCCCCAGAGCATCATCGAGAGTGCGCCGAGGACAGCGTGGCCGGCGGGTGCGAGCGCTGCGCCGATGGCAAGCTGCAGCAGGCCGCTGACGACGAGTGGGACGTAGTGGAATTTGCTGAGCCAGACATGGCCCTTGTCGCGGGTCAGGTCGGGGGCGTAGCGGCCAAGCAGCGCGGTCTCGGAGTGGAGTGCTCGACCGGAGATGATCCATCCGGCGTGAGCCCACCAGGTGCCGTCGTTCGGGGTGTGCGGGTCGCCGTCGTGGTCGGAGTTCTGATGATGGACGCGATGAGTAGCGACCCAGAAGATCGGTCCGCCCTCGAGCGCGAGCGTGCCGCAGGCAGTGACGATGTACTCCAGCCACTTGGGAATGCGGTATCCGCGATGTGTGAGCAGGCGATGATAGGTCATGCCGATGCCGACGTTGATCGCGAGGACGTACATGATTGCGAAAGCGGCAAGGTTTTTCCACGAGAAGAAGAAGAGCGCGGCGAACGCACCGACGTGGAACAGACCCATGACGATCGCGGTGATCCAGTTGATGCGGCCCTGCTGATGCTCGCGGCCCATGCGGAGGTCCTGCTTGACCTTCTGGGCGACTTCAGCGGCGAGGCGGCGTGCGGCCTCGATGCTCTCTGGCGTGATGGGCATGGTGACGGCGCGGGTGGTGCTCAGGGTGCCGGTCTCGGTGGGTGCTTCGGGAGTCAGGAGCGTAGGAGTCATATTTTCTGGGTTCGCCTCGTACTTGGGGTCTGGTGCCTCGTACTTGCCCGGTGGTGCCTGAGTTCAACGCTAGCAGGATGCGGCTCGGTCGGGTGTAAGACTTTTGTAATCGTGCTGTACCACAGTTTTGTTAGGGTGTTTGCATGACACCTTCGGGGGATTTCGGGCCGCGTCGTTGGGTTTTATCGGGGAAAGTACAGCTCGCATTCATCGTGATCCTATTGGTTCCGCTGGGTGCGCGGGGACAGGATACGTGGGGACCGGCATTGAATCTTCCGTCGAGCAAGCAGATGGGACCGGTGCCGGGCAATCCGCAACGCGTAAATTCTTTGCCGATGTCGATCGCAGTGTCGCCGGACCGGCGCTATGTGGTGACGGTGAATGCAGGGTATGGAACATTTGAGTCGAAGTACGATCAGTCGCTTGCGGTGATGGATACGCAGACGGGTAAGGTGACGGACTTTCCCGATGCGCGGACGGGGCTGAGCAGCAAGGAGACGCTGTACTCAGGCCTGGTGTTTAGCCCCAGTGGGCGGTATCTGTATGCGAGCATGGCTTCGCTCACAAGTCCTACCGGGGATGCTAAAGGGAATCCGGGAAGCGGGATTGTGGAGTATGGATTCGATGCGGGGAAGATTACTGCGGGAAGATTGATACCGATTCCGTTACAGAAACTGCCGGCGGGGCGGAAGACGGAACTGCGTGAGGGTAATTCGGACGGGACGATGGGAGTGCCATTTCCAGCGGCGATTGCGGTGGTGGAACCGGGTCCGATGGTAGGTGGAGAGCTGTTGGTGGCGGACGACCTTTCTGACGATGCACTGCTGATTCAAACTGCGACGGGGAAGATAATCAAGCGGTTCGATCTTTCGGAGAGCGATGCGGTGCCGTCGACTTATCCGGTGGCGGTGGCGGTTTCGAAGGATGGAACGCGGGCGTTTGTGGCGCTTTGGAATGCGAGCGAAGTGGTGGAGCTTGATCTGAAGAAGGGGACGGTGGGGCGAAAGCTGGCGCTGCTGAAGCCTGGCGATCCGGTGAAGCCGGGGACGCATCCTTGTGCGCTGGAGTTGAGTCCGGATGGGAAGACGCTTTATGTGGCGCTGGCGAATCGGGATGCGGTGGCGGTGGTGGATGTGGACAAGGCGTTTGCGGTAAAGGGGTACTTCGATACGCGCCTTCCGGGGCAGAGCTATTTTGGGGCGGAGCCGGATGCGCTGGCGCTGAGCGCGGATGGCAGCAGGTTGTATGTGGCGGACATGGGTTCGGATGCCGTGGCGGTGATCGATACGAAGAAGCTGACGGCGGGTGCGGCGAAGGTGGGGATGGTCGAGCCGGTGGGATTCATTCCGACGGAGTGGGATCCGATGGCGCTGGCGGTGGCGGGGGGCAAGCTGTATGTTGCTACGGCGAAGGGTAGGGGGACAGGGCCGAACAACTTTGCGCAGCGGCCGGCGGCGGGGATGCCGGCGTCCAAGGTGAAGGGTTTTACGTACATTGCGACGTTGCTGTATGGATCGCTGGCGGCGGTGGATGTGGGGTCGGTGGATCTAAAGTCGGCGACGGCAGAGGTGCTGGAGCGGAACCGGATGAAAGCGGCGGAGGAGCGGATTCAGTTTGCGGGTGGGGGCGACAGGATCAAGCACGTGATTTACATCATCAAGGAAAACCGGACCTACGACCAGGTGTTTGGCGACCTGACGCAGGATGGGAAGCCGGTGGGGAACGGCGATGCGCGGCTGGCGATGTATGGGGCTAGCGTGACTCCGAATCAGCATGCGCTGGCGCTGCAGTTTGGGGTGCTGGATAACTTTTTCGATTCGGGTGAGGTGTCGGGCGACGGGCATATGTGGTCGAACGCGGCGATTGGGACGGACTACCTGGAGCGGGTGTGGCAGCAGGATTATCGCAATTCGCAGCGGACGTATGACTGGGAGGGCGTGGTGTCGCAGGGGTACCCGATGCTGCAGAAGATTCCGGATGTGGCGGAGCCTGCGAGCGGGTATATGTGGGGGAATGCGGACTCGCACGGGAAGACGCATTACAACTTTGGGGAGTACATTTCGTCGACGTTCTGCGGGGCGAAGAAGAGCGGGAGTTCGCAGGAAGGGCCGGTGCTGGCAGGGACGCACTGCAAGCGGGATGCGATCAAAAAAGGCGAGGCGATTCCCGAGGAGTGGGGCGGCGGGGTGAGCAAGTGGCCGTGGGCGATTCCGCTGCTGGCGACGAATGTGGCGACGAAGCCGGAACTGGTGGGGAATTTTGCGGCGGAGGCTCCGGATTTTGAGTTGAAGGTTCCGGACCAGATTCGGGCGAATATTTTTGTGAGGCATTTTGACGGGTGGGTGAAGGATCGCGCGGCGGGGAAGGACTCGATGCCGAACTACATCACGCTGCGACTGGGGGACGATCATACGGCGGGAACTACGGCGGGCGGGCCGACGCCGAAGTCGTCGGTGGCGGATAACGATCTGGCGGTCGGACGCGTGGTGGAGGCGATCTCGCACTCGGCGTATTGGGACGACACGGCGATCTTCATCCTGGAGGACGATTCGCAGAACGGGGCGGACCATGTGGATGCTCACCGGAGCCTGGCGCTGGTGATCAGCAAGTATTCGCCGCATGGTCCGGATGGCGGGGCGTTTGTGGACAGCCGGTTCTACTCGACGGTGAGCGTGGTGCGGACCATGGAGACACTGCTTGGGCTGCCGCCGATGAATAATAATGATGCGTTGTCGTCGATGATGGGACCGGAGTTTACCGGGCCGGGCGATCAGAAGCCGTTTGTGGCGGACACCGTTAATAGAGACAATGGACTGATCTATACGGCGAACGCAAAGACTGCGGTGGGCGCGAAGGAGTCTGCGAAGATGGACTTTAGTCACGCGGACCGCGCGGACGCTCGTAAGCTGAATGTGATTCTGTGGCGCGACGCCATGGGTGACCGGCCGGTGCCGGCGCAACTCACGCGGAAACATAAGAGGGCAAAGAAGGACGATGACGACTGAGAGAACGGATGGAAAGTAAGAGTCTGGATGCATCTGGGATTGGGCCGTTCCGATTGGCTCCATGGTTCAGCCCGCGGCCCTGGGGACGGCTCGATCTGCGGCCGTGGTACGCGGAAACAGGGACGTCTGAGCCGGTGGGGGAAGCATGGCTTACCGGGCCGGCGAGCGTGGTCGAGACCGGCCCTATGGCCGGGCGAACGTTGTCGGCGGTGGCGGCGCAGGCGAGTGAGCGGCTGCTAGGCGCGGGATGCGGCGCGGAGTTTCCGTTGCTGGTGAAGCTGCTGTTCCCGAACGACAAGCTGTCGGTGCAGGTGCATCCGGACGATGCGCACGCGCAGGCGATGGGACAACCGCGCGGCAAGACAGAGTGCTGGTATGTGCTGGAGGCGACGCCGGGGGCGACGATCGCGCTGGGGCTGCGCGAAGGCGCTACTGCCGATGCGGTGCGTGCGGCGGTCGCAGATGGCACGATGGAGAAGTGGATGGAGTGGGTGCCGGTGCAGGTCGGCGACATGGTGTTCGTCGATGCAGGCACGGTACACGCGATCGGGCCCGGCGTCGTGCTGCTGGAGACGCAGCAGACTTCCGACACTACCTTCCGCCTGTTTGACTATGGGCGGCCGCGAGAACTGCATGTTGAGCAGGCCCTGCGCGTGATGAAGATGCACACGGCGGCAGGCAAGGTTGCGCCGCGTGCGATGGATGGGTTTACACGGCTGATCGAGCGGCAGTATTTTGTGGTGGACCGGTACGATGTTGCGGGTGCGGGCGAAGTCGTTGTGCCCACGGACGGTGCTGGTTGTCTGGTGGGGCTGAAAGGTGGGGCCACCGTGATTGGCGGGCCAGGGGGACAGGTTGAACTCTCACCGGGGAAGGCGGTGGTTGTTCCTGTGGATTGTCCCTCCGTGATCGTCGAGACTGGCGTGGGGGTCTCGTTTGTCAAGTGCTTCGCGCCGGCGAACTGAGGTACAAATTGCGACGCGAATCCGGTCATTCTTTTCGCGAGTGGTTTTCTTGCCGGGGGCTGATGCTTGTGCTCATGATGCCGGCGGCGCTTGCCGCGAAGGCTGCAGTGGCTGCGTCGCACGCACTTACCGTCGCGATCGATAGCGGGAAGGTGGAGGGAGTTGCCGTTGCTTCGCTGCAGCGGGGCGGCGCGTTTCTGGGTATTCCGTATGCGGCGCCGCCGGTTGGGGATTTGCGTTGGAGACCGCCGCAATTGCCGGCGCGGTGGAACGATGTGCGCAGCGCGAAGGCATACGGGCCTGCATGTCCTCAACGGCCAAGTCCCTGGTTACCGGAGATGCTGGGGCGGAAGCAGATGATCACGGACGAGGCCTGTCTCTTCCTGAATGTATGGACTCCCGACCTGAGGTCTAGGGGCAAGTTGCCGGTGATGGTGTGGATTCATGGCGGCGGCAATGTGGAGGGGTCTGCCGAGTGGCCGCCGCTGGGTGAGACGCTCGCGCACCGAGGGGTAGTGGCCGTCAGCATCAACTACCGGCTTGGCATCTTCGGCTTCTTTGCGCACCCGGCGCTGTCGGTGGAGTCGCCGCGGCATATATCCGGCAACTATGGGCAACTGGACCAGGTTGCTGCGTTGCAGTGGGTGAAGCGGAATATCGAACGCTTCGGCGGCGATCCGCATCGTGTGACGGTCGCTGGAGCGTCTTCGGGGTCGCTCGATATCTGCAATCTGCTCGCGTCGCCGCTGGCCGCCGGGTTGTTGGAGGGGGCGATTCTGCAGAGTGGCGTGTGCGTCGATTCGATTTTCCCGGTAGAGAAAGATGCGGAGAAGAATGGCGCGGAGTTCGCTCGGAGATTGAGTGGCGGATCAGGGAGCGGTGAACCATCGCTGGCGGCGTTGCGGGCGATGCCGGCAGACGCCTTGCTGGAGGCGGCGGCGAAGGATCAAGCGGTCGATCTCGAGCCTTCCGTCGACGGCTGGTTTTTGCGCGAGCAGCCGGCTGCGGCCTTCGCGCAAGGACGACAGATGAAGATTCCCGTTCTGGTCGGAAGCAATGAGAATGAGGTGTCGATCTTTGCCAGCCCGTTAGTGGGTGGGCGATCGTATCGGCCGAAGACGGTTGCGGAATACCGGCAGTGGCTCGCGCGCCGCTTCAAGGAGAATGCAGAAGGTGTGTTTGCCGCGTATCCGGCGCAATCCGACAGCGAGGCGACCGCGGTGTTCAACAGCATGGATACGGATTTCGATTTTGGTTTTGGCGCGCGCCTGCTGGCGAGTGAAATGGCCGGCGTTCAGCAGCGGGCCTATCTCTATCACTTCACCTATGTGGGCGAGGGTGCATTTGCGCCGCTAGGAGCGTTCCACAGCGAAGAGAGCATGTTCCTCAGCCAGAAGTTCTGGACGAGCTGGATTCATGCGCCGGATGACGCGCGACTTTCGACCGCGATCCTTGGGTACTGGGTCAGCTTTGTGAAGACCGGGAATTCGAACACACGCGGACTTCCGGTGTGGCCGGCTTATGTTCCCCAGAAGGACGTTTGCCAGACACTGGGAAAGACCATCGAGACAACGCCAGTGCCGCGGAGCAGCAAGTTTCCTGTGTTTCAGAAGAGATTAACCGGGCGGCTGAAGGGATCGTAACGGCACATAGGTCATTTGTAGCGGCAGCGAGACTTTGAGTGGGGTAAACGGTTAGGATTGTGCCGACCCAGGTATTGGAGGCGGAATGCGGAATAGAGGTTTGTGGATAGCGTGTGTGTTTGCGATGGTTGGCGCGGTAGGGTTGGCGCAGGTTCCCACAGCGGTTATGTCGGGGCAGTCTTCCACGGCGCCGAATCAGGCGGCCGCGCCGGCTGCGAGGTCAGCGACGCCGATGCCGTTGTGGCCGCAGGGCGCTCCGGGAGCGCTGGGCGATGGGGACGACGATAGCCCGACCCTCGCGGCGTATCTTCCGGCATCGAATCCGACCAGGACGGCAGTGGTGATTGCGCCGGGCGGCGGTTATACGCATCTCTCAATGGTGAAGGAAGGTTCGGATGTCGCAGCGTGGTTGAACGCGCACGGCGTCGCAGCGTTCGTGCTGAAGTACAGGCTCGGGCCGAAGTATCACAATCCGATCGAGCTGGACGATGCGAAGAGGGCGATTCGCATGGTGCGGGCCGATGCGGCGAAGTATGGCGTGGCGGCGGACCACATTGGCATGTGGGGATTTTCTGCGGGCGGACATCTGACCGCGACGGCTGGGACACAGTTCGACGCGGGAGACGTATCGGCGATCGATGAGATCGATCGGCAGAACAGCCGGCCGGACTTCCTCGTGCTGTCATATCCGGTGATCACGATGGAGGACCCGTACGTGCATAAGGGGTCGCGGACGTATCTGCTGGGTGATGCTCCGGCGCAGGCGGATATGGACGCGATGTCGGCGGAGTTGCATGTGACTGCGCAGACGCCTCCGACGTTCCTGTTTACGACCACCGACGATAAGACGGTACCGGTGATGAACAGTGTGATGTTCTATACGGCGCTGGTGAAGGCGGGCGTGCCGGCGGAGATGCACATCTTTCAGCACGGCGGGCACGGATCCGGACTGGCGCCTACGAATCCGCAACTGCAGCCTTGGACAGACATGCTGATCAAGTGGATGCGTGAGCGGGGGTACGCTGCTGCTACGCCGTAGGACGGAGTTTGTATCCCGCGTCACATTCTGTATCGTGGTCACGGCGAGAAGATGGAAGCGTTCCCGTTCCAGGGGCGCGCCTCTGGATCGCAAGAGAAATAAGGGCTCAGGTTGAGCTGATTTTCAAGATGGGTGGAACACGGATGCGTTCGTTGTCGTTGCAAGTGCTGCTGTTGTTTTGTGTGCTGGGGCTGTCGGGCAATTCGATGATGGGTGGAGTCGCGGCGAGGGCGCAGACCCCTTCGGCGAAGGCGAGTTCCGAGCCGGACCGGATCGCCGCATTGGAAAAGCAGGTTGCAGAGCAATCCGCAGCGATTGCGGCGGCGCAGCAGTCTGGCGACAACTCATGGATGCTGGTTTCGGCGGCGCTGGTGCTGATGATGAGCGGACCTGGACTGGCGCTGTTTTACGGCGGACTGGTTCGCAAGAAGAACGTGCTCGGCACGATGATGCAGACGTTCGCCATGATGGCGGTGATCACCGTGTTATGGGCGCTGGTTACGTATTCGCTGGCCTTTGGGAGCGGGAACGCATTCATCGGCGGCTTGGGCAATATGTTTCTGCACGGGGTTGGGCTGGCACCGAGTCAGTACGCTCCTACGATTCCGCTGCAGACATTCATGGTGTATCAGTTGATGTTCGCGATCATTACGCCGGCGCTGATTACCGGAGCATTTGCGGAGCGCATGAAATTCTCGGCGATGCTGCTGTTCATGGTGCTGTGGGCCATCGTTGTGTATAGCCCGATGGCGCACATGTTGTGGGGAGTGGGCGGGCTGCTGAACGCGGTGACGGGCAGGTTCCCGTGCCTGGACTTCGCGGGTGGCACAGTGGTGCATGTGACGTCGGGGGTGTCGGCGTTGGTGACGGCTTTGTATCTGGGCAAGCGCGTCGGTTACCCGAAGGTTCCGATGCAGCCGCATTCGGTGGTGCTGAGTTTCATTGGGGCATGCCTTCTGTGGGTGGGCTGGTTCGGGTTCAACGCAGGATCGGCACTGGGATCGGGAACGCTGGCGACTTCGGCGTTTGTGGCCACGCAATTTGGCGCGGCAGCGGCCGCGATCGGATGGAGCGCCGCGGAGTGGATGCGCAACGGCAAGCCGTCGGCCCTTGGTGCGATCTCGGGCGCGGTGGCGGGACTGGTTGCGATCACTCCTGCCTCAGGATTTGTCACGCCCACGGCGGCGCTCTGGATCGGATTGATTGCCGGGGCAGTCTGCTTCTTCATGGTGGTGAAGGTGAAGTCGATGTTTGGCTACGACGATTCGCTGGACGCGTTTGGGGTTCACGGCGCAGGCGGAACGCTGGGCGCCCTGCTCACCGGGCTGTTTGCGAATAGCGCGATCAACCCGATCTTCGGCGCGGGTAAGCCTGCGGGGCTGTTCGAAGGGAATTGGCGCCAATTGTTTCATCAGACGATGGGCGTGGCGATCGCGTGGAGTTTGGCAATTGTCGGCACTCTTATCATTCTGTTCATCGTGGATAAAACGATTGGGCTTAGGGTGAATGCGCAGGATGAGGCAACAGGACTGGATCTCTCGCAACATGGGGAAGAGGGTTACGATTGGGCGCATTAGTCCGGTTGCCATTTTGACAGGTGCATACCGTGGGTCGGGCCCATATCTCACATGGCGGCTGCTGATTGACGAAGCGTACTATGCTAGAGCTTGCTGGAAGGCGAACGGAGAGGACGAAATAAATGCAGAAGATTGAAGCGGTGATACAGCCTTCGAAGCTGGACGCGGTTAAGGATGCGCTGGTGGAACTGGGCGTACAGGGAATGACCATTACTGAGGCTCGGGGACATGGCCGGCAGAAGGGGCACACGGAGTTTTATCGCGGCCGGGAGTATTCGGTCGATCTGTTGCCCAAGGTGAAGCTGGAGACGGTGGTAGCAGACGACATGGTGGAGAAGGCAGTCCAGGCGATTATCACGGTGGCGCGGACCGGGACGATCGGGGATGGCAAGATCTTTGTGACCAGGGTGGATGAGGCGATCCGTATCCGCAACGACGAGCGGGGTGAAGTAGCGCTTTAAGGCTGTTGCCAGTGGACGGTTGTCAGTGATCAGTTTCGAGGTGGCGGTTGCGCGGGCTGTGTTGGCTGTATGCTTTAACTAAAGCAATCAGCTATGCAGGAGAAGGAAACCCCAGGCAGTGAAATGCGCGGCGAATACCAGCGTCAGATGCTGGCGATCCGTGATGCCTTTGAGTCGGGAGCGTCGGGGGCCGCGACCATTGCGGCGCGCGCCCAGGCGATGGATGAGCTGATCATCGGTCTGTGGGCCGAGGCGGTGGAGAAGACGCCGGGGCTGAAGTCGGGAATTGCGTTGTTAGCTCTGGGAGGATATGGCCGGAGCGAGCTGTTTCCATACTCCGATGTCGACCTGATGTATCTGCTGGACACCAAGATCTCCGAGCAGGATGTGAAGCAGCCGATCCGGCGGATGAGCCAGGAGCTTTGGGACTGCGGGATCAGGCTTTCCCCGTTGACGCGCAAGCGGAACGAGGCTGAGCGGTTCGACCCGGACAATGTGGAGTTTGCACTATCGTCGCTGGACCACCGGTTTCTGGCAGGAGATGCCGCGGTCTATGAGCGCTTTGCAGGAATCGGGTTGCCGAAGCTGCTGGAGCGGGAAAGCAAAGCGATCGCCGATGGATTGGTCGAACTGACGGCGGAGCGGCACAAGAAATATGGAGACACGCTGTTCCACCTGGAGCCGAGCATCAAGGATTGCCCGGGCGGCCTGCGCGACGTCCATGTCTGCGCATGGCTGACCACGCTTGCCGAAATCGCCTCGGGAACGAAGCAAGGAAGAGCCGAGCGCGGCAGCAGCAATGGGTCCGCGATGGGAGATCGCGACGAATTCAACCAGGCCGTGGAATTCCTTTTTACGGTGCGGTGCTTTCTGCACTACCGGCACGAGCGCGACGACAACACGCTGGACTGGCAAGCCCAGGATGCAGCGGCGAAGGCGTGGATGGGGCTCGACCGGAGACGGACTTCGCGCGATGGGCAAGCCGACGCGGCTTACTGGATGCGTCTCTACTTCCGCCACGCGAGAATCGTCGAGCGAAGCCTAACCCACATGCTGGAAGCGGTGCCGCTGAAGCAGCGGCCGGCGCGCTGGACCGTGCCGGGCAAAGCTGCTTTCGCGAGACGCCGGCCCGAGCCTCCGGCGGTCGGCTACCGGGTGGAGAACGGACGCGCAGTTCTGAGCGAGATGGGCGCACCAGGCGATCCGGCTCAGGACCCTGAGGTAGTGCTGCAACTCTTCGCGGCCATGTCGAGGACGGGATGTGCGCTCGATCAGGCAAGCGAGCAGCGGATGACGCAGTCTCTGCCGCTGCTTTCGGCTCATCTGGAAGAAGGCCCCGCGCTGTGGCGGCATCTGCAGGCGATTCTGCTGGGACCCCATGCTGGCAAGGCGTTGCGTGCGATGCATGCCCTGGGGATTCTGGAGCTGCTGATTCCGGAGTTCCACGGGATCGATGCCCTGGTTATACGGGATGCCTACCACCGCTATACCGTGGACGAACACACGATGGTGGTGATCGATACGCTGCACGGCCTGGAGACGCCTCAAGAGGGCGCGATGGGCGAGTGGGCCGGGCGATTTCGCGGTATCCTGCGCGATGTTCAGCATCAGGCGCTGCTCTATCTGGCGGCGCTGATGCACGATACGGGCAAGGGTAGAAGCACGGACGATCATGCCCGCGAGAGCGCGCGGATGGCGGAAAGCGTTGCGGGGCGGCTCGAGCTGGATGCGTATGAGAGCGAGTTGTTGCTGGGGCTGATTCGCAATCATCTTGAGATGTCGGCCGCACTGCGCCGGGACATCTTCGATCTGGAGACGGTGCGCGCTTTTGCCGGCAAGA
>WNGR01008582.1_pt1 | contig 18071 bp, 13 predicted proteins | sample 5407581 | NCBI WGS metagenome assembly WNGR01 (sample SAMN13153383, study PRJNA577476) | soil metagenome | isolation source: 80 cm soil or saprolite under Garry oak tree replicate 2 | place: USA:California | collected 2016-06-15 | reverse complement strand
AACGCGCCGACCGTATTGGCTTCGCCCAGCACCGTGCCGAGAATGGGCGCCGTCCCGATCCGAATGTCGGGCAAAAAATCCTTTGCCCAATTGCCGCAGTGGAAGAAGACGCACTTGTCCGGGTCCGAGCCGTAGTTATTGTTCCAGTCCACCAGCGCACTGGGCCTGCTGCTCGCAAGCTGCAGCGCGTACATGCTGACTACGCCGGCGATGTCCACTTCGCATGCGCTCGGCATCATCTGCTCGCTCATCATGCTCATGACGGTGCAGACGTTGACGCCGTAATGTTTCTGCATGCTGCTCCAGCATTGGATCGCTGTCGCCGTCAGGCCAAGCTCTTCCATCCAGCGATCGATGACCACCGCGAACTTGGCCATGCGGACCATGCTCTCCTCCGGGGCAGCCGAACTGTCAGCGTAGGCGCGAATTGTGGCGATACGCTTGGTCACCCGCGGGTCGTTCGCGCCGATCTCCGCCGCCTGGCCGAATACCTCCGAGAGATCGATGGTGTTCACGCTGATCCCAGCTGCCTCCAATAATTTTTCGCTATAGCGCGTGGTGTTGAATGCGTTAGGCCGCGCACCGACAGCGCCGATCCTCACACGCCGCAAACCTTTCACCACCCGGCACACCGCCAGGAACTCAACGAGATCTTCCCTGAAGCGCTCCGACTTGATCGCCACCGTATGGTCGCGGGTCAGGGAATACTTCATCCCATACTGCCGCAGATTATTGCAAACGGAAATTTTGCCGCAGAAAGAATCGCGCCGCCGCTCCAGCCCAAATTGATCGAGGTCGTCCGGGCAAGCGTGCACTAATATCGGGCAGGTAAGTTCGCTCAACCGGAGCGCATCTGCAACGCCCTTCTCGTCGCCGAAGTTCGGAAGGCATACGAGTACGCCGTCGATCCGTGCTTTTGCCTCGCGCAGCAGCGTTCCGCACAACACTGCGTTTTTCCAGGTCTCCACGGCGCCCAGCTTTGTCTGCTCAGGCGTCAGGGCAACGACCGCCACGCCCATGCCCGCGAGTACTTCCAACAAGGCTCGTCGCGCCTCAGCCACGAGCCCGTCAGGAAAGAAGTCCCGATTGCCGAAGATCACCCCCAGCGTCATTCCATCCACTCCCAACATTGCAGTACCTCCTCCGCTACTTCTTCTTCTCGAAGTTCGAGTACATATCCGCGTTCTTCTTTACAACAAGCTCGCAGGGAATCACCTGTATTTCCGGCTTGCCTGTCGATCCCGTTTTGAGGAACGCATCCGCCTCGTTCATTGCGATCCGTGAGATCAACACGGCGGGCTGCAACGCTGTGGCTTGCATCTCGCCGGATTCGATTGTCGCGACTGCGTCGGGACTGCCGTCGAAGCCCACGATCTTCACGCTTTTCAGTCCGGCCGACTTTACCGCCGCAACCGCTCCCAGCGCCATGGTGTCGTTGCCTGCGATGATTCCCCGAATCTCTCCGTGCGCCTGCAGCATAGTCTCGGTCTTGCTGAAGGCCTCCGCCTGGCTCCAGTTTGCCGACTGGGCGGCCACCATCGTCAGTGCCGGATACTTGTCCAGCACAGCATGGAAGCCGGCGGTCCGAACCTGCGCGTTGGTATCGCTTTCGCGGCCCAGGAGCTCAACATAGTCGCTGCGCTCTGCCTTATCGGCGTGCATGGATCGGACAAACTCTTCGGCTACCAGTCGCGCCCCCTGATCGTTGTCGCTGACAATCTGCGCCTTGGCAATTCCGCGGGCTGTGATCTCCCGGTCGATCAGGAAGACCGCAATGCCGGCTCGGGTCGCCCTGCGCACCGCTGAGATCGAGGCGTCGGTGCCGGCGTTGTCCAATATGAGGATCTTTGCGTCGCTCGCAATGGCGGCGTCGACAAGGTTGTCTTGCCTGTATGCGTCGTCGTCGTGTGCGTCCACGCGAACGCGGTATCCAAGCTCGAGTGCGCGGGCCGCGGCCGCATCTGCTTCCGCCTTGAAGTATGGATTGTCCTGAGATGGCACCACGATCGCCACCAGCGGACGACTGTCCTTCGCTCGGCATCCAGCCAGCAGTAACAGCCCGGTGCACGCGATTACGCGCGTCATTCTCACACGGCTACCCTCGCCGGGTCTCTCCGCGGCGGCGCCGAAATCATCCGCGCCTGCAGCTTTGTCTGCAGCTGATCGACAGTTACAGCCATGACGATTACGACACCCTTGATGACAATCTGCCAGAACTCGGAGACGCCGATCATCACCAGTCCGTCGGCTAGTACGCCAATGACGAACGCGCCAATCAAGGAGCCGCCAATAGATCCGCGTCCGCCCATCAGCGATGTGCCGCCCAGCACGACCGCCGCGATTGCGTTCAGTTCAAAACTCTCGCCGGTGGCTGGGTGCGCAGATTCCAACTGCGATGCGATGATCAATCCCACAAGGCCCGCACACAGACTGGAAAAGCAGTATGTCAGGAGCTTGACCCGTTCCACGCGAATGCCGGCTAGCTTTGCGGCACGTACGTTCCCGCCAATGGCATACACATGCCGCCCAAACGGCGTGCGTGTTGCGACAAGAATCGCCAGCGCGGCAATCAGAATCATCAGCCAGACGGGCAAGGGAACTCCGAGCACAAAACTTTGCCCCAGGATGCTGAAGCCTGTGCTTCCATGTGCGGCCGTCCCGGCAAGGTTGGGAAAAGTCTTTCCGTGTGACAAGAGCAACGCGGCTCCGCGCGCGATATACAACGTGCCGAGCGTGGCAATGAACGGCGCTACTCCAAGCTCCGAAACCAGCACTCCATTCAACAGTCCCACCAAGACACTGACGAGCAGCGCGGCTCCTACTGCGACCGCGACACCGGAAATATGTCCTCCGATCCCGATCGTCAGCAGTCCGCCAGCCACCATGCCGGCAAGGCCTGCCACGGACCCCACCGAAAGATCGATTCCGCCAGCGAGTACGGCGAACGTCATCCCAACCGCGAGGATGGCACTGATCGCCACGTGCTTGGCGAGGATGGATAGATTATTTGCGGTCAGGAAGCTGGGCGTGAGGATGGAGAACGCCAGCAAAAGAATGCCGAGCACAAGCACTGCGCGCAGCTTCAAAAGAAGCAGGACGATACCCGCAAATCGTCTCGGGCCCTTATCGCTCAATGGCCGCCTCCATCATCGGGCTTGCGGCGGCAAAGAGCACTTCATCCGTTGCATTCGCAGCCACGAACTCAGCCACGAACTTTCCGTGAGTCATCACCAGGATTCGGTCTGCAAGCATCTGGGCCTCCTCAATCTCCGATGTTGCGAACAGGATAGTGAGACCGTCAGCGGCAAGCGAGCGCAAGGTGCGATAAATCTCGGCCTTCGCTCCTACGTCAACTCCGCGTGTGGGCTCGTCCAGCAGCAGCACCTTCGGGTTCCGCATCAGGCACCGGGCAAGAACCACCTTTTGCTGGTTGCCCCCGCTTAGCGTGGTCACCGGAAGATCAAGATCGTGGGCCGCGATGCGCATCTGTTCCGAAATCTCACGGACCCGTGCAGTCTCGGCGCTCCTGCGAATCCATCCGCCGCGTGCAAAACGTTCGAGCGAGGACAAGCTTATGTTTTCGCGGATCGACATGTCGGGTACAAGGCCGTCCTTCTGTCGGTCCTCCGGAACGAGCGCGATTCCCGCAGCGAGAGCATCGGCTACCGATCGCACTCGTGCCGTCCGTCCCCCTATTCGGATCTCACCGGAATCGATCGTTCTAAGTCCAGCTACGGTCTCCAGAAATTCGGTTCGGCCGGCTCCGAGGAGTCCATAGATCCCGACAATTTCGCCGGCACGGACCTGAATATCCAGGCCGCCGCGTGCGGACCGCCCAGCAATCGCAACCGCAACTTCAGAGACCTCAAGCATCATCTGATGGGTCGCGGTCTTGATGGAGTGAGCGTCTTCCTTTGCTTCTTCGCGGCCACTCATCCGTTCGACGATCCACCGCCGGTCCACCCCGCCGCGAATGCCTTCGCCAACCACGCACCCATCGCGCAGCACAGTGAAGAAGTCCCCGAGGTGAAGTAATTCATGAAGCCGATGCGATATGTAGATGATTGCAACGCCACGTTGCTTGAGATCTTCGATCACGCGGAAGAGGCTTGCAGCCTCTATCGCACTAAGCGCGGAAGTAGGCTCATCCAGAATCAATACTCGTGCGTCGTGCTTTAACGACCTCGCCACTTCAACTACCTGGCGATTGCCCAGCGACAGCTCCCCTGTGGCGCACCGCATATCGAGGCGCTTCCCTAATTCTTCCAGCGTAGCCGCACCTTGAATCCGTTCCTCTTTGTGATCAACCAGCACCGCCGATCGAACCAGTTCCCGCCCGGCAAAGATGTTTTCCGCTATATCCAGGTTCTCCATTATCGTGAGTTCCTGGTGCACGATCGCAATGCCTTGCGCAGCAGCGTCTCGTGGAGAGCGCATCTCCAGCCGTCGTCCATCTTTCCAAATTCCACCGGAAGTTGGCTGTTCTTCCCCAGCCAGAAGGCGCATGAGAGTCGATTTGCCGGCGCCATTCTCCCCGATCAACACGTTGACTGCGCCACGCCGGACCCGAAACGTCACGTCGTTCAGCGCTACTGTTGGACCGTAACGTTTGGTCACGCGTCGTGACTCGATGACCACGTGCTCGTTCGAAGCGACGATGTCACTCATGTCCCGCTCCGACGGGTACGTCCCGAAGACGAGCCCTGCCCACAGCGGCACGCCAACCCGCGCACAAGAGATCGACCTCTGCGTCCTCACGGCATGGGGTGAAGGTCTGTGTTACCTGCGGCAGGCGCTCGAGCGCAGCAGTCGATTCCCACCACCCCAGCGTCAACCCGCCGAACCATGCCGCGCCCAACGCGGACAAATCTTCGCAATCGGACCGCAGCACAGGCTTGCGCAGCACATCTGCTTGAAACTGCATCAGCTCGTCATTTCGTGTTGCCGCTCCGTCTGCATGCAGCTCCGGCAGAGCGCACCCCGCGGCCACCGACATCGCTTCAAACACATCGCGAATCTGATATGCGATTGCCTCCACCGCGGCTCGCGCCAGATGTGCCGCGCGGCTGGTGCGGGTGAGCCCGCTGATTGTCCCACGCGCCATTCCGTCCCAGTAGGGCGCGCCCAATCCACTCATCGCCGGCACGAAATAGACGCCGTCGCTTCCCGTTACCGAGTCGGCGAGTCTGATCGCGTCGTCGACCGGATTATTCAAACCGAGAAATTCGCCGACCCACGCTACCCCCGCGCCGGTCATCGCTATATTTCCCTCAAGCGCGTACTGAGCCACGCCGTCGAGAGACCATGCAATCGTCATCGCAACATCGCGCCGCGGGGCGCCGAGAGCTGGCAGAAGGGTCATTAACGAAGACCCAGTCCCGTATGTTGCCTTCACGGTGCCTGGGCTATATCTTCCGTGGCCAGCCATGGCCGCATGCGAATCACCCAGCGCACTCACAATCGGAACATTGTTCAGGCCCGCAACGGTTGCGCATCGGCCAAACACACAACTCGAATCACGGACTTCAGGCAAAGCACTGCGCGGCACACCGAAGATGTTAAGCAGGTCCTCGTCCCATTCGCGGTGGCTCAGGCTCAGCAACTGAGTCCGCGAGGCGTTACTTGCGTCGCAAGAATGTGCAGTCCCTCCGGTCAGCTTCCAGATAAGCCAGCTATCAACCGTACCAAAGCAAACCTGGCCGGCACACGCCTTCTCTCGCAGGCCGGGTAGATTCTCCAGCAGCCAGCACATCTTGGTCGCGGAGAATAGCGTGTCGATTCCCAGACCCGTGCGCGCGAGTAATTCGCCCTCGAGACCGTCTGCGCGGAGTCTCTCGCAAATAGCCTCGGAGCGACGGCATTGCCATATGATCGCGGGCGCCAGGACTTTCCCCGTCTTGCGATCCCAGACCACCACGGTCTCACGCTGATTTGAGATCGCGACGCCCTCGACCTTTACCTCGGGCGACATTTGCATGCATTTTTTGACAGCTTTGACTACGCCGTTCCATATCTCCTCAGGATCCTGCTCAACCCAGTTCGAGCGTGGTGTCGTCACCGTAGTGCGGACGGAGGCGCGTGCACGAAGCTGCCCCTGCGAATCGACCAGCACAGCCTTGGTATTGGTCGTGCCTTGATCGATCGCGAGGATCATACGGCGCTGCCATCCAGCAGGTCTATTGCCGCTTTCTCGATTCCGCTGACAGTTAATCCGAAGTGTTCCAACAGAAACTCCGCCGATCCCGTTGGAGCAAAGACTCCGGGGACACCAAGTATTTTCATTCGCACTGGATGCTCGGTCGCGACGACCTCCGCGACAGCACCGCCAAGCCCTCCGTAGATCGAGGCCTCTTCGACGGTAACGATTCCGCGCGTCTCTCGGGCGGCCCGCACAATTGCCTCCCGATCGAACGGAGCCACGGATGACGCGTTCAGCACTCGTGCGGAGATGCCTCGCTCGGCAAGTCTTTCAGCGGCTTCGAGCGCGCGGCACACGAGAATTCCGTTAGCCACCACGGTCACATCTGAGCCTTGGCGCATGACCGTCGAATGTCCTGGGCGGAAGACGTAGTGCTCATCCAGTAGAACCGGAACAGGCAATCGACTGAGCCGCAGGAAAACGGGTCCATCATGATCTCTCGCCCAAAGCATCGCCGCCCGGGTTTCGATTGGGTCCACCGGCACAATGACAGTGAGATTCGGAATCACCCGCGTCCATGCGAGATCTTCAATGGAGTGATGCGTCGGTCCAAGTTCACCGTATGCCATCCCGCTCGACATCCCGCACAACTTCACGTTGTTGCGGGCGTAGCCGAGGTCCACCTTCACCTGCTCCATCGCCCGCGCGGTCAGAAAGCACGAAGCTCCGCAAACGAAGGGAATCATGCCGCCGTTTGCAAGCCCAGCGCCGACTCCGACCATATTTTGTTCGGCGATGCCGACGTTGACGAAGCGGTCGGGGAAGTTACTCTTGAATCCCTTCAACTTCGTCGAGTTGAGCGAATCGTTGACGACCGCGGCGATCCGCTTATCCTCTGTCGCCATTTCTACGAGGGTTGAGGCAAATGCGTCCCGGCAGTCGTACGACCCGACTTTGACCACGGCTTCTACGCTCATACTAACGCCCCCAGCAATTCTTCTCTGGCAGCTTCGAGTTGTGCTTCGGTCGGGACTCCGTGGTGCCACTCAGGCTTGTTCTCCATGAAGGAAACGCCGCGTCCCTTCACCGTGTTGGCGATGACACATGTCGGCTTACCGGCCTCGACCGGCCCCCCGCCAAGTACTTTTCGCAGCTGGCTGTGATCGTGCCCGTCCACTTCGACGACGCCCCATCCAAACGCCGTCCATTTCTCCGGCAGCGGATCCATCCTGATGGTCTTTTCGGTGAAGTCTCCCTGCTGGATGCGGTTGCGGTCGACGATCACGACCAGGTTATCCAGGTTATATGTGGCCGCGGTCATCGCCGCCTCCCAGTTCGTTCCTTCTTGCAATTCGCCGTCGCCGGTCAGTACGAATACGCGCCACGCAGCGCGCTGCATCTTCGCCGCCAGCGCGCATCCCACTCCAATTGGAAGTCCGTGTCCGAGCGGTCCGGTATTGGCTTCGACCCCCGCCACCTTGTTCCGATCCGGGTGGCCATTCAGCTTCGATAGAGGGTCCATATAAGTGCGGAGCGACTCGGCCGAAATAAGTCCAGCCTCGGCCAGTGTCGAGTAGAACGATCCCGAGCAGTGTCCCTTGCTCATGATGAAGCGGTCCCGATCCGGCCGTAGCGGGTCGGCCGCATCGATTCGCAGTACCGCCAGATAGAGCGTTACTAAAACATCGGCCGCAGAGAGATCTCCGCCAGGGTGCCCCACCTTTGCGTGATGCACCATCTCGAGCGCGCTCATTCGCACCCTCGCGGCCGCACGGCGCAGCCGCTCTTCCAACTCCATTTCCCCGTCCGACTTATTCACCCGGTCCTATCTCCTGCTGAATTGCGCTCGTTTTCGCGACAATCATTGCGGTGATACTCGCCTTCCTGCTGCGCGGTTGTCAATCACGATCAGCGATTCCGCGCAGGACCGCACTGGGTGGTCACGCGGAATACGTATGCGATTCCGCTCGCTGGCGCCGCGGCCGGGAGTGTGAGATGCAGGCCGTCGGGCTGTTCCGTGAAAGGGATGGAAGCGTCCGAGCCGAGAAGTTTGACAGAGCAGACGGGCGCGGGCAAGTAAGGGTTACCGCGGAAGAGAGTGTGGATGACGAGCGCGCTATCGCGGGGCCAGCCAAGAGCCGTCGCATAAAGGATATTGCCGTCACCGGAGGTAGTGAAGCGGATGTCGTCCACAGTGTAGGTTTGGATGTCGGAATTCTTTTCGGTGGAGTTCTTAGACGCTTTTGTCGGGCCTTCGCCGAAGACAGTGAAGGGGCGGGAGCCATAGATTGCTTCGCCGTTGAGAGTGAGCCACGCCCCCATTTGGAGCAGGACGGCACGCGCTTCCTCCGGAATCGTGCCGTCGGATTTCGGACCGACATTGAGCAGGAGATTGCCATTCTTCGCGACCGTATCGAGAAGTTGATGAATCAGAGATTCGGCGGTACGGTATTCATCGTGCTCAACGTAACCCCAGGAATGAATGGAGATGGAAGTGTCGGTCTGCCAGGGAAGAAGTCGGAGCGTATCCAGCTTGCCGCGCTCGATGTCCAGCGTGGCGGTGTTGGCCGGCATCGATTCCTGCTTGTATGTGAGGACGGGCTGGCGGTTCCGTTTTGCGGAACTGTCGTAATAGTAGGCAGCGAATTCCTGAAGTGCGGGCTTGTAGGCCGGCTGTCCAATCCACCAGTCGAAGTAGAAGAAGTCGGGCTGGTATTTGTCGACGAGTTCGGTGGAGCGGGCGAGCCAGTTGTTCAGCCAGGCCTTGTCGGGCGGCAGCCAGCGCTCGAGATGCGAAGGATCAGGTTCTTTCGCATCGCCGGCGGCGTTGTCTGGGCCGCGAAGGCTCATGGGAGCAGCCGGGCCATAGAGTTGGGCATCTTCCGGCTGTGGCTGGGCGGTCATTGCGGTGCGGACGTCGGAGGGGATGTTGCGTCCAACGCCGTACCACCACCAATGCTCAGCGGTGTGCGAAGACACGCCAAAATGCAGACCGCGCGCGCGGGTAGCCGCAGCAAGTTCGCCGACAACGTCACGGTGAGGGCCCATAGAGGCCGCGTTCCATGGCGTGATGTCGGAGGCGTACATTGCGAAGCCATCACAGTGCTCGGCGACAGGAACAATATAGCGGGCGCCGGCGCGAGCAAACAGATCGACCCAGGCGGCAGGATCGAAGTGCTCAGCGCGAAACATGGGAATGAAATCCTTGTACCCAAATTTGGTCAGCGGGCCATAGGTGGCGATCTGATGCTCATAGGCCGCGTTGCCGGGGATGTACATGTTCCGCGAATACCATTCGTTAGCAAATGCCGGAACGGAGTAAACGCCCCAATGCAGAAAGATGCCGAACTTGGCGTCGCGATACCAGTCGGGTGTGCGGTATTGCGCGAGTGAGTCCCAAGTGGGGTGAAAGCGGACAGCCCGGTTCGCGGGTGCGGTCACTGCGTGGACTTTAGCGAGCTGTCGCTCAATCTTGGCGGCGGAGTTCTGCGCAGGCACAGTCTGCGCAGCAACTGCGGGGACGACACTCACGAGAGCAATGGCGAGGACAATAGATTTCACCGCGCCACCATAGCAGAGTGAGGTGCAGTTTGACAGCCCGGTCTTGACGTTGGCCGCCAAGTGAGACGGCACTACCAGGGCCTCGAGCGCGCAACGCCGATGCCGCGGACCTCGTTTGGATACTTCCCCGAGACCGCGCAGTAAAAATGGTAGAGCGATCCTTCGTTATAGATGATGGATGGCTTGTGCGCGAATGTCTCGTCGATCGAACCGGGTGCGCCGGTGTCGATGAGAATCTCGGAAACCTTTTTGAAGTGCAGCGGGTCTTGGCCCAGCGCGAGCATCTCGCAGGCTCGGCCGGGACGCTGGTATCCGAAACCAAAATAGAACATTGCGTATTCGCTGCCATTCTTGACGACGAAGGGATTCGAGGCGAAGCGACTGTCGCGGGCATCGGCAGTCGGCGGAACCTGATCGTAAAGCGGGTTCGAAGCAGGCAATGTTGAGGAACCGCGGGGCCCATTTCGCAGGATTGGATTCCCCGCATAGCGAGTCCATCGCTTGAGATCGGTGCTGGTGGCGACGCCGGTCTGCTCGTGCCAGCCGCCACCTTCGGATTTGGGGAGGGTGTCCGTCTTGGCGTTGTAGTAGAGGTAATAGGTCCTCTTATCCAGAAACAAGTCGGCACGGTACAGGCCGCCGTGCTCCCACGGTTCGCCGTCGGCTGGATAAAGGATGGGCTCCGTGAGCGTCCAGTGCAGGAGGTCGCGCGACGTGGCGAGGCCGATGACGGCAGCGCCCTCTTCATAGCCGGCGCTCGGGTACGCGTTCCATGCAGCGAGATATTGACCGTTTACCTTGAGAGCTTCGCCTCTCCCGTGGAGATTCTTGTCGCGAAGGATGGAACTGATTGCGAGAGTTTGATAGCCGGTGCCGTCGTAGCCGATGTAGAGCATGTGGAATTGGCCCTCAGCACGAAAGACAATCGGATCGTCTACGCTGAGGCCGTCGAAGTCCTGCTTATTGCTGGTGGCCTTTAGGATGAGTTCAGGAAATTTGTAAGTTGTGCGATAGGGTGCGATGGGATCAGTCGCAGCACGCGTGAACGGCGCGGCAGCGACTGCGGCTGTCGCGACACCTGTCTTGAGAAAGCGGCGGCGGGTAATCATTTGCCCGGCTCCGGAACGAGGACTGCAACTCCTTGCGGCGGGAGGCTGATTTGTGTCGCGGGAGTGCCGAGTGCTGAGCGCATGGCGGTCAGAACAATTCCAGGCAACAGACTCTTGAAGTTTCCGGCGAGCGTGACTTCCCTGGAAATCTCATTGTGGTTGATGAGAATCATGACGCGCCGAGAAGCATCACCAGATTCGATAGTGCGCGTGCAGAGTTCCACTCCGGCAGGCAGCGCAGGTCCCTGCACATCGGTGTGAGCGTCGCGCAAGGCACTCGAAAGAACAGTGAACAGAAGTGCTTCATCAGGCAGAGTGCCGAGGTAACTGATGCTGCCCCTGTCGACGTTGTGGGTGATCATGGCAGGCTTGCCATCGAGCCAGCCGCCCGGGTCACGGTAACGAAGATTAACCTGCGTGTTCGTTGCGGAGACGGAGAGTTGCTCTGCCCAGATTGTGGCGGCCCCGGTTGAATCGCTACCGGTGAGAGAAACAGGAGCGTCAAGCGCGTAGTACTGCTCGACGCGGCCGCCGAGCGCTTCGGTGAGCGGACCGGGCTGGCGTTGAGGGTTGAGCGAGTTGTACCTGTCCTTCATGCCGGAGCGCGGGCCGAGCAAAAGATGGCCGCCTTGCCGAACGTAGGCGGCGAGCTTCACAGCAAGCTCCGCGGAGATGACATTGAGAGACGGTGCGACGAGCAGCTTGTAGCTGTCGAGCGGTGCGTCGGCAGGATCGACGATGTCGACGGCCTCACCCGATGGCTGAATGAGTCTCTGCAGAGGCGCGTAAAAACGAAGCAGCACCTGTTGTTGGTCGTACTCTTTGGTGTGCGGTTGAAAATCGATCGCCCAGCGCGAATCGTAGTCGTGCAGAATGGCGATCTCCGCGTGCGGCGTTGTGCCGGCGAGAGCTTCGCGAGCCAGATCAAGATCCTGCCCAAGCTGCGCAACCTCAGCGTAGATAGGAAGCGGCTTGCCGTCTGGGCCGGCGATCGCTCCGTGGTACTGCTCCTGGCCGTTCAGCGCATCGCGCCACTGCCAATAAAGGACGGCATCGGCGCCATGGCCGATCGTCTGCCAGGCTAGCGCGCGTGTCTCGCCCGGGAACAGCGCGTTGTTGATCGGCGCCCAATTCACCGACCCGGGCTGCGTTTCCATTACCCAGAAATTCTGCCGCTTCCAACCGCGCACAAAGTCGTTCAGCATCGCATTTCTTGGGAGATCGAGGTGACCCTGGCCGACGTAGTCGTCCCAACTGGCGATGTCGAGGTCGGCAGTGATCGCGTAGTGGTCCCAGTTATCCGACCAGGCGAGTCCACCGATATTCGTCGTGATGAATTGCGCAGGCAGGATAGAGGAACGGAGGACGTCGATCTGGTTCCTTTGAAACTCACGCCATGTTTGCGTGACGAAGTGTTTGTGATCGAGCAGCAGTCCGGGATTGCCGCCGGTGTTCTGCATCGGAATCTGCGACCATTCCGTGTAAGTCTGGGACCAGTAAGCGGTGGACCATTGCTTGTTCAGATTAGCGAGCGTCTTGTACTTGTCGTGCAGAAACTGTTGGAAGAGAACACGAGTGGCGGGATCGAAGGACTCATCTGTGTATTCGTTGCCAATCTGCCATCCGATGACGTTCGAGTTATGGCCGAATCGGCGCGCGAGTTGGGTAACGATGAGAGCACACATCTGGCGATAGCGTGGGCTGGCATAGTTGAATTGCCGTCGGCTGCCGTGTTCGCGGAGACGTCCGTCGGCGTTCATGCCGAGTGTGTCTGGATACTTCGCCGTAAGCCATGCGGGTGGTGCGTCCGTCGGCGTACCGATGACGACTGCGATGTGGTGTTTGGCTGCCAGGGTAATTGCACGCTCCATCCAGTCAAGTTCGTAGTGACCTTCGGAAGGCTCGAGCGACGACCATGCGAACTCGCCAATGCGGACTACGTTCATGTGAGCATCCTGCATGAGTTGCAGGTCGGACTCCCACTGTGATTCGGGCCACTGCTCCGGATACCACGCGGCGCCGAGTCGCAGCGGCTGTGGCGCAGCGTGTGGCGATTGGGCAGCTGCACAGCCGAGTACGAGTACGAGGAACAGGAATACTCTTCTGCCGATCAAGAAGCTCCTTCAACGTCGCAAGAGCCTGCATTGGTGACTGCGAGCTCAGCATAGAACGATCTATCGGAGTTTATCCGCCTAGTGCGTGTGAGTCGACAGCGACGCGGCGACCGGGTGGCAACTTCGGCTTCATTCCGCATTGCGGATGCAGTTTGTGACAAAAAATGAGCATAAATTGGAGTTCCGGCGCGGCGTGCATCTCCGCTTTACTAACCGGTGCAGTCCGCGTAGAAGAAAAGGGGATTCGAGTTTCTGCTCGATGTTGCGGGCGTGACGTTCGTAGAGGATGATAACGACGTGGGACAGACTCTTGCTTTGATACATACGAGCCCGACGCTGACGCCGGTGTTTAGTGCGTTGTGCGCGAGATATATGCCGGAGACGGCGATCTTCCACATGGTGGATGAGAGCCTGATTGCGGATACCGTTCGCGAAGGCCATTTGCGCCGGGTGACCATGCGGCGGCTGTTGGCGATGATCGAATCGGCGGCGATGTCGGGCGCCGATGGGGTGTTGGTGACGTGTTCATCGCTCGGCGCGGGAGTTGCTTTGGGACAGCAGCTCTTCGACATTCCGGTGATTCGCGTGGACGAAGCTATGGCTGAGGCGGCGGTTCGGATGGGTCGACGAATCGGTGTGATGGCGACCCTGCGGACGACGCTCGAGCCGACCATCGCGCTGCTGCACGAGAAGGCCGCTGAAGCAAGGGTCGAGATTGAGGTTGTCGACTCGCTTTGCGACGGCGCGTTCGATGCGGTGCTGGCCGGCGAAACGGCTGTGCACGATCGCATTCTGAGCGAAGCGCTGAGGAACGAGATGAAGGGCGTCGATGTGGTGATCCTGGCGCAGGCTTCGATGGCCCGGGTGGTGAAGGCGATGCCGCTGGGAACTCTGTCAGTGCCGGTACTGAGCAGCCCGGAGCTTGCGGTGAAGAGCGCGCAGAGGATCATGGCTGGAGTTGCCGGAGCGGACGGGACAGTTGACGAAGCGGTTTTTGTGGGCTCCAACGGCAGAGAGAGACGACGTTGAAGAAGAGGCATGGCGTTCTTGGTCTGCTATGCGTCGTTTCGGCAATTACATTTCTCGACCGGTTGGCGATTCCTCTGGCTGAACCCGGAATTCGTGGCGACATCCATCTAACCCCTGAGCAGTGGGGTTGGATTCTGAGTTCGTATGTCCTGGCCAATGCTCTCTTCGAGGTTCCCTCTGGCGCATTCGGGGACAAGAACGGACAGCGGCTGGAGCTGACGCGGATCACTGTTTGGTGGTCGGCCTTTACAGCGATGACAGGTTGGTGCCGGACGTTTGTGCAGATGACCGGCGCGCGCTTTCTGTTTGGAGTTGGTGCAGCTGGCGCATATCCGAATGCGGCCGGCGTCATCTCGCGCTGGTTTCCAACGAAGGAGCACGCGCGGGCGCAGGGCTTTGTCTGGGGAGCGAGCAGGCTGGGCGGCGCGCTTGCTCCACTGCTGCTGGTTCCGATTGAACAGCATTTTGGCTGGCGCGCCATCTTCTGGGTCCTCGGTGTTCTTGGGCTTCTTTGGGCGGCGGTGTGGTGGACCTGGTTTCGCAACGATCCATCTGAGATGTCCGGAATCGCGGCAACCGAGATCGAGGAAATTCGCGCGGGACAGATTTCGCACGGGACAGTACACCAGCGCGTTCCGTGGAAGCGCCTGCTGGCGTTGCCGCAGCTTTGGCTGATCGTAGTCGCGTACTTCTGCTATGCGTGGGGAAGCTGGTTTTACTTTGGCTGGTTTACTACTTGGTTGGTGCGCGGTGCTGGTTTATCGGTCGCCCAAATGGGCGTCTTTGCTTCTTTTCCTTTCGTCATGGGACTGATAGGCAACCTCGTCGGGGGAGCGTTGAGCGAGAGGTTGGTGACGCGATATGGCCGCAGGCGAACTTATCGCTGGCTTACAGGCGTTTGTCTGACGGTAAGCAGCGGCTTATTGCTGAGCATGAGCCTTGTGCGCGGACATGCGGCGATTGTCCTGCTCGCGACGCTCGGGTTTGGCGTCATGGATCTGATGCTGCCATCTGCGTGGGCCATGTGCATGAGCATTGGCGGCCAGTTTGGCGGAACAGCGACTGGCGTTATGAACACCGCGGGAAATCTTGGTGGATGGTTCTGCACGGTGGCCTTTGGATATGTGGTCAAGGCTACCGGCGATTACAACCTTCCATTGCGTGCGGTGGCGGCGATGGTGCTGGTTGCGGCGGTGCTGTTCTCGCGGATCGATTGCACAGTCGGGCTCGCGGATGCACCAGCTCCAATCTATGCGGAGAGCTAGGCGCCGCGGACTATGTCGAAGAAGTCGACGGTGCCGACCTGTCCTCCTTTGAGCACGAGCTCGAGATTGTGTAGCGCAGAGTCGGCGTGTGCGCGGCAGAGGGGGACACCAGCCTGGAGGTTGGTGGCCCAGGTGAGGGCGTAGAGGCCAAGCTGCTGGACAGCGTGGGAGGAAGTGTCGCCACCGCAGAGCATGACTCGGCGGATCGGGGTGGCGGCTTGGGCGAGGATGTCGCGGAGGAGGATGCCGAGCGCCGTTCCGAGATCCGCTCCGTGGGCCGTTGCATCCGTTGGGCCGAGAGCGGTGTAGAGCACGGTATCCTGACCGGCAGCGAGGGAGGAGGTGGCCGAATTGAGAGCCGCGCTTCGAGCGGCGCCGTCGGGATTCATCAGAGCAATGGGGTCCAATCGGATGCCGTGGTAGCCGCGATCGAGCGCGTAATGGATCTGGCGCTGAGTCCGCTCTGAGCAGGAGCCGCTGACGACCAGCAGAGGCTTTACGGCGGCTAGCGGTTTCGGCTTCGGAGGGTCCTCGAGCATGGATAGGCTGTCCCATGCGGAGATGAGGGCGGCGGTGAGACCGGAGCTGCCGGCCGCGAAGACTGGGGTGTGCTGGGCCTGGGTCCAGAGATAGGTCCCGACGGCGGACTGGGTAAGAATGTCGACAGTGTCGAACAGTATTGCTTTGTGGCCTGCGGCGACAAGTGAGTCGACTGTCTGGGAGGTTGCGCCGGACCCGAGCGTGGGGATGTCGATGAGGCCGATCTTCCTGGCGGTTTGTGCTCCGAGGTGGAGGCGAAGATCGGCCTCGTGCATCGGCGTGACTGGGTGATGGCTCATGGGATGGCGGTCGATGCGGCGGATGATGCCGTCGTGGTCGGCGGCGAAGAGATTGCCGAAGGCGACGTAGCGGCGGAGGTGAGGCGCGCCGACAACGATGGCGATGAAGTGTGGCGAGAAGATGTCGAGCCCGATTTCGATGGCGCGGCCGATGCTGCCGGATAAGGGTGAGCTATCGAAGGTTGAACAGACTTTGTAATGCGTTACCTGCGCTCCGAATTCCTTGAGCGTCGCAAAGATTGCAGGCAGATTGGCGGCCATCCACTCGGGCGAGCGGGAGCGGCTATCCCCGGCGATGCCGATGGCCTGGACGTTGGGAAAGGCAGCGAGGTGGGCGGGCGTAGGCGAGCCGAGGAATAAGACGGCGGGGATATTGTTTGACCCGAGTTGCTCGAGGACGTCGGTCGAGCCGGTGAAGTCGTCGCCGTAGAAGGTGTAGAGCATAAAGGTAGGTTCGAGGTTCGAGGTTCAAGGTTCGAGGTGAAGAGTTTACGTTCTGAGCTTAATTCCTGCAGCGGCCCATCTTTCCTCTGGGGTCTTGAACGTTTTTGACCTTGCCACTTTGTTCAAACGCTCATCCTCCTCAAGAGTGATAACAGCGAGCTTCCAATATCGCTTGACCAGCTTAGCCATAGTTTTTTCGCTCAGATTATCTCTTCGATATAGCTCAAGCACCATGCGCGCAAAACCGCGCCGTGGTGTGCCATGCTCCACCCGAAGATAGTCCCTTGGTTTTGTATTGGGCGCACCTTCTCGCAGCTTTAACGCTTGGACAGACCATAAGCTAACGCTTGGACAGACCATAAGCTAACTTGTCGTACATGATGAGGCGTAGCGCTTCCTCCCATGTGAATTTTTGCGTATACGTCGGCAAAGATCTCTAGAGTTCTTATGGCACCGTTCTCGCTCACGCCGATGGCGATCATCTCTTCCATATGTCGGCAGGCGAGCACTAACTGATCAATCGTGACAGCGTTCCTTGATGCTTTGTTTTCCATTGGCCGTTCTGTGTACTGCCTTTCTTAATTTCCGAAGAGGTCGAGGGCGGTGGAAAGTTCGGGGTGGGTCGTGGCGTAGGTGGTTAGGGGAATGCTGGTGGTGGCGGCTTCCCAGGCTTGTTGGAGGCTGCGGACACCGGCGGCGGGACCCATTGGGTGGCCCATGATGCCTCCTCCGGCGGCGTGGATGAGATCGACTGCCTTGCCGGGGCCGAGGGGGAGCAGGGCGCGGTAGGTGTCGGGCACCTGGCGGGCGGATTGGCCGGAGGAGAAGACGGGCATGATTTCGCAGCCGGGTGTGGGTGAAGCGAACATCGGCGTTAGGCAGGCGCGGGCGGAGGCGATGACGGAATCGTCGGACTCGCAGAACTTGTTGCGCAGGCCGTTGACGTGGGTGTGGTCGATGCCGGCGACTCGCCAGAGTTTCTGGAACGCGACGAACGACATCCCGAGCGCCGGGGAGCGGCCAAGCATGCCCCAGCCGTTGCGGTGGCCATGGATGACGAGCTGCGAATGCGCACGGAGGACCTTCATCGCCGGCAGTCCGATGGAGTTCATGCTGACCATGAGGCAGTTGCCGCCGTTGGCCACGAGGTGATCGTGACGGCGCAGCATCTGGTCGATGTCGCCGGTGAGGTTGGCGGCGTACATGACTCGCTTGCCGGTTTTCTGATGGAGATCGTTGAGGACGCGGAGGACGGCGGCGACACGGGCATCGAAGGGGCAGTGCGGGCCGTCGGACTGGAGCTCATCATCCTTGATGAAGTCGATGCCGGCTTCGGCGAGGGCGCGGACCTGTTCGGCGGTGGTTTCGGGCGACATGCCGATGGAGGGTTTAATGATGGTGCCGATGAGGGGGCGGCCGTACACGCCGGTGAATTTGCGGGTACCGGCGACGCCGAACTGCGGGCCTTGATAGGCAGTGAGGAAGGAGGGGGGGAGGGCGAGGTCAACGAGCTTGAGACCGCTGAAGGCTTTGAGTTCGGAGAGATTGCCGGCTACCGTGGCGAGGAGGTT
>WNGR01003142.1_pt1 | contig 18075 bp, 20 predicted proteins | sample 5407581 | NCBI WGS metagenome assembly WNGR01 (sample SAMN13153383, study PRJNA577476) | soil metagenome | isolation source: 80 cm soil or saprolite under Garry oak tree replicate 2 | place: USA:California | collected 2016-06-15 | reverse complement strand
GCCTCGATCGAGTTCTGCACATTGTCGCGCAGATGATCGGTGTAGCGGCGGCGGCGGATCTGCGTGCGCACGCGCGCCAACAGCTCGGTCTTGTCGATCGGGCGCAGCAGATAGTCGTTGACGCCGATCTCGAGGCCGCGGAGGAGCCGCGTGCCGTTCTCGGCCTCCGCGATCGCAAGGATCGGCACGTGACGCGTGCGCTCCAGCGAACGCGCCTGGCTGCACAGCCGCAGGCCGTCGAAATTGTTGAGGTCGAGCGAGACGATCAGCAGGTCGTAATTGCCCTCAGCCGCGTGGAACAGCGCCTCCGTCGGATTGGGCTCGACATCCACGGTGTGCTCGGCCGCGAGCAGGCTCGCGACTCGCTCATAGGAGGACTGCCGGTCGTCGACCAGCAGAATGCGCCCGCCCTTGCCGGTGTCGGCGACCGCGGTGCGCTCCGGCGCCTGCATGCCGATCTCGAGCGAGGTGATAGCGCGCATGCGCAGCTCGTCCGTCATCATCTTCAGCCGCGTCAGCGAGCGCACGCGCGCGATCAGCACGACGTCGGAGACGGGCTTTGTCAGGAAATCGTCGGCGCCGGCTTCCAGTCCGCGATTGCGGTCGGCGGGGCTGTCGAGCGCGGTCACCATCACGACGGGGATGTGGTGGGTCGTGGGATCGGTCTTCAGGCGGCGGCAAACCTCGAAGCCGTCGATGTCGGGCATCATCACGTCGAGCAGGATGATGTCGCATTCGGCGCGGGCGCAGATTGCCAACGCCTCGGTGCCGTTCGAGGCGGTCATCACGTCGAAATATTCGGCGGAGAGACGGGCTTCGAGCAGCTTGACGTTGGCAGGGACGTCATCGACGACCAGGATACGCGCGGACACTTTGAACTCACTTCCTATCCGATGAAACGCCGGACCGTCTCAATGAATTTGCCGACCGAGATCGGCTTGGACAAATAGGCTTCGCAGCCGCCCTCGCGGATGCGCTCTTCGTCGCCCTTCATCGCGAACGCCGTGACCGCGACGACGGGAATGGCGCGCAGCTCCGGATCGTCCTTGATCCAGCGCGTCACCTCGAGCCCTGAGACCTGCGGCAACTGGATATCCATCAGCACGAGATCGGGGCGCATCTTGCGAACGAGGTCGAGCGCCTCGTAGCCGTTGCTGGTGCCCGAGGTCTGGTAGCCGTGCGCCTCCAACAGGTCGCGGAAGAGCTTCATGTTGAGCTCGTTGTCTTCCACGATCAGGACGGTCTTAGCCATCCTGTCGTCCTCCTGCTTGGCACGAAGACCGATACATGTGACGCCTCAGGCGCCGCTCGCGGGCGCTTCGAAAACTGGATTCAAACTAGCCTCAGATTCGCTCTAGTTTCGTTAAACCCGAGGGCCCACTTTCTGCGATGTGGTTTCCAGTTGCTTGTCTGGGGTCGCAAGACTCAGGCACGAGACTCGGGCATGATCCAAAGTAGACACTGAAAGTTAATGGAAAGGCAAACCGGCCCCGTGAAAAAGCCTGTTCACAACCCTCGCGAAGTCGCTGAAATCGTTGCGATTCAGGCGCTGTCCTTTGTCGCAGGCGAGCCAGAGCGGCTGGGCCTGTTCCTGGCTGAGACAGGCGTCGGTCCGGAGACGCTCCGGAATGCGGCTTCCGACCCGAATTTCCTGCTCAGCGTGCTCGATTTCGTGATGCGCGATGACGCCACCGTGAAGGCGTTTGCCAGCACCGCGGAACTGCACCCGACCAACGTTGCCGCAGCGCGACAGGTGCTGGGCGATGTGCTCGGCGACCGCACCTGGGAGCGCGACGTGCCGTGAGCGCTCCCGACCCGGCCGGGCCCCGCTGCTTCTGCCGGGATTGTCTGGCCGATCTGGACATGGCCGCACAGAATTTGGGCGTGCGGCGCTGTGCCGCCTGCGGTTCCCCTCGCCTCGTCCGCCACCGCGCGCTCTCGGCGCTGACCATCGCCCATATCGACTGTGACGCCTTCTATGCGACGGTCGAGAAGCGCGACAATCCTGATATCGCCGACAAGCCCGTCATCATCGGCGGGGGTAAGCGCGGCGTGGTCTCGGCGGCCTGCTACATCGCGCGCACCTATGGCGTGCGCTCGGCGATGCCGATGTATAGGGCGCTGGAAGCCTGCCCGCATGCAACCGTGATCCGGCCGGACATGGCAAAGTATGTCCGGGTCGGGCGCGAGGTGCGCCAGGCCATGCAGGCGCTGACGCCGCTGGTCGAGCCGCTCTCGATCGACGAGGCCTTTCTCGATCTCTCCGGCACCGAGCGGGTTCACGGCATGATCCCGGCAAAGGTGCTGGCGCGCTTTGCCCGCGACATCGAGCGCGACATCGGCATCAGCGTCTCGGTCGGCCTGTCCTGCAACAAGTTTCTGGCCAAGATCGCCTCCGACCTCGACAAGCCGCGCGGCTTTGCCGCGCTCGATCAGGAAGAAGCGCGCGCGATGCTGGCGGAGAAGCCGGTCGGCTTCATCTTCGGCGTGGGGCCTGCGACGCAGGAGCGCCTGGGGCAGCGCGGCTTCCGCATCATCGCCGACCTCCAGAAAGCCGACGAGATCGAGATGATGCGGCAATTTCCGAGCGAGGGCCGCAGGCTGTGGCATCTCGCGCGCGGCATCGACGATCGCCGCGTCGAGGCCGACCGCGGCGCCAAGACGATTTCGAGCGAGACCACTTTCGAGACCGACATTCGCGATTTCGCGACACTGGAGAAGATCCTGTGGCGACTGTGCGAGAAGACATCGTCACGCCTGAAGAGCAGTGAGCTCGCGGGCTCCACCGTCACGCTGAAGCTGAAGACTGCCGACTTCCGCCAGCGCACGCGTTCGCAGTCGATCGCAGCCCCGACGCAGCTCGCCGCAAAAATCTTCGCGATCTGCCGCGAAATGCTGGCCAAGGAAATCGACGGCACCGCCTTCCGCCTGATGGGCGCCGGCGTCAGCGCGTTGCGCGAAGGCTCAGTCTCCGACGACACCGACATGCTCGACCGCCGCGCTGCGCACGCAGAGCGGGCCGTGGACAGCTTGCGCAAGAAGTTCGGCAGCGCCGCGGTGATCCGCGGCATTGCGTATGAGGGGCCGGAGAAGGCGGAGGAGTGAGCCGGGATCTTCCTTGTTTGCTGCACTCTGCTTCAGACTTGGTTTGACGCGACCGAGGTCGTAGCAAGCGTCCTACCCCTTCCCCAACGCAAAACTAAGGTTTCCGCTTCCACGCTCTCGCCCAAGTATTGTAACGCAACCTATTAAGTCTCCATCGGAGTTCCAGAACGCGGTAACGGAGCTTGTTGGCCCGAGAAAGGGCTGTACCTCGATCGCATTGTTCGCGCCGTGAGCCGACAAGGATTCGATCAGTTCGACTAGACCCCAAGCTTCAATACCCTGCTCACGACAACGGGCCTGCCTGATCCGGTAGATACGCAATAAATCGGCTGCGGTATTGCTTGCACCGAAGCTCTCATTGCCCGCGAAAACAACATGCTCGTTGTCGACAGTCGACAGTGCGACTCGGGCCCATTCCTTGGTCGCGTCTGCCTGCAACGCCAAGACGAGTCTGTTCTTTACGTCCATGATCCAATCATCAAAGCGCGCGTAACCCGGGTAGAGCGAAGCGCAATCCGGGCTACAGATTCAGACCCTCAATCCCCGACCGCCACCGCCTCGATCTCGATCAGCCATTCCGGCGCTGCGAGCGCCGAGACGCCGACGAGCGTGCTGGCGGGCGGCTCCATGCCTTCGAAGAAGGCGGAGCGGGCCTTGCCGATGATCGGGCGCAGCTCCGGCTTGTAGTTCACGACGAAGGTCGAGATCTTCACGATATTGGCGTAGCTCGCACCGGCTGCTTTCAACGCGTGACCGAGATTCTGCATCACCTGCGTGGTCTGCGCGGCGAGATCGCCCTCGCCGACGATCCGTCCCTCCTCGTCCACCGACACCTGGCCGGAGATGTAGATCGTGCGCGCGCCGGAGGCGGTGACGACGTGGGAATAGGCCGGATTGTGATGAAGGCCGCTGGGGCGGAGATGATCGAGCTTGGGCATGGGCTGGTTCCCGGAGATTTGTGATTGGGAGCGAGCGTAGCCGCAGAGTGCGACAAGGGCTAGACGTTTCGCCCCTCAATTACAGGGCTTGCTGTCCTTGACGTCGAACTTGCCCATCGCGCCGGAAATGACAAAGTCGTTGTAATCGAGCACGAGCTGGCGGGAGACGCCGTTTTCGTAGAGCTCGAACGACATCGCATAGACCGGCGTCTGCTCGCCTTCCTTCTGCTGGGCGTCGCGGTCGAAATAGCTGACGGTGATCGGCCAGCGCTTGAGCGACTTCATGTGCTCGTCCGCCGTCGACGGATCGGGCGAAGCAGTGCGATCGGCCGGGATCGGCTGGCCGATCACGGTCAGCGTGTTGTAGACCTTCTGGCCGTCGTCGGAGCCGTCATAGACGGAGAGCTCCAGCAGCGACTTGCCATCCTCGGCGGCGGCAATGATGCGCTGGATCTGCTCGGTCGGGAACACGATCTTGCCGTCGAGGGTGAAATTCTTCGGCGCCGGCAGCTTCAGCTTGACGTTGATGTGGTCGCCGTCGCGCTCCGCCGAGCCGTCGACCTGGCCGGCCTCGGTCTCGTTCATCCGCGTCTCGATCTTGAAGCGGTAGCTTTTTCCCGCGGCGTCCTCCCAGGAATTGGAGCGGAGGTCGCTGAGCGTGATCTTGCCCTCGCCGCTGTCGAGCTCGGAGACCTGGCGGAATTCCGACGTGTAGCCCTCACAACTACTGCCGGCGAAATTGTAGAGGATGCGGCCGCGCGCGCTGTTGATGGAGTTGGAGCGCGATTTGACGAGGCTCAGGTCATAGAGCGCCTGGTGCGCGAGGAACGGACCACTGGCCGCGTGAGCCCCACCGCCCGTACCGAAAACGGCCGCCGCGAGCGCCATCACACCGAGCGAGGTCCGGAAAAGGTGCACCATGTCTGTCCCTTGGGAAGCGCAGATTCGACACTTTAATGACCGTTCCATTGCGTCGCAACTGCGGCGGTTTCACGTAAAGTTGCGCCTCTTCGTTGAACCTCCTGTCCTGCCTCAGGAAAATGCAGTCCGGCCCAGCCCCCTGCCGCCCTATCGGCTTGCTTGCATGTGGCGGCACGATGGGCGAAACAGGGCGCGCCCGGTCGCGACATCAGGCGTCCGGAGCGGATGAATTTTGGGATAACGAGGTCGAAGATGGCGGGCACGGTCGAGCAGAAACTGGCGGAACAGGGCATCAAGCTGCATGAGGCCCCCACCCCCGTGGCCAACTACGTGCCGTTCGTGCGCACCGGCAATTTGCTGTTCGTGTCCGGCCAGGTCTGCTTCGCACCCGACGGCAAGCTGATCGCCAAGGGCAAGCTGGGCGCCGGCGTCTCGCTCGAAGACGGCGCGGCGGCCGCGCGCGGCTGCGCCGTCAACCTGCTCGCCCAGGTCAAGGCGGCGCTCGGCGACCTCGACAAGGTCGTGCGCGTGGTGCGTCTCGGCGGCTTCATCAACTCTGCGCCCGACTTCCTGGACGGGCCGAAGGTGCTGAACGGCGCCTCCGACCTGATGGTCGCGGCCTTCGGTGACAAGGGCCGCCACGCCCGCACCACCGTCGGCGTCGCCTCGCTGCCTGCGGATGCGGCGGTCGAGGTCGAAGGCGTGTTCGAGGTCGCCTGAGGCAACATCGTGCGTGCTCCTGATTGGCTGACAGCGCGGCCGGTCGCCCATCGCGGCCTGCATGACATTTCGCGTGGTATCGTGGAAAACATGCCAGGCGCGGTGCAGGCGGCGATCGCGGGCAATTTCTCGATCGAGGTCGACATCCAGCTCTCCGCCGATGGCGAGGCCATGGTGCACCACGACCACGCGCTCGGGCGCCTCACTGAGGCCACCGGCGAGCTGGTCGAGCGAACCGCGGCCGAGTTGAAGGCCCTCAAGTTCAAGGACACGCCCGAGCGGATGATGTCGCTATCCGACCTCTGCACGATCGTCACCGGCCGGGTACCGCTGGTGATCGAGGTGAAGAGCCATTTTGACGGCGACCGCAAGCTGGTGAAGCGGATGGCCGAAGTGCTGTCGACGTATGAGGGCCCTGCCATCGGCATGTCCTTCGATCCCGACCAGGTGCTGGCACTGCGCGAGCTCCTGCCCTCCCGCCCGCGCGGCATCGTCGCGCAGCGGAGCTATGAGGACGAGTACTGGGCCAAGCTGACGCAAGCGCAGCGCGACAGCATGCTGTATCTGCGCCACGGCTTCCAGACCCTGCCGCATTTCGTCGCCTTCAAGGTCGACCATTTGCCGGCGCCCGCCCCCTGGATCGCCCGAAACGTGTTCGGCTGCGCCCTGCTCGGCTGGACCGTGCGCACGGCGGAGCAGCGGACGCGCGTCGGGCAATATGCTGATCAGATGATCTTTGAGGGGTTCGTACCGTAGGCTTGATGTTCCCCACTCTTGAAGTCGCTGCTGCAATGCACGATCTTGGGCGCAATGGCATTATCCGACATCACCCTGGAGGCCGTACCATCCATTGGCGAAGTGTCGCCGGAGGATTGGGACGCCTGTGCCAGTCCTGGCAAGGCTTGCAACGGTCATGGCGTGGGAACCTCATCCGGGCTCCCAGGCGATTCCCTCAGCCTCTCAAAACCCGCCTATAACCCCTTCGTCTCCCATGCGTTTTTGTCGGCGGTTGAGAAATCGGGTTCGGCGACTGTGCGCACCGGCTGGGGGCCGCGGCACCTCGTGGCCAAGATCGGCGGCCGCGTCGCCGGCGTCGTGCCCTGCTATCTGAAATCGCACTCGCAAGGCGAGTACGTCTTCGACCGCGGCTGGGCAGACGCCTATGAGCGCGCCGGCGGGCGCTACTATCCGAAGCTGCAAGTCTCGGTTCCCTTCACGCCGGCGACGGGTCCGCGCCTCCTGATCCGGGACGGCGACGACCACGAGCGCATCGCGGAGGCGCTGGCGGGCGGGCTGGTGGCGCTGTGCGGCGTCAGCAAAGCCTCCTCGGTGCACGTCACCTTCGCGCGCGAGGCCGAATGGAAGCTGCTAGCGGAGCACGGCTTCCTCCAGCGCACCGACCAGCAGTTCCACTGGCACAATGAGGGCTTTGCGACTTTCGATGATTTCCTGGCGACACTCAATTCACGCCACCGCAAGTCGATCAAGCGCGAGCGGCGCGACGCGCTCGCCGCCGGGATCACCATCCACTGGCTCACGGGCAGCGACATCACAGAGGACGCCTGGGACGCCTTCTTCGGGTTCTACATGGAGACCGGTTCGCGCAAATGGGGCCGGCCGTACCTCACGCGCGAATTCTTCTCGCTGATCGGCGAGACCATGAGCGATGACGTGCTTCTTGTGATGGCCCGTCGCAACGACCGCTGGATCGCGGGCGCGATCAATTTCATCGGCTCGGATACTCTGTTCGGCCGCAACTGGGGTGCGGTCGAGCATCATCCGTTCCTGCACTTCGAGGTCTGCTACTACCAGGCGATCGATTTCGCGATCAAACGCGGCCTGACCCACGTCGAGGCCGGCGCGCAAGGCGAGCACAAGATCGCGCGCGGCTACCTGCCGCGCGCCACCCATTCCGCCCACTTCATTGCCGATCCGGGCTTACGCCGCGCCATCGCCGATTACCTCAAGCGCGAGCGCGCCTATGTCGCGGAAGCTGGACGGGAGCTGGCCGAGCTCGGCCCGTTCCGGAAAGACGCCGACGAGGCGCCTTGACGCACTCCGCGGGCTGGTGACAGTAAGCGCAAAATTCCAGGGAGCCGCCGAGGAGCTGCCATGACCGCCTACGACCCCAACAACATCTTCGCAAAGATCCTGCGCGGCGAGTTTTCCTGCCACAAGGTCTATGAGGACGAGCACGTGTTCGCTTTCCTCGACATCATGCCGCGCGTGCCCGGCCACACGCTGGTCATTCCGAAGGCCCCTGCCCGCAACATCCTCGACATCAAGCCCGACGATTACGCGCATGTCGCCCGCGGCGCGCACAGAATCGCCGCGGCCGCGATGAAGGCGTTCAACGCCGACGGCATCACGGTGCAGCAGTTCAACGAGCCAGCCGGCGGACAGGTGGTGTTTCATTTGCACATGCACGTCATGCCGCGGCATGACGGCGTACAGATGCTGCCGCCGGCAAGCCGTAAGGAAGACGTCAAGGTGCTGGAAGAGAACGCGACCAGGCTGATCGCGGCGCTGAAGGCGGAGTAGTCTGTCATTCCGGGGCGCGCCCCTTGGCGCGAGCCCGGAATCCATTTCACAGCGATCTTTGCGGCCCGATGGATTCCGGGCTCGACGCTTCGCGTCGCCCCGGAATGAGGACCTCACTCCGTCTGAAAATCCCCCGACTGTGGCGCGGCCAGCGGCGTGAACTCGCAACGGTCGGGCTTGATGTCGATCAACGGCGTGTGGTCGATGCAGTCGAGGCCGCGCACCAAAATCGTGTTGCCCTCAATGCCGACCAGCTTCACGATCGAGGTGCCGATCGGATTGGGCCGCACCGGCGAGCGCAGCGAGAAGGTGCCGCGGGTTTTCTCGTTGTTCTTCGGGCTTTGCAGGACGATGTCGCGACGCGACTTGTCGAGCCAGTAGAGCACTTCGAGATTGCTGTAGAAATCGACGCCCTTGATCGCCGGCACGAACGGCTCGAAGATTTCCAGCCGGCACACCGGGCCGTCGGCGCGACCCTGGCGCGGCGTCTCCAGCCGCGAGGTCCAGGGCGTGCGGATGCGGCCGATGAAGACCAGGCCGGCGTCCTGCGTCGGCGGCAGCTCGATGGCGACCTCGCCCTCGCGGAGCTCGTTTTCGCGAACCATATTTCCAGTTCCTTGCTATTCGGAAGCGGTTTTAGCCCAACCACCACTTACCGGCCAGCATGAAGACTTCGCCGGCGACCACGCCGGCAAAGATCGAGCGGCGGGTCAGCAGGAAGACGACGAGGCCGGCGCCTACTGCACCATAGCGCAGCACGTCCGGCACGCTCGCAAGCGCGCCCGGCGGCTCGACCACGATCTGGGCGATGACACCGGCCAGGATCGCGGTCGCGACCGCCCTCACCCAGACCAGCAGCTCCGAGCCCTCGTCGATGCCGCCGCCGAACCACAGGCCCAGCATGCGCCAGATCTGGTTGGGAATGACGCCGGCGACGAACAACACGGCCAGCGCGTGCCAGTCGCCAATCAGCTCGCTCACACTCATGCGCGCACCTCGCGCCACCAGTGCACGCCATAGGCGATCGTGCCGGCCACGACGCCGCTGACGAGGATGTCGAGGCCGGAGTTCATCTTCGCGGCCAGCGGATAGAGCAGGATCCCGAGCGCGAGCGCGACGACATCGGCGATCTCGCGGCTGTTGCGCGCGGTCGAGAACAGGAAGGACAGCGGCGTCAGCAGCAGGATCGCGGCACCGAGCGTCTGCGTGAGATTGGCGGCGAGGAAATAGCCGACCGTATTTGCGGTGAGGCACACCGAAACGAGTCCGCAGCCGAGCCCGTGGACGAAGGCGATCCGCCGCTCGCGCGGCACCTGCGGCAGGAAACGATGGCACTCGACCCACAGCGTCACGGCGGTGAGATGCGCAGCAAAGATCATCTCGCGCCGTTTGGTCGTTGGCGTGCGCATCAGGGGCAGGACTGAGACCACCATCGGGAACAGGCGGATGGCGCTGACGGTCACCGCGATCGCCGACTGGATAACGGTCGCACCCGAGCCGAGCGTGGTGATCAGGATGATCTGCGCAGGTCCTGCCCAGACGAACAGCGTCGAGGCGAGCGCCCAGGCCAGGCTGAAATGGGTGTCATGGGCGAGTGCGCCGATGCCGAGATAGGTCACGAACAGCACGATGGTCAAAATCGTCTGCGTGATCGCGCGCAGCCCCCATGCAAAGGCGCGCCAGGGACTTTGCCATTGAGGGGAATCGAGCGGAGGAAACGCCACGGGACTTTTGGCCGGGGTGAGGAATCGTGGCTGCATAACGGGCAATGCGGCGGCTGGCGTCAAGGAAGCGCGCGGCGGGGCTGGCATGCGCGCCAAACCCACCGCTCGTCATTCCGGGACGCGACGAAGTCGCGAGCTATGATGCGCAATTGCGCATCTGAGAATCCATTGGGCCACGGAGATCGCTGCACGATGGATTCTCAGATGCGCAATTGCGCATCATAGTTCGCGCCAAGAGGCGCGCCCCGGAATGACGAGCAGTTTCTATCCGCTTACACCGCGGTTCTTCAGCACGAAGCAGGCGCCGCCCGCTTTCCGGATACGGTTGCAGAGATCGTCCGCCTCGCTGCGTGTGTCAGCGCCGATGCGCACCAGGTAGAAGGCGCGCGTGCCGCGGCTGCGCATCACCGAGGAGAGCAGGCTCGGATCACGGTCACCGATCACGGCACTCAGGCGCGTCACGGCGCGGGAATACATCGCCAGCGCCTTGTTGCGGTCGAAGCCGGCGGCAAGTTGCACGCCCCAGATCTTTGCGGCGGCGAGCTGCACATGTTGTTCGAGCTCGGCCACGAAGGGATTTGGCGCACGCTTCAGGAGCGCCATCAGATCGCGGCAGCTCGTCGGCGGCGAACTCGCTGGTCCCTTACCTGTGCTGCCCGCCTTGGCCCACGCATCGACCGTCGCGCCGGTGATGGCGAAGACGTAGTTGCGGGTCTGCTCGGGCATTCCGCCGGTGCCGGCGAGCCATTCCTGCACCCGCCGCGGCCCGGCATTGTAGGCAGCCGCAGCCAGGCCGAGATTGCCGAACTGGTTGCGCAACTCGTTGAGAAATTCGGCCGACTTCGGCAGCGCCTGGACCGGATTGAACGGATCAAGCAGCCCGCGCTCGCTCGCGGTGCCCGGCATGAACTGCGCAATCCCCTGCGCGTGCTCGCCGCTGCGCGTCATCGGGCCCACCGCATCGGCCTGGAAGCGGCTTTCCTGCCAGATCACGCGGGCGAAGAACTCCAGCGGAAGATTGGCATCGCGCGCGGCGGCCTCGATGATCAGGCAGATCGATTCCCGCGTGTCGCTCTCGCGCGCATCGGCCGGCTTCTCCGGCGGAATCGCCAGTTCCTCGACACTCGGCACCGCGACATTGGTCTTTGCCGGCGAGCCGTCCCATGCCGCCGCCTGCGTCATCGAGACAAGCAGCGCGGTGATGACGCGGGATGCAGCCTGCATCAACTGCGTGCAGGCATGGTGGTGGCGCGCGCCGGTGCGGCGTGCAACAAGACGATCTGCCATGTTGTGGCATCGTGCCATGATTCAACGAGTTGCCAATATATGCTGCCTGACCTGTTTCTCCCAATGCGCTTCCCTGCCAAACGGATCCGCGCGATCCTTGCCCTCGTCGCACTGATCCTTTCCGCCGCACCGGCCATCGCTCAAGTCAATTGGCGGATGACCACGGAATACCCGCAAAACAACATTTCCGGGATCGGGCTGACCACTTTCGCCGATCGCGTCGCTGCGCGCACAAACGGTTTCGTGACCGTGGCCAACGCCTTCGACAACGAGCTCAAGATCAGCTCGAGCGAGATGCCGCGCGCGGCGCTGGATGGCCGGATCGCCGGCGGCGATGCCTTTGCGGGCGCACTGTCCGGCCTCGACCCGCTGCTCGGTCTTTCCACCCTGCCTTTCCTGGTGCAATCAGTCGACGTCGCCCGCGCCGCCAATTCGCGCGCGCGCCCGCTCTACGAGAAGGCGCTCGCGACGCGCGGGCTCAAGCTGCTTTTTGTGACGATCTGGCCCGCCACAGGTCTCTGGTCGGACCATTCCCTCACAGGCGCGGACGACCTGCCGAAGCTGAACCTGCGGGCCTACGACGCCAATTCCAGCGAGGTCATGCGCGCGGCCGGGGCGAATGCGCAGTTCCTGCCGATGGACGCGGCGCTCGCCGGACTGAGGGAGCATCGGCTGAATGCGTTCCTCACCTCCGGCGATGGCGGCGCGGGACGCAAGCTCTGGGACTTCCTGCCGTATTTCACCGCCATCAACTACGCGATGCCGGTCTCGATCGCCTTCGTCCGCAGCGAGGCGTTTGCCGCGCTGTCCGAACCGATGCAGCGCGAGGTGCTTGCCGCCGCAGCCGAGACCGAGCAGAGCCAGTTCGCGCTGCTGGCCCATCGCACCGTCGAAAACTACGCGCGCATGCGTGACAATGGCGTCCGCATCGCCGAGCCTGCGCCGGCGTCGCTCGTCGCAGCGCTTCGAACGGCCGCAACGGGCGCGATCACCACCTGGGAGGCCCAGGCCGGCGCGGATGCGGCCACGATCGTCGAATGGGCAAGACAGCAATAGAGCGAGCGGCGGCCGCCGGCATGCCACTGCGTTGCTGCTATGAAATGCCGCCAATTCCGTCTTCCGCTCGCTTCGGTCTTATGCCGAGGCGGGCTTTTCTGCGCTGATCGCTCGGTCCAGGGCATCGATCAGCGTTTGCAGCTCGACGAATTTGTTCCGTGCTCGCTCGGCCTTGTCATGATCAAAAGGAGCGGCCAGCACCTTCGCATGCGGATCTCTGTCCTCGATCATGCGATCACGGGCCTTCTTCAATATTTCAAGTCGCTCGTTCATCTGTGCTCTCCGCCAATATCTGCTCGACCGCAACCAGGGACTCAGTCGAAGCCTGACGGAAGCTCGCCCTTTCGGAAGAACACCGTAGGCTCATCGTCATAGTCACCCATTTCGGGATCGCCGCTGGACGAGAACGCGACGACGCCGAGTTTGCTCAATGCCAGTCTCTCCGCCGTTCGCAGCGCGCCGCTTTCGGACTTGCAGACGATGGGAGAGTCGGCCTTCAGATTTCCGCCCTTGCCGGCGTTGAACGCCTGCACGACGTAGGTTGTTTCACGGACCATGACGGCACCTCTGACCTGTTGGCAAACGGAGTTGACGTCAACGACGGCGAAAGCCGCGCTCAGCGGCGCATCGCTTCGATGAGCGCGGAAATCCTGATCGTTGCGAAACTGGAGAAGGTGTCCGACACGGCATATGGCAAGATGATCTGGTCATTGTGCCTCATCGCACCGCAGGTATAGACGACGTTGGGGACATACCCTTCGCGCTCGGACGGTTCAGGTCGCAGCAGCGGCTCGACCGAACGTGCCAGCACCTTGGACGGGTCGCGCTTGTCGAGGAGCGCGGCCCCGATCGAGTATTTACGGATCGGACCGACACCGTGCGTCAGCAGCAGCCAACCTTCGTCAAGTTCGATCGGCGACCCGCAATTGCCGATCTGGACGAACTCCCAGGGAAATTGCGGTTTCAGAAGGGGGACCCCGCCGCCTTCCCACGTGTAGAGGTCGTCCGAATAAAGCAGGTACAGGTTCTCATTGTCCTGTCGCGCGATCATGGCATAGCTGCCACCGATCTTGCGTGGGAACAGCGCCATGCCCTTGTTGTGTGATGCAGCCCCCCGCAAAGGTGTCAGCCGAAACGACATGAAATCGCTGGTCTCGATCAATTCCGACCGGATCGCGCGTCCGCTGTAAGCCGTATAGGTCGCGTAGTAGTTCTCTCTATCGCCGTCGCTGAATTTGACGAAGCGCGCATCCTCGATGCCATTCGATTGGGATTCGGTAACGGGAAAGATCACGCGCTCGCTGAGGTCTTCCTCAGGCCTGAACATCAATTCCACACGGTCGCCGTCCGGCCCGGATACGCGATGGCTGATCCGGGGAACCGAGGCAAGGCGCGCCGTCGGATCGACGGCCAGGCTTCCGTCAGCCGCAATCGTTCCGGTTCGAAACGTCAGTGACGACACATGCCCCTCACCGATGGCCCGGAGACTGAGGATGAAGCGCGAGCCTCCCTCCGGTGCCCCCGATTGATCGGGGTGCGGAACGATGCTGGGGTTGAACAAGGCAGAGGCTTCGAACGAATACTCACTGAGAAAATAGGCGCCGACCAGCTGACGCTGGCTCTTCGAGAAGACGCCATGCGTCGCGAAAGCATCCTCCATTTCGTCCGCGCGGGTCTCGAACCTCTCCAGGAGATTACGATGTCGACCCTGGAAATTGTCGAGGACATCCGCAAGCTGGACCGCAACGGCTTCCGAACTCAGCGCGAGAACCCGGTCGACGATATGATTTGCACGCATCTTGTCGGTCGGGTTCAGGTCGCGGGGTTCGGTTGCGGGCTTGAATGGCCGCACGATGACTCGCGCTGGATCGGGGCGCAGATGAAGCCCCTGCCGGTTCAGGAAGGAAGCTTGTGACACGGTGTCCTCGGCTTGCTGAATGAAAAGATGAAGCTCAGGCGCTCACGGCGCGCAAGGCTGTGGGCCTTGTCAGGCTCGGGTTGACGCGCGCAAGCTGACGCATCTCCGCAAGTCCAAGGAGATAGCAAACAACCGACTCGCCTCCGCGGTTTTCGTTGGCGCGATCGGGGTGCAAGCCATCCCGGCAACTGCCATTGAGCGGATCGACCAGCGCCAATGAGAGATCGTTGCTGCCGAGGAACCAGGCGAAAGCCCGCGTTGCCATGGCTTTCCATTCGGCATCGCCGTCGGCACGCCATGCGGTGAGGCAGGCAGCGATCGTTGCCGTTGCCTCCACGGGCTGCTGATCAAACGCACGAGGATGTTGCCGCCGTTCGCCGAAGCCGGCGGTGCCGACCGGCCGGAAATGACCAGCCGCGGTCGTCTGTTGCGTCATGAGCCAGCGCAGAGACCTCAATCCGCCATCGAGATATTGAGGCGTTTGCGTCGCAACACCCGTAAGTATCAGGGCCTGCGGCAATCGCGCGTTGTCGTATGCCAGCCCTTCCTCAAACCACACCCAATCCGGCGTCTCGACCGACGCCAGACAGGACATCAACCTGTCGGCAAGGGAATGCCGGACTTCCCTGGCGCGGAGATCGTCCGGAGCTACAGCGCAATAGGCGTCCAAACCCAGCAGCATGAATGCCCACGCGCGGGGCGAGCGAAAGCTCTCCGCGATCGACAATGCCTGGGCGAACAAGGCAGCGGCCCACAGGCGCCGGGCCGGGCTCGCGTCTCTGCGTGCAGCCTCGCCCAAGGCCCATAGCGCGCGCCCGTGACTGTCTTCGGACCCTCTGTCTTCAAGCCAGGTTCGATTGAAGCCCATGAAGTTGCGAAATTGCCCGGTGTCAGGGTTCCAGGCGTGCTGCACGAATGCCGCAAACCGGCTCGTCAGGACCTCCGACAGCGGCTGTTCGCCTGGACTATTGAGGGCGCAGGCCAGCAGTAGCGCTCGGGCATTGTCGTCAACGCAATAGCCGTGCGCACGATCCGGCACCGAATGGACCGCGTGCTGGAACAGGCCGACATCATCGCACATCGACAGGAAATGGCCGATCTGCATTTCGGGCGGCGCGGGGCTACGTGGCTCCGGTGAGTTCATGTCGGAGCGCGCGAAGACCTTCAACCGATGACCTCGCCGCGCATTCTCGAAGACGGACACGTAGCGCTCGGCCACCCGTTCCCATGTCATCATCCGGCTCGCCGCATAGGCGCGCCGGGACATCGCCTGCCGGCGGACGTCGTCGGTCAGCAGGTTTGCGATCTCGTTGCCGATCGCCGCGGCGTCACCGAAGGGCACCAGGACACCGCACCCGTCGGCAAGCAGCTCGCGTGCGTGCCAGTAAGGCGTCGAGACGACCGGCTTCCCCAGTCCGAAGCTGTAGGCCAGGGTTCCCGACGTCATCTGGGCCTCGTTGAGATAGGGCGTGACATAGACGTCGCACATAGAGATGAATTCGAGCAGCGTCGCCAGATCGGCGAACCGATCGAAGAACACCACGTGGTCGTCAATTCCGAGTTCGCGCACTCGCGCCATCAGGCTCTCGCGATAGGCTTCGCCCTGGTTCCGGACCAAATTGGGGTGCGTTGCGCCGAGCACGACATACACCGCATTCTCGCAGCGCTTCAGAATCGACGGCATGGCGTCGATCATGACTTCGATGCCCTTGTTCGGTGACAACAGGCCGAATGTCAGGATGACCGATTTCTGCTCAAATCCGAGCTTGGCTTTCGCAGCATCGGGCTCGACGAAGGCGACATCGGGAATGCCGTGGGCGATGACCTCGATCTTGTCGTCAGGCACCAGGTAGACCTCGCGCAACAGTTCGCGGCCCTTATTGGCCATCACCACGACCTTCAACGACGCCTCGACGATGCGCTCCATCACCGTCCGTTGCGCAGGTGTCGGATTGGCCAGCACGGTATGGAACGTCGTCACCACTGGCATGGCAAGGCGGGACAACAGCACGAGGATATGGGCCCCGGCCTCACCACCGAAAATCCCGAACTCGTGCTGCAAACACACAGTGTCGAACCGGCCGGCATTGAGGAAATCCGCGGCCCGCATGTAGTCTTCGATATTGCCGTCCTGGATCTGGAACGCGACGGCCGGAGGATAATCATAGGCTTGACCGCGATCGGTCATTGCCACGATGCAAGTCTCCAGATCCTGGCGCGAAATCGATATCGCGTTCTTCAGGTCGGTCGTATAGGTCGCAATTCCGCACCGGCGAGGCAACGAGTTGCCGATGACGGCGATACGGCGAAGCGGCGTCATGTCGGCACCTCGATGATTTTGCTTGATGTCGGAGAGTGCACGGCCTCAACAGCCGCGGCAGATATTCTTCAGTTTCGCAGTCGTTTGGGCTTCTTCCGCAATGAACGGGTCCTTGTAGGCAGCCCGCGATGCTTCTTTTTCGGCGGCAGTGGGTTGCTTCGCTTTCGGCGGAAACGCAGCATCGTAACAGGCGAGCCGTCCGCTCGTGCTTTCGATCGCACGGCAGTCCGTTTCTCCGGCGATAGCGCCTTGCGCGAATGTGCCGAGCGCCAATACAACAAGAAGCGTTTTCATCCAGGAGCCTTTCCGGGCAGCGTTCACACTGAACGTCCCACGATCGCTTCTCGGGCCCGTCGATTGCCGCTGCACTCGCCTTCGCCCCGAGGCATTCTCGTGCGATGGATCCGGGCGCGCCGTTTGACGAACCGCCCGCGGCTCCTCATGCCTCGAACTGATCGAACTCGTCAGACTCCAGAATCCGGCCTTGCGGCGTGCATATCCGGACGTCGATATAGCCGTCCTGCAACAGCTCCCTCGCCTTCTTCAAAGCAGCAGCCGTCGTGGTGCGGCCCAAGCTCACAAAGCCGCTTTGATCGCGCCCGCTCACCAGATATTGGAGCGGCGTCCTATCCATGCAGAAAAGCCGCAGCAGCCACCAGGAGCAATAGAAACAGCGGGACGATCACCGGCGGCACGATCCAGTCGGCCAGACGAAATCGAGGCATGCGCGCTCCTCCTCGTTCGGCGGGAGCGCTCGTGACCCTCAGTCACCGATGGATGCCATGGGAAGGGCGGTGATGACGGGACTCTACGCTTACGCCCTGCGAATAGCGAGCTTTAAAACGGTACGCGACATCGACGCGGCGGCGTTGCCTTGGCCTGCAGCCTCGTTTAGGTGACGCAATAGACGGCAGTATCAACACGGGCACGACCAGCATGGTTACAATCTATTTCGATCTCGACGGCACGCTGACCAACCCGAAACCCGGGATTACCCGTTCGATCCAGTACGCGCTCGAGCGGCTAAGCCTTGCGGTGCCGAGCGAGGACGAGCTGACCTGGTGCATCGGTCCGCCGCTGCGTGCCAGCCTGAAAAAGCTCACCGGAAGCGACGAACTCGCCGACCGGGCGCTGCTGCTCTATCGCGAGCGTTTTGGCGATATCGGCCTGTTCGAGAACGAGGCCTATGCCGGCATCATGGACACTCTGACAACGCTTGCCGCGACAACGCCGCGCATGTTTGTGGCGACCAGCAAGCCCGTGGTCTATGCCACCCGCATCGTCGATCATTTCGGCTTGAAGCCGTATTTCGAGCGCGTGTTCGGCTCCGAGCTCGACGGCACGCGCGTCGACAAGCGCGACCTGCTGCGCTACGCGCTCGACGAAGCCGGGGTCGATCCCGCCAACGCGATCATGATCGGCGACCGCAGCCATGACGTGGTCGGCGCCAGGACCAACGGCATGACCGCGATCGGCGTGCTCTATGGCTATGGCAGCGAGGCCGAGCTGAGGGACGCCGGCGCGCATCACATCTGCGCCGCACAC
>WNGR01003589.1_pt1 | contig 18079 bp, 17 predicted proteins | sample 5407581 | NCBI WGS metagenome assembly WNGR01 (sample SAMN13153383, study PRJNA577476) | soil metagenome | isolation source: 80 cm soil or saprolite under Garry oak tree replicate 2 | place: USA:California | collected 2016-06-15 | reverse complement strand
TCCTCATCTTGAAATCTTGAACGAATCATAGACAAAAGATGACGCCTCCCGCCTGATCGTACGTACCAATCTTCTACGCGAAAGCTGGACCAAGGCGAATTAACACATGGATGTTCGACACCGCGATTGCACGATTACTCTCCACAAACGCCCTTGCTTCAGCCAACGGTGGTTCTTCGCTGTAGTACTTCTCGATGAGCGCACAATCGCCGAGGCACGTTTCCAGATCTGCCGATCCTGGAAACGCGCACTGGGCTGTTAGCTCCAACGGCGACTTAACCCCAGTTTGCACCAACCGCGGGCTGCCCAGCAGTGCGAATCTGCCTTACAGCTCTTGAATTCATCCTGCTGTGGCTGTTCCGCGATTTTATGTGTGGACGGACAGCCGTGTCGTTCAAGAGATTTGCACCATCAATGACACGTTGGATTTTGACGGAATGGTCGTTCACGTAGTGATGCCGCTGAGTTCGCCGGTGGCCGGCAAGGAATGGATTGCGCAGATGCGGGCGCTCGCGATTCCAACTCCCCTTGAATGGGCGCGGCTGGACGGAATAGCGAGCATGTACAGTAGAAAAATGGTTCGCGGGCAATCCAGGTGGAGAGGGGAACTGCGCACAATGGTTGCGTTGGCGGTCCCCGTCGTCCTCAGCGAACTGGGCTGGATGGCCCAGGCCGTAGTCGACACCATCATGGTCGGCAAACTGGGGCCGGCTGCCATCGGTGCAGTGGCACTTGGCAACGCCGTTTATTACACTCCATCGCTCTTTGGTATCGGTTTGCTGCTGGGGCTGGATACGCTGGTATCCCATGCCTATGGGCGCAATGACCATGACGACTGCCATCGATGGCTGGCGCAGGGTGTCTACCTCGCCTGCATCGTGACCCCGCCGTTGATGCTGCTGATTGCGGCGGCAAGTTTTGGATTTGTGAAGGCGGGAATCACGCCTGAGGTGGCATTGCCGGCGGGCAGCTATCTGCGCATCCTGAATTGGGGGACTCTGCCGCTGCTGCTTTATGGCGGCGCTCGGCGGTATCTGCAGGGCGTGGGGCAGGTGCGTGTGATCACCGTGACGTTTGTGTTGGCGAACCTGTTGAACTGGTTTGGGAATTGGGCGCTGATTTATGGAAGGCTCGGATTTCCGGCGTTGGGCGTGAATGGTTCGGCGATCTCAACATGTGTTGCGCGCATCGCGATGGCTGCGGCGCTGATTGGATTTGCGTGGCGCTATGAGCGTACGCGGGGGCATCCGCTGTTTCGTCACTGGGCGGGACCGAGCCTGGTGAAGCTGAAGGGGATGGTGCGTCTCGGCGCTCCCGCAGCAGGGCAAATCGTGCTCGAAGTAGGCGCGTGGAATCTGGCCACCTTCTGCGCCGGCTACCTGACCCCAGTCGCTTTGGCGACGCATTCGATTGCACTTAACTACGCGAGCATTACCTACATGGTGCCTCTGGGAGTATCGGCAGCCGCAGCAGTGAGCGTGGGGCACGCTGTCGGCGCGGGCGATCTTGAGCGTGCGCGCCGGGCAGGGTGGCTTGCCCTGGGATTGGGCACCTGCTTCATGCTGATGGCGGCGGTGGTGCTTTTCATGGCTCCCCGTCCCCTCATCGCTCTTTACACTCGCGACCCGCGGGTTTTGGCTGTTGGACCGAGCTTGCTTTGGGTGGCAGCCGCGTTTCAGATCTTCGATGGGATCCAGACCGTTTCAACCGGGGCGTTGCGCGGGCTGGGAGAGACGAGAATCCCGATGTTCGCCAATCTGGTGGGGTACTGGGTGTTGGGACTACCGCTGGGAATTACATTGTGCTTCGTGCTCAAGTGGGGCATCTACGGTATGTGGATTGGACTTACGCTGGCATTGGTTGTTATAGCTTCGATCCTATTGTTGCGCTGGCGCAAGGATTCCACCGTGAAGGCGGTAAATGCCTGAATGAACTTGGCTTACGATAAAATTTAAAGGTGCATATCCGGTTCTGCAGGGGTCACTGTCTTCCGGGCGGACTCAAGGCAGTCAACTACAACCTTGATGGTAGGACGCCGGTGCTCATAAGTGACTATAATCACACAGAGTGAACGACTAACTCTCATTGAGAATTTCAACCGGAAGGGAATCCCGCCAAATGGCGACAGGAGACCTGGCCCTTGGTCAAGAACAGGGCGAAATCAACGTGCGTCAGCGCGTAGTAAACGACTTCAGCATCAACGTAGCAACGGTGAACGGGTCCGGCTCGCAATCCGCCAATAGCGTTCTGCTGAAAAGCATCTTCGGAATGGGCGTACCCGTCAGCGGTAAAAACCTCTTCCCGTCGAACATCGCCGGACTTCCCACCTGGTACACAATCCGCGCCAGCAAAGACGGGTACGTCGCCCGCAAGCGCGATCCTGAGATCCTGGTGGCGTTAAACCCCGAGACCGCCAAAGACGACATCCTCGCCCTGCCCTCAGGCGGAGTGGCAATCTACGAAGAGAATCTCAACCTGAAGCAATACCGCGATGACGTGGTGTGCTATCCGGTGCCCTTCGACAAGATCACCGCCGCCGTATGCCCCGAGGCGAAACTCCGCAAACTAGTCAGGAACATGGTGTACGTGGGCGTTGTGGCCCACCTGCTTTCGATCGACCTCGGCGTCGTTGAGAAGGGCCTTCGCAAGCAGTTCTCCAAAAAGCAGAAGGTGTTCGATCTGAACTTTGGCGCAGTCAAGGCGGGCTTTGACTACACGCAGGAGAAGCTGACGAAGCAGGATCCATTCGTTATCGAGCACATGGATCAGACTGCCGGCAAAATTATCATCGACGGCAACGCTGCCGCCGGTATGGGCGCAGTTTTCGCGGGCGTCACCGTGGTTGCGTGGTACCCCATTACGCCGTCTACGTCGTTGATTGAAGCCACCGCCGACCTGCTGAAGAAGTTCCGCGTTAATGAAGATGGCAAGGCGACTTTCGCCGTGATTCAGTCTGAAGACGAACTGGCCGCTATCGGCATGGTGCTCGGTGCGGGTTGGGCGGGCGCAAGGTCCATGACCTCGACCTCGGGCCCCGGCGTCTCGCTGATGGCGGAGTTTGCCGGGCTCGGGTACTTCGCCGAGATCCCAGGCGTGATCTTCGATGTGCAGCGCACGGGACCCTCGACCGGCATGCCTACGCGCACTTCGCAAGCCGATCTGCTATCGACCGCTTACCTCTCGCACGGCGACACCAAGCACATCGTTTTGCTGCCTGGTTCGGTGAAGGAGTGCTTCGAGCTCGGTTGCGAGGCATTCAACCTGTCGGAACGGATACAGACGCCAGTGTTTGTTCTGACAGATCTTGATCTGGGCATGAACAACTGGATGTCAGATCAGTTCGACTATCCTGAAAAGCCCCTCGATCGCGGCAAAGTGCTCACTGCCGAAGACCTTACCCGCCTGGGCGGTTTTGCACGCTATCGCGACGTGGACGGCGATGGGATCGGTTGGCGTACGTTGCCCGGCACACGTCATCCGAAAGCGGCTTACTTCACACGCGGCTCGGGTCACAACGCTGCTGCTGGTTACACAGAAAAGCCCGACGAATACGTAGAGGTGATGGACCGCTTGTCGCGCAAATTTGAAAAGGCGCGCAAGCTGGTGCCGGGTCCGGTTGTCGTCAAGGACGGAAGCTCCAAGATAGGCGTTCTGGCCTTTGGCAGCACCGACTTCGCCATGCGCGAAAGCCTCGACCAGATCAAGGCCGAACACGATCTCGATATCGATTACATGCGGATTCGTGCCTATCCGTTCGCCCATGAGATCCACGACTTTGTGGCTTCTCACGAGCGCGTCTACGTGGTCGAGCAAAATCGCGACGCGCAACTTGCGAGCCTGCTGAAGCTCGATCTGCCTGCCGAACAAGTCACCAAACTGCGAAGCATTCTTCATTACAACGGTATGCCGATTGATGCCCGCACCATCACTGAAGAATTCGTCACCAAGGAGGGCATCTAACATGGCCACCGCAACTCCAACACCCAAGGTCAATCACATCGGTCTTCCCATCGTTGAATACCGTGGCGGCAAGTCGACGCTGTGCGCCGGCTGCGGTCACAACGCTATCTCCGAGCGCATCGTCGATGCGATGTACGAGATGGGCGTGGAGCCGGAGCGGGTAATGAAGATGAGCGGCATCGGCTGCTCGTCGAAGAGCCCTGCTTACTTCATGAGCCGAGCACACAGCTTCAACAGCGTGCACGGGCGCATGCCCTCGGTCTCGACCGGCGCCATTCTCGCCAACCACACTATGACCACGCTGGGTGTCTCCGGCGACGGCGACACGGCTTCGATCGGCATGGGACAGTTCGTCCACCTGCTGCGCCGCAATTTGCCGATGATCTACATCATCGAAGATAACGGCGTATACGGCCTGACGAAGGGACAGTTTTCGGCAACGGCCGATATTGGTTCGAAATTGAAGACAGGGGTCATTAACGATCTGCCTGCCATCGACACCTGCGCTCTTGCTATCCAGCTTGGCGCAACGTTTGTGGGGCGCTCGTTCTCGGGCGACAAGAAGCAGCTGCTCTCGATGTTGAAGGCTGCTATTGCGCACAAGAGCACGGTGATGCTCGACGTGATCAGCCCCTGCGTCACATTTAACGCTCACGAGGGCTCGACCAAGAGCTACAAGTTCATGCAGGAGAACGACGAGCCGATCAATGAGATTGGATTTGTTCCCAGCTTCGAAGACATCGAAGTCGATTATGACTCCGGCCAGGTTTACGAAGTGGAGATGCACGACGGCTCAAGTCTGCGGCTGCGCAAACTGCTTGAAGATTACGATCCCACCAATAAGGCAACTGCCGTTCGCACGCTGATGGAAGCGCATGAGAATGGGGAAGTCCTTACCGGTGTCTTCTACATCGATACGCAGAAGCCCACTTTCATCGATCTGCTCAACGTCGTCGATGTGCCGCTCGGTCAGCAGCCTGAATCCGTCACGCGCCCTCCGAAGTCAGCGCTGGACAGCTTGATGGCGAGTCTGCAGTAGGCCTGGTATCAAATCAGCACCAACAAAAAAGCCCCGCATTTCTCGCGGGGCTTTTTTGTTGGTGCCTGCTTATCTTTCGTCGTCAGCGCGCGGCGATCCTCACACCCAGCGCGTTCAGCTTGCTGCGTGCCTGGGCAGCCTCGGGCGTTTGCGGGTGGCGCTGGATGAGCGAGCGCAACTCGTGGATTCCAGCATCGCGCTTATTGAGCTGAATGAGAGCCAGCCCTTTATGGAGCTGCGCGACGGCAGCCTTGGGGCTTCCACTGAAGTTCTCGAGCACGGTGTTATACGCCTTCACCGCGTCCGCGAAGTTTTGTTGCCTGTAGGCGATCTCGCCGAGATAAAACTGCGCGTTGCCGGCCATTTCATCCTGCGGGTAGTAGGTGACGACGTCCTGAAACTCACCGGCTGCCACTGAATATCGCGCCGCGTTGAAGTCGCGGAACCCGGCCTGATAGGTCTCTTGCAGCGGGGGTGCCTGGTTGGCCGCGGGAGCAGCACCGGGACCAGCCGCAGGCGCGCCATTCGCTGCTCCGGGTCCGGCAGCTCCTCCACCGAGGGGAGCGGGCTGCGCAGCGGGAGGATTCTGGATGTTCTGCAACTGTCCCTGCAAATCCTGGATCGACTTGTCGAGCTTGCCGAGGCGCGATTTCAATTCATCCACAGAATCGTTCAATGACTGCGCCTGTCCCGAAGCTGTATCGAGTTTGCCGGTGACAGCTTCGTTTTGCGCGTTGATCTTCTGCTGCAGCGCATCCACACTCGCGGTCATTCGATTGGCGCTGTCGGCGGTCTGCTCTACGAGGTGCTGCAGAACGCCGAAACGCGTGTCCAGCGTTGACTGCAGGCGCTGTACCATATCGAGCAGTTGCTGCACCTGCGTCTGCAACTCAATGATCTCTTTTGAGGCGGCGTGCGCGCGAACCGGCACGAGGCCGAAGACCATGGCAAGCAGAAGTACGGCGAGAAGACGATTGCGAAGTGTGCGTGTTCTGAGCATTGTTCACCTATGAAAAGCTTACAGCCATACGCTGGCGGCGAACAGTCGACAGCAGCCTGCAAGGATGAATTAGTGTAGGCCGCCGGAAACAGAGTCATTTATAAACGGCTCCAAGAGAGCTGCTTTGTCGAAAAGCATCCCTCAGGGGCTAAAGCCCCGCTCATTCCGGGCTGTTTACGGTACGACTGAAGTCGTGCCCTTTCAAAACACATAAATGACCACCTGTGTGGCGGAGACCATTAGCACCCCTGCGTCGATACGTCCGGACCTCCGATATCGAAGGTCCGGACGTTTACGTCATTTTCGGAAATTCTCTGGTCTTTCACGCTTTATTGGAAGCCGCCGCTCCCTGAGCGGTCGCGGCTACCAGAATTGTGGTTTTTGGTCTACACCATTTTCCGAAAATGCGTTAGCCCGGTCACGCTTTCTCCTACCATCAGCTGTGAACTGTAAACTGCCTGCCAAATTTACCGATCCATTGCGAAGCCGGCGCGGCGGTTCTGCTGCCAGCAGTCCTCAGTCGATTCGGAGCAGAACGGCTTCTCCTTGCCATAGCTGATGACGCGGACACGGCCCGCGGCTACGCCCGCGGTCACAAGCGCGGACTTTGTGGACTCAGCCCGATTTTGACCCAGCGCCAGGTTGTATTCGTTGGAGCCGCGCTCGTCGCAATATCCGCCGATCACGACCTTCACGTCCGGATGGCTATTCAGAAAGCTGGCGTCCTTTGACAGGGTCGCCTGCGCGTCGCCGCGAACATCGGCCGTGTCGTAGTCGAAGAAGACGTCTTGCACATTGGCTTTGAACTCTTCTTCGGCGCTCATCGTGTTGGTAGGCACAGCCACGGCCGGCGGCGCATTCACGGTTACCCGCGCGGTCGCGTCCACAGTGCCGCCATCACCCCGAGCCACCAGATGGTAGCTGGTTGAGGCGCTCGGTATAACGTTCTTCACGCCGGACGACGGCACATCGCCAATGCCATCAATCGAGACGCTCGTCGCGTCAGTGGTGCGCCATGTAAGAACCACCTGGTCCCCAGCGGAGACGGCGCTGGGCGTAGCGGAAATCTGGGCCGTCGGAGAGGGGGCGGCTGCGGGCGGCGCGGTGACAGCGGGTGGCGGCGCTGCATGCTTTTTCTTGCACCCTGCTACGGCAACCAGGGCTAGGAGCAAAACGACAGGGACCAAAAAGCGATTGCGGTGTTTCAAATTGCATCTCCTTCTGAGAAGTGACAAATGTTTCCGGACATCGACCATTTTATTCCCGTTCCCGGCGGCAGCTTGGGTAACTTTAAGGTTTGCCGTATCGGAATTGGTACATGGACGGAAGATGGCCCAGGAATATCCGTTTGGTTCGATCAATGCCTGTTCCAACTCGGACAATATTTCAAATTTCGGTAGCATTTCCATCATAACTCTGATGGGCAATATGCCTGGTATGCGAAATTGCTCAAAGGCCGCCCGCAGGCAACATCATTTCCAACTCCAGTTTGGCATGAAGTTTCCGCCGGTATTCGTGAGCTGATGCTGGTCGGTGCCGTCGGCAAGCATGGTCCAGATCTGGCTGCGGCCGCCGATAGCGCGCTCAAACACGATGTGCCGACCATCGGGGGCCCAGCAAGGAAAATCGTTGCTTCCCGCATCGTGGGTGAGCTGCATCCAGCGCTTGCTGGCGATGTCCATGACGTAGATGTCCTGGCCGCCCGGAGCGCCCGGACCGTATTTGCGGTTCCAACTGAAGGTGAGGAATTGGCCGTTGGGCGACCACGAAGGGGAGATGGCGTAGCCCCCATCCGTCATGCGCTGGATGTTGGCTCCGTCCTGATCCATGATGTAAATCTGGGGAAGGCCGGTGCGGCCGCTCACCCACGCGATTTGCGCGTTGGTCCGTGGGTTCCAGGTGGGCGAGACGTCGGGTCCGTGGAAAGATGTGAGCTTATGCAGATCTCCACCACCCGCGTCGGCGGCCCAGATCTCCGGGTCCCCCGATCGCGACGAGGAGAAGGCGATTTTCGATCCCTCTGCAGACCACGCTGGAGATTGATTGGAGCCACCTGCCGTACCTCCCGGGAAACTGACCAGACGGCCGAGATCCAGTGAATACATCCGCACCGACCAGCCTACCCGGTCAAGGGAAGCGAACGCGATACGGCTGCCATCGGGTGAGATGCGCGGTGATAGTGAGATGCTGCCCAGATGGGTGACCTGGTGCTGGTTCTGCCCGTCGTAGTCCATGGCCCAGATTTCTTTCGACCCCGAGCGCGAGCTTACGAAGTAAATTTTGGTTTCGGCGATGCCGTTGATGCCGCCGCCGAGACGCAGAATGATCTCGTCGGCAAAGCGGTGAGCCACGGTGCGCGCCATGTCCTGGCTGGCCGCTTCGTTGTACTGCTTGCCCAACACCTGGGGACTGGCCGTGTTGCGCGTATCGAATAGCCATCCGTAAACGACCAGGCGGCCATTGGTCGAAGAGAGCGCTCCGAAAGCTACCATCTCTGAGTTGGCCGGAGCAGCCGACCACTGCGCAAGGTTGATCTCCTGCGGTGAGCCGAGCGCGGCCTGGGGCAGCATGCTCTTCGACACCAGGTCGAAGATGCCGGCGTTGGCCAGGTCGCCGTAAAGCGTCGCGTCAAACGTGGCTTTCAGAGGCGGGGTCTGCGGATCGGTTCCTACAGGCTTGAAGTCGGCTGCGGCAAGGCGGATGCGGGCGTTGCCGAGATTCGTGCCGGTCTTAACCCAATCCTGCGCACGCAATTGCGCGGTCACCAAACAAACCAACAGCAGGGCCGAGAGGGAAATAAGCGGAGAAGATGCCTTCATGCGTGGAGCGATCCTTCCTGTAAATGAACGGATAGTGATGGGTGCGATCCGGCGCTGGGAATTCAGCAGGTTTGACGATCTCATTTCGAGCGGATACTCAATACTCACAATAATAAGAGACTTTGAGAGTGCTGGAGTTGTAGGCTCCGGGAAGATTGCCGAAGGTGTCTACACGTTGCACACCCCGTATGCACGAGCGATCGAGTGTGGGGCTGCCGCTGGATTTGTCCAACTGCACTTCCGCGGGGGTTCCGTCGCGGTGAATGGTGAAGACAATAAAAACGCGGGTACCCTTCGGCGTGCGCGGGTCCACGTCAGACTTGTTCCAACTGATGGACATCTTGCGATTGATGCCGTCGACATACCAGGGAAACCGGCTGCCGAAGTCGCCTGCGCTTGATGTGGGGCCGTTGACGGCGGCCTGGCCCTGCACGGCGCGGGGCATGGAACTGGCGGCCTGCTCTCCATACTGGGCGCGGTTATCCTGCTTGGGCTGAGGAGCCTTGGGGGGCGTCTTGGGAGCCGGCTTCGGTTTCGGCTTTTCCTGCTTGCCCTGTATCTGCATGGCTTTTTCGTCGACCGTGGGAGCGGCCTTGGGCAAGGGAAGTACCGGAGCCTGGCTCGGCTTGTCTGTAGCCAGAACTTCTTTGTTGGGCGGCTGGTCTGACGGAAGCGGAAGTGCGCTGCTTACGAGGTTGACGCGGATGGCTCCGCCGGGCGCAGAGCCGCCCCAGATATTGGAGTGAAAAAAACCGCCGATGATGCCGTAGAGCACCAGGCTGCCGGCCAGGGCGATGTGAAGCACAACCGAGCCTGTGGCGGGGCCAAATACCGGCTCTCCTGTCAGCTCCTGCTCCAGTTTTTCTTCGCCATCCAGCAGATTGCTCATCAGTTCATCTCAATTCAACAAAGTGTCATGCGAGAGCCTGTAGCGGAGCGGGGGAATCGAACGTCTGCATCGCGCCAGAGGTTGATTCAGCCACACTTCGCAATGCTCACTTTCCCTTCAAATCCAGCGGCTGGGTCACAATGGAAATGTTGGTGATCCCGGCCTGCTTTACCGCGTCCATCACGCTGGCGAAAGCTCCAAAGGGCACGCGCTCGTCGGCCCTGAGATAAATGATCTGCTTGGCCGGATCGGCGTTTGGCTGATGCAGCCTCTGCCCGAGCTCGTGAATGTTGACCGGGCTGTCGCCGAGAAAAAGCTGCTGGTCGCGGTCGATGGTCAGCACCACGCGCTGCTCGGTAATTTCACGCACGGTGCGGGTCTTGGGCACCGCCACTTCAATGCCTGACTGCAACACCGGCGCGGTGATCATGAAGATCACCAGCAGCACCAGCACCACGTCTACCAGGGGCGTAATGTTGATCTCTGCCAGCGAACTGCGAGTCTGACCGTTGTTACTTGTAAAGGCCACGTTCGACCTCATGAGGCATTTCGCGCCCGCCCTCAGGGCCCGCGGGACGAGGAGCAGCGGCGGCTGAACGTACTTGGATCTCTTCCAGCGAATTGAGCAGCTCGCGGCTGAAGTCATCGATGGCCGAGGCGAAGATGCGGATGCGGGCAGAGAACTGGTTGTAGGCCACCACGGCAGGCACCGCAACGAAGAGGCCGGCTGCGGTCGTAATAAGGGCTTCTGAGATGCCCGGCGCTACGGCCCGTAGCGTCGCCGCTCCGGCTGTGCCCAGCCCGTGAAAGGCATCCACGACGCCGATTACGGTGCCGAACAGGCCGACGAACGGGCTGGTGGCCGCGATCGTCGCCAGCCAGGTGAGGCGCCGTTCAAGAGTGGTTACGGCTTCGCTGGCCGCCGTCTGGGCCGAGCGCTCCAGGGGAGCGAGATTGCGCGGGGGTCCTGCGCCTCCGGTTTGCCGCTTGTAGGTCTCATAGACGTCTTCAAAGACCTGCGCCAGGGGGCTGCCCTTGAAGTCCCCCGTGAGCGCCGCGATCTCCTGAAGGCGCGAGGCCTTGCGGAAGGTGCGAATGAAGCGGCGGCTTTCCTTGGTGGCTTTGCTGAAGGTGGAAATCTTTCCCAGGATGACGGTCCACGAATAGATGCTGGCAAACAGCAGGATCAACAAAACGCCCATGGCAATGGGGCCAATGTTGCTCAGCATCTCCATGAGCGCGCTGGTTCCATGGGCGAGCGAACCGCCGGCAGTGGGAGCGTCGCTGTCAGTCTGCAATGCAAAGAGGAGCGCAGCAGTAAAAATCGGTGTTCACCTCATCTTCAACGGTATCAGACGCGATAGAACAGTCCAAGTTATCGATAAGATGCCCCCGGCCTATGGGAACGCCGCATCACGGGCCCTGAAAGGCGCTGTTCATGCTATGCTGCGCTCGGAATGCTGCTGCATTTCGGCTGAGCATTTTGAATCAGATGCGGGTGGGTGGACCTCAGGAATGCTTGTTGAGCTGCGCGCTGAAAATTACGCTGTGATCGACCACGCCATCGCTGTGTTTGGCCCCGGTCTCAACCTGCTGACGGGGGAAACCGGCGCGGGTAAGTCCATCCTCGTCGATGCTTTGGCCCTGCTGATGGGCGGCAAATCTTCGACAGAAGTCGTGCGCCACGGGGCAGACAAGGCGGTGGTTTCCTGTGTCTTCGAGTCCACACCTGGCGCCGAGTCAATTCTTGAAGAGAATGGGATCGATTCCGAAGGTAATGAGATCATTCTGCGCCGCGAGATTCTGACCTCGGGGAAGGGCCGTGTGTTCGTGAATAATCAGCCTGCTACGGCGGCGGTGCTCAAGCTTCTGGCGCCGGAACTGGCGTTGGTTCATGCACAAAGCGAGACGCTGTCGAGCTTCGACCAGGCCCAACAGCGCATTTTGCTGGACCGCTTTGGTGGGCTCTCGACAGAATCCGTAGCCGAGGCTCATGCCCGCTGGAAAGACGCCGCTGCCAAACTTGAAGAGTTGGTGCAGGGTGAGCAGGATCGCCTGCGCATGGTGGACCTGTGGAGCTATCAATGCAAGGAGATCGAGGCTGCCCGGCTCGGGCCCGGTGAGGACGAAGCCCTCGAGACTGAAAAGCGGGTTCTGGCGAATGCCGAAAAACTCTACGCGGCAGCAATGGGCGCGTTTGAGCAGCTCTACGAAGGCAATGAGTCTGCCGAGGTTTCGCTGCGCGCCGCGGTTCGCAACGTCGAGGAACTGGCGCGTTACGACAGCCGCTTTACTGAAGCTGTTCAGCAACTCGAGTCGGCTCGAGCCACGGTGGGCGACGTGGGAGCAAGCTTGCGCGACTACGCCGAAGGCATTAACGCTTCGCCCGAGCGGCTGGCCGAGATCGAAGACCGCCTCGCCCTGATCGACCGGCTCCGGCGCAAATATGGCAAGACCGTCGCAGAAGTAGTCGCTTTCGGTGAAGATGTTTCACGCAAGCTGGCCGAGGTGGAAGATCGCGACGAGATCCTCAAGCAGTTGAAGGTGGAACTGGAGACGGCCGCCGCAGGGTATCGAACCGCGGCAGCCGCGCTGAGCGCTGACCGCAAGGCGTCAGCCGCGAAGCTCGCCCACCTGGCCGAGGCACAAATCAATTCGCTGGCCATGAAGGTGCGGTTTGAAATCGCAGTCGCGGCGGCGGAAGCGCCCTCTCACTGGACCGCCAGCGGGTGGGACGAGGTGGAGTATCGCATCGCCACCAACCCCGGCGAGCCGATGAAGCCGCTGCACGAAATCGCATCGGGCGGCGAGATGAGCCGCGTTATGCTGGCTCTCAAGGTGAGTGTAGAAGAGGGCGCCGTCAAGCCCAAAAAGAAGTCTCCTACGCCCCGCACCCTGGTTTTCGACGAAATCGATATCGGCATCGGAGGCCGGGCCGCCGACGCCGTCGGCCAGAAGCTGAAGGCACTCAGCCGCGGACAGCAGGTGCTCTGTGTCACCCACCTGCCGCAGATCGCGGCATTTGCCGACCAGCATTTTCTCATTGACAAGCGGGAGACGGATGGCCGCACCAAGACGCAGATTCGCCTGCTCGATCAGCGTGCCAGCACCCACGAAGTCGCCCGCATGCTCAGCGGCGCCAGAGTGACTGAAACCAGTCTTCAGCACGCATCGCAGATGATTGCCGCCAGCCGGTAATGCGCGCGGCCCCCCTCGATATTTGCTGAGTCAGTTTTGGTGGCTGAGGCCTTGTTGTCCCAAGTCGGGCGGCGGAGAAAGCATGTCGGAGACGGTGGCGAGCATAAACGTGGGGTGCAGCGGCTTGGCAAGAATCTCGAAGAGATGTCCTTTTTTTCTGGCCTCTTCGAGCATGCCGCTGGCCCCTGGCTGTCCGGAGAAGAGCAGAAAGTGACATTCCGGATAGCTCGCTTTAAGAAAGATCGCGAACTCTATGCCATTCATTCCCGGAAGCACCACATCAATGACGGCGAGATCCGGCCGCCATTCTTCCAGAATTTCCAGTGCCTGCTCCGCGGAGTAGGATGTGCGTGCCTCGTACCCATTGGAGGTGAAGATAAGTGCCAGCGTGTCCGCAATGGTGTGCTCATCATCGACGATCAGGATTTTGCGACGGATGGATATCGCCGGCATTGAATTCCCCTGTTTTAGCGCAATTTTGACCATTCCTGTGGCTCAGTACCAGAAATGGCATTATCGAAGCGCTGGTCGCGCTGTTTCAGGCTTCGGGGGCCCGGTAGTTCTTTGTCGATCAGGGTATGAAGACTTGGTGTCTAGACTTTTCCCAACTCCTGTTTGGATGCGGGCATTCTTGTTTTGGAAGGCCTGCGGGACGGCTAAATTGCTCTTTTATTGAGTAATTTGATGCCGGAAAAGAGTGCGAAAGCCAGGCGATTGCCTCGACTCTGAAGGCGCTCTCCTCGCGCTTCTGCGGAGGAACTGCGCAGGTCATCGAACGGGAGGTCCGGACCGCAGGGGCGACGACTGTTCGCGATCACGTTCCAGAGAGGCACGGGAGTGATATTCTTGCGCATCACTTCAAAAACAACGAGGAGGATGACGTGCGAAAAGGCATCATTCTGGCGATCGGGGGATTGCTGCTTCTGGCGGGGTGCGGAAACCAAGGGGACAAAGGTGCCGGCATTCCGGTTCAGCCGAAATGGAAGGGGGCTCCGTACCGACTCGCATTTGAAACGAAGCCGGGGAAGCCGAACCCGGCGGGCATTACCATTCCGGCTCTCAAGTTCACAGCGAATCCTGACGCGCTGGAGACAAGAGCCCTTCTCGTCATGCGATTCGCTGCTTCAGGAGCGGCGGACAAAGAGCAGGTCCAGCACCGGATGATCGGGGCTCCGGTGGATATCCGCGGGGAAGAGGGAACCCTTCCAGCGGACTATATCGACAGGGCAAACAAGGGTCTGTCGGAGTATCTCGGAGCGTACTGCATTCAGGGAAAAGTGAACCTATCCGTGGCTCTTGCCAGATCGTCGCTCAACCCCCAGGCCGGAGATGCCGAAGTGGACGCGAAGCGCCTGTCAGACTGGCTGCCGATCGAGGTTGTGTTCAAGAACCCCCATTCGAAGTGTAAGTAGATCAGTTTGCAACTTCGTATGCTACACGGCAATTACATACTGGTTATTAATGATATGGATATTAACTAAGTTAGAGGTTCCGCATTGCCCACAACACAGTCGCAATGCGGGTTGCTGATCTACAATTCGAGCAAATCTAGCTCGATAGTCGAGAACAAGACCAATGGTTGAATCCGCAGGAAGGTTTAGCAAAAGAAGCAATGAAAACCTTCTCCAGCTCTGGAGAGCACGTGATTTGCTGAAGGATGAGGATATCGATCCTCTCCGAGATGAACTCGAACAACGTGGTCTTTCGAGACAAGTCGCCGAGATCGCGGAGCAAGCCTCTGTAAGGGACATGTACGGCAAGCTGCCGCCTGCACCTAATACCTACATCAATCTCTCCGTTCCTGCGTTGTGGATGAGAGAGCTTTGGCTTCGACATAAGACGGAGGGCGGGTTTTCAGCCGATGCCAAGATTGAGATGGTTCAACGCACACGTTTTGGTTTTTGGGGAGGCGCAGCAAGAGCGGAATTGCACTACTCGTATGAGCTTCAAGGCCGACAGTATTCTGGGCGAGTCGTTCGTGATTTCAAGTTCGATGCGGCCAGCGCGGACAGCCTTGTCTACGATCATAATGTTGGTGAGAAACTACCGATCATGGTCAGCCGAGAAGCATCGGAAATTTCGTACTACCCCTCAGGCTTGGGAATCCTCGATCCGATCTTTCTCGGTTTTCATTCTCTTTTCGCTTGGGCGGTTGTGATTGGATTTGCAGGGCTCACGCTCCTCTCAGTAACGCATCACATTCGGCGTTAGGGCCTCTGCAGAGTGCCCGGAGCTGGTTCCTGGCGGTTGACCGCCGATACGGAAATTTCGCATTTTTGGTGTTGAACGAACGGATGGAGTGCAGGGCAATAAGTGAGGAAAAGACCCGCAATTCCGCAGTTCACTCGCGTTTAACGCGACCGGGTGCGGGTAGGTGCTCACAAAGGCCTTTCGCAGGGTGGCATCACGCAGCGAAGGCCTTCAATGCACATCCACACTATGGAAGCCGAGCCCGCTCAACAGCGCCTTGATGCTGATGCGCGCGTTTTGATTTGCCTTGTCGAGAATGCCGTCTGCGAGCGCGGCCTTCGTGATTTCCTGCTCTGCCGTAACGCGCACCTGCGATTCAAGGTTAGGATCGGCGGGCACCAGCAGACCGGTGGTTCGCGAATAAACCCGCGTGCCCCCATTGTCAATGCGCGTGACCAGCACCTGCGGATCAGGCAGCTTCACATTGATTGCGTCCCCGTTTACGTGGATATTGTTCGCCTCAAACTGGCTCAGATCGACCCCGGCAATTACTTCGCCGTGAGCCACCAGCATCAGCTTGTCTCCGACTAGAAAGTTCGGCAGGTAGGGGTTCTCTTTGTCTCCCTCAACGATCTTGTCGATGGAGTAGTCCACTGTCTCCAGCCGCGAGAGCTGGCGGATCTTGTCCACTACAGACGGCGAATCGGCGTTGATCCGGGTGCGCCGGCCCGTCAGAACGGCGGCCAACTGGTCCCATTGTCCCGCATGCGCCACATGAGCGAAGACCGACAGCAGCAAGAGGCCGAGCACAACACCAGTAATCAGCGCAGCGGCCAGAAGCAGGTAGCGCTTCCTGAAGCGGGGTCTGGTTTTGGGGGTGGCTACTTCATATTCGCTCATACGGTTACAGGGTTAGATGCGGCGCCGATCTTTCCTGTGCAAAAAGCGCGGCGGAGGTGCCTTATGCCACATCCGCATCGGCAAAGGCGGCATAGGGCTGCAGCGGGCCTTATCGCTCGCGCACGAGTTCAGCTAATGGCGTATCGGTGCCGCAGTTCAAACATCGCAGTTGCGCTTTGCCGTCCGACTCGAGTTTCACGGTCATCTGTAGCTCACGAGAGTCGCTGGGCCGCACAACCTGAAACGAGAGAGTACTGCCGTCAAGGCGCGGATGCATCAGAAGGTGCGTCGTGCTTCCAATTACGCGGACCTGGCCATTTTCCTTTTTAATCAGGTTGAAGACCACGGTTCCTCCAAGTTCGCCGGTGTCGTCGCCGATGGTGAGCCTGACGCTCGGTTGTCCCTCCACTTCGCCGTTCCAAACACCGACCCATGCATTATTCCCGCTCGAGGCGGCCGCGAGCGCGCCGGCAGCAACGATTGACAGGCATCCGAACACAAAAGCTCCGCGTTTCATGGTTCCTCCTTGTTTTTACGGATGGATGAGGGCCAGCTTGCAAGCCCTACTGGTTGACTTGCTGTTTTGCCATGACGGTGGCTGCGAGGGTCCCGCCCAGCCCCATGGTTTCAAGCGCCGAGGACGGCACCACGACCATCGATCCTTTCTCACGCATTGCTTCGAACAACATGTCCTGGCGTTCGCGATCTGCCTGCGCCTGCTGGGACATGGCATTTTCGAGCGCCTGGGGAATGCGCACATCTCGAATCTCAACCGACTGCACCGTGATTCCCCACGATGTCGTCTTTTCATCGAGAATCCTCTGCAGTTCATGACCCATCGTCTCGCGCTCTGTGATCATCTGGGCCAGCTGGTGCCGCCCAATCGACTCCCGCAAAGCGGTTTGCGATCCCAGCGTGATTGCTTCGATAAAGTCTTCGACCTCGAAGATCGCCTTCTCTGCGTTCCACACCAGCCAGAAGAGGATGGCGTCAACATTCACCGGCACCGTATCGCGGGTGAGGGTAGACTCCGCGCTCACCGTCGTCACCCGCACACGCTGGTCCACGTAGCGGCTGAGTGTTTCGACCACGGGAATGATCAGGAAAATTCCGGGACCCTTCAAGCCGCGAAATCGGCCGAACCGCAACACCGCTACCTTCTCCCATTGATCGACAATCTTGATTGCAAGCAGAAAGTACGTACCCACAAGACCGCCAACGATGATCGGAATTCCGGAACGAGTGAGCGCACCTCCGGCTAAGCCCGCGATCAACAACAGAAAGAAGGTGACGAAACCCACTCCACTTACCCTCGCCCCCTGAAACACTCTTGGTTGAAGCACGACTACCTCCTCCGTTGCCCTTCCGGCAAAAGCTTGTTCAGTGCGTCGATCAGCTCACCCACCGTCAATCCGGCCGACCCTGCCCTCGAGACGAATTCGCCTATCAGCTGCGCCAGTTGCCGCTCCCGCTCCTCTTTTGAGGGCTCGACCTGCCGGTCGGCGATAAATGTACCTGTACCCTGCTGAGTGTCGAGAATGCCGCGAATTTCCATCTCGCGATAGGCGCGGGAAACAGTGTTGGGATTAATGGCCAGTTCGACGGCGACAAGGCGTACGGTAGGCAACTGGTCTCCCGGTTTGAGCAGGCCGGTCGCAATGGCCGCCTGCACCTGGTCGATGAGCTGCCGGTACACGGGCACCCCGCTATGGCTGTCCAACCTGAAGCTGAAATCAGCGTTCTCGGGAATGTTGATGGCCTTCATGAGGTAAATAATGTACTAGTTATATAGTACATTGCAAGAGAAAAATGTTTGACAAGCTTCGAGGTATCTCAAAGGGAACTCTGATAACTTGCTTTGTTGCCTATCCTCAAATCGAACATTGGTATACTGTCCATGTGACTTCTTCAGCCCTCGAATCCATCACAAACGGTGACCTTACCGGGACTTCCCCAAGTCAAAAGCGGGTGTTGTTGCTGAAGCCGAGAGGCTTCTGCGCCGGTGTTGTTCGCGCGATCGATATTGTGAAGATCGCTCTTGAAACCTTCGGCGCGCCCATCTATGTTCGCCGTGAGATCGTGCA
>WNGR01011847.1_pt1 | contig 18082 bp, 14 predicted proteins | sample 5407581 | NCBI WGS metagenome assembly WNGR01 (sample SAMN13153383, study PRJNA577476) | soil metagenome | isolation source: 80 cm soil or saprolite under Garry oak tree replicate 2 | place: USA:California | collected 2016-06-15 | reverse complement strand
GCTGCGGTACTGGATCCTGGAGATGCACGTCGACGGGTTCCGGTTCGACCTGGCCGCCGCGCTGGCCAGGGAACTGCACGACGTGGACCGGCTGTCCACCTTCTTCGACCTGGTCCAGCAGGACCCCGTGGTGTCCCAGGTGAAGCTGATCGCCGAGCCGTGGGACGTGGGCGAGGGCGGCTACCAGGTCGGCAGGTTCCCGCCGCTGTGGACCGAGTGGAACGGCAAGTACCGCGACGCCGTCCGCGACTTCTGGCGCGGCCGTTCGTCCACCGTGCCGGACTTCGCGTCCCGGCTCACCGGGTCCAGCGACCTGTACGCGACGAGCGGGCGACGCCCCGTCGCCTCGATCAACTTCGCCACCTGCCACGACGGGTTCACCCTCACCGACCTGGTCTCCCATAACCACAAGCACAACGAGGCCAACGGCGAGGACAACCGGGACGGGACCGACGACAACCGCTCGTGGAACTGCGGCGCCGAGGGGCCGTCCCGCGATCCCGCGATCAACGAGCTGCGCGCCCGGCAGAGGCGGAACTTCCTGGTCACCTTGTTCCTCTCCCAGGGTGTGCCGATGCTGCTGGCCGGCGACGAGATGGGCCGCACCCAGCAGGGCAACAACAACGCCTATTGCCAGGACAACACGATTTCCTGGGTGGACTGGAGCCAGGCCGCCGCCGAGCAGGAGACGCTGCAGTTCACCGAGACGCTGGCCGGCCTGCGCCGCGACCACCCGGTGTTCCGCAGGCGCCGGTTCTTCCGCGGCCAGGTCCCCGGGGCGGAGAAGGGCGACATCGTCTGGCTCACCCCCGCCGGGGAGGTGATGACGGACGCGGACTGGGAGGCCAGCTACGCCAAGTCGCTCGCGGCGTTCCTCAACGGGGACGCGATCAGCGAGCCCGACCCGCGCGGCGGGAAAATCTCCGACGCCAGCTTCCTGCTGCTGTTCAACGCGCACAGCAAGCCGCTCACGTTCACCCTGCCCGAGGCCGGCTACGCGGCGGGCTGGGAGGTCATCATCGACACGTCGTCCGGCGTCCCCGGCGCGATCCACCCGCCGAAGAAGGAGATCGAGGTCCGCGACCACGCCGTGGTCGTGCTACGGTCCACGGGGTGAGCCTGCGCCAGCTTTTTTCCGACCGGGAACCGGACCTGCCCAGGCTCTACGCTTACCCGGACGGTCACTGGCTGCGGGCCAACATGGTCGCGACCGCGGACGGTGCCGCGTCCCTGAACGGCCTCACGCAGGGCATATCCTCCGATACCGACCGACGGGTGTTCGCCCTGCTCCGTACGCTGTGTGACGTCATCCTGGTTGGCGCGTCCACGGTCCGCGAGGAGAAGTACAAGCCGGCCCGGCTACAGGAGCTGTGGAGTCACCTCCGGGAGGGCCGACCGCCGACGCCGCCGATCGCGGTGGTCAGCAGGCGGCTCGACCTCGACCCGGATAGCCCGCTCATCACCGCGGCCCCGGCGCACGCCCGCACGATCGTCATCACCACGGTCAGCGCCCCGGACGCCCGGCGGGACCAGCTCGGCCGGTACGCCGAGATCATCATCGCGGGCCAGGACACCGTCGACCTCAGGACGGCGGTGGACGCGCTGGCCGAACGTGGCCACCGCCGGATGCTCGCCGAGGGCGGCCCGCACCTGCTGGCTCAGCTGGTCGAGGCTGGCCTGCTGGACGAGCTGTGCCTGACCATCGGCCCGCAAATGGCCGGACCCGGCGCCGACCGTATCGTGGCCGGCGCCGGGACTGGCCCCGGTCTCTCCGGTTCCCTGCCGCTGCGGCTAGCCCACGTACTGGAGGACCAGGGATTTCTCCTGTGCCGGTACGTCAGGAACGATCATTGATCCGAACGGGCTGGGCGCGTGCCCCGGCTCAGGGCATCTCGCCGGCCCGGTCCACGATGGCCGTCTGGACCAGGGCGCCGCCGCCTAGCTGGCCTTGCTCACCCCAGGTGGTCATGCCCAGATAGGCAAAGGTGCGGGGATCGAAGATGTTCATCGCCTTGCTGCCGTAGAAGTGCCAGACCACGCCGATGCCCAGACGGCCGCTGACGTCGCGCACATGGGGCTCGACGGTGAGTCCGGGCGTGGCGGCCAGGAACCGGTAGAGCGCGGCCCGCTGGGCGGGCAGGATGTAGTCCGACTCCAGCATGAACCCGACCGTCTTGGACAGGTCGTTCAGGTCATTCAGCCGGATCCCCTGGGTCCGCTCCAGGTACGCCCCCATCGCCGCCGCCGTGGTCGGCATATCCGGGAAGAACGCCCGCTCCGGCGTGCACGGCACGGTGACGACCGGCCCGTCCATCGGCACGGTGATGCCTGGACCGTCCATCGTCACCGGCTTCTTGGCGACGATGGGCTTGTGCCCGCCCTTGATCGGCTTTCCGTCACGCCCGGGCGTCCGGATCTTACGCGACCCGTTCACGCACCCGAGCTGCACCGTCTTCTGCTCTTTCCCGTTGACCGGTGACTCGGTCAGCCCGTTCCGCGTCCCGTCCACCGACAGCCACGACTGCTCGACCACTCCCCCGAGGCCCACTACCTTCGTGAAAACGAACTGGTCATGCCTCGGCATCGCGGTCCGGCGGGGCCATCGCGGTCCGGCGGGGCAAGCCCGGCGACAGCTTCGGCCAGAGGGGCGCGGATGGACTGCGCGGTCACGTCTAGCGCCGCCCGTTCGGCATGATCGTGCTGTACGGGATCGGGACCCGCAGCCTGGCGCAGGCGGAACTGGCGGGCTTCTTCGCGGCGGTGCTGGGCGACCATGTTGGTGGCGGTGCCGTAGAGCCAGGGGCGGGCGTCGTGGTAGCGGCGGTCGTAGCCTGCCCGTTTCCGGAACGCCACCAGGAACGTCTCGGCCACCAGGTCGTCGGCGGCCTGGCGGCCGACCCGGCGGGCCAGATAGCGGTGAATGTACGGTGCGTGGCGGTCGAAAAGCGACGCGAACCGGTCGGGTTCGGCGCGGGACGCCTCGATCACGGCCGCGTCCTCCAAGGCCAGCCGGTTCATACGGCGTCTTGTCGTGTCATCGGCACTCCTTACGAACGGCTTTACCTGCTATCCGCAGGAACCGCCCGGGGAGTTCACGGGCGGGGCAGCAGGCCCCGCTCGAACCCGGCCGCCGCCGCGGCGGCGCGGTCGTTGACGCCCAGCTTGGCGTAGATGTGCAGCACGTGGGTCTTGACCGTGGCCTCGCTGATGAACAGGCGGGCCGCCGCCTCGCGGTTGGAGCAGCCCTGCGCGATCAGCCCGAGGATGTCGAGTTCGCGCTGGCTGAGCGGTTCCCTGGCCGGCTGCCTGACCTGGCCGAGGAGCCGGGTGGCGACCGAGGGCGAGAGCACGGCCTCGCCGCGGGCCGCGGCGCGGACGCCGCGCAGCAGCTCGCCGGGCGGGGAGTCCTTCAGCAGGTAGCCGGTCGCGCCGGCCTCGATCGCGGGCACCACGTCGGTGTCGGTGTCGAAGGTGGTGAGCACCAGCACCCGCGCGCCGATGCCCTTCTCCGCCAGCAGCTTGATCGCGCTGACCCCGTCGAGGACCGGCATCCGCAGGTCCATCAGCACCACGTCCGGGTGCAGCGCCGCGGCCCGGTCGACCGCCTCCCGGCCGTTGGCTGCCTCCCCCGCCACCTCGAACTCGCCGCTGGCCTCGAAGATGCCCCGGAGGCCGTCGCGCACCACCGGATGGTCGTCGGCGATCAGCAACCGGATGATCTGGCTCACTTGCCTTCTCCCAGGGGGATGGCGGGCAGGCTGGCCGATACGGCCGTGCCCGCCCCGGGTTCCGACTCGATCTCTAGCTGCCCGGCTAGCCGGCTGACCCGCTGGCGCATCGCGATCAGCCCGAAACCGCCCGCGGCCGAGGCCTCGCCGGCCAAATGCCCGTTGCGCTCGGTCACGGCGAACCCGGCTCCGTCGTCGCGCACGTCCAGGCTGACCACGTCCTCCATGTAGGACAGCGTGACCCCGGCCCGGGAGGCGCCGGCGTGCTTGGCCACGTTGGCCAGCGCCTCCTGCGCGACCCGCAGCAGCGTTACCTCGACCTCCGGGTGCAGCGCCCGCGCCTCGCCGGTGGTCTCGACATCCCCGGTCACGCCGCTGGTGACCGACCAGCGGGCCACCTCGTCGGCCAGCGCCTCCGGGAGCCTGCTGTCCTCCAGCGCCTGCGGCCGCAGCGCCTGGACCGAGCGGCGGGCCTCGGCCAGGCTGTGCCGGGCGAGCCGTTTGGCGTTGTCGATCCGCCGCTCGCGTTCGGCGTCGTTGCTGGTCTGCTGGGCTGCCTCGAGCTGAGTGACGATCCCGGTCAGGCCCTGGGCGATGGTGTCGTGGATCTCCCGGGCCATCCGATGCCGCTCGTCTCCCGCGCCCGGCCAGCGCGAGCGCCCAGTGCCAGGGCGGGCCAGCGCTCGTCACGGCCGAAGGCTAGCCTGGCCACTGGAGAAGCCCGGTCATGCACGGCCCGCGGCCTGGGCGACGCGAGAAGGGGTAAAGGGTTCATGCCGCTACACACCCAGGTGGATGCGTCCATCCGGGACGACGAGCTCGACGTCAACCCGGTCTACGTCCAGGAACTGGGGGCCGGGATCCCTCGGTACCGGCTGCCCGCGCACGGCATGCTGCCGCGCACCGCGCTCCAGATGGTCCGCGACGAGCTCATCCTCGACGGCAACGCCCGGCTCAACCTGGCCACGTTTGTCACCACCTGGATGGAGCCAGAGGCCGAGCAGCTGATGGCCGAGTGCGCCGCCAAGAACATGATCGACAAGGACGAGTACCCGCAGACCGCCGAGCTTGAGCAGCGCTGCGTGAACATCCTCAGTCACCTGTGGAACGCGCCGGCCGGCAGCAAGGCCACCGGCTGCTCTACCACCGGGTCGAGCGAGGCCTGCATGCTCGGCGGGATGGCGCTGCTGTGGCGCTGGCGCGCCCGGCGCCAGGCGGCCGGGCAGGACGCGGCCAGGCCGAACCTGGTGATGGGCTCCAACGTCCAGGTGTGCTGGGAGAAGTTCTGCCGCTACTGGCAGGTCGAGCCCCGCTTCGTGCCCATGGTGCCGGGGCGGCTGCACCTGCGCGGCGCCGAGGCCGCGGCCAAGTGCGACGAGAACACTATCGGGGTGGTCGCGATCATGGGCTCCACCATGGACGGCAGCTACGAGCCCGTGCTCGAGATCAGCCAGGCCCTGGACCGGGTGCAGACCGAGCAGGGGCACGACGTGCCGATCCACGTGGACGGCGCGTCGGGAGGGTTCGTCGCCCCGTTCCTGCAGCCCGAACTGGAGTGGGATTTCCGGGTTCCGCGGGTGGCGTCCATCAACGCCTCGGGCCACAAGTACGGCCTGGTATATCCCGGGGTCGGCTGGGTCATGTGGCGGACTCCGGACGCGCTGCCAGACGGCCTCGTGTTCCGGGTCAACTACCTGGGCGGCGAGATGCCGACGTTCGCGCTCAACTTCTCCCGGCCCGGCGCGCAGGTGGCTGCGCAGTACTACAACTTCATCAGGCTCGGCCGCCAGGGCTACCAGCGCGTGCAGCACGCCTGCCGGGACGTCGCGCTGCACCTGTCCGCCGGGATCGCCAAGATGGGCCCGTTCGAGCTGCTCACCGAGGGCCGCGACCTGCCCGTGTTCGCGTTCAAGCTGCGCGATGACATCACCGGATACTCGGTGTTCGACGTGTCGGAGCGGCTGCGGCTGCGCGGCTGGCAGGTACCCGCCTACACATTCCCGGCCGACCTGACCGACACCGCGGTGATGCGCATCGTGATCAGGAACGGCTTCAGCATGGACCTGGCCAACCTGCTACTCGCTGACCTGCGCAAGCACGTCAAGGTACTGGAGCACCACCCGCAGACGCAGCCGCCGCCGGAGATCCAGCACATGCGCGAGTCGTTCAAGCACTGAGCCGGCCGGAACGCTGAGCGTGCTGGTCAGGACGAGGTCAGCCAGCGCAGGACGGACCTGAGCCTGGGGCTCCTGCTGGTCGTCCACGGGTGATCCTCGTCGTTGGTCCACGCGTACGCGGGCAGGCCGTCCTGGACGAATCCGCGCAGCCGGGGCTCGTCCAGGTCCGCGGCCGCGAAGGCGTACAGCGCCTGGATCCGGGGCAGCATCACGCCGTAATCGATCAGGCGGCCGGCGTAGTTCTCCAGGGCCAGGATCTCGCTGAGGGTGAAGCCGTCGAGCGGATACCTGTCCGGCAGGATGTTGTGCAGCGACAGGAACAGGTCGGCGCCCCGCCAGCGCGGATCGCCGAGTACCCGGCTGACGGGGCGCACCCGCCCCAGCGCGAGCTTCGGGCTGGCGACCAGGGCATGCGCGTAGAGCACCCGGCTCAGGGCCACGTTCATGAAGAAGCGCTCCACCGGAAGCTCGGCCGCGCAGAGCGCCTGGTGCTCGATGTACCCCGCCACGATGCTGGCGTTATGGGCCCGGTACCAGGCCACCGCGCTCGGCCGCCGGAGGAAGCCGGACCAGCGCGAGACCGACGGCCTGCTGGCTTGCCCGGGCCTGCCTGCCAGCAGCCGGTCCGCCTCCCACGCGTCCCGGAGGAGGCCCTCGTTGACCGCCCGCCACCACCGGCTCCCCGGCCGGGGGGCGTCCGGGGCGGCCAGCAGGCCCCGGTGGACCTGCCACCGCATGAAGGCCAGCTCGGCCCGGCGGTAGGACCGGATCGAGGCGCGACCGGGCCGGTCGTCGTAGAAACTGCTCGCCAGACCGAGGCGCCGGGCCGGATCGTCACGGACCGCCGCCATCATGCCGAGCGCCTCTGCCGCCGCATCACCAGCCATCGGGGGATAGCGTAGCTGGGGGACCGGCACGCGAAGGAGCTGACGATGACGGTGCTGCGCAGTTACGTGGGCGGGGCATGGACCGGACCGGCGGACGGCGGGCGACCGGTGCTCGACGCGGTGACCGGCGAGGAAGTCGCCCGGGTGTCGTCGACGGGCATCGACCTGGCGGCGGCGCTGGACTACGGCCGGTCGTCCGGCGGCCCGGCACTGCGCGAGCTGACCTTCCACCAGCGGGCGGCGCTGCTCAAGTCGCTCGGGCAACTGCTGCGTGAGCACCGCCAGGAGCTCTACGCGCTGTCCGCCCGCACCGGCGCGACCCTCGGGGACTCCAAATTCGACGTCGACGGCGGCATCGGCGTGCTGCTCAGCTACGCGAGCCGGGCCAAGCGCGAGCTGCCGAACGACACCATCCTCACCGAAGGCACCGTCGAACCGCTCGGCAAGGGCGGTACCTTCGTCGGCCAGCACATCCTCACCCCGCTGCTCGGGGTCGCGGTCCAGATCAACGCGTTCAACTTCCCGGTCTGGGGACCGCTGGAGAAGTTCGCCCCGGCGTTCATCGCCGGGGTGCCGAGCCTGGTCAAGCCGGCCACCCAGACCGCGTACCTGACGGCCCGGCTGGTCGAGCTGATGGTCGACTCGGGACTGCTGCCCGACGGCGCGATCCAGCTGGTCTGCGGCAGCATCGACGGCCTGTTCGACCACCTCGGCGAGCAGGACCTGGTGGCGTTCACCGGGTCGGCCGCCACCGCCCGGCAGCTGCGCGCCCACCCGGCCATCGTGGGCCGGTCGGTCCGGTTCAACGCCGAAGCGGACTCGCTGAACTGCTCGATCCTCGGCCCCGAGGCCGGGCCGGGCACGCCGGAGTTCGATCTGTACATTCGGCAGCTAGTCACCGAGATGACGGTCAAGGCCGGCCAGAAATGCACCGCGATCCGTCGGGCCCTGGTCCCGGCCGCGCTGGCGGACCAGGTGGCGGAGGCGGCCAGGGACGGGCTGGCCACGGTGGTGGTGGGCAACCCAGCCGAGGAAGGCGTCCGGATGGGGGCGCTGGCCGGGCTGGAGCAGCGCGAGGAGGTACGCCGTTCGGTCAAGGCCCTGCTGTCGGCCGGCCGGATCGTGTCCGGCGACCCGGACCACGTGGACGTGGTCGGGGCCAGCGCCGAGCGCGGCGCGTTCATGGCGCCGCTGCTGCTGCAGGCCGACGACCCGGGCCGTCTCGAGCCGCATCAGGTGGAGGCGTTCGGCCCGGTCAGTACCATCATCGGCTACCAGGACACCGACCAGGCGATCGAGCTCGCGGCCCGCGGCCGGGGCAGCCTGGCCGGCTCGGTCGTCACCGCGGACACCTCCTTCGCCCGCGACGTGGTCCTCGGCCTGGCGCCCTGGCACGGCCGGCTCCTCGTCCTGGACCGCGAGGATGGCGCCGAGTCCACCGGCCACGGCTCGCCGCTGCCCATGCTGGTGCACGGCGGGCCTGGGCGGGCCGGCGGCGGCGAGGAGATGGGCGGCGTCCGCGGCGTGCTGCACCACATGCAGCGCACGGCGGTGCAGGCCAGCCCGCGGGTGCTCTCGGCCGTCACGCGCCGCTGGATCCCGGGTACCGAACGGGCTACCGATGGCGGCCATCCCTTCCGCAAGTCCCTCGCCGACCTGCGGATCGGCGACGCCGTGGTCGCCGGGCCGCGTCAGGTCACGCTGGCCGACATCGAGCACTTCGCCGAATTCACCGGGGACACCTTCTACGCGCACATGGACGAGGAGGCCGCGCGGGCCAACCCGTTCTTCGACGGCCGGGTCGCGCACGGCTACCTCATCGTCTCCTTCGCGGCCGGGCTGTTCGTCCAGCCCGATCCCGGTCCCGTGCTGGCCAACTACGGCCTGGAGAACCTGCGCTTCCTCACGCCGGTGTACCCGGGTGACGAACTGACCGTGACGCTGACCTGCAAGCAGATCATCCCGCGCGAGGACGCCGGGCACGGCGAGGTGCGCTGGGACGCCGACGTGACCAACCAGGACGGCAAGTCGGTGGCGACCTATGACGTGCTGACCCTGGTGGCCAAACAGTGGCCGCCCGCCTAGGGAAGGTGCTCGGCGGATGCCGTCCACACTGACAGGTGTGCGGGGCGTTCCGGGAACGTTACGGCGGTCAGCGCAGCAGGCCGAAGAAGTCCTTTAGGTCCGCCGCCAGCTGGGCCGGGGCTTCCATCGCCGGGAAGTGCTGGCCGCGCGGGAACTCGGTCCAGGGCGGTACGCCCCAGTCGGAGGAATGCGCCTGCTCATACAGCGTGTGCGCCGCGCTGGCGCCGGAGCCGGTGTACCAGTACAGGCTGACCGTGGTGAGCAGCTGGTCGCGGTCGACCGGCAGGTCGGTCCACTCGTGCACCTTCTCCGCGATCCAGGCCAGCTGAAGCAGCGGTGAATCGGCCAGGCCGTAGCCGATGGTCTGCGGCCTGCTGTTCTGAATGGCCAGATAGCCAGAACCATCTCTAGAGAATGCGTCCATCCGTTCCAGGATCAGCTTGTCGACCGGATCGTCCTCGTCGAGCCGGCCGGCCATCCCGGGGATGAAAGTGGCGGTGGCCGCGGCGGTCAGCGGATCGGTCACGACGTGCATGCCGATCACGTGGTCGCCGTCGAGGCCGGCGACCATGCCGGACACCCCTGCGCCGATGTCGCCGCCGTGCACGCCGTACCGTTCATAGCCAAGCCGGCGCATCAGCTCGGCCCAGGCGCGTGCGGTGCGGCCCATGGCCCAGCCGGGCGCGCTCAGCGGGGTCGAGAAGGCGTAGCCGGGCAGGGACGGCGCGATGACGTGGAAGGCCTGGCCTGCGGCCGGGTTGACCAGCGGCTCGATTAGCTGGAGGAACTCGGCCACGGAGCTCGGGTAGCCGTGGGTGATCAGCAGCGGCTTGGCGTCGGGCTGGCCGGATCGGACATGCAGGAAATGAATGCGCTGCCCGTCGATCTCGGTGACGAACTGGGGGTAGGAGTTGAGCCGCGCCTCGGCGGCGCGCCAGTCGTACCGCGTGCGCCAGTACTCGGCCAGTTCCCTCAGGTAGGCAAGCGGTACTCCGCGGGTCCACTCAACGCCGAGCAGCTCGCCGGGCCAGCGGGCGCTGGCGAGCCGGTGGCCCAGGTAGTCCACGTCGGCCTGGCGGATCTCGATGCGGAACGGCTGAATGTCCTCGTTCATCTCTTCTCCTCCTCAGCGGGCCTGGTGCCCGCGAAGAAGGCTAGGAATAATAGCGGAAGGGATCTTTCCTAGATCGAATTCAGGATCAGAGAATGCTGGAAACATCGGCGCGCCTGCTGCGCCTGCTGTCCCTGCTCCAGGCGCGGCGTGACTGGACCAGCGCCGAGCTCGCCGTCCGGCTCGACGTCACCACCCGGACCATCCGGAACGACGTGGCCCGGCTGCGCGCGCTCGGCTATCCGGTCGAGGCGCGCCCCGGTGTGGCCGGCGGCTATCGCCTCGGCACCGGGGGTTCCCTGCCTCCGCTGCTGCTCGACGACGAGGAGACGGTGGCGGTCGCGATCGGACTGCGGACCGCCGCGAACGGCTCGGTCGCCGGGATCGAGGAGGCCTCGGTGCGGGCCCTGGCCAAGCTGCAGCAGGTGCTTCCCTCGCGGCTGCGCCACCGGGTCAGCGCGTTTGTATCGTCCGCACTGCCCATGCCGTCCCGCGGGCCACAGGTGGATCCGGACGTGCTGACCCTAATCGCGAGCGCCTGCCGGGACCACGAGCGGCTCCGGTTCGACTACCGGAGCCATTCCGGGACCACCGGCCGACGCTCGGCAGAGCCGTACCGGCTGGTGAACGACCGGCGGCGCTGGTACCTGGTGGCCTGGGACCAGGACCGGGACGCCTGGCGCACCTTCCGGGTCGACCGGATCGAGCCGCGGCCGCCGGCAGGCCCGCGCTTCACCCCCCGCGCCCTGCCGCCCGACCGGGAGATCGCCGCGCAGGTAGCCCGCGGAGCCGGCGAGGCGACCTGGCAATACCGGGCGCGGGTGATCGTGCACGCGCCCGCGGCACACGTGCGGAACCGGCTGCCGATACCAGTGGAAGTGGACTCCCTCGGCGACGACAGGTGCGCGTTCGAGCCGGGCTCGGACCATCCGGAAATGCTCGCCCTCTACCTGGGAATGCTGGGCGCGGACTTCACCATCGTGGACTCGCCAGAACTGGTGGCCGCGCTGCGCACGCTGACCGGGCGCTATCACCGCGCCATCGAGGCCAGCAGCCCTCGCGCCTTACGGCGCCGCCAGGGCCAGGCCGAGCGCGACCGCGTAGCGGTGGCCGAGCGGCCCGCCGGGGCAGGTGCCGCCGACGTCGCCGCGGCCGGCTGCCACCCCGTCGGGCAGCGAGCGGGCCAGCACGCCGAGCAGTTCCTCATCCCCGGCCGGCCCGCCGACCACCAGGACCTGCGCCGGATCCTGGCCGAGCGTGCGTACCGCCCGCCGGAAGTTCCCCGCCAGCACGGCCTGCTTGAGCCGCAGCCGGATGGCCCGCCATTCTCCCGGGCTGTGGTGCCGGTCGAACGGCAGCCAGCCGCCCGGGCCTTCCACCGCGAGCATGCCGGCCGCCGACGCGGGCGCCGGGACGTCCAGGAAGCCGCGGCGGCCGTCCTCGCCCTCGTAGCGCTGCCCGCCGTCCACCCGGACGCACGGCCGGCGCTTGACCCAGTCGGCGGACGCGCGCGGGATGCCGAGCATCTCCGCCACCGCGGCGGTGAGCAGCTCACCCGCGCCCGCGGCCACGACGCTGCCCCCGGGCCCAATGACGTCGACGGTGCCGGCCCCCAGGTCGACCACGACCGCATCGTCGACGGCGCCCGGCGTGGTGAGGGCGCCGAGCCGGGCCGCGGCCGACTCGCTGACCGGGCCATTTACCGGCACTTCGAGCAGGTCACCCAGGACGGACGCGGCATCCTCGTCGCCCGCACGGCTCAGCGAGGCGACCAGCACCGCCCGGCCGGTGCTGCCCTGCCGGGCGGTGGCCGCCTCGGCCGCGGCGGCCAGGTCCACGGCGAACAGGTCGTCGACCTCGCTGGCGGCGGTGCCCGTGCCATAGGCCTGTACCGCGCCGACCGACCAGCCGGGCAGCCGCGGGCATGCGGCTCGCAGCGTAAGACGGCCCTCCCCCGCGGTCAGCACCCACGGTTCGTCCGGGATTCCGGGCGCGCCGGGGGCCGCGGGCAGTAGGCCGACCACGGCGTTGGCGTGGTCGGTCAGCGCCCGGCTCACCGCGGCCGCGTCACCCGCCTCGGCATCAGTCAGCGGGTCCAGGCCGAGGCGGGCGCCGAGCGCGACCGGGTCGGCCAGCAGGCGCAGGGTGTGCCCAGCCGGGCGCACCTCGACCGCGAGCAGGCGGCAGGCCGCCGCCGTGTCCGCGTCGACCTGGTCGATGACCGGTACGCTGCCGGGAAGCCGGTTCGCCACCAGCACGCCCTCATCCCCGGCCACCAGCACCGCGCCGATCCGGGTTCCGGCCGCCAGCAGCGCCCGCAGCCGGTCGGCGGCCTCGTCGTAGCGCAGCCCGGTCGGCACGATGGCTACTACGTCCACGTCGCGGGGCGCGAACCTGGCCGGGGAAAGGGGCGCGGGGTCGCCGGTGAGATGGGGCGCGGCGAGGGACAGGGGCACGCCGACGCAGGCGCCGGTCCCGCCGGGGGTGGGCACGCCCGCGGCCAGCACGCGCAGCGGGCCGGACGGCCCGGCGGTGTCGGGCACGGTCACCACCGCGGTGTCCACCGCCCGCAACGGCGCGATCCTCGCCTCGCCGACCGTGCCGCCGAGCTGACGTTCCAGCCGCCGGACCAGCGCGGCAGCCCCGCGCAGCGAGCCCGGCGAACCCTTACGGCCGCGGGTCGGCACCCGCCCGGCACCCAGGATCTTGCCGCCGGACACCAGCACGACCTCGGTCGTGGCGTTCCCGACGTCGACCCCGGCGATCACCGTCACCCGGCGGCCTCCCCTACGCGGACAGGCCCCGGCGGGCGTAGACGTCCGCCGCCTCGGTCAGCAGCGCCGCGCAGCGGGGCAGCCCCCGGGCATCGAGCGACGCGGCCAGCTCGGTCAGCTGCGCGGGCGTGGACCGGCCCGGCCGCAGCGCCTCGTAGATGGCCAGCACCTCATCGTCGGGCAGCCGGGTCAGTTCGGCCGCGCGGCGCAGGTTCTCGGCCAGCTGCGGGTTGCCGTGCTGTTCCGCCACGACCGCCTGGCGATCCAGGGTCTCCGGGTGAATCCGGAGGTCCGCCACGCCGACCTCGCCCGCCCGCACCGCCTCCACGGTCAGCCCGTCCACCGGTTTCCCCGACAAGGCCCGGCTCTCGTCAGTCACAACTGCTCACCGCCGTAACAGCAGGCCTTCCGACCCAACCACGGCGATGTGACACCGTAGTGGTTCTGACCACGGCGATGTGACATCGCCGTGGTTCCTGCGGGAATCCGGGGCCCGAGCCAACCGGCACGATGTGACATCGTGCCGGTCCTATGCGGCTCGATGTCACATCGTGCCGCATGCGCAGCGCGCTGGTGGTGCGAAACACGCTTGTGGTGCCGAAGATGCAGATGGTACGGAGCGGGCGCGGTCCGGGGAGCGGGCGCGGTCCGGGGAGCGGGCGCGGTGCTGAGTGTGCACGGGCTTTTCATGTCAGGCCCTCCAGGCTCAGCTCTTCGGGGGGCGCGCCGGGGACCATGCGGCGGCGTTCGAGTTCCATCAGGGCGATCACCGTGGTGTGGTAGCGGGCCTCGATGGCCTCGTCGGAGTACGGGTTCCTGGCCGGGTCGGGCGTACCGCCCTTGGCGTGCCGCGCGGCGTTGGCGCCGAGCAGCCGGTACAGCGCCGGCGTCACCGAGGGCGCCACCGAGTACAGCTCCAGGTTGGCCAGCGGGGCCAGGTCACGGCGGTGGATCAGCGCGGTGCCCTTGCCCTGCAGCCCGATCCCGATCCCCGACCCGGCCAGCCGGGCCGCGGCCAGCCCGATCCGGCCCAGGTCGACGCTGTCGCCGAAGCGGACCACCCGGCCGACGCAGCCTTCTTCCTCCAGGCCGGCCAGCATCTCCCGCAGCACGTCGGTCACGGCCAGCCCGGACAGGCACCGCCACACGTCCCGGCCGACGGCCGGCGAGACCCCGATGACGACGTCGCGCGGCCCCTGTCCTGGCCCGGCGGGGCCACGGGCACGAAGCAAGGGCACAGCGCATTCGGCCTGCTCGGCGCGCAGGTCGGCGACCCCGCGCGCCTGGCGGATGGCGTCGATCTCGGCCTGCCGGGACGGCGCGGGCTCGTAGCCGGTGCCCGGACCCGCGTAGTCGTTCGGGTCGGTGACCAGGGACAGCACGCTCAGCTGCTCGTCGAAGATGGCGGACGTCTGCAGGTAATCGCCGGACAGCCTGGCCCGGGCGAAGGCCATGGTCCGTTCGGCCTCGTGAAGATAGCCGCATTCGTCCAGGGCGGCCACGATGTCCACCACCGTCAGCCCGCGCTGGCGGATGGCCTGGGCCGCGGCCAGCACGGCCAGGGTGTCGGTCTCCCCCAGGTCTTTCGACCCGGCCGCGTCGACCGCCAGCTCCACGTGCCCGTCGGTGAAGTCGGCCAGGCCGAGGTGGGCGTAGACGGCCCGGCAGGCCTCCGCGGCGTCCCGGCGCACCTCCGCCAGCCGCGAGGCATCGACGGTGCGCAGCCCGCCGTCGATGCCCCAGTCCCGCTGCATGGCCAGGAAGTCGTCGATGTCCTCGGCGTTGAAGTTGCTCGGGCCGAACATGTTGTCGTAGCGCTGGATGGACCCGAACCCGCTGAATACGAAGTCCGAGCCGGCCAGCGCGATGGGCAGCGTCCGGGAGGTGCGGCGCATGTCCGACTCGCTCATCAGCGCGTCATTGCCCGAGCAGGACTCCAGGTTGCGCATCATCGCCATGACGTTCTCCGCCATCAGCTCGCGCAGCCCGCCCGGCACCGAGGCCGCGACCGAGGCTCCGTCGATCCCGCCGTTCTGCACCCCCTGGGCGCCGATGGCCCGGGCCAGCGCCACGCAGCGCGCCTCCAGGTAGAGCATCGAGCGGCCTTGCGCCCCGGCCATCAGGACCTCGGCGCCCGCGCCCGAGGAGACCCGCATCTTCATGCCGCGGGAGGCGTACGCGGAGGTGAGGAAGGCCTTGGACCAGGGGGTGTCGTCGCCGTCGGTGAACACCTGCTCGGTGCCGTACAGCGACACGGTCTCGGCGTAAGAGGTCAGCCCGCGCATGCCCAGCTCGAGCTCCAGGGCCTCCTCGACCGAGCACTGGATGAGCACCCCGTCGGCGCCGAACGCCGCCCCGATCAGGCAGGCCACCGCGTTGCTCGGCGCGTCGCCGAGCACCGGCACGGTGGTCTCGACCTCGCGGAAGCCGAACGCCGCCGCGGTGGCCGAATCGGCCGCGAGCAGCAGCGGGTCGTCGAGCCGGTTGGTGACGTGGGCCTGGTTGCTCGGCGTCCGCCGGGCGCGCAGCTTGGTCATGGCCATGACCAGCTCGGCCGGGCGGAGCAGGGCCAGCACCCGGGTCAGCTTGGCCGGGGTGGCGCCGGCGCTCAGCCTGATGATCTCCTGCCGCGGCACCGCCGGGTCGACCAGCAGGCGGGCGAAGGCCACGTCGGACAACGCCATCGCCTCGTCCGCGACGGAAAGATCCAGACCGTGCCGGGCAATGAACGTGTCGATCGAGTCGAACTCCGCCTCCGGCACCCCGTCCAGCTCGGTCACCCGGCCGTCGGTCACGACCAGGCTGGGCTCTGGGTCCTGCGGCGAGCGCAGCGCGGTCAGCCCGAGTTCGGGGTTCTCGACCGCGAAGCCGTCCAGGTTGACCCGCTGCCGGTCCATGAAGCGGATCCGGCCGACGGGCTGGGGAGTCATACCGCCTCCTGCGCGTGCAGTTCGACGACGCGGGCCCGGCCGGGGACGGCCCGGGAGGCGCCGCCCCCCTCGGTGCGGACGACGATCCGGGTCCGGTCGGCCCGGAACAGGTCGCGGGAGAACTCGATCGGCTCGCCGTCAGGGTCGGTGGTCGTCCTGGTGATCGCCATCAGCGGCGCACCCGGCTCGACGTCCATGACGGCCGCCTCGTCCGGCGAGGCGAGGACCACCTCGATCCGCTCTACCGCGTCGGTCGGCTCGGCGCCGAAGTGCTCCTGGAGCAGCTCGTAGACCGAGCCGCCGAGCGGCATCTCGAGCAGCCCGGGAAAGCGCCGGGCCGGAAACCTGGCGTGCTCGAGGGAGAACGGGCTGCCGTCGGCGAGCCTGATCCGGACCAGGTCGACGACCAGCTCGCCGGGCCGGGTGTGCAGCGCCTGCGCGGTGATGTCGTCCGCCTCGGCCAGCCGGGCGGACAGCACCCGGGTCCCGGCCACCACGCCCTGGCTGCGCAGCAGCGCGGGCACGCCGACGATGCGGGACAGGTCGCGCTCGATCTTGCCCTTGGCCACGAACGTGCCGCCGCCGCGGCCCGGCACCCGGCGGACCACGCCGCCTTCCTCCAGCACCGCGAGCGCCTGGCGCAGCGTGGCCCGGCTGACCCCGAACTCGGCCGCGAGCGCCCGCTCGGCGCCAAGCCGCTGCCCCGGGCGCAGCCTGCCGCTGCCGATCTGCTCGGCCAGCGCGCGCCTGACCTCCTCGGAGGTCCGCGGCTGGGAAACCTCGCTCATTCCGTGATCGCCGCCATGGCCTCGGGCGATTCGGGCAGCACCTGGCCGCCGTCGACGACGATCGTCTGGCCGGTGATGTAGGCGGCCTCGTCGGTGGCCAGGAACAGCGCGGCGTAGCCGATCTCGTCCACCGTGCCCAGCCGGCCCATCGGGATCGCGGCGGTCATCCCGGCCGCGTAATCCTCGCCCATCTCGGCCAGGCCCTCGGTGACGATGTTGCCGGGCAGGACCGCGTTGACCGTGATGCCCTTGGGGGCCAGCTCGATCGCGGCGGTCCGCATGAAGCCGAGCTGGCCGGCCTTGCTCGCGCCGTAGTGCGTCCAGCCGGGGAAGCCGGTGATCGGCCCGGTGATGGACGAGGTGAGGATGACCCGGCCGCGGCCGGACGCCGCCAGGGCGGGCAGGCAGGCCTGCACCGACAGGATCGTGCCCTTCAGGTTGACGCCGAACACCTGGTCGAGGTCGTCCTCGGTCAGGTCTTCCAGCGATGCGCCGGGAAAGATCCCGGCGTTGGCGCAGAGCACGTCGACGCCGCCGAGCCGCTCCTGGGCGATCGCGGCCACCCGGCGGGAGTCCTCCCGGCTAGACACGTCGGCCAGCACGTACGAGACCTCGCCCGGCCCCGCGGCCGCCGCGGCCGCGGCCTGCAGGTCTTCGGCGGCAGCCCGCGCCGCCTCCGCGTCCCGGCCGGTGATCAGCACCTTCGCCCCGTTCCGTGCGAAGACGCTGGCGATCCCCTTGCCGATCCCGCGGGTGCCGCCGGTCACCACCACGGCGCGGCCCGCGATCGATGTGAACATGGCAGCTTCCTTTCAGTGAGTGCTCAGGTATGACTCCGCAAGGTCACAACTGCCTTGCGTGTAGCCGGCGCCGAGTTCGGCGGCGATGTCCACGGCCCGGTGCGAGCCGATCCACGCGACCAGCAGCAGCCGCCGGAACATGATGAACGTCCAGATCTCCGCCTCGTCCGCGGCGGACAGCCGGCCGGCCCTCCGGTAGCCCTCGAGCCAGCTGTCCACCAGGGCCGGCACTACCGGCTCGTGCTCGAAGAAGCTCACCGTCGTGCCCAGGTCGTACAGGTACCAGCTGAACCCGGCGTCGTCGAAGTCGATGACGCTGACCGAGCCGTCGTGCACCAGCAGGTTGGCCAGCCGGGTATCGGCGTGCACCAGCCCGTACCGCTCCGGCCCGGACCCGAACGCCCGCAGCCGGGCGCGCAGCACGTTGTCCAGCCGGGTCAGGATCCGGCGCTCGGACGGCCCGACGCCGATGCCGTCCTGCCACCGGCCCCAGCGCGCCTGCTGGCCGAACGCCGCCGGGTAGTCCCAGTGGAACCGGGTGAACCAGGCCGGGCGGGACCACTCCCGCGCGTGCCGGTGCATCCGCGCGGTGATCTCCCCCAGCTCGGCGAAGTGCGCGCCGACCAGCACGGGGTCGAGCGCGGGGTCGTCGCCGGAGCCGCCGGGCTCGGTGCCGGGCAGGAACTCGAAGCGGACGCAGTGCCGCTGGGCTTCGCCGCCCCGTTCTGGCACGGTGACCACCCGCCGCCCGTCGGCGGCCGGCAGCACCCGGGGCGTGCGCACCCCGGCTTCGGCCCGCAGC